>Ga0247727_10001268_pt1 | contig 60659 bp, 47 predicted proteins | sample WisWelCaveWW1625_FD_202498 | JGI IMG/M metagenome (GOLD analysis project Ga0247727, IMG submission 202498) | Biofilm microbial communities from Wishing Well Cave, Virginia, United States - WW16-25 | ecosystem: Environmental > Aquatic > Deep subsurface > Groundwater > Cave microbial mat | place...
GACAGCCCATGAGTCAGAGAAAAAGTGATTTGGGAATCCCTCGACTGACGACGACAACGACCGCCGCGCACGATTTTTGATGCGGCGTGGCTCGACAGACTCTACTCAACTGACGACAGGCCCTACGACGACAGCCGCATATCGGCCGAGGAAGCCGATACCATTTTCGTGCTCAACGACGCCTGCCCGGTGCAGGATCCCGCCTGGGCCGATTGCTTCGTCGAGACGATCACGGACTACGTGGTCGAGCAGATGGAGCCCGAAGGCTACATCACCGCCGAGAATGCGCAGTGGCTGATCGAGCGCATCTCGCGCAACCGCCGGGTCGAGAGCAAGACCGAGCTGGAGCTGGCCGTCAACGTGCTCGACAAGGCGCGCTGGGCACCCCAGAGCTTCGTGCGCTTTGCGCTCGATCAGGTGAAGGATGCCGTGATCAACGGTGTCGGGCCGCTGCGCTCGGCCAAGATGCTCTCGCCCGGCGTGGTGACGGAGGGCGACGTCGAGCTGCTGCGGCGTATGCTGTACGCCTTCGGCAGCGACGGCAATATCGCCATTACGCAGCCCGAGGCGGAGGTGCTGTTCGACATCGAGGCTGCCACCACGGGTGGCGACAGCCATCCCGCCTGGTCGGACCTGTTCGTGAAGGCGATCGCCAGCTGCGTGATGGCGGCGTCGGGCTATGCCACGCCGCCGCGCGAGGTGGCGCTGGCGCGCGAAGCCTGGCTCGACCGGCGCGGCGACCTCTCGCTCGACAACGTGCTGAGCGGCATGGTCACCGGCATGCGGAGCCTGTTCGGCGACTACCACAAGCAGACCGAGGAGGAGCGCGCCATCGCCCGCCTCACCCAGCAGAAGATCGAGATCGTCACGCACGAGGCGGTGACGCCGGCCGAGGCCGAGTGGCTCGCGGGCCGGTTCGGCCGCGACGGAGAGCTCACGCCCAACGAGATGGCGCTGTTGATCTTCCTGAAATCTGAATGCCCCGCGATCCATCCCGCGCTGCAGGCCCTGGTGGACAAGGCCTCGGCGCACGCGGCTTGAGGCTGGACGCCGTCGATAAGCATGTCGCCTCGCCGGCCGGCGGCAAGCGCGGCCGCATGCCTGCGCTCACGCTCGAAGCGATAAATCCGCCAACGGCTTTTTGGCTCCGACGCGTCGGGAACAACTCGGCGCCACGACCGTTTCGATACTACGTGCGGCCCGCCAGGCGCCGCCAACCCGTGTCGAAATGGAGAAATTTCTCATGAACAGAGCAGCGCTGCTCGTCAGCACGGCGGCCGCACTCGCGATGTGCGCCGTCGCTGCCAACGCGCAATCCAGCCAAAGCAGCCCGAGGGCGCGGCGCCGTCGCCGATGCCGAGCGCACCCGCCACCGGTGAGCAACGCGTCCAGCAGAATGCGCCGGCCGAGAAGGGCATCGAGCCCGGCCAGAAGAAAGCCGAAGCCAAGGGCAAGGGCGCCGCACAAGGCGAGCCCAAGGACACGCCCAAGAAAGGAGCCGCGCAGACCCCGCCGAAGGAGCAAGGCACCAAGGGTCGCGCCCAGAGCGAGCCTGCGGACAAGGGTACCAAGGGCAGCGCGCAGACCGAGTCCAAGGACAAGAGCACGGAGGGTACCGCGACCGATACCAGCAAGGCTGCCGCGCCGAAGTCCTCCGACTCGGGGAAGGGAGTCACCCCCAGCGGCGCGCGCGCTCAGCTCTCCGAGCAGCAACGCACCAACGTGCACCAGACGATCCTCAAGGAGCGGAACGTCAACCGCGTCAATGTGAGCATCTCGGTCAATGTCGGCACCCGCGTGCCGCGCTCGGTCCGGCTGGCGGCTCTGCCGGCGAGCATCATCGTGGTCGTGCCGGCGTATCGCAACTACCGCTACTTCGTCGTCGACGACCGCATCTGCATCGTCGATCCAGACTCGTATGAGATCGTCGACATCGTCGTTGCCGAAGGCGCCTCGGTGGCCCTCGTGCTGACGGAGGAGGAGCGGGCGACCATCCTGCGCGGGGTCGACATGAGCAGCGGCAGCACGCTGGCGCTGGGCGCCCTGACGGTCGGGTCGGACGTGCCGCGCGGCATCGAGGTTCGCACCTTCCCCGCGACAGTCCTGCAGCAGGTGCCCAAGGTGAGAACCTACAAGTTCTTCACCGCCGAGAACCGGATCGCCATCGTGGATCCCAGCGGCGCCAAGGTGCAACTCGTCATCGAGATCAGTCGCTGACGAGACGGGATTTCTTCGCAAGCAGGCGCCGGGCGGCTGTTTCGCCCGGCGTTTTGCGTGTGGCTCAGGCCGCTTCCCTTGCCCAACGAGCCCAATTGCCGCCGTATTGCGTGGCAGTATGGCGCTGGTCGCGAGGGCGGGAAACGGGTACGCACGGAATGCGCCAGCAGGGTGCGCGGGCACAGGCCCAGCGTAGGCCTGCCGTTTTGCTGCTGGCCGGCCGCAGCATGCCCAGGTTCGTCGCGGGCGGACCGTCGGCCTTTGACCTTGGACCAAGCGGATGAACCCCCTCGAGATGATCAAGCCGGCCACCTCGGGTGGCTTCTCGTTCCTGGAACTGTTCATGACGGCCCATCCGGTCGTCAAGATCGTCATGTTCGGGCTGCTGCTGGCCTCGATCTGGGCCTGGGCCATCATCATCGAGAAGCTGTTCGCCTTCCGCCGCGCCCGGCGCGAGGCCGACCGCTTCGAGCAGCTGTTCTGGTCGGGGCAGTCGCTGGAGGAGCTGTACGCGTCGATCTCGCGCGCGCGCACGTTTTCGATGGCCTCGCTGTTCGTCGCCGCCATGCGCGAATGGAAGCGCTCGGTGGAAGGCAACATTCGCGCGCTGGGCGGCATCCAGCTGCGCGTCGAGAAGGTGATGGACGTCACCATCAGCCGCGAGATGGAGCAGCTGGACCGGCGGCTGCTGTTCCTCGCAACGGTCGGCTCGACCGCCCCGTTCGTCGGCCTGTTCGGCACGGTGTGGGGCATCATGACGAGCTTTCAGGCCATCGCCATGTCGAAGAACACCAATCTCGCGGTCGTGGCGCCCGGCATCGCGGAGGCACTGTTTGCGACCGCGCTCGGGCTGCTGGCGGCGATCCCGGCAGTCGTGTTCTACAACAAGTTCGCGGCCGACTCCTCGCGGCTGAGCCAGCGTCTGGAGGCGTTCGCCGACGAGTTCTCGGCCATCGTCTCGCGCCAGATCGACGTGAGAACCTAAGAACCTAACCGGAGCGGGACATGGCGGCCAGCATACAGCGTCCCTCACGACCCGGCGGCGGCCGCCGGGGCCGCGCACGGCGGCATGCGCCCATGCACGAGATCAACGTCACGCCGTTCGTGGACGTGATGCTGGTGCTGCTGATCGTGTTCATGGTGACGGCGCCGCTGCTCACCGTGGGCGTGCCAATCGAGCTGCCCGAGTCGAAGGGCCAGCAGCTGCAAACCAACAAGGAGCCGCTGACCATCTCGGTGCAGCGCGACGGCAAGGTCTACATCCAGGAGACCGAGGTGGCGCTGGCCGACATTGCGGGCAAGCTCAGGGCGATTGCCAAGGGCGGCTACGAGGAGCAGATCTTTATTCGCGGCGACAAGGGGATCGACTACGGCACCGTCATGAAGGTGATGAGCCGGATCAAGGCCGGCGGCTTCACCAAGGTGTCGCTGGTCACCGAGTCGGAGGCGTCATGACGCGCCATCAGAGCTGCGAACGGGACATCGGGGGCGCTTGAAGGAAGGAACAGCCGTGCGAGGCAGTCTCGTCTGCTCCGTCGTGCTGCACGCTGGGTTGCTGGGATGGGCGCTGTTCACCATCCAGACGCAGCGCGAGCTTCGCGTGCCTGAACCGGAGCCGATCGCGGTCGATCTGGTCACCCAGAGCGAGCTGACCAAGCTGCGCCAGGGCGCACGCGCGGCCAAGCAGCTGGAGGCCGAGGCCAAGCAGAACGTCAAGGCCGAGGTTGCCAAGAAGGAGGCGCCGAAGCCGGCTCCGGTCGCCGCGGCGCCGCCGCCACCCGCGCCGAAGGAGGAGCCCAAGCCTGAACCCAAAAACGACCCTGTGGCCGAAAAACTCGCGGCTGTGCCCCCGCCGCCACAAGCGGCGCCACCTCCGCTGCCTGCGCCTCCGGTGCCGGCACCCGAGGAGCAGAAACAACTCGAAGACATGCTGAAGGAGCAGGAGCGTCAACGCGAGGAGCAGCGCAAGGCAGAGGAAGCACGCGCTGAGGAGCAAAAGCGGATCGAGGAGCAGCAGAAGAGGGAGGAGGAGCGCAGACAGGCGGAGCTGAAAAAGCAGCGCGAGGAGGCCGCGCGCAAAGCCGCCGAGATCAAGAAGAAGCGCGAGGATGAGAAGAAGCGCAAAGAGGCGGAAGCCAAGAAGAAAGAATTCGATGCCAACAAGATCGCGGCGCTGCTGAACAAGACGCCCGACAAGGCGCCTCCGCCTTCTGCCTCGGAGCCCGCCGAGCAACCGACGAAGAACAAGGGACCGGTGCTGGGCGCGCCGGAGGGGCGCGACAAGCAGCTCTCAGCCAGCGAAATGGCGATCCTGGCGCAGATCATACGCTCGTGCGTGCAGGCGAAATGGAACGTGCTGGGTGGCGGCGTGGGGGCGCAGCAGACCGTGGTAAAGCTGCGGCTGCGCTTCAATCAGGACGGCACTCTGGCGAGCGCGCCCGTGATCATGAACCCGCAAACCACCACCAGCTTTCTGGCTGTGTCCGACAGCGCAATCAGGGCCGTGCAGGCGTGCGAGCCCTACAGTCTGCCGCCTGCGAAATATGAGATTTGGAAGGATATCGTCTTGAACTTCGATCCCCGCGACATGTTCTAGCCGCGAACAAACCGTATCGGGTCTCGACTTTCTGCGCCGTCCCGTATTGTCTCCCGCCTGAACCTGCTATCCCGTGACCCACCCGATGGCCACCGCCCCTGCCAAACCGACGCTGAGCCCGGTGGCCTCCTCCCGAGCCGCCCCCCGAACCGCCCCAAGCGCCGCCTGGGCTGTCTTGGGGGCCCTGTTGGCCTGGCTGGCCTGGAACCCCGCCGAGGCGCAGCAGCAGCGCCCAGGCGCCGCTCCGGGCCCGCGGCCGGGCCAAGGGGCGCCGCTCGAGGTCGACATCACCCAGGGCACCCTCAAGCCGATCCCGATCGCGGTGCCGGAGTTCCTCGGCGAGGATCCGCAGTTCGCCGCCGAGGTCTCCAACGTGGTCGCCGCCGACCTGGAGCGCTCCGGCCTGTTCCAGCCGCTCGACCGCGCCTCGTTCCTGGAGCGGCCCCGCGACCTCAATGCGCCGCCGCGCTTTGCCGACTGGCGCGTGCTCAATGCCCAGGCGCTGGTGGTCGGCCGGGCCGGACGCACGTCCGACGGCCGCCTGGCCGGCGAGTTCCGCCTGTGGGACGTGTTCTCGGGCCGGCAGTTGGCCGCCCACCGCTTTGCCGTCGGCCAGCAGGAGTGGCGTCGCCTCGGCCACCTGATCGCCGACCAGGTCTATCAGCGCCTGACCGGCGAGAAGGGCTACTTCGACACCCAGGTGGTGTTCATCGATGAGACCGGCCCCAAGGAGCGCCGCGCCAAGCGCCTCGCCCTGATGGACCAGGACGGCGCCAACGTGCGGCTGCTGAGCCAGGGGCGCGAGCTGGTGCTGACGCCGCGCTTCAGCCCGACGACCCAGGAAATCACCTACATGCAGTACACCGGCGACCAGCCGCGCGTGTTTCTGCTGAACCTGGAGAGCGGCCAGCGCGAGCTGGTCGGCAACTTCCCGGGCATGACGTTTGCGCCGCGCTTCTCCCCGGACGGCCAGCGCATCGTCATGAGCATCGGCGAGCAGGGCGCGACCTCGATCGTGGAGATGGACCTGCGCACCCGCCAGACCCGCCGGCTCACCCACGGCAGCGCCATCGACACCGGGCCCAGCTACAGCCCGGACGGGCGCCAGATCGTGTTCGAATCGGACCGCGACGGCACTCAGCAGCTCTATGTCATGAACGCCGACGGCTCGAGCCAGCGCCGGATCAGCGCCGGCGAGGGGCGCTACTCGACGCCGGTGTGGTCGCCGCGGGGCGACCTGGTCGCCTTCACCAAGCAGGCGGGCGGCAGCTTCCTGATCGCCGTGATGCGGCCCGACGGCTCCGGCGAGCGGGTGCTGACCGAGGGCTTCCACAACGAAGGGCCGACCTGGGCGCCCAACGGCCGCGTGCTCATGTTCTTTCGCGAAAGCCGCGGCGCCGCCGGCGGGCCGAAGCTTTTCTCCATCGATCTCACCGGCTACAACGAGCGCGAGGTGCCAACGCCCGCCTTCGGGTCCGACCCCGCGTGGTCGCCGTTGCGAAATTGAACAGCGCTTTACCGCGTTTTAACCCCGTTGGTGTGTTCTAGCGATCAAGCGCGGCCCGGTTGCATCGGTTGGGCCTCCACGCCGTTCCCGTACCGCGTTTTTCGCTGACCGATGCGTCACAACTCGCGTGGCATTTTCGCACCTACGTACGTGGAAAACCTCTGGATAAGCAGCTGCGTTCTTGATCTGAGCGTTACACCCCGGTACCCGAATAGGTGCGATTGCCGAACACGGTTAGGAGAGAAGAACATGAACATCAAAAGCGTGATCGTAATCTCGGCGCTCGTCGCCGCCGTAGCTCTCTCGGCTTGCCGCCGCGAAGAGAAAGTGCCTCTGAAGCTCGGCGCCGGCGCTGATCTTCCGGTTGCTCAGCAGGTAGCGCGTTAAGACTCTCGCCTAGGGAATCTTAAAGGAGACTGCAATGAAAGGCGCTATCGTTCTCGCAGCAGTGATTGCTGCCGTCGCATTGGGTGCTTGCCGCAAGGAAGTGTCCCATGCGCCGATGAAACTCGGTGCAAGCGTCGAGCAGGTTGCTCGCTGACCAGAGCGGTTGCTGCCTTTCGGCAGCGCTATCGCCAAAATTTAGGGCTGCATCCCTGGATGCGGCCCTTAATTTTTTCACACTGCCCAGAGCGAGATCGTTTCAGGTGGAAGCGCTTGGCTTCCGCCTGAAACGTGAATCTCTCTCTGAACAATAGAACAGAGCAGGATTCACGCTTCGGCCGATACGTGCACTGTGGACTGGTGTGCTTCAATCCGAAGCGATCCTGCTCTGGTCTCGTGTGCATTGCGTGGAAAACGCCTGCCACGATCTTGCCTTTTGCGCCTTGCTCCGTGCTTCTCGCACCGAGGGCTCGCGGTCACATTTTTGAACGAAGCTTCGTCTAAAACACGGCGCCAAATCACCATTTGGGCCGCGGACGATGGTCTCCGAGGCGGCGTGGAAGGAAGGGTCAGCATGGAGCTGCGGCAACGGTGGGGGGCTGGCACAGGCTTGGTCATGGCAATCGCCATGGCGCTGGCGCTGTCAGCCTGCTCCGATACCCCAAAGCCCGAAACCGATCTGATGGGTGCCAACCGGAACAGCCCCGCCACGCCCGGGTCCGCGCGCGACTTCGCCGCCAATGTCGGCGACATCGTGTACTTCTCGACCGATAGCGTGGATTTGTCGCCGGAGGCGAAGCAGACCCTCGCGAACCAGGCGCGCTGGCTGCAGCAGTACGCGCAGTACACCATCACCATCGAAGGCCACGCCGACGAGCGTGGCACGCGTGAGTACAACATCGCGCTGGGCGCCAAGCGGTCCCAGGCGGTGCGCGGCTTCCTGGCGCAGCAGGGGATCGGCGCGGCACGCATCCGCACGATCTCCTACGGCAAGGAGCGGCCGGTGGCGGTGTGCAACGACATCTCCTGCTGGTCGCAGAACCGCCGCGCGCAGACCGTGCTCAACGCCCGCCACGAGGCCAGATCGTAAGTCCGCTCTTGTCATCCCGGACGCCGCGGCGGCGAATATCCCGATCCCGAGCCGCGCGCCCCGGCGGCCTGACAGCGTCGCTGAATCAAAGTTTAGCCCCAATGCCGGCGCACTCTTGCCGCTCACAAGGCAATTGCGAGCGGGGGAGCACGCTCCATGTTCGGGCGAATGCTGTTGGGCGGCCTGGCGGTAGCGAGCGTGGCCACGTTTCATCTTGTGCCCGGCGCACTGGCACAAGATCGCATGCAACTCGGCGCCCCGGTGGGCGCGGCCGAGTTCCAGAGCGAGGTCGGGGACCGCGTGTTCTTCAGCGAGAGCAGCGCTGAACTCGGCGCGCGGGCACGCAAGGCGCTCGAAGCGCAGGCGGCTTGGCTTCTGCGCCATCCCAGACTGTCCGTGACCATTGAAGGCCATGCCGACGAGTCCGGCGGTGCGAGACACAACCTGGATGTGTCGCAGCGTCGGGCACAAGCGGTGCGGCTGCAGTTGATGGCGCGCGGGGTGCCGGCGAGCCGGATCGCTGTCGTCGCCTACGGCCGCGAGCGCCGGATCGCCGAATGCGCTAGCGCGGTTTGCGCCGCCCAGAACCGGCGCACGGTGACCGTGCTGGGCGAGCCGCCCGCGCCGCGCGCGAATGACGGTCGGGCGGATGCGCCGAATCGGCCGCTGCCGCGGCGGCTGTTTTGACGTGCACCTTGCGGCCGCTCCAAAGCTCGTGTTGAAGGATGGGATCGACCGGCCAGCCCCACCAGGTCGCGGACAGGTAGCAAGGACGAAGAAGAATTCCATGACGACGATCGCGCAACGATGGCTGCGGACAGGCGCTGCCGTGTGGCTGGTGGCCTCGATGGCGGCAGCCGCGGCCCTCGCGCAGCAGCCGCCCCAGCAGCCGCAGGGACAGGCGCCGCGGCCGCCGCAGGCGCCTCCTGCCGCCAAGGCCCCAGCGCCCGCGCGTGACGCAGCGCCAGCGAGTGATGCCGCGCTGCGCCAGCGCGTCGAGCAGCTCGAAGAGCAGCTGGTCGATATGCAGGTGGTGGTCGGCACGCTCGAATCGCTGGCCAGGGGCGCGACCTCGCCGGCCGCCCCGTCCGCGCGCCAGGCGCCGGGCGCCGCTGCCGCCATCAGCGCATCGGATGCCGGTCGTCTCGACGGCATCGAGATGCAGATCAGGGCGCTCGCCGCGCAGCTGGAGCAGCTGCAGGAGCAGATGCGGGCGATGGGATCGCGCGCCGGCGCCTTGCCGCAGCCGCCGTCGCAGGCCGCCAACGAGCCGGCGCCGCGCCCAGGCCCAGCGGTTGCGCCGCGCCCCGGCCGTCCCGTGGCCGATGCCGGCCCGAGCCAGCCCGAGCGTACGGGTTTTGGTGCGGTGACGGTCTCGCCGGACGACAACGACAAGGACGGCATCGACCGCCTGCTGAGTGGGCCGCCGGGCCCCGGCGGACCTCCAGGTGCGCGTGTGGCCTCCGCTCCGCCCGCGCCGGCGGACGCGAACCCCAAGCAGCTCTACGAGACGGCGTACGGTTATCTGCTGCAGCGCGACTACGGCGCCGCGGAAGCGGCCTTCGATGAGTTCCTGCGCCGCCATCCCAACGATCCGCTGGCGGGCAACGCGCAGTATTGGCTGGGCGAGTCGCTCTACGTGCGCGCCCAGTACCGCGCCGCCGCCGGCGCCTTCCTCAAGGGCTATCAGACCTACGGGCGCAGCACGAAGGCGCCGGAAAGCCTGTTGAAGCTCGCCATGTCGCTGCAGCGGCTGGGGCAGAAGGATGCGGCCTGCTCGTCTTACAACGAGCTCACCACCAAGTTTCCCAACGCGCCGACGCACGTGAAGACCTCCGCCCAGACCGAGCGCCAGCGCGCCGGCTGCTAGGCCCTGTCCGGCCATGGGCGCGAGAACTGAGCCGATCGGGCCGAACGAGCTGGACGAGTTCTTTGCACCTCTTGTCGCGGCAGGAGAATGTGTGGCGCTTGCCGTCTCGGGCGGCAGCGACAGCACGGCCCTGATGGTGCTGTTTGCGGACTGGCTCTGCCGCAGCAGCGCCGATCCCACGCTGCACACGGTGCTGACCGTCGACCACCGCCTGCGGCCCGAATCGGGCGCCGAGGCGGCGGCGGTCGCCCGCCACGCCGCGCTGCTGGGATTCCGCCATGCGATCCTGGTGTGGGAGGGCCCCAAGCCGGAGACCGGTCTGCAAGCGGCCGCACGTGCGGCTCGCCATCAGCTATGCGCCAACTATGCCTCCCGCCGCGGTATCGGCAAGCTGCTCACTGCGCACACCGCCGACGATCAGGCCGAGACCCTGCTGATGCGGCTGGCGCGCGGCAGCGGCCTCGACGGACTGGCGGCCATGGCGCCGCTCACGTGCATGGCCGTGCCCGGCAACGCCGGGCAACCGGGACTTATGATCGCGCGCCCGCTGCTCGAGGTATCGAAGGCGCGGCTGCGGGCAACCTTGGCGCAGCGCGGCATCGCCTGGATCGAGGACCCTAGCAACCAATCGCCGGCCTTCGAGCGCACGCGGTTGCGTGCAGCGCGCGCGCAACTCGAGGCGCTGGGCCTGACGGCGGACATGCTCGGCCTGAGCGCGCGCCGGCTACGCCGCGCGCGCGCGGCGTTGGAGCGCTGGGTTGCGGATTTCTGCAACCCAGATGCCGCGCTCTTCCACGCCGATCCGTGCGGCTTTATCCGCGTCGACGGGCCGGCGCTGCGAGGGCTGCCCATGGAGGTCGCGGTGCGTGTGCTGTTGCGCGCGGTGGTGCTGGCGGGAGGTTCGGACGCGCCGGTCCCGCTTGCCAAGCTGGAGGCCATTGCCGATGCGATTTCGGCCGCTCCCGCGTCCGGCACCTGGACGCTGGCTCGTGCCAAGATCTGCGCCTCGCCGGCGAGCATCCTGGTGGAGCGCGAGCCCGGCCGCGTCCCTCTGCCCACGCTTACGCTCGAGCCCGGCACGCAGGCCGTGTGGGACGGCCGCTTCCGGGTAGCCGCCGGATCGCGGCTCGCCGCCAGTGTGGTTGTGCGGGCCTTGGGCGTCGACGGCGTGCGCGAGATGCGCCAGGCCGTCACCATTCCACCCAGCGTACCTATCGGCGCCCTGCGCCTGCTGCCGGGCTTCTGGCGCGGGTCGAGCGTGATCGCCGTGCCGAGCCTGGGCTTCTGGATCGAGGACAGCCTGCGCGAGGAGGTATCGGCGGTATTCGCCGTTCCCGGCAACTACAACCCGGCGAGCGCGCAGGACGATCCCGGAACGCCTTGAAGTGCAACCGATTAACCCTGGGGGCGGTTGCGGTTGCACGGCGGCCCGCGGAAGCTTTCGGGGGCCTTCTGCTTGGCAAATAATCTATACGCACCTATGTTAAACAGCAGTTTGGGCCCGCCGAGCGGCGGCGCGGCAGGGCAACCGCCCGGGAACTAGGCGGCACGACGAGTCCCGGGGCATGAAGGATCCTCGATGAATGCGAACTTCCGCAATCTTGCAATCTGGGTCGTGATCGGCCTGTTGCTGATGGCACTGTTCAATTTGTTCCAGAACCCGGGGCAGAGCCGGCGCGGCAACGAGATCAGCTATTCGGACTTCCTCGCCGGGGTCGAGTCCGGCAGCATCGCCGATGTGACCATCGCCAAGCACCGCATCTCCGGCTCCTACCGCGACAAGAGCACCACGTTCACGACGGTTGCGCCGGAGGATCCGGGCCTGGTCGAGCGGCTGAGCAAGAAGGGCGTCAAGATCACCGCTCGGCCGCCCGAGGACGATGTGCCCTCGATCCTGGGCGTGCTGGTCAACTGGTTCCCGATGCTGCTGCTGATCGGCGTGTGGGTGTTCTTCATGCGCCAGATGCAGTCGGGTGGCGGCCGCGCCATGGGCTTCGGCAAATCCAAGGCCAAGCTGCTGACCGAGCGCCACGGCCGGGTCACCTTCGAGGACGTTGCGGGCGTCGACGAAGCCAAATCCGATCTCCAGGAGATCGTCGAGTTCCTGCGCGATCCGCAGAAGTTCCAGCGCCTCGGCGGGCGCATCCCGCGCGGGGCACTGCTGGTCGGTCCCCCCGGCACCGGCAAGACATTGATCGCGCGTGCGGTCGCCGGCGAGGCGAACGTGCCGTTCTTCACCATCTCGGGCTCCGACTTCGTGGAGATGTTCGTCGGCGTCGGTGCCAGCCGCGTGCGCGACATGTTCGAGCAGGCCAAGAAGAACGCGCCCTGCATCATCTTCATCGATGAGATCGACGCGGTCGGCCGCCACCGTGGCGCCGGCCTCGGCGGTGGCAACGACGAGCGCGAGCAGACGCTCAATCAGCTCCTCGTCGAAATGGACGGTTTCGAGGCGAACGAGGGCATCATCATCATCGCGGCCACCAACCGCCCCGACGTGCTCGATCCGGCGCTGCTGCGGCCCGGCCGCTTCGACCGCCAGATCGTGGTGCCGAACCCCGATGTCGGCGGCCGCGAGAAGATCCTGCGCGTGCACATGCGCAAGGTGCCGCTGGCGCCCGACGTCGATCCCAAGGTGATCGCCCGCGGCACGCCCGGCTTCTCCGGCGCCGATCTGGCCAACCTCGTCAACGAGGCGGCGCTGCTGGCGGCGCGGCGCAACAAGCGGCTCGTGACGCAGCAGGAATTCGAGGACTCCAAGGACAAGGTGATGATGGGTGCCGAGCGGCGTTCCATGATCATGACCGAGGAAGAGAAGCTCGCGACCGCCTATCATGAGGCGGGGCACGCTCTGGTCAATGTCCTGGTTCCGGGCAATGATCCGCTGCACAAGGTGACGATCATCCCGCGCGGGCGCGCGCTGGGCGTGACCATGAGCCTGCCCGAGCGCGACCGGCTGAGCTACTCAAAGCAATGGTGCCAGGCGCGCGTCGCCACCATGTTCGGCGGCCGCGTGGCCGAGCAGTTGGTCTACGGCGAGGATCACCTCAATACCGGCGCTTCCAGCGACATCATGCAGGCGACCGAGCTGGCGCGGCGCATGGTGACCGAGTGGGGCATGAGCGAAAAGCTGGGGCCGCTGCGCTACAACGAGAACCAGCAGGAGGTGTTCCTCGGCCACGCCATCACCCAGCGCCAGAACATGTCGGAGGAGACGGCGAAGCTGATCGACGAGGAGATCCGCCGCATCGTCACTGACGGCGAGAAGAAGGCGCGCGAGGTGCTGTATGCCAGCCGCGACAAGCTCGAAGCCATTTCGCGCGCGCTGATGGAGTACGAGACCGTCTCGGGTGAGGAAGTGCAGGCGGTGATGCGCGGCGAGAAGATCGTGCGCACGCCCGACGACGAGGAGACCAAGGGCCCGGCCGGCCCCGCGGTTCCCGCCGCCGGCAAGATGCGCCCGCCGCGGCCGGAGCCCGGCCCGGGCGGCCTGGAGCCGCAGCCGCAGACATAGCCGGAGTGGGAGCGGCCCGCGGCGCGGACGCGAGCGGTGAAATGCCTTCCTTTCGTCGCTTTTTGTGCCCCTGTCTCGTGCATATTGTGCGCGGCGTATCGATTTGCGGACATTGATTCGTGGCTGTCGCGGCCGGGGCGTCGTGCCTTGGGCCGCGCGTTGCATGCGTGGGCTCGGTGGGTTGCCGGTGGCGACGGGCACACCTGCGAGGCGCCGCCGTGCGGGCGAGGGAGCAGTGTGACCAGGACCGGGGGTCAAGGGGCAAGACGTACCGCCGCGACGTCCGGCAAGCGCGCCGCCCGTGCGGCGCGGGGCGCGCGTGCGCCACGCCGGGCGTGGGTCCGCACGCTGATCCTGCTCGGCAAGGTGAGCGGCGTGGCGGCGTTTGTCGCCGTCGTCGTGGCCGGCCTCTGCTATGTGCGTCTCCTGCATGGCCCGATGTCCCTGGATTTCCTCGCGGGACCGATCGAGCGCGCCATCTCCGAGGAGGTCGCCGGCGTTCGCGTGCGGATCGAGAGCGCAGCCGTCCGTCTGGCCGGTGGCAAGCTTGAGGTAGAGCTGGGCAACGTGCGCGTCAGCGACGCGGGCGATGTGCCGCTGGCACTCGCGCCCTCGGCTTCCCTCTCGCTCAGCCGCAGGGCCCTGCTGAGCGGACGCATCGCGCCGGAAAGCGTCGAGCTCATCGCACCGCGACTGCTGTTGTTCTACAGCGAGGACGGCAACCTCTCGCTTAAGTTCTCCCCTCCGGCCGAGGGCCCGGAAGGTGACGGCAGCAGGCCACCACCCCTGCGCGGCTCGTCAGCCGTCGCGGCCGATGCGGACGGCGGGCTCGGCCGTATCGACCTGATCAAGATGCTCTCCGAGGCATCCGGCCGGGCGCGGCGCCGCGAGCACGCGAGCGCCTACCTGCGCGAGATCGGCTTGCGGTCGGCCACCGTGATCATCGACAACGGCACCCGCAAGAGCGTCTGGCGGGTGCCGGAGCTCAATATCGATCTCGACCACCGCCGCAGCCGCAGCTCGATCGCCGGCCGCGTGAAGGTGGAATCCCTCGCCGGACCCTGGACGCTCAACTTCCGCACCTACGAGCACGAAAACACCAAGAGCCTGCAGCTCGCCGTTTCCCTTCAAGGCCTCGTCCCGCGGGGGCTGGCGCGCGCGCTGCCGCAGCTGGCCGGTCTGGAGGGCATCGACGTTCCCGTGTGGGGCGACGCCAAGCTCGAGCTGTCCAACACCGGGGAGATCCTGACCGGCACCATCGGCATCGATGCGGCGCCCGGGCGGGTGCTGCTGCCATGGCTGGCGGCGACGCCGCTGCAGATCGACGGCGGCCATCTCTCCATGTCCTACAGCCGTGCCGCGCGCCGCTTCGAGATCGCGCCCTCGGTGCTGGTGTGGGGCGACAGCCGCATGCAGTTCACCGGCAGCTTCACGCACACCTTGCAGGCGCCGGACTCGCCGGGCTGGGCCTTCGCGTTCAAATCGGCCGGGGGCTGGCTCGGCGCCGAGCCGCCCGAGCTGCCGCGCCTGCCGATCGACGATTGGTCGGCGCACGGTTTTCTGGCGCCGGAGCAGGGCCGGATCGTGGTCAGCCAGGTGCGGCTGCGCGCCGGCGGTGCCGAGGTGTCCGCCCACGGCGACGTGACTGACATGGCCGGGGCGATGAAAGCGCGGCTCGAGGGCAAGATCGGACCGATGCCGACGAGCGTCTTCAAGACCCTTTGGCCGACGGCCATAGCGCCCAACAGCCGGCGATGGGTGGCCCGGCGCCTGGTGCGCGGCTGGCTGCAGGGCGGAACGTTCCGCATAGCCGCGGGCACGGACGACCACGGCGCCGGCTGGGCGACGAGAACGGGTGCCGAGCGTGCCTCGCTGACGCTGGAGGGCTCCAACCTCGCCTTCGCCGTGGTTGACGGCTGGCCTGCGCTCGAGGCGCCGCGCGCGCTCCTGCGCCTCGACGAGCACGCGCTGGAGATGACCATTCCGGATGGCTCGCTGACGACCGCCGATGGGCGCCGCCTGTCCGTCAAGGGGACGTTCGCGGTCGACATGAAGGAGCCCCATCCGCGTACCGGGCGCATCGCGTTCAAGACGCAGGGTCCCTTGTCGGCCGCGCTCGAGCTGCTCGACGGGGAGCCCTTCCACGCATTGCAGGCCAGCGGCGTCAGCGCAGCCGGCGCCGAAGGCAAGATCGACGGCCAGGCGACGTTGTCGTTGCCGCTCGGGCCGCGGTTGGAGCTGCGCGACATCAAGATCGAAGGCAAGGCGCGCATCAGCGACGGGCGCATGGCCCATGCACTGGGCTCCTACGATATCACCGGCGCCAATATCGGCATCGACATGACGGGCTCCGCGGTGGAAGCCAGGGGCGAGATGCTGGTCAGCGGCGTGCTGGCCAAAGCCCGCTGGCAGCACGTGTTCGGCGCCCCTGTCGAAAAGCAGCCCCCGGCCCGGATCACCGCGAGTCTCGACAACAGCGACCGCGCCCAGCTCGGCCTCGACATCAACGACCTCGTGCAAGGCGAGATCGGCATGGAGATCACGCTCACGCACGCCGCCCAGGGCGGCCGACAGGTGCATGTGCGCGCCGATCTGGCCAATGCGGAGGTCGTGCTGGACAGCGTCTCCTGGCGCAAGCCCAAGGGCCGGCCGAGCACGTTGGAGTTCGATGTCGCCAAGGGGGCCGGCGCCTATCCCCTCGAGCTGCACAACGTGCAGATGGTCGGCGAGAACGTCGCCATCCAGGGCTGGATGGGTATCGGCGCCGACCATCGCGTCAAGGAGTTCCGCTTTCCCCAGTTCTCGCTCAACGTCATCACCAGCCTGGCCACGCAGGGCAAGATGCGCCCCGACGGCATCTGGGACGTGACGGCCAAGGGGCCGACCTACGACGGCCGCGATCTGTTCCGTTCGTTCTTCGATGTCGGGCACCTGCCCGAGCAAGCCGCGAAGGTGCGCCCGGGCCTCGATCTCAAGGCCGAGGTGGACACGGTCGCGGGATACTCAGACACCACGCTGCGCAACGTGAAGATGACGCTGCAGAAGCGCGCCAACAAGCTCACCGGCCTCGACGTGCGCGGCGTATTGGAGGGCGGCAAGCCGTTCGCAGCCGTGCTGCGCCACGAAGCCGGCCAGCCGCGCCGTCTGCTGGCGGACTCCAAGGACGCCGGGCAGACTTTCAAGCTGGTCGGCTTCTACCCCAACGCCGTGGGCGGCCAGATGAACCTCGAGGTCAATCTCGACGGGCAGGGGGCTGCCGATCGCACCGGCACGCTGTGGACCCGCGACTTCGTGGTGCTTGGCGACCCGATCATCAGCGAGGTGCTGCAGAACGCCGACGGCACCGCCCAGGCGAACGCCCGGCGCACCATCCTGCGCGAGCAGTTCGAATTCGAGGTCATGCGCGTGCCGTTCTCGGTCGGGCACGGCCAGTTCGTCATGCACAATGCCTCCCTCAACGGCCCGCTGGTGAGCGCCAGCATCCGCGGCAAGGTCGATTTCCGGCAGCAGGCGCTCAATGTGGGCGGCACCTACGTGCCGATGTCGGGCCTGATGCGGGCACCGGCGCCGATCCCGCTGATCGGGCCGCTGCTCACCGGCCCGCGCGGGGAGGGCCTGTTCGGCATCACGTTCGCCATTCAAGGCGCGATGGCCAAGCCGCAGGTGATCGTCAACCCGCTCTCCATCATCACGCCGGGCATCTTCCGCGAGATTTTCCAGATGACGCCCGAGGATCCCCGCGTGCAGCCGCGTGATCGGCCAGCGCCGCGCGGCGATGCGTCCCGCTCCTCCAGCGCGCCGGCGGCGAGTACGCCCGAGGGCCCTGCCGCAGCCCCGAAGGCGCCCGAGGTCGGCGGCAGCTGGTCGGCGGAGACGAACCAGCCACCTGCCAAGAAGAAGTAGGACCCCTGCCCGCCGAGCCTGCCGCCGTCAATCTTGACTTGTGACGACATGGGCTTGCGCTAAGCTCCGCCCATTCGAGAGCGCGCGCCGGTTGCGGCGCGTGCCAACACCCAATCGAGGAGAGTCGAGATGGCTGGCATCACCCGGACCGCGCGCGCGGAGTGGCAAGGCACCGGCAAGGAGGGCAAGGGCACGCTGTCGACGCAGAGCGGGGTCCTCTCCGCCACGTCCTACGGCTCCAACACGCGCTTTGGCGACACCAAGGGCACCAACCCGGAAGAGCTGGTTGCGGCCGCGCATGCGGGATGCTTCTCGATGGCGCTGGCGTTCGCGCTCACCAACGCCGGTTTCACGCCGACGCGGATCGCCACATCCGCGGCCGTCACCATCGAGCCGGTCGAGGGTGGGTTCAAGATCTCCAAGTCCGCGCTCAAGCTCGAGGCATCGGTGCCCAACGTCACGCGCGAGCAGTTCCAGAAAGTCGCCGAGGGCGCCAAGGCCGGCTGTCCGGTTTCGAAGGTCCTCAACGCCGAGATCACGCTCGACTGGCAGCTCGCCTGAGGCAGCAACGACGCGCCCCGGCACGCGAGGAGATTTGGCATGCAAAGACGCAAGCTCGGCAAATCAGGATTGGAGATAGCGCCGCTGGTGTTGGGCGGCAACGTGTTCGGCTGGACCGCCGACGAGGCGATGTCGTTCAAGCTGCTCGACGCCTTCGTCGGCGCCGGTTTCGACTGCGTCGACACGGCCGACGTCTATTCCAGGTGGGCGCCCGGCCACAAAGGCGGGGAATCCGAAGCCATCATCGGCAACTGGCTCAAGGCGCGCGGCGGCCGCAACAAGGTCGTCATCGCCACCAAGGTCGGCTGGGAGATGGCGCCCGACAAGAAGGGTCTGCGCAAGGCTCATATCATCCAGGCCGTGGAGGCCTCGCTGCAGCGCCTGCAGACCGACTACATCGACCTCTACCAGTCCCACATCGATGACAAGGAGTCCCCGTTCGAGGAGACGCTGGGCGCCTACCGGCAGCTGATCGAGCAAGGCAAGGTGCGCGCCATCGGCGCGTCCAACCACGAGGCGCCACGCCTGGCCGCGGCTTTGAAGACCAGCGCCGCGAACAAGCTGCCGCGCTACGAGACTCTGCAGCCGCTCTACAATCTGTCCGACCGGGCGGGGTTCGAGAAGGAGCTGGAGCCGCTGTGCCTGAAGGAAGGCGTCGGCGTCATCCCCTACTATGCGCTGGCCGCCGGCTTCCTCACCGGCAAGTACCGCTCGGAGGCCGACTTCGGCAAAAGCCCGCGCGGGGGCCGCATGAAGACCTACCTGAACGAGCGCGGCCTGCGCATCCTATCGGCGCTCGACGCGGTGTCCGCCCGCCTGCATGCCAAGCCGGCGCACGTCGCCATCGCCTGGCTCAGCGCCCGCCCCGCCGTCACCGCCCCCATCGCCAGCGCCACCAACATGGGCCAGCTCGAGGATCTGATCGCTGGCGTGCGGCTCAAGCTCGACGCGGACGCGACCAGGCAGCTCGATGCCGCGAGTGCGTAGCATCACCCCCGCGGAGGCGGGGGGCCACGCCACTGTCCGGAAAGCAGCTGGCGTGGATGCCCGCCTGCGCGGGCATGACGCTATGACGGTTTCAGCAGCACGTGCCGCTTCTTGCCGAGCGAGAGCTTGATCACGCCGCCGCTCGCGTCATTCGACGTGAGATTGGCGTTCGCGTCGGTCAGCACGGCGTCGTTGACGCGCAGGCCGCCGCCCTGGATCTGCCGGCGTGCCTCGCCGTTGGACTTGACGAGGCCGGCCTTCACGAACGCCGCCAGGACGCCCAGCCCCGCTGCCAGCTCGGCGGCCGCGATCTCCACCGTCGGCAGGCCCTCGCTGGTCGCGCCCGTCTCGAACGTCTCCTGTGCCGTCCGTGCCGCGGCCTCGGCCTTGGCGTGCCCGTGCACCAGCGATGTCGCCTCGGTCGCCAGCACTTTCTTGGCTTCGTTGATCTCCGCGCCCTGCAATGCCGCGAGCCTGGCGATCTCGGCCATCGGCAGGGTCGTGAACAGCTTGAGGAAGCGCGCCACGTCGGCGTCCTCGGTGTTGCGCCAGTACTGCCAGAAGTCGTAGGCGCTGAACTGGTCCTCGTTCAGCCACACCGCGCCCTGCGCGGTCTTGCCCATCTTGGCGCCGGACGCGGCGGTGAGCAGCGGCGTGGTCAGGGCATACAACTGGTGCGTGCCTCCAGGCGAAGCCGTCTTCGGCAGCATGCGGCGGCCGAGGTCGACGCCCATGACGATGTTGCCCCACTGGTCGGAGCCGCCCATCTGCAGGTTGCAGCCCACCCGCCGGGCCAACTCCACGTAGTCGTAGGCCTGGCAGATCATATAGTTGAACTCGATGAAGCTCATCTCCTGGGCGCGCTCGAGGCGCAGGCGCACGGAGTCCATGGTCAGCATGCGGTTGACGGAGAAATGCCGGCCGATGTCACGCAGCATCTCGATGTAGTTGAGCCTGGTCAGCCACTCCGCGTTGTCGAGCATGACGGCGTCGCTGCCGCCGTCACCGAATTGCAGGATTTTGGCGAACACGCCCTTGATGCTCTCCTTGTTGGCCTCGATCTCCTCCACGCTGCGAATGGCGCGCGTCTCGTCCCGGCCGGAGGGATCGCCGACGCGCGTGGTGCCGCCGCCCATCAGCGTGATCGGCTTGCTGCCCGACTGCTGCAGCCAGTAGAGCAGCATGATGGTAAGGAAATTGCCGATGTGCAGGGACGGCGCCGTGCAGTCGTAGCCGACGTAGGCGACCACTTCCCGCCGGGTCGCCAGCGCGTCGAGGCCGGCGAAATCCGAGCACTGGTGGACGAAGCCACGCTCGTCCAGCGTATTGAGGAAGTCGGACTTGTATTTGGCCATGGCCGTTGTCGCGCCGTTTGAAGGGCGCAGTCTCCAGGGGTACGGTCCAGAATCGCCGGAACATGCACAGGAACCCCTTGATGGGCAAGATTTTGCGCGCGATCGGGCTGATGAGCGGCACCTCGATGGACGGCATCGACGTGGCGCTGATCGACACCGACGGGGAAGACCACGTAAAGCGCGGCGCGGCGCAGACGTTCCTCTACGATCCGGGGTTCAAGGCTGCGCTGCGTGAGGCCCTCGTCGCCGCGCGCGGGCTCTCGGACCGTGCCGGCAGGCCGGGCATCCTGGCCGACGCGGAGCGTGACCTGACCGCCCATCACGCCGCTGCAGTCAGGCTGTTTGTGGCGCAACACGGCCTGAAGGCCCGGGAGATCGACGTGGTCGGCCTCCACGGCCACACCGTGCTGCATGCGCCGGAGCGACGACTGACGGTGCAGATCGGCGACGGCCCCGCGCTGGCGGCCGCAATCGGCATCGATGTCGTCTGGGACCTGCGCGCCGCGGACGTGGCGGCCGGCGGCCACGGCGCGCCGCTGGCGCCCGCCTATCACCGGGCGCTGACGGCCAGGCTGCCCGAGCGGCCGATCGCCGTGCTCAACATCGGCGGGGTCGCCAACGTGACCTGGATCGGGCGGGCGGGCGAGCTGCTGGCCTTCGATACGGGGCCGGGCAATGCCATGATCGACGACTGGATGCAGCGACGCCGTGGCGTGCCGCGCGACGAGGATGGTGCACTGGGGGCCCAGGGCCGCGTGCACGACGACTACGTGACGCAATATCTGCGGCATTCCTTTTTTGGCGTGCCGCCGCCGAAATCGCTCGACCGCAACGCGTTCCTGCTGGAGCTTGTCGAGACCTTGTCGCCCGAAGATGGCGCGGCGACGCTCACGGCGTTCACGGCCACCAGCATCGCCCGTGCGCGCGAGCATTTCCCAGAGCAGCCGCGCTTGTGGGTCGTCTGCGGCGGCGGCCGGCGCAACAGGACGCTGATGGCGATGATCGCCGAGCGGGTCGAAAGCGCAGTCGCCCCGGCGGAGGCGGCGGGCATCGACGGCGACGCGGTCGAGGCCGAGGCCTGGGCCTATCTGGCGGTGCGCTCGCTGTGGGGCCTGCCGATCACGTATCCCGGCACCACGGGCGCACCGGCCCCGATGACGGGCGGGGTGTTTGCAAGCAAGTGAAGTGTCATCCCGGTGCTCGTCACCGGGATCCAGCGGTCCGCGAGAACCGGAGCAAGCTGATGGGTGGATCCCGGGCACGAGGCCCGGGATGACATCATCCCTCTTTGCGCTCCGCCGCGATCTCGGCCATGCGCTTGTCGAGATAGGTGCCGACCACCTTCATCAGGTCTTCCATCTTGTCCTGGAAGAAGTGGTTGGCGTCCGGCACCACGGCGTGCTCGATCTTCACGCCCTTCTGCACCTTGGTCTTGGCCGCCAGCTCCGCCACCGACGCGGTCGGCACCACGCGGTCCTTGTCGCCGTTGACCATCAGCCCCGACGACGGACAGGGGGCGAGAAACGAGTAGTCGTAGAGGTTGGCCGGCGGGGCCACGCAGATGAAGCCGTCGATCTCGGGCCGCCGCATCAGCAGCTGCATGGCGATCCAGGTGCCGAACGACACGCCGGCGATCCAGCACGAGGGCGAATCCTGGTTCTGCAGCTGCAGCCAGTCGAGCGCGGAGGCGGCGTCCGACAGCTCGCCCGGGCCGTTGTCGAAATAGCCCTGGCTGCGGCCCACGCCGCGGAAATTGAAGCGCAGCACCGAGAAGCCGCGCTCCACGAACAGGTAGTACAGGTGATAGACGACCTGGTTGTTCATCGTGCCGCCGAACTGCGGGTGCGGATGCAGAATGAGGGCAACCGGGCTGTTGGAGGCGGATTCGTGGTGATAGCGGGCTTCGAGCCGTCCTGCGGGCCCGCTGATGATGAGCTCAGGCATTCGTTGTTTACGCTCTCGAGTGTTGTTGGGTGGGCGCCGGGGCGGCGTTGCGCCGCAGCTCCGGAAGCAAGTCGTTCACAAGCAGCGCACGAGCGGCAAAGATACTTGACTTGCGCGCTCGGAATTTCCATATATCGGGTTAAGTTTAGAACAGTTCGAAAGAGCTGGGTGCTGTGTATCCCACCTGAACTGCCCGCGGGCCCATCTCGTAGCACGGGCGTCTCATAGCACGGGCATGGGTGGCGAATGCAAGCTTTGCGTGGGCCGAGCCTGGCCCGGCGTTGTGGCGGTTGGAGCTGAACCGGTGGAGTTGAATACCCGAGGCAGGTACGCGGTCATGGCGATGGCCGACCTTGCCAAATACGGTTCCGACGGCGCACTGCCGCTGCCGGCGATCGCCGAGCGCCAGCACATCTCTCTGGCCTATCTCGAGCAGTTGTTCCTCAAGCTGCGCCGTGCCGGGCTGGTCGAGAGCGCGCGCGGACGCTCGGGCGGCTACCGCCTGGGCCGGCCGGCCTGCGACATCCGCGTGGCCGAGATCCTGGTCGCGGTCGAGGAAGGCGTGCGCATGACCCGGTGCGGGGGCGATGACGCCACGCCGTGCCTGGCCGGGCAGCGCTGCCTGACCCACGGGCTGTGGGACGCGCTCGGGGACCAGATCACGGCCTTTCTGGAGAGCGTCACCCTGCAAGAGGTGATCGACGGCATACCACCCTCCAAGCAGGCCCAGCCGGCGAGCCGCCCGCCGCTTGGCCAACCGTTCGGACCCTTCACGGAATGAGTCGGGCGCGCACATATCTGGATTGGAACGCGACGGCACCGCTGCGCCGCGAGGCGCGCGAGGCGATGCTGGCGGCGCTCGATGTGCCGGGCAATCCATCCTCGCCGCACGCCGAGGGACGGCGGGCGCGCGCGCTGGTCGAGGACGCGCGCGAGCAGGTTGCGGCGCTCGTTGGCGCCAGGCCGGCGGACGTCGTCTTCACGAGCGGCGGCACGGAGGCCAACAACGCGGTCCTGGCCGGCGGCTGGGACACCATCGCGGTCGGCGGCATCGAGCACGACTCGGTGCTGGCGCCCGCACGTGCCGGCAGTGCGCGGATCATCGAGCTGGCGCTGGATGAGAACGGGGTGGTGGACCTCGACGCCTTGGGTGCGCAGGTACGCCAGAGCGGCGGACTGAATGCAGGCAGGCGGGCGCTGCTCTCCCTGCAACTCGCCAACAACGAGACCGGCGTGCTGCAGCCGGTCGCGCCCGCGGCCCGCCTGGCGCGGGAGCACGGCGTTGCGGTTCACACCGATGCGGTGCAGGCAGCCGGCCGGCTGCCGATCGCTATGGGCACCCTCGGTGTCGACTATCTGACGCTGTCGGCGCACAAGCTCGGCGGGCCCAAGGGCGTCGGCGCGCTGATCATGCGCGAGGGCGCGAGCCTCCCGACCTTTATCACCGGGGGCGGCCAGGAACGCAGGCGGCGGGCCGGAACCGAGAACGTGGCGGCGATCGCCGGTTTCGGCGCGGCAGCTGTAGCCAGCGATTTGGCAGCGATGCAGCGCGTGCGCGACCTGCGCGACACGCTCGAGGCGGGCATTCGCGATATCGCCCCCGAGGCGGCCGTCATCGGCAGCGGGGCGGATCGCCTGCCCAATACCACCAATCTTGCCTTGGCGGGCACGAGCGCCGAGACGCTGGTCATCGCGCTCGATATTGCCGGCATCGCGGTCAGCGCCGGCGCGGCGTGCTCCTCCGGCAAGGTCGGGGCGAGCCATGTTCTGGCGGCCATGGGCCTGGCGCCGGAGATTGCCGGCGCGGCGATCCGCATCAGTCTGGGTCCGACTTCAACCAAGCGCGACGTCGCCGCCTTCATCGAGGCATGGGGCCGTGTCGCCATGCGGCGGCGCGAACGCGCGGTAGCGTGATCAGAGAGCAAGCGAGAACCAGGAATGGCAGCAGTTCAGCAGACGATTGATCAGGTCCGAAGGATCGACGTCGACCAGTACAAGTACGGCTTCGAGACCAACATCGAGTCCGTCAAGGCGCCCAAGGGCCTGGGCGAGGACACCGTCCATTTCATCTCGCAGAAGAAGGGCGAGCCGGCGTGGATGCTGGACTGGCGGCTCGATTCCTACCGGCGCTGGAAGACCATGACCGAGCCGGCGTGGGCCAACGTGCGCTATCCCCGGATCGACTTCCAGAACCTCTATTACTACTCGGCGCCCAAATCGAGCGAGGGGCCCAAGAGCCTGGCCGACGTCGATCCCGAGCTGCTGCGCATGTACGAGAAGCTCGGCATCCCGCTCAAGGAGCGTGAGGTCCTGGCCGGCGTGCAGGGCGCGCGTGTCGCCGTCGACGCGGTGTTCGATTCCGTCTCCGTCGTCACCACCTTCAAGGACGAGCTGGCCAAGGCCGGCGTGATCTTCTGCTCGATGTCGGAGGTCGTGCGCGAGCACCCCGAGCTGGTTCGCAAGTATCTGGGCTCGGTCGTGCCCCAGTCCGACAACTTCTACGCGGCGCTCAACTCGGCGGTGTTCTCCGACGGCTCGTTCGTCTACGTGCCGCCGGGCGTGCGCTGCCCGATGGAGCTCTCCACCTACTTCCGCATGAACGAGAAGCAGACCGGCCAGTTCGAGCGCACGCTCATCATCGCCGACAAGGGCTCCTACGTCAGCTACCTCGAAGGCTGCACCGCGCCGACCCGCGACGAGAGCCAGCTGCACGCCGCCGTGGTCGAGCTGATCGCGCTGGACGACGCCGAGATCAAGTATTCCACCGTGCAGAACTGGTATCCCGGCGACAAGAACGGCAAGGGCGGCATCTACAATTTCGTCACCAAGCGGGGCGACTGCCGCGGCCACAACTCCAAGATCTCCTGGACGCAGGTGGAGACCGGCTCGGCCATCACCTGGAAGTATCCGAGCTGCATTCTGCGCGGCGACAACTCCCGCGGCGAGTTCTATTCGATCGCCGTGTCGAACGGCTATCAGCAGGTCGACAGCGGCACCAAGATGATCCATCTCGGCAAGAACTCATCGAGCCGGATCATCTCCAAGGGCATCGCCGCCGGGCATTCGCAGAACACGTACCGAGGCCTGGTCTCGGCGCACCGCAAGGCCACGAATGCGCGCAACTTCACCAACTGTGATTCGCTCCTGATCGGCGACAAATGCGGCGCCCATACCGTGCCATATATCGAGGCCAAGAACGCGTCGGCGCATTTCGAGCACGAGGCCACCACGTCCAAGATCTCCGACGACAAGCTGTTCTATTGCCGGCAGCGGGGCTTGAGCGGGGAGGAGGCGGTGGCGCTGATCGTCAACGGCTTCGTGCGCGACGTGCTGCAGCACCTGCCGATGGAGTTCATGGCCGAGACGCAGAAGCTGATCAGCATCTCATTGGAAGGCAGTGTTGGATGACGCCGGTCGCGTCACACTCTCCGTCATTCCCGCGCAGGCGGGAATCCACGACACGTTCGCGTCGCGTGAGCCCGAGCCTTTCGTTCCACTTCGGGCTTGCGTGGATGGCCGCCTTCGCGGCCATGACGACGGAAGGGGCGGTTTGATGAGCGCCTGGTTCAAGCCCAAGACCTACGGCCACGGCGCCACCCCTGCGAATTGGCAGGGCTGGGTTGCGACCATCGCCTTCATAGCGGTGATCGCGGCGGTGACGCCGGTTATGGTGACCTGGCAAGCAAACCCGCTAACTGGGCCCAGCGCTTGGCAGATTGCCGCCTGGCTGCTGGTTACCGTTGTATTGACGGCCATTTTCATTTGGCTCGCGCGTGCGAAGACCGATGGACAATGGGCTTGGCGGTGGGGAAAGTAGGGGGACGACGTAGGATTACTTGCATAAGACCGGGCCAACCGGTCGCAGGGGTGGTGGAGCAAACGTCTATGGAGAGGCCTGGCGGCGGGCGCCGCATAGGTCTCGGGTTATGGGAGCGAAAAGATGCGTGATGCGGCGGACATGATGACGGCGGTGACGACGGCGCGGGTGATGCGGGAGATGGACGAGCGCGAGTGCAAGCGGCGCAATGCCTTGTCGAAGACGAGCCCGGGCTTCGTGCTGCGCCCGGGAGACGTCGGCACGGTGGTGGAGACGTTCGGCACCGGCGAGGCGTTCCTGGTCGAGTTCAACAAGAACGGCAAGGCCGCCAACAGCTGCGACTGGATGGGCGTGCTGTATCCAGCCGAGATCGAATTGGGCGCCAACCCTGACAAGGGTTGATGCCCGGGGCCGATCGGGCCCCGCAACAGGAGATGGCGTGAGCAATGCTCGAGATTAAGAACCTGCACGTCAAGCTGGCGCAGGAGGACAAGCAGATCTTGCAGGGCGTGAGCCTGCAGGTCCCCAAAGGCGAAGTGCACGCCGTCATGGGCCCGAACGGCTCGGGCAAGTCGACGCTCGCCTACGTCCTGGCCGGCCGCGAGGGCTACGAGGTCACCGAAGGCGAGATCCTCTGGAACGGCGAAAACGTGCTGGAGATGGAGCCCGAAGAGCGCGCCGCCAAAGGCGTGTTCCTCGCCTTCCAGTATCCAATCGAGATCCCGGGCGTCGCCACGCTGACGTTCCTGCGCACCGCGCTCAATGCGGTGCGGCGCAAGCGCGGCGAGACGGAGCTCACCACGCCCGAGTTCATGAAGCGCGCGCGGGGCGAAGCCGCCAAGCTCGGCATCGCCGACGACATCCTCAAGCGGCCGTTGAACGTCGGCTTCTCGGGCGGCGAGAAGAAGCGCATGGAAATCCTGCAGATGGCCGTGCTCGAGCCGACCCTGTGCGTGCTGGACGAGACCGATTCCGGCCTCGACATCGATGCCGTGCGCATCGTCTCCGACGGCGTCAACAGGCTGAAAGCCAAAGACCGGGCGATGCTCGTCATCACCCACTACCAGCGGCTCCTGAACTACATCGTGCCCGACCGGGTGCACGTGATGGCGGGCGGCGTCATCCGCAAGAGCGGCGGCAAGGAGCTGGCCCTCGCGCTGGAGAAGAGCGGCTACGCCGAGTTCGAGAGCAAGGCCGCGTGACGACCGCATGAAGGCCCGCAAGAGACGTCGGCGCTCCGGAGGCGCTCCATGACATTGGCTGCAACCAGAACCAAGGCCGAGCAGGCCCTGTCGCAGAACTTCGAGGCGGTGGCGTCGAAGCTGCCGGGCGGCCGCGCCATCGCGGAAGCACGCAAGGCCGCGATCGGCACCTTCGCGGCGCTCGGGCTGCCGCACCGGCGCATCGAGGAGTGGAAGTATACCGACCTCAGGAGCGCGCTGAAGGAAGCGCTGCCGCCGGCGATCGGCGGCGAGGCCAAGGCGACGGCGCAGGATATCGACCGCGCGTTGGAGGATTTGGCGGCGCTCGATGCCCATCGCCTGGTGTTCGTTGACGGCGTCCACCGGGGCGAGCTGTCCACCGGCGGCATCCTCAAGGGCATGAAATTCACCGCGCTGGCCGCCGCGCTGGCGAAATCAGCCGACCGCGCCGGCGAAGGGCTGCTGCGCGAGAGCGCACAGGGCCACGAGGCCGTCATCGCGCTCAACACGGCCTTCATGACCGATGGCGCGGTGATCCATATCGGCGCCAATGACAGGCTGGAGACCCCCCTGCTGCTGGTGTTTGCCCGCAGCGGCCGCGAGGGGCGGCTCGTCACCACGCGCAACATCATCGACGTCGGCGCTGGCGCCCAGGCCACCATCATCGAGGTCTACGTCACGCTCGTCGGCGCTGCCTCGGGCCAGGCCAATGCCCTGAGCCAGATCGTGGTCGGCGATGGCGCGCGCCTGGACCACGCCAAGTGCACGCTGGCGGGCGAGGCGGGCAGCCATCTTGCCACCTGGATGACGACGCTGGGCGTGCAGGCGACCTACCGCGCCTTTCAGCTCACGGCGGCGACGGGGCTTGCCCGCAACAACCTGTTCGCCACGTTCAAGGGCGAGCGCTCCAAGCTCGACATCTCCGGCTGCTTCCTAGGGCGCGCGTCCGAGCATATCGACACGACGCTGGTGGTCGACCACGCCGTGCCCGCGTGCGAGAGCCGCGAGCTGTTCAAGGGCGTGCTGACGGATCGCGCCCGCAGCGTCTTCCAGGGCAAGGTGATCGTACGCCCCGACGCGCAGAAGACCGACGGCAAGCAGATGGCGCAGGTGTTAATGCTGTCGGAGGACGCGGAGTTCGACAGCAAGCCCGAGCTCGAGATCCACGCCGACGACGTCGTCTGCGGCCATGGCTCGACCTCGGCCGAGATCGACGCGGACATGCTGTTCTACATGATGTCGCGCGGCATTCCGCTGCCCGAGGCCCGTGCGCTGCTGATCGAGAGCTTCGTCGGCGAGGCGATCGACAAGCTCGAGAGCGAGGCGGTGCGCACGGCGTTCTCGGCCATCGCCAAGCGGCGCCTGGCGAACCTGACGGGCTGAGCTGCGCGCCCGCGCGGCGGAGGAACGACGATGACGGCGATGAAGACAGGTGGCAGCGTCAGGCAGGCCGGCGCCTATGACGTGGAGGGTATCCGCGCCGATTTCCCGATCCTGTCGCGCGAGGTCTACGGCAAGCCGCTGGTCTATCTCGACAACGGTGCCTCGGCGCAGAAGCCGAATGCTGTGCTGGACGCCATGGATACGGCCTACCGGAGCGAGTACGCCAACGTGCATCGCGGCCTGCACTACCTGTCGAACACGGCGACGGCCAATTTCGAGGCGGCGCGCGAGAGCGCGCGACGCTTCCTCAACGCGCCGAGCGCCGACCAGATCATCTTCACCCGTAATCTAACCGACGGGATCAACCTGGTCGCGGCCTCGTTCGGCATGGACTTCAAGGCGGGTGACGAGATCGTCATCTCCATCATGGAGCACCACTCCAACATCGTGCCCTGGCATTTCCATCGCGAGCGCAAGGGCTGCGTGCTCAAGTGGGCGCCGATCTCCGACGACGGCGAGTTCCTGCTCGACGAGTTCGAGCGCCTGCTGACGCCGCGCACGAGGATCGTGGCCCTCACGCACATGTCGAACGTGCTCGGCACCGTGGTGCCGATCAAGGAGGTGATCCGCATCGCCCACGCGCGCGGCATTGCCGTGCTGGTCGACGGGGCGCAGGCGGCCGTGCACATGCCCATCGACGTGCAGGACCTCGACTGCGACTTCTATGCCTTCACCGGCCACAAGACCTACGGGCCGACGGGCATCGGCGTGCTCTACGCCAAGAAGCAGCACCTCGACGCCATGCCGCCCTACCAAGGCGGCGGCGACATGATCGAGAGTGTGCACGTCGATCGCATCACCTACGGCAAGCCCCCCCACAAGTTCGAGGCCGGCACCCCGCCGATCGTGCCGGCGATCGGGCTCGGAGCCGCGCTCGAGTACATGATGAGCGTGGGGCGCGAGCGCATCTCCCAGCACGAGGCCGAATTGAAGGCCTATGCCCACGCCCGCCTGCGCGAGCTGAACTGGCTGAAGACCCACGGGGACGCGAAGGACAAGGGCGCCATCGTCTCGTTCAGTATCGAGGGCGTGCATCCGCACGATATCTCGACCATCATCGACCGGTCAGGGGTGGCGGTGCGTGCCGGCCACCACTGCGCCCAGCCGCTGATGGACCGGCTCGGCGTCACGGCCACCTGCCGAGCCTCCTTCGCCATGTACAACACCAAGGCCGAGGTAGACGCCCTTGCCGAGGCGCTGGTCAAGGCGCATGATTTCTTCACTTAGCAGGCGGCCGGAAATCGTAGGTTGGGTCGAGCGTTAGCGATGACCCAACACAGGAGCTTCGTAACGAACGACGTTGGGTCAGCGCTTCGCTTGACCCAACCTACGCGTGACAGGTGAGCATCGTGGACCGCAAACCGACGGATCAACTGGAGCTGACGGCCGACACGCCCGCGCCGGATGCTGGCGCGACAACGGCGTCGCCGGTGCCCGGCGCGTCGATCCCGGCCGAGGAGCTGGAGCAGCTGACCGCCGACATCGTCGCCGCCCTGAAGACCGTCTTCGACCCCGAGATTCCGGCCGACATCTACGAGCTGGGATTGATCTACAAGATCGACGTGGACGACGCGCGCAACGTCGCCGTCGAGATGACGCTGACCGCGCCCGGCTGCCCGGTCGCCGGCGAAATGCCGGTGTGGGTGGAGAACGCGGTGGGCTCCGTGGCGGGCGTCGGCCAGGTTACCGTCAAGCTCACCTTCGACCCGCCCTGGGACCAGAGCCGAATGTCGGACGAGGCGCGCCTCGCGCTCAATATGTTCTGAGTCGTCATGCCCGCGCAGGCGGGCATCCACGCAAGTACACGACGAGATGACAGTGGCGTGGATCCCCGCCTGCGCGGGGATGACGTCACTCAAGCACCGGCCGCCTGTGCGCCCATGGCCGCGCCTGCCCGAACAGGGCCGCGACGCGGAACAGGCGGGCGTCCTCGCCGCACCGGCCGACCAGCTGGATGGCGACCGGCAGGCCGTCGCTGTGGAAGCCGCACGGCAGCGTCACCGCCGGATGGCCCGTCAGGTTGAAGGGGTGCGTGTAGGGATACCAGGCCTTGCGCACAGTATCGACCTTGCGGCCCTCGATCTCGATCGGCTCGAACAGCCGCTCCTCGATATCGATGGCGGTGCGGGCGAGGGTCGGCGTCACGATCACGTCGAAGCGGTCGAACCAACCCTGCACCTTGCGGAAAAGTAGCGTGCGGGCGAGCAGGGACCGGCCGACGGCCTCGCCGGTCGCGTCTTGGCCAAGCTCCATCTGGCGGAGCAGCGTCGGGCTCAGCTTGTCGCGCCACTGCGGCAGCGCGTCGCGGAAGCGGGCGTTCCACATCGCGCTGGAGTAGGCAAACCACGTCGGCTCGATCGGCTCCAGATCGTCGTCCATCGGCTCGACCGCGGCGCCGAGCCTGCCCAGCGTCAGGGCGGCGGCCTCACACAGCTCCAGCACCTGGCTGTCGATCACCGTGTTGCCCAGCAGCGGTCGCCAGGCCATGCGCATGCCCTTCAGCGAGCCCTCGGGCATGGCCGCGGCGACGAAACCGGTCGACGGTGCGCCATAGGAATAGGGGTCGCTCGGGTGCGTGCCGGCCATCGTCTCCAGCATCAGGGCGGTGTCCATCACCGTGCGCGCCATCGGATTGATGCTGGAGATGTTAGCGAACACCTCGGGCGACATGTCGTGCGGCACGACGCCGGCCGACTGCTTGAAGCCGATCACGCCGTTGCAGGCGGCCGGGATGCGGGTGGAGCCGCCGGCATCGGTGCCGACCCCGATCGGGCACACGCCGGCCGCGAGCGCGACCGCAGCGCCGCCCGACGAGCCGCCGCTGGTGCGGTCCGCGGCCCAGGCGTTGCGGGTGCGGCCGAACAGCGGCGCCTGCGTGTAGGGCATATGCCCGAACTCGGGTGTGGTGGTTTTCCCGATCAGGATGGCGCCGGCCTGCCTGAGGCGGGCCACGCACACGGAATCCACCTGAGGCACGTTGTGCTCGTGCATGAAGGACGCAAACGTGGTGCGCACGCCCTTGGTGTTGACCAGGTCCTTCACGTGGAACGGTACGCCGTGCAGCGGACCGACATCGGCGCCGGCGGCGAGGGTCGCGTCGGCAGCCGCCGCATCGCGCATGGCGTCTTCGCGACAGGTGGTGATGAAGCAGTTGAGGACGGCATGCGCCCTCTCGGCGTGGGCGAGGGTCGCGCGCATGACCTCCACCGCGGAGGCCTTTCTGTTACGGATGATCGCTGCGAGATCGGCGGCCGAGGTGTAGGAGAAATCGGCTGAGGTCATGGGGTTTCCGGAAGACTGGCTGCGTACGCACAAGCTAACGGCCGTAGGGAGCAATAGCGATAGCGTATTGCGCCGATCTGGGTCATCCGGCAAGAACGGCGCAATACGGCTGGCGCCTATTGCGCCCTACGCAACCGCGGGAGAAATGCCATGCAGATCGGCGTGATGGGCCTCGGCCGCATGGGCGCCAATATCGCCCGCCGGCTGATGCGGGCAGGCCATACCTGCGCCGTCTACGATCAGAGCCCGGAGCCCGGACGCCAGCTCGCGGCCGAGGGAGCCGTGGCGGCGGCCAGCGTAGAGGGGCTGGTGCGGGCACTCGCACCGCCCCGCGTCGTGTGGGTGATGCTGCCGGCGGGGGATGCGACCGAGCGGGCGATCGCCGAGCTCTCCCACCTGCTGGCGGCCGGCGATACCATCATCGACGGCGGCAATACCTTCTGGAAGGACGACGTGCGCCGCGCCCGTGCGCTCGCGGCCAAGGGGCTGCACTATCTCGACGTCGGCACGTCCGGGGGCGTGTGGGGGCTGGCGCGCGGCTACTGCCTGATGATCGGCGGCGAGGCGGCCGTGGTGGAGCGGCTCGACCCGCTGTTTGCCGCCCTGGCGCCCGGCAAAGGCGACATCCCGGCTACCAGCGGCCGCACGGGGCGCGACGCGCGCGCGGAGCAGGGCTATCTGCACGCCGGGCCGAGCGGCGCCGGGCATTTCGTAAAAATGATCCACAACGGCATCGAGTACGGCATGATGCAGGCCCTGGCCGAGGGTTTCGACATCCTCGAGCACGCCAATTCCCCGCGCCTGCCGGAGGAGATGCGCCTCTCCATCGATGTTGCCGACGTCGCGGAGGTGTGGCGCCGGGGCAGCGTGATCACTTCCTGGCTGCTCGATCTCACCGCCGCTGCCCTGGCCGAGGACCCGGCGCTGGCCGGCTACTCGGGCCACGTGGAGGACTCCGGCGAAGGCCGCTGGACCGTGCAGGCGGCGATCGAGGAGGCGGTGCCGGCCGAGGTGCTCACGGCTGCGCTCTACGCCCGCTTCCGCTCCCGCCAGGACCACACCTTCGCCGAAAAGGTGCTCTCCGCCATGCGCAAGGGTTTCGGTGGCCATGTGGAGCCGAAGCCAACCAAGTGATACCGCACGCGGGGCGACACCCCCACCCGATGCGTCCAGCGACTTAGCCCGGCGGTCGCGTTCGCGGCGCTGGCGGCGATCGCCGGTCTAATTCGCGGACGCATCGCCCTCCCCCGTTCTTCGTGTCGAAGGCCCGCCTTCGACACAGGGGGAGGCGACGGGCGGCGACTCACCCGATGGTCGGCATCACGAACGGGTGCGCCTGCTCGTAGGCGCGGGCAACCCGCAGGACGAGCGCGTCGCGATCGAGGGCCGCCACGGCTTGCAGGCCGACGGGTAGGCCGGCCGCCGTGAACCCGCAGGGAATGTTGGCGGCCGGCTGGCGCGACATGTTGAAGGGATAGCTGAAGGGGGTCCAGTCGATCCAGACCTCCTCGGTGTTGGGGTCGTTGAGGTCGTGCCCGACGGGCAGGGCCGGCACCGCTACGGTCGGCGTCAGCAGCACGTCGTAGCGGGCGAGGAAGGCGTTGGTCTTCTGCATCAGCAGCGCGCGCTCGCCCTCGGCGCTGATCAGGTCGACGGCGCTGAGGCGCGCGCCGCGCGCGGCTGCGACCTGCAGCCCGGGGTCGAGCTGAGCGCGCTGTGCGGCGTCCATGCCGGCCGCGACCTTGGCGCAGCCGGCGCACCAAAGTGTCCAGAACGCGTCCCGTGGGGAGGAAAATCCGGGGTCGGCCCGCTCGACCAGTGCTCCCAGCGACTCGAGGGCGCGGACGGCCGCGTCCACCAGCTTGGCCACCTCGGGATCGACCTTGGCGTAGCCCAGCGCCGGGCTGTAGGCGAAGCGCAGGCCCTTCACGCCCCCATCGAGCCCGCCGCGATAGTCGCGCTTGGCGGGGGGCAGAGCGTAGGGGTCGCGGGCATCCCAGGCGGCCATCACCGTCAGCATCAGGGCGGCGTCCTCCACGGTCCGTGTCATCGGCCCGGTGTGCGACACAACGGCAAATGGGCTCGGCGGCGACGCCGCCACCAGGCCGTAGGTCGGCTTGATGCCGAACACGCCGCAGAACGAGCTCGGGATGCGGATCGAGCCGCCGCCGTCACTGCCCAGATGCAGCGGGCCCATGCCGGTCGCGGCGCCGATGGCCGCGCCGGCGCTGCTGCCGCCGGGCGTGCGGCCCTTGTTCCACGGGTTGCGGGAGATGCCGGTCAGCGGGCTGTCGCCGATCGCCTTCCAGCCGAACTCGGGCGTCGTGGTCTTGCCGAGCAGCACGGCGCCGTGCTCGCGCAGGCGGGCCACGAACGGTGCATCCTCGTCCCAGGGCTGCTCGCGCCTCACGGTCTTGGAGCCGCGCAGGGTGGGCCAGCCCTTGGCAATCATCACGTCCTTGACGCTCGTCGGCACGCCGTCCACGAGGCCCTGCGGCGCGCCCTTCACCCAGCGCGCCTCGGAGGCGAGCGCGGAAGCGAACGCGCGCTCCTCGTCCACCAGCAGGAAGGCGTTGAGCGTTGGCTGCAGCGCGGCGATCCGGTCGAGCACCGCGCGCGTCACCTCGACGGGCGAGAGCGTCTTGCGCCGGTAGTGCTCGATGAGAGCGGTGGCGGTCAGCGCGGTCGGATTGGTGCTCATGGCGGCGTCCCCTGGGTGCGGATACCCGACGCTGGCATAGCCGTATGGCGCACGACAAGGCCGGCGGCGTGGGTAACTCAGCCGGCCCAGGCGGCGACGTCGAGGTAGGTGCTCTGGTAGGTCGCGCCCTCGCCGATGTCGGTGTAACGGTCGGAGCAGAGCATGTTGATAGTGCCCGATACGGCCTCCTCGTCGGGGCGCTGGCCGGGCACGAGCGCGACGCCGGGCTGCACCTCGTCGCTGATGCGGAGCACGAGGCCGATGGCGCCGCGCGCGTTGAACAGCCGCACGTGCTGCCCATACGCGAGATGGCGGGCACGCGCGTCGTCGGGGTGGAGAATGCAGCACGGCGCGCCCTCCCGCTCGCGCAGGAACGGCACCGCCGAGAACGTTGTATGGCTCTGGAAATACCCCGGCGCGGTGAGCAGCCGCAGCGGCCACCGCGCAGCGTCGCGCTCCTCCTCCGGGTCGGGCTGCCAGTCGGGCATCGGCTGCAGGCCCTGATGCTGCAGGGTGTCCGAATAGAACTCGAGCTTGCCGGACGGCGTGCGGAACGGCTGGCCGGTCCGCGGCGGGGCGATGTTGATCGGGCCGGCATCGCGGATGGTGGCGGGGTCGACGTGTGCCACGGTGCCGGTCGCCCCGCGGAACAGCTCCTTGACGATGTCGGCTTGCGACATGCGAAAGACGGGATCGGTGACGCCCAGGCGCGCGGCCAGCGCCTGTGCAACCTCGACGTTGGAGCGCGACTGTCCGAAGGGCGCCACGGCGCGGTGGCCATACTGCATGTAGTAAGACCCGTAGCTGCGAAAGAAATCCTCGGTCTCCAGGTAGGTGGCCGCCGGCAGCACGATGTCGGCATGGCGCGCCGTCATCGACAGGAAGGGGTCGTGCACGACGGTGAAGAGGTCGTCGCGCTGCAGCGCGCGCCGCAGCTTGCCCGCATCCGGGTTGGTGACGGCGGGGTTGTTGCAGGCGATGAACAGGCCGCGGATCGGCGGGTCGGTCATCTCGAGCAGCGCCTCGCCGAGGCGCAGGTGATTGACGAGCCGCGTGGCGGCCGGACCCGATGGCTTGCGGATGGCGTTGTAGTTGAGGTCGCACGACGCCGCGGTCAGCAGCAGGGCGCCGCCGCCGTAGCGACCGTAGGCACCGGTGACGCCCGGCAGCAGGGCGACCGCGCGCAGCGCCTGCCCGCCACGGGCGAGCCGCGTCATGCCTTCGCCGATGCGGATGAAGGAGGTCTTGGCTTTGCCGTAGAGCGCTGCGAAACGCTCGACATCGGCGACGCCGAGCCCGGTGATCTCGGCGACGCGGGCCGGCGTGAAGCGGGGCAGGATCTCGGCTTTGACCCGGTCGAAGCCGAGCGTCTGTGCCGCGAGATAGGCCTCGTCGCACAGGGCGTCGCGGACCAGGATGTGCATCACGCCGAGCGCCAGCGCCGCATCGGTGCCGATGCGAACGGGCAGGTGCCAGTCGGCGCGCGCGGCGGTGCGGCTGCGGCGCGGGTCGATGACGATCACCTGCACGCCTTTTTTGCGCACCTCCTCGATCTTGGTCCACAGGTGCACGTTGGTGGCGACCAGATCGGCACCCCAGGAGATGATGAGGTCCGAGTGCGTGATCGACTCCGGATCAGCGCCGCCAACCGGGCCGACCGTGAGGTCCCAGGCCGTCTCGCAGCAGGTGTCGCACACCGTACCGCCTTGCAACCGGCTGGTTCCGAGCGCGTGGAACAGGCCGTTGACGAGCCCCCGGTTCATCTGCCCCTGGTGGGCGCTATAGGCGTAGCCGAGCAGCGCCAGCGGTCCGGATTGGGCGATGATGGCCTGCCAGCGTGTCGTGATCTCATCGAGCGCCTCGTCCCACGTCACGGGCGCGAATTGGCCGCCGCCCTTGGGGCCGACTCGGCGCAGTGGCGTGGCGAGGCGGCGCGGAGAATGCACCAGCTCGTGATCGCGGTTGACCTTGGCGCAGGCGTAGCCGGCGGTCAGCGGATTGGCGGCATCGCCCTGGATGCGCACGACGCGGCCGTTGTCGACGTGGGCGAGCATCGAGCACATGTCGGGACAATCATGTCCGCAAACCACACGAACCGTCTGCAAGTCCGGCCTCCATGCCATACGCACGCCATGGCCGGCAGCGATGCGCCGCCTGCGTGCTTGCTCGCCGCTCGACACTGATGCCGAAAGGTCTTGCGAAAGAGCCAGTTTAAGCGCGGCGAGGCAAGCAACTTTCTCCGGCGCATGGCACCGAACGCAAGCTGCCAGCCGGGCGCCTGGGCACCTCCTGGACGGGCAACGCTCGAGCTTGTGCGGGCCGAAAAGCGTGCGCCGCGCGCTGTCATCGTGGCATGCGGGAAACGGTCGAGAGGAGAAAATCGCCGTGCCGGATCAGAGCCTTGCCAATTGTGACGATCGGTGCGCAACAGTTGTGTGGACCACTCCGGTCGATCCGGATACTAACGGCCCGCGCCGGCCCGGGCTGCGTGCGAGGATGGATGCCCGTTTGGAAGACATTGGCAGCGCTGCCGCGCGGCCTGCCCGTTGTGCTGGCGGTGGCCGCGTTGACTGTGGCCGTCTCTCCAGCGGCTCGGCAGGGCGCGCCGTCTGCGGCTGGCGAGGTGCACGCGGAGGCCAGCGCCGGTGCACCGTCCGCTCGGACTCCCGGGCCTTCCACCGATGATCAGGCTTGGCGCAAGCGCTGGTGGATCGACAAGACCGCCAGACTGCTGCGCGGCGGGGATGGTCTCGGCCCGGATGACGACCTGGCGGCGCTGATCGACCTTCCCAAAGCGGAGATCGCCCGTCGCTTCATGCGGGACGCGCGCTTCGGCGACGCCATACTCGACTTCAATCTGTTCTTCCTCGGCTTCAAATCCGACAGCCTCAGGGTGGATGGCCACTACGACCGGACGGTGTTCGATTTTCCCAACGCCGTGGCCGCGGCGCAGGCTGTTCTGAGCGGCGGCGACTACTTCAAGCTGTTCGATTTCGAGGGGCCGTTCTTCATGGCGCCGCTGCGGGTTGAGCCCCTGGAAGACAAGCCGCAACCCGACGATGCGGGCTTGTCGCCAGCGCAGCTGCGCAAGAAGGCGATGTCCGAGGTCGAGGTGGCGGTTGCGCGCGTGCACGAGTTCGCCGTCGCGAAGCCTGTGCGCAGCTTGGCCGAGATCTGCGACCGGGCAGAAGTCCTGGCGGCCAGCGAGCCGCAGTTGACGTTGCGGCTCAACCGGGCCTTCGACGACGCTGAGATCTTTGCCCTGGTCCGGGGGGAAGTGCTGGCGGGGCCGCTCGAGGGGCTGGCGAAGGCTACGGGCAAGGAATGCCGGGTGGGGTCGCCGGGCTCGCGCAAGGGGCTCGTCGAAGGGCTGCAAACCGCCCTGCTGCAGATCAGGCGCGCCTTCGAGCAGATCGCGGCGTTCGAGCCCGCGGTCTATCAGCCGAAGTCCGTGCGGGAGTTCAAGCCGTTCGACCTATCGGCGTTTCCAACCAGGCAAAAATGGCTGAGCTTCGGGTTCGAGCAGGGGATGGCGCTCGGCAACTCGTCGACCAACTTCAACCGCAAGCGGTCCGCCTATGTCTTGAAGCGGTTCTTTTGCGACGACCTCATTCCGATCGGCTTCGAGAGCCCGCAGGAGCACACCATCGGCGCGCACGGCTCGCAGACCACCTGCTTTGCCTGCCACCACAAGCTCGACCCGATGGCCGGCTTTTTCCGCTCGTACGGTGCCTATTTCTTCGACTACGGCCGCGCACCCGACATCATCTTCGACGATCTCGCCAGCAAGAACCGCCGGCTGTACGAGGCGGTCTGGAAGGCCGCGAGCAAGGCGCAGCGCCCCTGGAACGTCGGCTACATCCGCTCTTCGCGATGGGAGAAGCACAACGACTATGGGAGCTCGATGGCGGACCTGTCGCGCATCGTGCGCTCCGCCCCGGAGGTGAAGCGCTGCCTCATGAAGCGGCTGCACGAGTATATCGTCGCCGAGGACCAGGCGGTCGACAGCGGCTACCTCGACCATCTGACGCGCGTGTTCACGGCGGAGGCCGCGACCAACGCGTCGGCAGCGTTGGAGAACGCCATTGTCCGCATCCTGCAGAGCGACGTGTTCGAGCAGGTCGATGCCGATCCGAAGCGGTGCTACGATCTGGCACCGGGCGCAGCCGCCGGCCCGGGACCGCCGTGCCGGGTCGCCTCGATCCTGAGTCGCAATTGCGGACAGTGCCACAACGCCGGCGGCGAGGACGGCGCGGAGCGGTTTGATGCGGGCTCGTGGATCCTTGCGCCCGACGGCCGGAATCGCACCTTCCGCCATGTCGATGCCGGCTCGCTGCAGCTCACCGCGCAGGAGAGCCTCGCTCGCATCATCGAGCGCCTCTCGACCTACGACCTGAAGTCCCGCATGCCCAAGGGGCGGGTCATGCCCAACAACGAGCGCCAGGAGCTATTCCTGTGGGCGCAGCAGGAAATGGCGGCCACATCCAAGCGGGTGGACAAATGACCCGCACCCTCCTCGCCGCCGGCGTTGCCTTTGCCGCCGCCTTCGCCATGGGGGGCCTCGGCGCCCACCAGGGGCTGGCGCAGAGCGCGCAGTTCAAGGGCTGGGAGGCGATCTCGAAGGAGCTTTCCACCCGAATCGCGCCAAAGGACAGGCCGCTCCACCTCGACCAGTTCCTGCCTGCGGCCAGCATGGACGAGCTGCTCGGAACCTGGTCCACCTTCGGTACCGAGCACAGCTTCCGCAACGGCGTGCCAAACGCCCTGAACCTGATGATCTGGCACGTCACGCTGTCGCGATTTGCCCATGAGGTGGGGCAATCTTGCACCACTCCCCGTCTCGCGCTTCATCCCCGGTTCATCGCCACGCTGCAAAGGCTGTGCGCCTGGCCGGCCGCGGAAGCGAAGGATGAAGGCGTGCTGCTCGACTTTTGGACCAGCGTGATGGGACACGACGCGTCGGTGGACGAATACGTCGGCTGGCGCGACTTCTTCTTGCGCGAGTACCGGGAGCGGCCGTCCGCCGAGACGGTCGCGGCCATGACGCTCGCGGTCACCATGAACCCCCGGTTCCTTCTGCACAGGTGATCGGGCAACCATGGCGAGCTTCACGCGGCGCGGCTTCATCAAGCTCGGTACCCTCGGCGCCGGGACCATCCTGCTGCCGGGCCTCGGCGCGGCCGAGGTGCCAGGTCCCGAGCAGGAGCCGCACTTCTTTCTGCTGATCGTGCTCGATGGCGGTGCCGATCCCTCCTACATGTTCGACGCCCGGCCGCTGTCGATGACGGCGGCGGGCAAGATCCAGAACTACCTCGGCGAGGAGCCGGGCGTGTGGACCGGACGCAACGGCCAGTCCACGCTCGCAACCCGCCTGGTGGCACCGCTGGCGCCGTTTCGCGACCGCTTCAGCGTGCTCAACGGCGTCTACATGACGCCGAGCTTCGACGGCCACCTGCAGAACATGAACTTTCTGTTCTCCGGCAGTCCGTTCGGCGGGGACTCGTTCATTCCGCATCTGAATGCGGCCGAGACGGGCCGCCGGCCGGGATCACTCGACGCCGTGCTGCCGACGCCACCCGTGTTCGTCAACGTCAGCAATCATTCGGGTGTCGTCACGCTCGAGCCCAACTCCCTGCAGCAGCTCGCCGAGCGGTTGAGGCAGGCGGCGCCGACGCGCGCCGACGACCGTATCGGACAGTTCATTCGCAGCCGGGTCATGGCGAATGCCGGCGGTGAGGGGCGCATGGCCGCCGGCGCCCGCCTGATGCTGTCGGCGCTGGATCAGGCGCCGGATGTGCATCGCAAGCTGGCGGCGCTGCGAACGCCGAAGCCGGATATGAGCCAGGAGGCGCAAACGGTCGCGCTGATCGCCGAATGCTTCCGGCTGATGTTGTCGCGCTCCGCCATCTACGTGCTGCGCGAGCAGTTCGACGTGCACGACGCCGACCAGGCCAAGCAGCAGCCGAAGCTGTTCACCAATGCGGTGCAGAAGATCGCCGGCCTGTTTCGCGGCCTGGTCGATACACCGTTCGATGCCAAGCGATCGATGTTCGACGTCACGACCGTGATGGTGGCGAGCGAGTTCGGACGCACGATGCGGGCGCCGGACATGCACATCGCCAACACCGGGACCAACCACAATCAATACGCGAACTCGGTGCTGCTCGGCGGCAAGGGCATCCGCAGCGGGCTGGTGGTCGGCGCCTCCGATCTCGCCCACGAGAAGGCTCGCCCGTCCAAGGCGCACCTCGCCATGGACCCGGTGCTCGAGAAGGTGATGGGCCGGCCGATCGACCTGGCGACCCTGCAGACGCGATCCGATCAGCCCGACAGCTTCGACATCCAAAACCATCTCACCATCAGCTCGGTGGTGAACACCCTGTACGCGATGTTTTCCGTGCCGAGGTCGCGCTACCGGCCGATCGGGCGCAATTTGCCGGAGGCCCCGGTGCTGCAGGGGCTGCTCACGTGACGACCCACGAGAAGAAGCGGCGCCTTGCGCTTCGCGTCGCCGCGGCCGATCGCGAGCCGCCGACGCGCGCCCTGCGCACGTACGTCCACGTGCTGGGTGTGGGCGCGCTGCTGGTCTACATCGGCATGGCGGCCCTCTCCTATGTGCAGGCGCCGGCGCTCTGGCAATATGAACACGCGCCGCAGGCGAGAGCGTTTTTCCACGCGCTCGCGACCGAGTTGCAACCGGTCTTGCCATCTGCGTCCGCGTGGCTGGTCGAGAACCGCCTGTTCGGCAGCGTCCAAGCGATTGTGCTCAGCGTGTGGGTCCCGCTCTTGGTGGTAACTGGCATCGTGCTTGCGCTGATCCTGTCCCTGCTGCGCCACGGCGAGCGCGCCGATCCGGCGCTGCCGAGACTGCTGCTCAACTGGTCGTTCGCCTTCGCCGCCGCGTGCGCCCTGGCGTTTCCCGTCTTCACGCAGGATTTCTGGCTGTCGGCAGCGTGGGGCCGGATGGTCGCCGCAGGCGTCAATCCCTACCACACCCTCTTCACGCCCGAGTGGCTCGTCGGGTTGCCGCTCGATCATTTTCCGATGGCGATGTCGTACGGGCCGCTGTGGGCGCTCATCTCTGCAGCGGTGATGCTGGTCGCCGGCAGCAGTGTGCTGGCAACGGCCATCCTCTTCAAGGCCGTGCTGACCGCCGCGTGGATCAGTGCGCTGTGTCTCGTCTACAGGATCACCGCGGACAAGGGCCTGCGCGAGCGGTGCCTTGCCATCGTCGTGCTCGGCTGGACACCGGCCGGCGTCGGGCAGTCATTGGCGGAGGGGCACAACGACATCGCCATGGTGGTGCTGATGCTGTTGTGGCTGTTTCTTCTTCTGCGCGGCCGCCAGCAGGCGCCCATCGCACTGGTCGCGGCCGCGCTCTGCAAGTACGTGACGGCGCCGCTGCTCCTGATCGATTTCATCCATGCCGCGCGGCTGCAGCGGCTGGGCTGGGGCCAATGCGCTGCGCGGCTGATCGCAGCCGTGATCTTGTGCATGGGGGGATTGGCGATCTTCTATCGCTCGCCGCATTTCTTCGATGGCGTGCGGCTGGTCGGCAGCTGGCATTTCCTGCAGCCCGGAGAAGCCATTTGGGCGATCGAGCTCACGCTCGGCGTGTCGTTCCTGCCGTTCGCGCTCGCGGCCGACGCCGCATTCCCGATCCTCGCCGCATACCTGCTTTGGCAAGCATGGGCGCAACCGTCTGGCGAGCACGTGCTGCAGGCGGCGATCGGCCTGATGGCGGCGATCCTGTTCACCGCGGTAAGTCATTTGTGGCCGTGGTATGCCGTGTGGGGGCTCGCGCTGGCGGCGCTGCTGCCCTCCTGGTGGCTGTCACGGTTCATCATCGGCGTGTCGGTCTTGGCGCCCTTCACCCTTGCGGCTTGGTGGGTTGAGCCGTTCCCGCATCACCAAGAGCTCGCCGCGTTGGCCATGTATACGGGCGCCGTCGCATGGATGGTCCTCACCCGACCGCGGCCCCTTGCTGCCCTGCGCAGCACGCGCGGCGCCGATGCGCCGCTGTCGTTGCAGCATGCGCCGATGCCGGTCGATCGGCCCGCGCCTCGCCTCGATCGGACGGGCACGCATGGCTGACGGAACCATCATCCCGGGCGCCAAATTTCGACGGATGCTCGTGCGACCCCGCTGGCGGGCGTTGTGCGCGGGAGCCACTGCTCGTGCATGATGGGCTCTCACCGGACGATGTGGTGGACCGGCGCGCGCGCAGGGCATCGCCGCCGACGCAGCCCGCGGCGGTGCGATGGCACGCCGGGTCCTGGACCAAGCTGCTCTGGTGCGCGCTGATCGGCGGCGCGGTGCATCTGGGCCTGTGGCAGATCTCGGAGCCGCCGACGCTCTTCAGCGACTTCTACAAGGCCTACTTTCCTGCCGGCGAGGTGCTGTGGGAAACGGGTTGGCGGGCGAGCTTTCCCTTCACGGAGGTGGGCGCCGGCGGCTTCGTCAACGTGCCCGTCATCGGCTGGCTGTTCGTGCCGCTGGTTCCGCTCGGCGAGGAGGTGGCGGGCTGGGTGTTTCTGGCGATCGGCGCGGCGGCCACCGCGACTGCCTACGTGCTGCTGACGCGGATGACGCGTCCGGAGGCCGGCGCGGCTGCATCTCTGCTGCTGCTCTTCCTCCTCAACGGCCCCCTGATCAACAGTCTGCGCGAGGGCAATACCACCCATTTCATCCTGCTGATGCTGATCCTGGCGCTCGGCCTGCTGCAACGACGGTCGGACTATGCGGCCGGGGTGCTGCTCGGGGTCTGCGCGGTCATCAAGCTGCCGCTGCTGCTCTACGGCATCTATTTCCTGCTGCGGCGGCGGTGGCTCGTCGTCGCCGGGGGGGCGAGCGCGATCATCGCCGTGCTGCTGCTGTCGGTTGCCACGTTCGGCCTCACCAACAACGTTGGCTGGTTCGACTGCTGCATCGAGCCGTTCCTCGACGGCATCATTCCAGCCTTCAACGTGCAGTCGATCGACGGCTTCGCGATGCGTCTGCTCACCGGCACGTCGCACCTGGCCAACTGGGATCCAATCGATCCGCCGGCCGCCTACAAGGTCATCCGGCTGTGCATCTTCGCCGCGATCCTCGCCGCGGCCTGCCTGGTGACCTGGCGCGCCGGCCGGCACGAGCCCGCTGGGCTGCATTCGGAACGGAGCCGCGGCCAGGACATGCTGGAATTCGCCCTCGTCCTGACGCTCGCGCTCGTGCTCAGCCCGATCTCCTGGTCGCACTACTATCTCTTGTTGCTGCTGCCATGGGGCCTCTATCTCGGGGGGCAATTGCCGCTCGCCGCCGACGCGATGGCCCGCCGGCTGGTGTGGGCGTCGATCGGCCTTTCATCGCTGCCGATCGTGATGCTGCCCCTGCAACCCGACGTGCTCGGTGAGGTGGCGGCCCGCACCCTGATATCGGCGTGCTTTTTCGGCGGCATGGCCATGCTGCTGGCGCTGCTGCGAGGCCTCCATCTGTTGGGCAAGCCGCCCGCGCGCGCCGGCATGCGCGCGCACGTTGCATCTTGAGGTCTGCAACCGAGGAGTCTGGGGGATTTGTCAGAGATGCCGTTCGATCCGCAGCAGGCCTCGAAGGCATCGTCGACCCTGACATGGGGTCTGCTGGCGTTCCTGTGCCTCAATGCGTTCGCCTTGAACGGGCTGCTCTGGATCGCCTCTCCCGAGCCTTACAAGGACACCGTTCTGAGGCAGAGCTGGAACCTCCTGAAAGGCGTGTCGGGCGATGACTCGTGGGGCGCGATGGATGTCGCTCTCGATAGCGCCGTCGACACGCCGGACGTACCTCTCTACACCAAGGTGTTCTTCACGGAGCAGTTTCGCTTCCAGTACCCGCCGTCTGCGATGTTCGCCCTGGCTGCCATGCGCGCCGTGGCCCCCGAGCGAATCCAGATCAACGACGTCTACGACGGTCCCTGGCCCGCCATCAACGCGAGCGTCGGCTGGGTGTTCATCGCCCTGACGGCCCTATCCGTGGCGCTCCTGCTCGAAGCCACGCTCAGGCACACGCAGCCGCACGTGCATCGGCAGCCTCTAATGGTCTTGCGCGCGGCGGTCGTGATCGGTCTGACGCTGACGTTCTACCCCGCCGTCAAGGCCTTCACGCTCGGCCAGATCCAGGTCTGGATCAACGCCCTGTTCGCGCTCGGCCTGCTGGCCTGGGCGACGGGTTGGAAAGCTTCCAGCGGTATGCTGATCGGCACCATCGCCCTCATCAAACCGCACTACGGCCTGATCCTGCTATGGGCCGGCCTGCGGCGCGAGTGGCGGTTTGCGACGGCGTGCGCGGCCATCATCGGCGTTGGCCTCGCCGCAGCCGTCGCCATGTTCGGGGTCGCGAACCATGTCGACTATCTGCGCGTGCTCTCCTTCCTGTCGCAGCACGGGGAGGCGTATTTCCCCAACCAATCCGTGAATGGGCTGCTCAACCGGCTGATGAGCATCGCCGACCCGCAGCTGTTCGTCAGCCTCGATCTGCCGGCCGGCAAGTTCCCGCCCTTCACGCCGTGGATCTATGGCGTCACGCTCATCAGCTCGATGGCGCTGCTGATCGCCGCCCTGCTGCGGCGCCGCGGCGCGAGCGACCGCGACGGTGTGATCGATTTCTCGATCATCGCGCTCAGCTGCACGATGGCCTCGCCGATCGCCTGGGAGCATCACTACGGCATCACGCTGCCGATCTATGCCGTGCTGCTGGCCGGCGCGATCGGCGATCGCAGCCGGCTGGCGTGGCTCGCCGCCTCGTATGTCCTGGTGAGCACATTCGTGCCGGTCACGAACCTGCTCGCGGCGAACGTCCTGAACATCTTCCAGTCATTGTTGTTCGCGGGCGCCATCATACTTCTCGTGCTCCTACATCGGCGGCTGGGTGCTGCCGCGCCCGAGAGCCCTGCCGGCGGGCTGGGCAGGGGAGATGAAAAAAGCATCACGGAAGCCCGCAGACAACCTGCATTTTCGACGTGAGGTGTTGCGCGTCGGCTTGGTACACTGCGCCACGAATGGACGGGCCACGCGTGGCTGGGCAAGAGGGGAACAATGCAGCGGCGAACGGATGAAGGTCGGGAGGTGCCTGACGAGGGCCATGCCGTCGATGTCGGCGTGCCGCTCGTCATCGATGCCGACACGACGGTCGCGCACGCCAGCCTGCTGATCAGCGCGCTCCTGGCCCATCTGAAGTCCTCGCCGCTGGGGCTGTTCCAGATCCCTGTGTGGCTGTTCGGGGGGCGCTGCCATCTCGAGCGCAAGCTCGTCGAGGCCGGTGTCTGCGCCCATCTCGTCCTACCCCTCGAGCCGGGGCTGGCCGCGTTCGCCGCGCGTTCGGCAGCAGAGGGGCGCGCCGTCCATCTGCAAGGCACGCAGCGCTCGCCGCTCCTGCACGAGGTGGCGTCGCGTCAATCCCTCATCGAGGGGTTGACGGTCGATGCGGCCCGCATGAACGGCCATGCGCAAGGCGAACCGGCGGTGCTCACCAATGGTGCTTCCAGCATTCTCGACTACGCTGCAGCGCGGGGCGGCATCGTCGAGGTTGAGCGTCGGCCGATGCGGGCGGCGGTGCCCGGGACGACGGGCGAAGGGCGGGAGGCCGCGCGCGTCACGATGCGCCTGCCGGGCCCCTCCGTCCTCCACGAACTCGCGAAGGGCATGCGGCTGCACCAGTGCGTCAAGAACCTCATCGTGTTCGTTCCGGTCATCCTCGGCGGGCGTCTGACCGACCTGGGCGAAGTCGCCGACGCGCTGGTTGCCTTCCTTGCGCTCAGCCTCGTTGCCTCCGGCACCTACCTCGTGAACGACGTCTGGGACGCTGCCGACGACCGCAAGCACTGGTCCAAGCGCGATCGGCCGGTCGCCAGCGGGCGGCTGTCCGTGGCCGCAGCGCTCGGCGCGGCGCTGCCGATCATCGCGCTCGGCCTGCTGCTCGGGGCTTTCGTGTCGGCGCAAACCGCGATCATGCTGCTGGTCTATCTGGCCGTCACCATGGCCTACACCATGCACGTCAAGACCGTGCCCTTCGTCGACGGCGTGGTGCTGGCCGGGCTGTTCACGATCCGGCTCGGGATCGGGGCCGTGGCCGCCGACGTCCCGCCGTCGCCGTGGCTGTTCGTGTTCTCGATGTTCCTGTTCGCCTCGCTCAGCTACGCCAAGCGGCACACCGAGATTGCCAAAGTGATCGAGCGGCGGGACAAGGCGATCAACGGCCGGGGCTACCGTGCCGTCGATGCGCCGATGGTGCTGACGGTAGGTCTCGCGAGCGGCATCGGCGCCGTGATGATCATGGTGCTCTACATCGTCGAGGAGGCGTTCCGCAACAGCTTCTACGGCAGCACCGTCTGGCTGTGGGGCTTTCCCCCGCTGGTCTTCTTCTTCATCGTGCGCGTCTGGCTCGTCAGCGTGCGCGGGGAAATGAGCGACGATCCGGTCGCGTTCGCGATCAAGGACCGGCCATGCCTGGCCCTGCTGGGCCTGCTGTCCATCTGCTTTGGCTTCGCGTGGCTCGGGTGAGCCTATGGGCGGTTTGTGGCGCCGGACCGACCCGCAATCACCCCCGGCGGAAGGGGAACAACATCTGGCCGATGAGGCCGGCGGGGACCGGAGTGGCGGTGCCGAACCGCTCGGGCGTCGCATGCCTCGGCATGTGATAGGTGCCAAACAGGACGTCCCACAACGGCAGCAGCCCGGCGAAGTTCTTGTCGCGGGCGCTCATCTCGTCGGTGTGATGCCAGCGGTGGAAGCGTGGGGAGACGACCACCGCCCGCAGCGGCCCCCAATCCCAGTCGAGATTGGCGTGCACCAGGATCGCCATCAATGTGAGGATCGGGGCGATGCCGGCCACCGCGACGGGTGCAAACCCCAGCACCAACACCGGCAGGGTGCCAGCGATGCGCATCAGCGCGTCGTTGACGGGATGCAGGCGAACAGCCGAAAGCCAGTCGAGGTCGACGGAGGAATGGTGCACGGCGTGGAAGCGCCACAGGCGGGCGCCATGGAAGGTACGGTGCATCCAGTAGCCGACGAAGTCGCCGAGGACGAGGATCAGAATTGCCTGCAGCCACAGGGGCAGCCGCGAAGCGGGGCCGAAACCGTTGAGCAACAGCTCCTTGTCGACGCGGCCGTAGATCAGCAGGGCGATAGGAACGATGGCGATGACGACGCAGGCGCGCGTGATGGCGCGCGTCACGAGCGGCGTGAAGCCCCAGTAGGCAAGGTCGGTCCAAAAGCCGCGGCGCAGGACGGGCAGCCGCTTGTCGCGCGGGCGCAGCAATTGCAGCGCGCCGAACAGGACGAACAGCACGACGAAGCTGATCAGCAGACCCTGAATGGTTGGAGGCATGGCCATCCTCCGAGCGGCGGCACCGGCTCTACAACGCAGATGTGGCCAAAATCCCGTCGCCCAGGAATGTCATCGCGGATATTCGCTCGCGCGAATTCCGGGATGACAGCAGGATCGACGTCAGCCCTGGCGCTTGGCGATGAAGGCCAGGCGCTCGAACAGGTGCACGTCCTGCTCGTTCTTGAGGAGGGCACCGTGCAGCGGCGGGATCAGCTTGCGGGGGTCGTTCTCACGCAGGGTTTCCGGGCTGATATCCTCGTTCAGCAGCAGCTTGATCCAGTCGAGCAGCTCCGACGTCGAGGGCTTCTTCTTGATGCCCGGCACCTCGCGCACCTCGTAGAACACCTTCAGCGCCTCCGACACCAGCCGGCCCTTGATGTTTGGGAAATGCACGTCGACGATGGCGCGCATGGTCTCGGCATCGGGGAATTTGATGTAGTGGAAGAAGCAGCGGCGCAGGAAGGCGTCCGGCAGCTCCTTCTCGTTGTTCGACGTGATCAGCACGACCGGCCGGTGCACCGCCTTGATGGTCTCGCCGGTCTCGTAGACGTAGAACTCCATGCGGTCGAGCTCCTGCAGCAGGTCATTGGGGAACTCGATGTCGGCCTTGTCGATCTCGTCGATCAGCAGCACGGGGCGCTCGCCAAACGTGAACGCCTCCCACAGCTTGCCTTTTCGTATGTAGTTCTTGATGTCCTTGACGCGCTCGTCGCCCAGTTGGCTGTCGCGCAGGCGGCTCACTGCGTCGTATTCGTAGAGGCCCTGCAGCGCCTTGGTCGTCGACTTGATGTGCCACTCGATCAGCGGCGCCTTGACGGCCTTGGCGACCTCGAGCGCCAACACTGTTTTGCCGGTGCCGGGCTCGCCCTTGACCAGGAGCGGCCGCTGCAAGGTGATGGCGGCATTGACGGCGACTTTGAGATCATCGGTCGCCACGTAGTTCTTGGTGCCCTTGAATTGCATGCTGTTCGCGTGCGCGCTCCTCGTCCGGCGAAAAGACGCGCGACTTTAGGGGCAGAGGTGGGGGGCATCAAGCAGCCCGCCGAGGCGCAAAAATAGGAAGCGCCACTTCCAGTCGGCATTTGGAAGTGGCGCGGGAGCGACGCTTGGGGGGAGAACGCAGGGAAGAGCGTCGCGCACGGGTCCGGAGCACTGGAGGTCACAGCTAGGGCACGCAGACCGCGGGGGAGGGGCGATCCACGTGCTAGTGCCTTAGACCCCCAAAGACTGCCGCACTGTTCCGGTCCCGAACTTTCGTGTTTCTACAAAGCAACTATGCTCCAAATCTCTCAATACAACGTAAATGCGCAAATGTATCCGAGAACTACTTTGAATATACGACCTCATATATCTTACAGTCGATATCTAATACTTTGGGTGAGCCTGGAGGGCCGTTCGGCAAGACTCACCGGAAACCATGAGTGCTGCATCATGCGTCAAGCGCTTGACTTGGAAAAACAGTGGCTTAAATACGGGCGCGCAACCGTCCCGTTCGGCTCGCGGGGCGGGCAAGACAACGACATAAGGAGCCGTCGGGAAGCGTGGATGGGCAAGTCGGATCGCAAGAAGCCGGTCAAAGAGGCCGTGGCCAAGGCCAGCCGCAAGGCCAAGTCCAAGGCCGGCGCCCGAACTGAGCTGAATGGCCGCAGCAGCAACGGCGCCAGGTTCACCGGCAAGGCGGTGCTGACGAAATCCAGCCGCAAGACCCGCGCCCGCTCGAGCACCATCGTGCTCCCGGACGGTTACCACCCGTCCGAGAGCGAACCCTTCATGAACGAGCGTCACAGGCTCTACTTCCGCAACAAGCTGGTCGCGTGGAAGGAAGAGATCGTGCGCCAGAACCGCGAGACGCGGCAAGTATTGCATGAGGACTCGGCCCAACATGCCGATCTCGCCGACCGGGCAACCTCCGAGACGGATCGCGCGCTCGAGCTCAGGGCCCGCGACCGCCAGCGCAAGCTGATCGCCAAGATCGATGCGGCGCTCGCCCGCATCGGGGAGGGCACCTACGGGTATTGCGAGGAGACCGGCGAGCCGATCGGCCTCAAGCGCCTCGACGCCCGCCCGATCGCCACGCTCTCGCTCGAGGCGCAGGAGCGCCACGAGCGGCGCGAGAAGGTGTTCCGCGAAGATTGATCGGCGGCCCTCGAAGGGTCAATCGCCGGTGGCGGCGGGCTTACTGTTGCCCGGGGAGGACGCCGCGTGCGCTTCCTCGGACCCTGCCCTCGCGGCGCGCTCGTTCACCAGCTGCTCGACATGGCGCCTGACGGCTTCGGAGTCGCGCAGATTGACGTCGACTTGGTTGAAGGGGATCTCGATGTTGGCCTCGCGCAGCGCCTTGAGGATGGCGATGCGCAAGTCGGACTGCACGCGGCCGGCTTTGGTGATGTCGGGCAGCGAGACGCGCAGATTGAACATCAGCGCACTGTCGCCGAAGCTCTCGAAGAATACTGTCGGTGCTGGGGCACGCAGCACTTCGCGATGATCGTCGCCGCACTTCTGCAGGATGGACATCACCTGCTCGGGATCGGCGTCGTAGCCGACGCCAACTTTCACATTGACCGCCCCGAGCGAGTCGCGGTGCGTCCAGTTCAGCACGCGGCCCGTGATCAGCTCCGAGTTGGGAATGATCAGGCTGGCGCGGTCGAAGGTTTCGATCTCGGTGGCGCGCACCGAGATGCGCCGCACGTTGCCCTGCTCGCTGCCGAGCACGATCCAGTCGCCGACCTTGATGGGCCGCTCGATGAGCAGGATTAGGCCCGAGACGAAATTGTTGACGATCGACTGCAGGCCGAAGCCGATGCCGACCGACAGCGCGCCGGCGACGATGGCGAGGTTGGTGATGTCGAGCCCGGCGTACGAGATGGCGAGCAGGGCGGCCAGCGCGACGCCGGCGTAGCCGACCACGGTATCGATGGAATTGACGATGCCGGGGTCCATGCGCGTCTGCTGCAGGGCCCGGTCGCGCAGCCAGCGTTGGAACATCCGGGTGGCGAACAGCAGGGCGATGAACAGCAGGATGCCGAGCAGGATGCGCGCGAGCGAGATGCGGAACTGGCCGACCTCCAGACCGAAGAACAAAGCCTTGAACCAGTCGCGGATATCGGCACCCGAGAACCCCCACTGCAGCATCAGGAACGGCAGGGCGCCGATCACGAGCGCGAAGGTGAGGGCGATTTCGGTCAACCGGGTCAGCTGGTTACGGCGCGGGGCGTCGAGGCCGAAGCGCGCCTCCAGCATGTCGCCGACCGGATAGCCGTGCTGCTGGGGCTCGCGCGTCACCGCGCGGATGGCGAGGTAGAGCAGCCAGCACACCACGACGACGATCCCGGTCATCACCACCTGCTGCGCGACGAAACGCGCCAGCGCGACATAGCCGAGGACGGCAAGGCCAATAATGCCGAGCGCGATCAGCCACAGCGGCACCTTGAGCCAGCGTGGGGCATGCCGGGGCATGGGATCGCCGGCCTGCGGTGTGAAGGGGGTCAGCAGCAGGCCGATCAGCAGGCCCGCGAACGCCGCGCTGGCGATGTAGGACTGCACCACGGTGAGCGAGAGCGGCACGAAGAAGGCGCGGCTGAGCTCGGTGAGGGCGGCGTCGAGGGCGTAAACGCCTGTGATCGCATAGAGCAGCGCGCCAATGCGGCGTGTGGGACCGTCGGCCAGCGCCACCAGTCGCCATCGCGGCTCATGCTGTGCGAGCACCGCATTGATCAGCGCCGAGACGCCGGAGACGACCAAGATGGCCTTGAAGATGGCGGCGGCAGCGCGCGTCCACGGCAGGAACAGCAGCCCCAGGGCGTCGAGCCCGACGTAGACCACCGTGCCGACGGCGATGGCGGGCAGCGCCCGCAGCGGCGCCACCCAGGCCACAGAGGCGGCGCGCTCGAAGAAGGAGGGCTGCTGCTCCCGCCGCACGGCGCGCCGGTCGGTGATGCGCGCGACGGTGTACCTCAGGCCGGCAAACAGCACCAGTACGGCGATCAGGAGCACCGTGAGCTCGGTTTGCTTCAGGGCCGCCCAGTGCAGCCAATCATCCGTGAGATAGCGGATGCGATGGGCGACCGTCGGTGTTTCGTTCAGTAGGTCGCGCCACAGTCCCGGCAGCAGCGGGCTCGGCAGCCGCTCGACCAGGTTCTTGGCGAAGATCGAGTGCCGCAGCACCGTGATCTTCTCGATCAGCTGGCGTGCCCGCACCCAGGTGAGCTCGGTCGATTTGATGGCGCCGTCGAGCTCGGTTGCGAGCGCGTTCAGCCGCGCCCGCTCGGCGCCGATCGCCGGCGCCTCGGCCGGTGCGTCCTTGGCGGGCGGCGGACCGAGCCTCTCGATCTGCGATCTGACGGCGGCGAGCTGGGGCCGCAGCGCATCGGCGGCCGTCGTCGAATCAGAGAGGATCGTCTCCACGTCCGAGCGCAGCCGGCCGAGATCGTCTTCGACCTCGGCCAGGTGCTGGATGTTCTTCTCGGCCGTGTCGATGGCGCTCGTCAGGCGCTCGATGGATTGGGTGATCTCGGCGGGCAGCCGCACCGGCTGGGTCGGTGGCGGAGGCTGTGGCGCCGCCTGCGCTGCCGGGGCGGGCGCTGTCGGCGGCGTTGCGGCCGGCGGTGCTTGGGCAGTCGCGATCGGAATGCACGCGACCGCGAGAACCAGCCCGGCCAGGATACAGACGCAAAACTGCCGAAGACGGCGTGGTGTCATTCGTTGACGGCTTGACCGAAATTGCGCGGTGGTCGGGCAAAGACCGGCCCCGTGGGCTCAGCTGCTGCCTTGGCGGGGCTCTCGAGCTTGCGCGCGGTGATGCCGGTCTCGATCACCACATCGACCGGGCCGCCGGTCATGATCAGGTGCTCGACATCGTCGCGGCGCACGAGCACGAGCTTGCGGCGGCTGTCGATGGTGGCTTGCTCGCTCACGCCGAGGCGCGGCTCCGGCCGCGGAGCGAACCAGCCGCCCAGGTTGAAGCTCGTGTCCCCCGTGACGTAGGCGCGATAGCCGATGAAGGCCGCAACCGCAGCGGCGATCACCAGTATCAGGATGAAAAACCAGAGGAGGAAGCTCATGTCCCACATTTCCCGTAGAATCGTGGTCCGACATTGCGCCGGTTTCTTGCGCACGCCAAGCGCAGGCGCGCTGCCGGCCCACGATTTCCGAGCAACAGGCGGCGCCTGGGTCCATGCACGCAGGGCATGCAAAATGCAGATGGCGACCAGCGCTACCGGCGTCCTCGCCCGGGAAGCCAGCCTCGGTCTTTCATCGCATCTTAACCTGAATGATTGCTTTCTTGAAGGCGCCAAAACCGGTCGACCTCTTCGGCCCAGGCGTGGTTTGCGCAACGCGAGTAGCATTGAGAGCGCTGGTTTGTTCATGCGTCCAGATGTCGGCCTCGTGCAGGCGGTGCGGCTACCGCTTGCCCAGCAACTGCAAGCCCTGCGGGCCTGGCTTGCGCAGAATCAGCTAAGACTCCGCCCGATGGCAGAGATCGAAGCACGCTCCGACGCCGCGCCGGCCGCGGTTGGACCCTTGGCGTGGGCGCGCGGCCTCGGCGGGTCATGGCCCGCGCTCGGGTTGGCGGCCATTGGCGGATTTGGGATACTGGCGTTGATCGCCAGCGGCGGCGCCGAGTTGGTGCTGCTGGCGCTGCTGGGGCTGCTCGCGGTGGCGGGCGGTTTCCTGATCTTGGGCCTCACCACCGGCGTGTTGCGGCTGAGCGAACGCGCCGCCGAGGCAGAGACGGTCAAGACAGTTGCCGACGGACTAGAGGTGGGCCTGCAAGTCGTCGACCAGCAGGGCGGCGTGCGCTATCGCAACCGTGCGCTGCAGCGCCTGACCGGCCGGCGTTCTGGCCGGCAGACGACGCTGGAGGAGTTGTTTGCGGGCGAGCCCGACGCCACGCAAGCCTATTTCCGCCTCAACCGAGCAGCCGAGCGGGGCGAGGCGCGCGAGGAGGAAATGTACGTCCGCTCGGTCGTTGGCGGCGCAGGCCGTTGGCTGCGGGTCGCCGTGCGCCGCGTCTCGGCCCCGGCTGGCCGCGGCGGGGCGGGCCGGCTGACGCTGTGGCAGGTCAACGACGTCACACGCGAGCGCACCCGCGAGTTCGAGACCGTGAGTGGGCTGGAGGCGACGCTCGCCTTCTACGACAGCCTGCCGCAGGGCCTGCTGGCGGTGGCTCCGGACGGACGCATCGCCCACTGCAATGCCACGCTGGCGCAATGGCTGCGGCTGCGGCCGGAGGCTGCTCGAGAGTCGGGCCGCTCGCTGACGCTGCTCGATATCGTGCCGGCCGACGGGGCCGCGCTGATCCGCGCCGCCGGTCGCGCCACCCAGGGCCGCGCCACCCGGATCGAGCTCGACCTGCTGCGCGAGGATGGGCGCGCCTTCCCCGCGCAGCTGATCTGCCGCGGGCATGGCCCGCAGGGCGTCATCTCCGTGCTGGTCCTGGATCGCAGCGAGGACGCGCAACGCGCGGGCAGCCTGCCCCAGGCCGAGGTGCGCCTGACGCGCGTGCTCCAGTCGGCGCCGTTCGGTGTCGCCACCGCCAATGCCGAGGGCCGCATCCTCACCGCCAATGCCGCGTTCCAGCGCATGTTCACCCTCGAGGGCCAGGCCGTGCCGACCACGGTTGCCGGGCTGCTGCCGGATACCGAGCACGAGGCCGCTGGCCAACTCGCCAAAGCGCTGGAGCGGGCGGTCTCGGGCCGCGCCGGGGCCGCGCCGATCGAGGTCGCGTTCGGCACCCAGTGCGAGCTGGCGCGGCGCATCTACGTGACCCCGCTCCAAGGGGCCCCGCGCGGCCGCGACGGCGCCGTGCTCTATGCCATCGATGCCACCGAGCAGAAGGCGCTGGAGCAGAAGTTCGCCCAGAGCCACAAGATGGAGGCAGTCGGACAGCTCGCCGGCGGCGTGGCGCACGACTTCAACAACGTGCTGACCGCCATCATCGGCTTCTCGGATCTGCTGCTGCAGACGCATCGTCCGACGGATGCCGCCCACCGCGATATCATGAACATCAAGAACAGCGCCAATCGAGCGGCGGGGCTGGTTCAGCAGCTGCTGGCGTTTTCGCGCCGGCAGACGCTGCAGGCCGAGGTGGTGGAGCTCGGCGAGACGCTGACCGATCTGGCCCCGCTGCTCAATCGGGCGCTGGGCGAGAAGATCGAGCTCAAGATCCTGCCCGGACGCGACCTGTGGTACGTCAAAGCCGACAAGACGCAGTTCATCCAGGTGATCATCAACCTCGTGGTGAACGCCAAGGACGCCATGCCGAACGGCGGCTGCCTCACCATCCGCACGCGCAACATGTCGGAGCGGGAGAGCCTGAAGCTGGCCGGGCTCAGTGTTGCCGCCGGCGAGTACGTGCTGATCGAGGTGGAGGACACCGGCGTCGGCATCCCGCCCGATGTGATCGGCAAGATCTTCGAGCCATTCTTCACCACCAAGGACGTCGGCAAGGGTACCGGCCTCGGCCTCTCCACGGTGTACGGCATCGTCAAGCAGACCGGCGGCTATGTCTACGCCGACAGCGAGGAGGGCAAGGGCACGACCTTCCGCGTCTACCTGCCGCGCCACATCGTCGAGCGCGAGGAAGACCTGCCGCAGCGCGCGGAGAAGAAGAGGGAGACGACACGCGACCTCACCGGCACCGGACGCGTGCTGCTGGTCGAGGACGAGGACGCGGTGCGCAACTTTGCCGTGCGCGCGCTCTCGCGCCAGGGCTACGAGGTGCTGGAGGCCGGCACCGGGGTGGAGGCGCTCGAGGTGATGGCGCGCGAGAAGGGCCGGGTCGATATCGTCGTCAGCGACGTCATCATGCCGGAGATGGATGGCCCGACCTTGCTCAAGGAGCTGCGCAAGACCAATCCGGGGCTCAAGTTCATCTTCGTCTCGGGCTATCCCGACGACGCCTTCAAGAAGAGCTTGGACGAGAACGAGGAATACGCCTTCCTGCCCAAGCCCTTCACGCTGCCGCAGCTGGCGGCCAAGGTGAAGGAGGAGCTGGGGCGCTGAGAAGGGCTGGCTCTTTGTCATCCCGAGAGCCGGGACCCAGCACCGCGGCAGGTGCAACGCGCTTTCTGATATTCACTGGCGCGAATTCCAGGATGACATTGTCGAGTTGCATTGTGAGAACAAAACGTGTACGAGAGGGGGAACGGCGAGTCGCGTTTTGCCTCTACCTGCAACTCATGAAATAAGGGATTTCCGATGGAAAAGCCGCAGCTCCGGGTGGTCGAGGGGGGAAGCATGGACAAGCAGAAGGCGCTCGAGGCCGCGCTCGCCCAGATCGACAAGCTCCATGGCAAGGGCTCGATCATGCGGCTCGGCGCCAACGACCGCGTCATGGATATAGAAGCCATTTCCACGGGCTCCCTGGGGCTCGACATTGCGCTGGGTATTGGCGGGTTACCGCGGGGCCGGGTGATCGAGATCTACGGGCCGGAATCCTCCGGCAAGACCACGCTCGCGCTGTCGGTGGTGGCGGAGTCGCAAAAGAAGGGCGGCATCTGCGCCTTCATCGATGCCGAGCACGCGCTCGATCCTCTTTATGCCAGGAAGCTCGGCGTCAAGGTCGAGGACCTGCTGATCTCCCAGCCCGATGCCGGCGAGCAGGCGCTCGAGATTGCCGATACGCTGGTACGCTCCGGCGCCGTCGACGTGCTGGTGGTGGACTCGGTTGCCGCGCTGACGCCCAAGGCCGAGCTCGAAGGTGAGATGGGCGACATGCAGCCCGGCATGCAGGCGCGGCTGATGAGCAAGGCGTTGCGTAAGCTCACGGCCTCGATCTCGAAGTCCAAGTGCATGGTGATCTTCATCAATCAGATCCGCATGAAGATCGGCGTCATGTTCGGCAATCCGGAGACGACGACAGGCGGCAACGCGCTGAAATTCTATGCCTCCGTGCGCCTCGACATCCGCCGCATCGGCAAGATCCAGGAGCGCGACGAGGTGGTCGGCAACCAAACCCGCGTCAAGGTGGTCAAGAACAAGGTGGCGCCCCCGTTCAAGCAGGTCGAGTTCGACATCATGTACGGCGGCGGCATCTCCAAGACCGGCGAGCTGGTGGACCTCGGCGTCAAGGCCGGCATCGTCGAGAAGTCGGGCGCCTGGTTCTCGTTCGGCGGGGAGCGCATCGGCCAGGGCCGCGAGAACACCAAGGCCTTCCTCAAGGAGCATCCCAAGGTCGCCAACGAGATCGAAAAGGCCGTGCGCCAGAATGCCGGCCTGATCGTCGACAAGATGCTCCAGGCCGCGCCCGAGGGCGAAGAGGCCGCCGACGCCGAGGTGGGTCCGGACGATTTCGTGCCGGAAGAACCCGAGGCGGAAGCCGGCAGGAAGGGCGCCCGCGGCAAGCGGTGATTGAAGCTGTCGGACCCTTCGGGTTCCGACACCCTTGCACCACGCCGCCTGACGGTCGGCACGATGGTGTCCGACCCGGAGGGTCGGGTGCCTTGGCGTGACCCGAGCACCGCATTTCCCGTTTGTGGACAGCGCCAAGGGCCACCGCTAGAAGAGGCGGCAAGCCAAATCCGCGCCGTATCGCGCCGGCGGGGCGCGCGAGAGTATGTGGTCATGAGCAGCGTCAATCAGGTCCGGGCAACGTTCCTCGACTTCTTCGCCAGGAATGGGCACGAGGTCGTGCCGTCGTCGCCGCTGGTGCCGCGCAACGACCCGACCTTGATGTTCACCTCGGCGGGCATGGTTCAGTTCAAGAACGTCTTCACGGGCCAGGAGACACGCGCCTACACGCGCGCCACCACCTCCCAGAAATGTGTGCGCGCGGGCGGCAAGCACAACGACCTCGACAACGTCGGCTACACGGCGCGGCATCACACCTTCTTCGAGATGCTCGGCAACTTCTCGTTCGGCGACTACTTCAAGGAGCGGGCGATCCCGCTGGCCTGGGAACTCGTGACCAAGGATTACGGGCTCGACCCCAAGCGGCTGCTGATCACGATCTATCACGACGATGAAGATGCCTATCGCCTCTGGAAGAAGGTGACGGGCTTTGCCGACGACAAGATCATCCGCATCGCCACGTCCGATAACTTCTGGGCCATGGGCGACACGGGGCCGTGCGGGCCGTGCTCGGAGATCTTCTTCGATCAGGGCGACAAGGTCGCGGGCGGTCCTCCGGGCAGCGCCGATGCGGACGGCGACCGCTTCCTGGAATTCTGGAATCTCGTGTTCATGCAATACGAGCAGCGCGGTCCCGGCGACCGCGTCAACCTGCCGAAGCCGTCGATCGATACCGGCATGGGCCTGGAGCGCATGACGGCGATCCTGCAAGGCGTTCCCTCCAACTACGACATCGATCTGTTCAAGGTGCTGATCGCCGCCTCGGAGGCCGCGACCGGGGTGCCGGCGAAAGGCGAGCACAGGGCCTCGCACCGGGTGATCGCCGACCATCTGCGCGCAACGAGCTTCCTGATTGCCGAAGGTGTCCTCCCCTCCAATGTGGGGCGCGGCTATGTGCTGCGCCGCATCATGCGCCGCGCCATGCGGCATGCCCATCTGCTGGGCGCCAAGGAACCGCTGATGTATCGGCTGGTGCCGGCGCTGGTGCAGCAGATGGGTGAGACCTACTCGGAGCTGGTACGAGGCCAGCCGCTGATCACCGAGACGCTGAAACTGGAGGAGAGCCGCTTCCGCAAGACGCTGGAAAAGGGCCTCGGCCTGCTGGGCGAGGCCAGCGGCAGCCTGAAAAAGGGCGACGTGTTCGCGGGCGACATCGCCTTCAAGCTCTACGACACCTACGGTTTTCCCCTCGACCTGACGCAGGACGCTTTGAAGCCGCGCGGCATCACGGTGGACACCGCCGCGTTCGACGTGGCGATGCAAAAGCAGAAGGCCGAGGCGCGCAAGGCCTGGAAGGGCTCGGGCGAGGCTGCGACCGAGACGATCTGGTTCGAGGTCAAGGAGCGTGTCGGCGCCACCGACTTCCTCGGCTACGACACGGAGACGGCCGAAGGCGAGATCCGCGCGATCGTCAAGGACGGCAAGGAAGTCAAAGGCCTCGAGGTGGGCGACGAGGCAGCGCTGGTGCTGAACCAGACGCCCTTCTACGGCGAATCCGGCGGCCAGGTGGGCGACGAGGGCCTCATCAAGGGGGCGAAGGACGCGCTGTTCCGCGTCACCGACACGCAAAAGAAGCTGGGCGACCTGTTCGTGCACATGGGCCGCGTCGAGAAGGGCGCCTTCAAGCCGGGCGATGCGGTGGAGCTGATCGTCGATCATGGGCGCCGCGCGGCCACCCGCGCCAATCACTCGGCCACGCATCTGCTGCACGAGGCGCTGCGCCAGGTGCTCGGCACGCACGTGGCACAGAAGGGTTCGCTGGTGGACCCGGCGCGGTTGCGCTTCGACTTCTCCCATCCCAAGCCGATGAGTGCGGAGGAGGTGGCGGCGGTGGAGGCGATGGCCAACGCCTTCGTGCTGCAGAATTCGCCCGTCGAGACGCGGCTGATGGGGCTCGAGGATGCCATGCAGACGGGCGCCATGGCGCTGTTTGGCGAGAAGTACGGCGATGAGGTGCGCGTCGTGTCGATGGGCGTCGGCGAGAGCGGGGCAGGTCCTGCCGTAGGCGGGCAAGGAAAGAAGGCGAACAAGGCGTGGTCGGTGGAGCTGTGCGGCGGCACGCACGTGACGCGCACGGGCGATATCGGCCTCGTCAGGGTCACCGGTGAGAGCGCGAGCGCGGCGGGCGTGCGGCGCATCGAGGCGCTGACGGCGCAGGGCGCGCGCGAGTACCTGGCGCAGCAGGATACGCGCATGCGCGAGCTTGCCGGCATGCTGCGCGCCAAACCCGACGATGTGGTCGAGCGTGTCAAGGCGCTGATGGACGAGCGCAAGCAGCTCGAGCGGCAGCTGAGCGACGCCAAGCGGCAGCTGGCGCTGTCGGGCGGCGCCGCAGCCAACGGCGCGGCGGCGGCGGGGGAAGCCTCCGTGCGCACCGTCGGCAAGGTCAAGCTGATGGCGCGCGCCGTGCAGGGGCTGAACCCGAAGGATCTGCGTGGCCTGATCGACGACGGCAAGAAGCAGGTCGGCTCGGGCATCGTCGCCATCGTCGGCATCACCGAGGATGGCAGGGCCGGGCTTGCCGTCGGCGTCACTGACGACCTCACGGGCACCTACAACGCGGTCGATCTCGTCAAGGCCGGCGCCGAGGCCCTGGGCGGCAAAGGCGGCGGCGGTCGGCCCGACATGGCCCAGGCCGGCGGGCCCGACGGATCCAAGGCGCAGGCCGCGCTCGAGGCCATCGAGGCGCGACTGGCCGGTTAGACGGGAGCGTCGTCATTGCCGCGAGCGCGGTGTCGGCGGAAATCCAGCAGCCAGCGCATCCGGGCATTCGGATACCCGCTGAGCGCTTCGCGCCCTTCACGCGCGATCGGGATGCTGCCGGCTCTTGAGCCGTGCACGCTCTTTTGGCGGCACGTCGTCCTCCGTCCGCGAGCCGGGTGCGTGCAGCATCGCTTCGAGGAACGGCAGCCGGCTCTCGAGGCCGAACTGCTTGGCCGGTACCACGCGCGATGGATCGTCGAGGCTGCCGAGCGACACGGAGATGCGGTCCTTGTCGATGTAGCGGAAGAACAGCGGCGTACCGCAGTCCCGGCAGAAGCCGCGTTCGGCCGCCGCCGAGCTCTTGAACACGCCGGGTTTGCCCTTGACCCAGGCGAAGTCCCCCAGAGATACGCCGGCCAAGGGCGCGAAATAGCTGCCGAACGCCTTCTGGCACATGCGGCAATGGCACACGTGCGGGTTGGTCGGCTGCGCATAGAGGGCATAGCGCACGGCGCCGCACTGGCAGCCGCCGGTCATGACGGGTTGGCGCGGTGTGGGCATCGGCCTCTCCGGCGTTGCAGGCGTCGGTCTCGAACGCCGAGACCTCCCGAAGGGCTCGACGGCCGGGGGTCAGCGGTTGAGCGCGGTCGTCAGGGCGGTCGGATTGCCACC
>Ga0247727_10001269_pt1 | contig 60642 bp, 45 predicted proteins | sample WisWelCaveWW1625_FD_202498 | JGI IMG/M metagenome (GOLD analysis project Ga0247727, IMG submission 202498) | Biofilm microbial communities from Wishing Well Cave, Virginia, United States - WW16-25 | ecosystem: Environmental > Aquatic > Deep subsurface > Groundwater > Cave microbial mat | place...
TCCGCACGGCAAATTTGCAGAAGCTTACGGCGTGGTCGTCGTTGGCGAACAGGAAAAGACGGCGATTGGCCTCCGGAAAGACGGTACGTTCCCCCAAAATGTGATCCTGGTCATCGAGATGCCGGAGGCGAAGACCGCAGATGAAGAATGCTCCTGCAAAGCGCTTGTGCCGCGCAATCCGGACAATGAAGACTTGGTGAATTCCTCTGAAACCTATTCCGTTGACATTGGCAGCAACGGCTGCGTGAATTTCACCGCGCCGAATCGCACGCTGGAGGAATTCAGTTTCTACACTGTGGTTCGCTCCACGGACCCGGAGATCAAAGGTTTTTATCAGCCGGAACCGGGCAAACTTCCAGACAAGCTGCGGGAAAAATTGGCCGGCCTCGGCAAAGGAGAAGCGGCAAGAAAAGCGAAAGAAAAACTGTTGCGTGACCATCGTAAAACGCAGATGGCGGAGTTCGAAGCGCAGCAACAGAAACATCCCGGACGCGGGCTGCTGAATGCCCGCAATCCGGTCGATTGGGAAAATGAAGTGCCGGGGTTCTACCAAGCCACCACCGTTGCCCACGGCCACCTTTTGCACTTCAAACAAACTTGGAAGGCCGACGGCTACTCGTTGGGCGATCTGCTCTACAGCTTGCCTCTGGCTCCTTGTCAAAAGAAACAGATTGCCATTGTCGATTGGCAGCGCCGGGAAAAGAACGAGCGCGAGGAACGACAGCGCGCCGGAGACGAGATGGAGGCCCAGTTGAGCCGCGATCGCGACATCAGCGAAATTACTAAAGCCACCCTCGCCGAAGAATCGGAAGGCGGTTCCAGCGCACGTACCGGCAGCATTGGTGGCGGTGGCGGTGGAATTATACCTGGAGGAGGAGTAATCGGAATTTCCGGCGGTTACAGCACCTCCAGCTCAGAGGCTTGGCAGGATTCCGCCCGGAGTCTGGCCGCCAGCTCTCTGCAGCAACTAAGCGACAAAACCAAGCAGTCCGCCTCCTCGCTGCGCAGTCAGCGTTCAACCGTGGTGCAGACCACTGGTCAGAAGGAAGACGTGGAAGTCACTATTGAGGTGATCGCCAACCACAATCACTGCCATGCCATGACCGTGGAGTATTTCGAAGTGCTGCGGCATTTTTGCGTGGAGCAGCAGTTGGCCGAGGTGCAGGAATGTCTGTTCGTGCCGCTGCTCATGTCGCGTTTCGACTTTGCCAAAGCGCAGCGCTGGCGCGACACGTTGAGCCGTTTTCTTCGCAAAGACAAGCTGAAAAAAGCATTCCCGGCCATCAACCGCATTCTTGACAACTATCGCGGCAGCGACCTGCCCAAAGGCAGATATTCGGAAGAGATCATTCAATATTTAGACGGCCAATTGCGCATCTCGTTTGAGCTAGTCCGGCCACCGGACAACTCAAAAGGGGAATTTGTCCTAGCCAATTGGCGGCGGGTAATGCCGTTTCTCGACGCTGGACTGCAGCGCATGTTTAACCAGTTCATGAACACAACCGAACCGGAGGAACAATCAGGAGGAGGTTTTTTTGACTCTCTTTTATCTGTGGGGGCGGCAGTAATGACCGCGGGAGCTTCATTGGCTCTCCAGCACATGTACGGCAGCCAGGATTCTGGCGAGGAGTTAACCTATCAGCAAGCACGTGATCTGATCTTTGAGAAAGAGCTGGCTCCCCGTATTGCCCAAGGCATTTTGGAAAGCATCGAATTTGTTTTTGTGGGTACAAATTCAATTTCACCTGATCAGTCTGTTAAGATTTCCCAAAGCGGAACTACGATCAGTATATTTAAAATGGAGATACCTGCACCCGTTTCTACTACGGCGCACAAGTCCGGTGAAACGCAAGTATCGCTCGACCCCACGCTGATTTCAAAATACGTGACCGGAAAACCCTTGCACGTGCGCTTGCAGCCCGGCGCTCCCCCACCGCCGGTGGCGCGGGAAGATATTACTCTTTTTGAAATGCGGCTCACCGAAGAATTGCCGGCGTTTGCGCGCGTCATCATTGATTCCGGATCGCTGCACTATCGCACCGAGCACATGGACCATTTTCTGTTTAAGAGCGGCCGGATTAAAAACTTATTGGCTAATGATTCGCCGGTGATGATCAACACCCCGCTAGATGCCGAAGAAGAGCGCAACCCGCGCGCAGAAGACCGCCGGATCGCCCATGAGTTGATCGAGCATCTCAACGAGCATTTGGTGTTTTACCACTTCCGGCTCTTTCACAACATACATCCCCAGCACCTCTACATGCTGCTCGACGGCTTCGAGATCGCGGTATTCGACGGCGAGCGTAGAACCCGGCGCAGTCTCGCTTCGGTTATTGAAAACCGCATGATCGGGATTGCCGGCAACAGCTTGATTTTTCCGGTGGCGCAAGGCTACCATCTCGATTCCACTTTTGAAGTGGAGGGCAATGAAGCGGTCGATCTGTTCAGCCATTACGCGCCCACCACGCCGATTCCGCCGATGCGCATCAGCGTGCCCACGCCCGGCGTTTATGCCGAGGCGGTGATGGGCAAGTGCAACAGTTGCGAAGTGAAAGACGACTCCCGCTTCTGGCGCTGGGAAGAGTCGCCCTGCGGCGACGAGCCGGCTGCCATTCAAGCGCCGAGCACCGAATCGCGCCGGGCCGAGCCGCCCAGCTTGGCGCCCACGCCTTTGGCGCAGCCGATCATCAGCATGCAAACCGCGCCGGAAGCGCCGGCGCCGACCGGTTTGGCTTCTGCTATGCAGCTCCTCGGCACGCCCAATCTGTTCAAGGACATCACCGGATTGGATCTGAACCAGCAAAATGCCATGTCCGCGCTCAACGCCACTTTGGAAACCGCCAAATCTTTTGGCAATATGGCGCTTCAGCTTGAACAGCAGAAATTGGCCAATCAAGCGCAGCTCGAGCAGCAGAGGCTGGCGCAACAAAGCCAGTCGGGACAGCAGCAACTTGCGGCAAGTGGGCAAAGTAGCGCGTCGAGTGGGAGTTCACAAAGCAGCGCTCCGGGTCAGAGTTCTGGGAGTGATGCTCCGAGTGCCGGAACTAGTGAAAGTGGAGGAGATGTTGAGACCGTTGAGCCGGGTGGAAGTTCCTCAACCGCCGGCTTTGGTGACAGCAGTAGCGGAGCAGAAGGATCGACGCAACAATTGGATTTGAGCGGCTTTCCGAAAACTGCGAATGAATCAGGTCGCGGAGAAAGCGGTTCAGAAAATGTTGAAGGTTCAATTATACCGGCATTCAGTGGCATGGGCGCAGTGCTGACACTTTGGGATAAAGAGTTCCGCGAGCGAGTCGAGGCACTCCGAAAAGAGATCAAAAGTGTGGCTAATGCAGAACGATCTTTCTGGGAGGATTGGGGGAACCGATCCTTGGGAGGATTGGAGGGAGATGTTTTATTACTTAAGGAGGGAAAAGCTTCACAACTTGCTCAACTGGAGGACTATGCCGCGGCTACTGGTGTTGGTAACCCTAAAGCGACTGCTGCTTTGTTTGCAGCAGACAAAGCAGCATGGAGCGCCGCGTTTGTCTCCTATGTTATGAAGCTAGCCGGAGCCGGAGACCCTGGCTTCAAGTTTGCTGTTGGACACGACGAGTACATCAAGGCGGCACGCAATAACCGCGAGGCCGGGGAAATTATGAACCCGTTTTGGCTCGTGACGCTTGATGAAGTTGCTCCTGAAACTGGTGACCTGCTCTGCTTGAATCGCCCTCCAAAAGCAAAAAGTCCCTGCTCGAATCACCATTTCGATCCTACAATCGTTGGAGGCAGGCTGCCGAGTGACTTTGCAAGTCATTGTGATATTGTCATCGATAGAACTGAAAACGCTCGTGGCGAGCCTGTGCTCCGTACAATAGGTGGAAATCTCGGCGATAGCGTTGGAATACGCTTAGTACCTGTGGATAAAGACTTTAAGGTAACTGCAACTTCTCATAAGGGAGTAGAACCTAGTGCCACATGTCGCTACTTTGCCGTGCTACGCATCCGTAACAGTATTTCCGAGATTTATCCAAACCCTTCAGAAGCGATGATTCTGTAACTTTCCCATTTATTCACGTTGAACGACGGAATCTTCTGTGGTATTAGCCGGGTCGAACAATCCAACTCATGCCAGATGGCTAAGTGATTAAAACGGTATTCCTTAGCAGAAACAAAAAGGTAGTAATCGGACCATTGAGCCTCTTTTGTGAGGATGAACAAAATGAAAAACCAAATCATCGGACGATTTATTTTAGCTTTTCTGATCATCACGACAGCTTCGTCCACGGCACAAGTAGTGGAGATCGATACCTCGACAATCCCTGACGAGGTTACTTTTCCCCCGAACGCCACGAATCCGGAATTTGCACCCAAGGGAATCTATGCGATAGTGCCCTGGCGCCAAGCTCCCGAAGACAGTACGTGGAAAAATCCTTGTGTTGAAGGCGTGACCATCAGGAGATATTGGAAAGACTTAAACCCGAGGGAGGACGAGTATAAATGGGAGGAGCTGGACAGCATGTTTGCCCTGGCGCATGCGTATGGAAAGAAAATCCATCTCATCATTGCGCCGGGGTTCTTTTCACCGCGCTGGGTTATAAAAAAAGCCGATACGGCGCGTTTCATCGTGCCCCACGGACCAAAGGCGTACAGGGGGAAGATGAAGCCGTTGCCATTGCCCTGGGACAAAACTTATCTGAATTTGTGGTTTGCTTTTGTCGATACTCTCGCCAAAAAATTCGGGCCAGATTCCGCCCTGTCGTTTATCGCCGTGACCGGGCCGAACTCCCATAATGGCGAAGTTAACTTGCCATCCAAAGAGTCGGACAAGTTGATCGTAGATCCCACGAACCCGGAATTCCCGAATTATGATCCAATGGAGAGATGGAGAAAATTGCTCGGCGGCGGGCCGCAGGCAGAGCAAAAGCTCAAAGACAGAATGGTGGAAGCTTACAAGAAAACTATCGACAGTTTTCATAAGGGTTTTGCCGGCAAGCAGCAAAAATATTTCAGCATGCAAATTTTTGAGGCCTCGTTGCCTGTAGATGACAAGGCCATTCATGACAATTATGAAAATGAATTAATCACCTACGCTCTTTGGGTTTTTTTTGTGCGTTTGGTGTCTTTGTAGTTTAAGAACCTTCGTTCCGCCTTTTCGGAAGGTTGATTTTTCCGGAGCAAGAACTAAAATGAAATTCAAGCTTCATCAAAGTTTTGCGCTGCTAGTCCTCGGCGCATTGCCTGTGCAAATTGATCTCGCGCCGCAAGACAGCGCCGAGACGACGGTTCAGTTTTACGGCGGAGCCGGGCAATATGCTCTGATCAGCCGCGGCTGCGAAGGCCAGGTGCTCAGCAAGCATGCCGTTCCATTTCAAGAATTGAGTGCCGGCGTCGAGCACAAGTTCGCCTCACCGGTGCGGCTGGGAATTCGAAGCAGTTACATTTTTGACCAGCAGGAGGTTTCGGAGGGATTCTTTGATCCGGAGGGAAACTATCAATCGCGAACCAAGTTTGTGCCGGAAGAAAATCTCACCCTCAATCCCTACCTCAATCTGGAAACGAAGCCGGTCGGCATTGGCGTGGGTTATTTCTGGGCGCGCCATCCTCCCACCGGCAGCGATAATTTTGACGACGTTGAATTGCCCTGGAGCGCATATCTCCGCTTCGGCAATCGCCGGGCGGGATATTTCAGCATGTCGCTTCTCCATCACATTCCGCTTTACACCGGCGGTTACTTCCAGCTTGGGTTCGGCTCCGGCGAGAATCCCAACTTTGATTGGTGGCTGGGATGGGGATTCGCCGGGCCTTACGATCAGCCTGATATCGCGTTGTTCAAGGCCAACCTCCACCTGGAAAGGCATTTTATGCTCAACCTGCTGGGGCGGGTTGGCTTCACCGAAGGCCTCTCGGAAAGCGCTATTGGCATTGGGTTGACTTATCGGTGAATCGATAAAGGAATGGCTTTTGTAAATAATCTTCTAAAGAAGTGCTGCAGAAAAATTTTTGTTGCCTAACGTGGTTTTGTTCTTTAACTTCGAGCAAAATTGGAGGCTGCCATGAGAAAACGCTTTTCCGCCGGGATTATTATTGGCTTGCTCGCCGCAGGCCCGCCCTCTAGCTACGCGCAAGAGAGCCCTTCGCATGTACCGCGCCGTTTTTTCGATCTCTTCAAGCAAAAAACGCCCAGCGCAACTGAAAACCCTGGATTTACAAATTCATCTTCAACCCCTTCCACCCGCCAGTATATCGCGATAGCCAACATCAATCGACATCTTGAACAAGTCCGGCGGTTTCACGCCCAGGGCAAGACTCCGGAAGAAATTCACGGACAGCTACAGGCCACAATCGCAGCGGCCGGCTCCGGCGCAATTACCGGAATCGTTTTTGAAGAAGACGGCAGCACGCCGGCGCAACAAGCTGTAGTGATCGAGGCATTTGATGAATATGGCCGATTTGCCGGCAGCGACTTTATTACAAGCCAAAGCAACGGCAATTATTCGGTTGCCGGCCTGCCCGCGGGCAAATTCTATGTGGGTACTTTTGGCCTCGATCGCTATCAAGATGAATACTACGACAACACCATGGATTGGCAACAAGCCACGTTGGTGCAAGTCAACGACGGCCAAACCACGCGCAATATCAATTTCGCGCTGGCACGGGCCGAGGGCTTCAAAACCGGCAATGGCGTGATCACCGGGCTCGTCTTGTCCCCGAATAATGCGCCGGTGAGTGCGGATTGCTCTGTGAATCTTTACAGCGTGCCGGGCGAGTTCATCAATTCGGTGATGGTAGATCGCAATGGCCGTTACACTTTTACCGGCCTCGGTTCGGGCGCGCATGTGTTGCGCGTCGATTATTTCGGACCGCAAAATTGGCTGAACGAGTATTATGATGATGCGCCAAGCCTGGAGAGCGCCGCTCCGGTGCAAGTGAGCGACCCAGACACGACACGCAATATCGATTTTAGATTGAACCCGGGCGCCGTGATCTCCGGTGAAGTGGTGAATCCCGGCGGCCAGCCGATTTCCGATGATGAATATGAAATCCAGCTTTTTAGTTTGGACGGTTCCAACGTCAGCACGCAGCCGGCTAAATCAGGCGGCAAATTTTTTGTGCCGCGTTTGAGCGACGGGGCTTATAAACTTTTGGCGGCCTACTACGGGCCGGAGAGTTATGCGCACACCTGGTATGGAAATGTCGTCACGTTCTCGAATGCCACGCCGATTGCAGTGACAGCGCCTGATACCGTGAAGATTATTCGCATTACCATGCTGGCCGCCGGCGCCATTTCGGGCCGCGTAGTGCTACCGAATGGCACGCCGGCGCAAGGCGTCGTCAGTATTGAAGCCTATAATGAACAACAACAGCAGGTGACCAGTTCCGGCGTGGATGGCAATGGCAATTATACGCTCGGACAACTGGCGGAGGGCCGCTACAAACTTTTTGCGAGCGTTTTTCCCTTCGGCCCGTCGCCAGTTCCTTACAGCGTATGGTACGATGGCGCGCCGGATTTTGCCGGCGCAAAATTCGTCGAAGTGACGGCGCCCAACACCACAACCGGCATTGACTTCGCTCTGAAAAAAGGCGCCACGATTGCTGGCTTCGTGCTCGGTCCGCAAGGCCAGTTTCTGCGGAACAGCGGAGGTGTTTTTGTGGTCAACGCCAAACGCGAGACCGTGGACTTTGAGTCCGTAGACAATAACGCCCGCTACATGTTTACCGGCTTGCCCAGCGGCGACTATCGTCTTTTCTTGAGCTACTCTGGTAGTGAAGATTATTTGTCGGAATGGTACGATGGCAAACGGAGTTTCGAGGCCGCCGCACCTGTGAGCGTGACTGCGCCGAATGAGAGACTCAATGTCAATTTTACATTGGAGCCGGCAAGCCACCTCAACGGTTTTGTGACGGACGCCGCAGGCAACCGGTTGGTGGAGGAGAAAACCCCCTTGCTGCTGGTTGCTTATAACGCCACCGACGGCGCCTACCTCGATTTTTATGCCAACACGTTCGTGGGCGGCTATAATTTTGACTTACCGGCAGGCGAGTATAAGATTTCGGCCCTGCCCGTATATCACAACGGGCTTTCGCAGCATGACAGCCTGACCGTGACATATTATGAAACCGGCGGCCGTTTTCACGATGCCGGAGCGCGAACCATCCCGCTCGCCGCCGGCACCAGTTTGAAGTTGAACGATCTCGTGATGCAACAGGCGAACGGTGCGATTGCCGGCACGCTTTTTAACGGCGCCTCGCCGCAGCCCGTCACGGTATTGGACTACTTTGTTTTTGCGTTTGATGATTCGGGTTACTTGGCCAAGTACACGTTTTATTCGACGGAAGGCAGTTCCTTCAACGGCTCATATTTGCTTACCGGCTTGCGGCCGGGGAATTATTATGTGCTCGCCGCGCTTGCAGATCGCGACGAATTCAATTTCCAATGGTACGATAACGTGCCTTCGGACCTGACCGCAGAAACCTTCGTGCCGAAGCTGAATATCCCCGCGGAGGCAAAACCTGTCCCGGTAGGCCAGGGCTTGGTCACCGGCAAAGACTTCTTCTTCAACCGCACCACGGGCATTGCAGAAAACCTTAGCACGGTTTTGAATTACCGGCTTTGGCAAAATTATCCCAATCCGTTCAATCCAGCGACGAAGATTGCATACGAATTGCCGGAAGCGGCGCACGTGACGATTCAGGTTTTCAATTTTCTTGGAGAAAACGTGGCAACGCTGGTGGAGGAGCGGCAATTGCCGGGCGCGCATGCGGTGCAATGGCAGGCGGCGCAAGCGCCCACCGGAATTTATTTCTACCGTATGACGGCCGGGCGTTTTCAGCAGACGAAAAAGTTTTTGTTGATCAAGTAAGCCATGGCAAAATCTTTGGTATGAGCAATTCTCTTGCGACTTCCCAACTGAAGAAAGTGAAGCCCTATGAAAACGCAATATTGGATGATCATCGTTCTGGCAGTGTTCACTTCACGTTGTACACATATTCGAAATTTTTCCACGCTTAACGATGTAAACAAAGTTGCGCAAGGGAAAAAGGCCAGCATAACTTTGACCAGCGGACAAGTTTTTGCCGCGAAAGATATTCAAGCTTCGCGGGACTCCACGTTCTGGCTCGATTTCGAAACAAACCAAAAGCAATCCATTGCTGCTGCAGAGATTAGTCACGTTGTTATCAAGAAAAGCGGTCGAGGGGCGTGGGAAGGTTTTGGCATAGGATTTCTCGTTGGTAGTGTTACAGGAGCCCTTATTGGTTTTGCAAGTGGAGATGATGAATTCTTGGAAGTTACTGCTGAAGAAAAAGCTCTGGGATATGGCCTTCTGTTTGGGGGTGGTGGCGGGCTGCTTGGTTCATTCGTTGGCGCAAAGGTGGGCAGCAAGGACAAGTTTATTCTGCATGAGAATAAAGAAAAATAGTGTGAAGCAACGCTTTTTAAAAAACCACGCCAACTTTTTGGCAATCCGGCGTGGAAATATCCCGGCGCGCCCCGGCCTTCTTTGTCCAAAGAAATAGCGGAACAAGCTCTTGCGGGAGAATACATGCTCGTGTCCAATTACCCCAATCCTTTCAACCCCGAAACCGAGTTCGGAAATAATGCGCGCGAAGACGCAAAGAACACGCATCGGGTTACTTTGTGAAAGTTTTACGCCTTCACACCTTTGTCAATTCCGGCCATTTTTGAGCACACTTCTATCCCCTCCTTGTTTAATCATGAAACAAATGTCCGCCGTGCAGACAAAACCCTCCGTATCAACTGCCGAATCTTTGCGACATAAATCACTGTTAATTGACTTTTTAATAACAGGCCTGCCGGTACTACGGTAGTGGCATATGCTTTGCGTAAGTGGTTGCGTTGATAGCAAACGCATTACGGATTAGGCCTCACGCTTCCAAGTAACATGTCATGCTGGAAGCATCTTTTTTAGCGTCAAGATCATGCTCGATGCTTAAAAAGTTCCAGACTGTGTGAAAACGCTCGGATTTGTCATTGCGAGCGGAGCGAAGCAATCTCTAAATCCAATACGTGCACGCGCCGGGATTGCTTCACTGCGCTCGCAATGACGTCTTCACATAATCTGTTCCTTCCAGGATGACAGTGAGATGTTGCCTGGCAAATATCTCCCAAATGGGAGAAAGGCGCTGGATAGTTACAACCACAAGGCGTGATCCGTAAGAAGAAACCATCATCCTATTTTCGAAGTCAAATTGGAGCAAAGGACCGTGGGAATCGTAAAAATGGATTCGCGCCGAAAGGGAGCATCGGCTGAGGGCAGGAAGCGCTCTTTCAGAAGCAATGTTTTTTCATTTGCCGCCCAAAAGGGGGCGAGAGCCGGCTTGTCGCCCCTTGCGGCCGCTTGCGCTATGCTGTTGGGATTTATTTTCCCGAACGCAATATTGGCGCAACAAAAGATCATGCCTTTGGGAAATTCCATTACCGAAGGCGTCGGCTCGACTACGGAAGCGGGTTATCGCCGGCCGCTGTTTGATTTGCTGACGAATGCTAGCGTCGCGTTCGATTTTGTCGGCGGCTTGCAGCACGGCAACGGCAGTCTTCCCGATAAAAATCACGAAGGCCACGCCGGCTTTCGCACCAATGAATTGCAAGTGGCGAATTATCTCAACGCCAACCCGGCGGACGTCATTCTGCTCGAAATCGGCACGAATGATATTTCTTTCAATGAAAGCGCCTCGCAAGTGCGCGACGACATCTCCGCGATTCTCGATGCCATCGAAGCGGCGCGGCCTGCCGCACGCACTTATCTTTCCACGGTCATTCCTCGCAAAGACAATAATGCCCGCCAAACCACCACACAAAATTTGAATAATCTGTTGCCGGCTTTGGCGCAGAGCAAAGTGGCAGCCGGGCAAGATGTGGTGCTGGTCGACCTCGCCGCACAATTTCTCGCCAATCCCAATTGGGATACCGAGCTGATGGATGACGACAAACATCCCAATGACAACGGCTATGCTTTGATGGCGCAAGAGTTTTTCAACGCCATACAAGGCGGAGGCGGCGGAACGGAGTTTGTCGACGATTTCAACCGCAGCACGCTCGGCCCGGATTGGGCGACACATGCGGGTTTCGAGATTCAAAACAATCAATTGGTGAATACTTCCACAACCGATGCCTGGAATAACCATCTCGCCATTCCCACGGTGATCATCAATCCCAACGTATTGGAATTTGCCTACGGCTCGCTCGCGAATGCCGAAGGCCGGGACTTCACTGCGGCTGCAGTCATGCTGGATAATTCCACAACGAATGCCAGCGGCTATATGGTTTTTCGCAACGGCGCTGCCACGCGCTTGTGGACGCTGGTCAACGGCGCGCCCGGCGCAGAAGTGATGCGCGTGACCGGTGCGCGGCCCGCGCCGCAGGCCGGCGACCTGTTTCGAGTGGAATGGAGCACGGATGCGGTGGCGCATCGTTTCGTGGTTTATTTGAACGGACAAGTTGATGCCACACTCAACGATCCCGGCAAATTGCAAGGCAACACCGCGACGCAATATGCCGGCATGCTGGTGCACGGCAACACCACCGACGGCGTGGATGATTTTCGTCTCGGCAGCTCTTCCGATGCGCAAGCCCCTGCGGCGATCACGGATTTGTCCATTTCTTCAGTAAGCGCTTCGTCGGTCGAATTGACCTGGACGGCAACGGGTGACGACGGCGCCGCTGGAACGGCGCGCGCATATGATTTGCGCTATTCCACTTCACCGATCAACAGCGGCAATTTCGGCAATGCCACGGCCGTAGAAGGCCTGGGAACACCCAGTGTCTCGGGCGTAACCGAAAATTTTATTGTGGGTGGATTGCAAAGCGGCACGCGTTATTATTTCGCTTTGCGCGCGCGCGATGAAGCGGACAATGCTTCCGATCTTTCCAATGTTGTTGATGCTGCCACCGCTTCGTTGGTCACCAGCGCAGATGAGTTCAACCGCAGCGGCCCGGCGATGGGCGCGAATTGGGCGGCGGATGCACGCATGCAAATCGTTAACGGCGAAGTGCAACACACTGCGACACAGGATATTTGGAGCACGGCGGTGTTTAAAAACGGCCGCAATGCGCAGGAAGTTTCCATGAAATGGGGCAGCGGCGCCACTGTTTTCGGCGCAAATTTCAGCGGCCTGTTGGTGATGGTGAATGATTTTTCCGCCGCGCCTAACGGCTACATGATTCAGCACTACACGCAAACCGGCAGAAGCCGTTTGTTTCACATTCAAAACGGGCAAATTGAAAACGCGCCATTAATCAATGAAGGCCAGGCGTTCGGCCCGGCGCCCAAAGCCGGCAGCGTGATGACCGTGACCATTCGCCGGGAAGCGGACGCGCATTATTTTGACGTGTATATCGACGGCCAATTCGATCGCACATTAAAAGACACACAGAAGCGCGAAAACGGCACGTACTCCGGCCTGGTGTTGGAAAGCACGCTTGGCGCCGAGAATGCGATCACGCGCTTCGAAGCGGGTGCGCCACCGGCCGACCCCGCGGTTTTGCAATTGCTCAGCGGCAACAATCAATCGGGCCGCGCCGGCGAAAAATTGGCGCAGCCGTTGAAAGTGAAATTGCTGGACGAATTTGACAATCCCGTCGTGGGCGCGCAAATTCAATTTGCAGCCACGGCCGGGCAGGCATTTTTCACCAAGTCGGATGACAACATTCGCATTGAAGCCGAAGCCGCGCAAATCACCGCGCCGTTGGTGACGGCGAACGATACTTCGGCCTCCGGCGGCAAATATCTCGCGTATCCCAATCCGCAAGCCGAGGCCGGCGCCGCGGTTTTTACTTTCGATATTCAAACGGCCGGCACGTATTATGTCTGGACACGCAGCTTGACGCCTGAGGCTTCGGGACATGATTCATGGACGGTTAGTGCCGACGGCGCGAACGGCTTCACCTATGACGTGTTTCAAGGCGGCCGCTCGAACACCTGGGCTTGGGATCAATTGAGCCAGCGCGGCAACGGCCGCCCGGAGTCGCCGCAATTTAACCCCAAAACGCATAATTGGAATGCGGGCGCGCATACGATCACGTTCGAAGGCCGCGCGCATGACACGCGCCTCGATAAAATTTTGATTACGAACGATCCGAATTACGTTCCCGAAGGCAAGGAAGAAAGCGGCAGTTTGACGGACAACAACGGCATTGCTTCCACCGAAGTGACTTTGGGCAATCAAGTTGGCCCGGTGGTGGTCGCAGCGAGCTTTGGCGCGCTCCCGCCGGTGGTTTTCAATCTCACCGCGAAGCCGGCGTTGCCTGTGCAGATGGCGCTCGCTTCGGGCAACAATCAATCCGGCCCGGCCGGCCAGCCGTTGCCGCAGCCTTTTGTGATCACGGTGTCGGATGAATTTAACAATCCCGTGCCTAACGGCGAAGTGGGCTGGGTGGTGACGCAAGGCAACGGCCAGGCTTCTTCTTATTTGACCAAAAGCGACAGCACCGGCAAAGTTGCGATCATGTTCACGCCGGGCAACACCGGCGCGGCGAACAAAGTCGAGGCGCGCGCCGCGTTCACGAACAACGCGATCACGTTTTCTGCGACGACAACCGCAGGCATTGCGGCGCAGCTTGCAGTGGTGAGCGGCAACGAGCAATCCGGCCGCGTGGCGGCGCAGCTCGCGCAACCGTTGCTGGTGAAAGTCAGCGACGCCAACGGCGGTGCCATTGCGCGCTTCCCGGTGGAATTTGAAACCGTGCGCGGCGGCGGCAAAACCACGGGCAACAATCCGATTTTGAATCCCGGCTTCCAAAACGTGAGCAATGATTTGCCGGCCGACTGGTCGCTGGAAGGCACGCCCACGACGCAGGAAGTTAGGGTCTTTGAAGACGGCGGCCGTCGCGCGCTGTCGGTCGATGCCCGGCGCAGCGGCGTCGGCGTCTCGCAAGGCGTGGATTACGCCGCCAACACCGATTATACGCTTTATTTTTGGGCAAAAGTTGACAGCGGCACGTTGCGCGTCACTTGGCGCCTGGCCGACGCGAACGGCAACATTCAGGATAAAATCATCGACGTCACTCCGGCCGCTACCCGCGCAGATTTCACGCGGTTCACGGTGACCGCCGCCAACGGCATTGCCGGCCGGCGTAATTTGTTTTTCCGCACGCAGGGCGCGGGGCAATTTTATGTGGACGACGTGAAGATCGTGCCAAACACCGGCAACGACGGCCGCGTCGCAGCTATTTGGACGTTAGGCGATACTGCCGGCACGCAACAAGTGCGCGCGCTTGCGGCCGGCAATAATATCAATCTCAACGGCTCGCCTGCGTTGTTTTCCGCGAATGCCACCGCCGGTGCGGCCGCGAAATTGGCCGGGATCAGCGGCAATAATCAATTGGGCTCGGCCGGCCAGCCGGCGGCGCCGTTGATTGTGCAAGTCACCGACAATTTTGGCAACGGCGTTCCCGGTGTTAACGTACAATTTCAAGTTTCGGCCGGCGGCGGTTCGTTGAATAATGGCAGCGCCTCGGTCAATGTGGCCAGCGATGTCAATGGGTTCGCCGGCGCAATTTTGACTTTGGGTCCGAATGCCGGAGTCGATAATATCGTGCGCGCCAGCGCCACCGGCTTGACCGGCAGTCCCATTACGTTCACGGTGAAAGCCGCAATTCCCGCCAAGCTCGTGAAAGTTTCCGGCGAAGGTCAAATCACCACCGCCGGCGCGGTCGCAGCGAATCCTTTGATCGTGCGCGTGACCGATGCCAATGACAATGCCATTGCCGGCGTCGCCGTGACTTTTAATGTGACGGGCGGCGGCGGCAAGATTAACGGAAACACCAGTACAGAAATTCGCACCAATGTGCAGGGCGAGGCCGCGGCGCAATTCGTGGCGGGGCCGGCCGCCGGCGGCGCGAATACCGTGAGTGTCGTCGCGACTTACAACAATCAACCCTTGCAAGGCTCGCCGCGCGGCTTCACCATTCGTTCGGCCGCGCTCAAAGAAATGGCTTTGGTTTCCGGCAATAATCAAAACGGCATTGCCGGAGATGCGCTGGTCAATCCGTTCAAAGTTTTGTTAGTCGATACGCTCGACCACGGTGTGCCGCAACAGGAGGTTACTTTCACCGTGATTGAAGGCAATGGCAAGCTGAACGCCACGGCTTCAACTCTTGTGGTGAAAACCGATTCTTCCGGCGCCGCGAGTGTGAAGCTCACGCTCGGCAATCTGCCCGGCACGAATAACAATAAAGTGCGCGCGCAGGCCGCCTCGAATATCGGCGGCTCGCCTCTCGTTTTTCAAGCAAGCTCCAAGGTTGGCGCGCCGTTCGTGTTGCAGAAGATTTCCGGCGACAGCCTCTCGGCCGTCGTGAACAATGCCGTGCCCGCGCCGTTCGCGGTAAAAATCACGGACAAAGTCGCTAATCCGCTGGCGAATGTAGACGCGATTTTTGAAGTGATCGCCGGCGGCGGCAATTTGAGCGGCGTGCTCAAAGACACGATCAAAACCGATGCGAACGGCTTCGCGCAAACCACGTTGACGGTCGGCAATGCTTCCGGCTTGTACAATAATGAAGTGCGCGTGCGCGCGTTCAACGGCACGCTGGAATTGAATAATTCGCCGATCGTCTTTCGCGCTTCGGCCACAGCCAGCCGCGCGCGCGCAATGGCGCTTGCTTCCGGCAATCGGCAGAGCGGCAGAGCCGGCGAAGCGGTGGTGCAAAAAATTCGCGTGCGGGTGTTGGATGGGCAAAGCAGTCCGGTGAAGGATCATGCCGTGCGCTTTCAATCCAGCGGCGTCGCGAACGGCAGTTTTGCCAATGCCGTCACGCGCGATACCACGGTGATTTCCGATGCCGGCGGTTATGCGCAAATTACCTGGGTGCTTGGCGGCGGCGTGCAGCCTGACAGTCAGATGGTGACGGCGAGCGCGAATGACGGCGTGCAAGGCTTGCAAGGCTCACCGGTAAAATTTGTCGGATTCGCCGTTGCCGGCTTGCCGAATGCTGCGGCCTCGAGCATCACGGCGAACAGTCCGGTGGCGGCGAACGGCCAGGCCAAAGCCAATGTCACCGTGACCGTGCGTGATAAATTCGGCAATCCCATTGCCGATCGCCAGGTCGCGTTGCTGGTGTCCGGCACTTTGAACGACATCGTGCAACCGAATCGAAATACCGACGCGCAAGGCCGCGCGACCGGCACGGTTGCTTCCACCAAAGCGGAAACCAAAAGCGTCACCGCCAAAGTGGATGACATTTACAATTTGACCGCCGGTGCGCAGGTGCGTTTCGAAGCGCTGGCCGCCAGACAAATCGTGGCGCAGAGCGGCAACAACCAATCCGGCAATGTCAACACCGCATTGCAGCAACCGCTCAACGTCCGCGTGGAAGATGATTTCCGCAACGGCGTTAAAGGCGTCACCGTGAATTTCTCTGTGGATGCAGGCAACGGACGCATCATCAGTCCCACTGCGGTGATAACGGATTCCAACGGCATTGCCGCGGCAACTTATGTGCTCGGCTCGACACGAGTCGAGAATCGCATTCGTGCAACCTCGAGCGGCTTGCGCAATTCGCCGATTATTTTCGTGGCCAATGCGTTGAATCAAGCCGCGCGCAAATTGGTGGCGGTGTCGGGCAACAATCAAACCGGCGTAATTTTGCAGGATTTGCCCCAACCATTGGTCGTGCGCGTGACCGATCAAAACGACCGGCCGGTGTTCAATTCTTCGGTAAATTTTACCGTGACCTTCGGCAGCGGCCAGGTCAACGGCGGCGAGCAAGCCGTGGTGCGCACCAATGAATTTGGCGAAGCGAGTGTGACGTGGCGTTTGGGCAACACCGCGGGCACCAACGTGGTGCGCGCGAGTTCCGGCAGTCTCACCGGCTCACCGCTGGATTTCCAGGCGCAAGCGCAAACCGGCGCCGCCGCGAATCTGGTTTTGCAAAGCGGCAACAACCAAATCGGCATTGTCAACCAAGAGTTAGTCACGCCGCTGGCGGTGCGCGTGGCCGACGGCAACAACAACGGCGTCGACGGGGTGCCGGTCTTTTTTGAATTGATTCAAGGCACGGGCCAACTTTCACAAGCCGTGGCCTTCTCCGCGAACGGCGGTTTTGCCTCGACCAAAATCACCTTCGGCCCGGAGAGCGGCGAGCGCCGCGTGCGGGCGAGCGCACAGAATTTGAACGGCTCGCCGCAATTTTTCACTGTGACCGCTCGCGCTGCCAACGCCACCGCCATGCAAGCGGTAAATCACACCAACAATCAACGCGGCACGGCCGGCTTGCCGTTGAACTTTCCGTTGCAAGTCAAAATCACCGATGCCTTCGGCAATCCGATCAGCGGCGTGAGCGTCGATTTTCTGGTCAAGCTCGGCGGCGGCAATTTCAACGGCAGCCCGACGCGCACGGCCACGAGCAATGCGCAGGGCCTCGCCGAAGTGCTGTGGACCATCGGCGCCGGCCGAAATGAAGCCGAGGCCCTCAGCGCGGGTTTGGCCGGCTCGCCGGCGCAATTCGTTGCGACCGGCATAACCGGCAACGGATTTCCGGTCTTCACCGGCGTGCCCAATGCGAATGTGCGCGAAGGCGATCGCCTCGAGCTGGTATTGAATGCGACCGATGCGGACAACGATCCCGTGCGTTACGGCGCGGCCAATTTGCCGCCGGGCTCGGTGTTTGATTCGCTCGGCACGCGCATTTTCACCTGGAAGACGGACGAAAACAGCGGCGGCCGTTATGAAGTCAGTTTCTTCGCGTATGACAATCGCGGCGGCCATGATGAAGAAGTAGTGGTTATCGAGGTTGCCAACGTCAATCGCCCGCCGGTGATTGTGAGTCGCGTGCCGCGCGGCGGCAGTTTTCCAGATACCAGCTTTGTCGGCGGCACCATCACGATGAGCGTTAGGGCCGAAGATCCGGACAACGACGTATTGAGCTATCGGTGGGTGGCCAACGGCCAAATGACGAATACCATCACGAACATTTTCGTGTTCGGCAGCGAGGTCAAATTCAGCTACGTAGAAGCGTGGGTGTTCGATCAAACCGACACGGTGAAAACCGTATGGTACCTCAAAACGCCGGTGCAAATGCAGTCCTTCTCCGCGAACGCCCTGGCCGGCAACAAAATTCAATTGGAATGGCAAACCGCAGCGGCATTGAACAGCGCGGGCTTCAACGTCTTGCGCGGCCGCAGCTCGTCCGGCAATTATGAGCGCCTCAATGCGGAATTGATTCCGGTGAATGCCGAGGGCCGCTACACATACACCGATGCCGGCGTGCAAACCAACGAGCGTTATTATTACCAGATTGAAGAAATCGATTTGCAAGGCCACGCCACCCTGCACGGCCCGATCTCCGCAACCGCCGCGGCGCCGGTGACGTTTGAGCTGCAACAGAATTATCCGAATCCGTTCAACCCGACGACGAAGATCGGCTACTCTTTGCCGCGCGACGTGCAAGTTAAGCTCACCGTCTTCAACCTGCTCGGCCAACCCGTGCGCGAGCTGGTGAATGAAACTCAAAAAGCCGGCTTCCAAACGCAAGTCTGGGACGGTCGCGATCAAAGCGGCAGATTGCTGCCTTCGGGCTTGTATATTTACCGCATCGAGGCGGGTGATTTTAGAGCGGTGAAGCGGATGTTGTTGATGAAATAGCAAACGGAGTGTCAAGCTTCAGCTTGACGCCGCAAAAGTCAGGCTGACCGGTCACGCGGAGTGACCGGTCAGCACTTCACTTCAAATTTTTCATTACTGTTTTTTTGTTTGTATGAAGAGACGCCTCCTTGCTTGTCGTTCTGAAAGCCTCAGACTGTGTGAAAACGTCATTGCGAGCGCAGCGAAGCAATCCCGGTGCGTGCACGTATTGGAATTAGAGATTGCTTCGCTGCGCTCGCAATGACAAATTCGAGCGTTTTCACACAGTCTGCCTCAAGGCCCTTTCGGGAATCTTTTTGAGCACTGAGATGACACGTTGAAATTAAGGTTTTTCCAGTCCTTGAAAAGATTCCTCGTGAATGACAATATTGGGGTGAAACCTCTCATTCATTCCAAAACCGCCATAAGCAGCGTGCTCAATGCTTAAAAGTTCCTTCCAGGATGACAGCGTGGTGGTACTGATTTTTGTACTTCTCCGGTCTATGCTTTTGTCCCTTCCCGAACACATTTATCTTTCCAGGTTTTGTGATTGAGCTTTTCCCCTCCTTCAAACAAAAATATGATTTAAAGTTTCAGTACAGTAAAATTTGCCGGCGCCATTTTCGGTCAATCTAATTGATTGCCAAACAACAAGATGCCGGGGTGAGATTTATGCCGGCGCGCGCCCGGCTCTGGAATTTTTCAATGAATATTCTTGGTGAAGAAATTTGTTGATGAATGACGATCTGCTGGCATATCGCTTGCGAAAGAAGAGCGTGCAAGCATTCAAGCTCGCAATCAATCAATCAATCAATCAATCAATCAACCACTCACCATTTATGCGAAGGAAGAAGCAATGAAACGGAATTTCTGGATGAAGATGAGGTCGCCGCTATTGGCAGTTTTTATTTTGGCGGGATGTGACCAAAGCGATCCGCTCTCCTCGAACGACAACAGCCCGATGGCCACGGAGGATGCGGCGGAATCCATTGCCAGCGCCGTCGGCTCTGACAACGGCGGTGCGATGGATCAGCTTTCAGACCTTGCCGAATTGGCGAGCGTCGCCGGCATTCAAGGGCAAGAGGGCGGGGCATTGGGCAAGCTCGATGAGACCGCTGATATCGATACCACTTATGATCCCGGCACGGGCACGTGGACCGCGGTTATTTCACGCGAGCGCGGCAATCCCAACGGCGTGCCTTATGCCTCTTTCAGCCGCACTTATACTTATCAATTCTTGAACAAAGACGGCCAGCCGCAAAAATATTGGCGCGTGCGCAACGGCGCGCAGATCGATACGGCCTATACCATCAAATTGAACATCGTCGCAGGCACGGGCACGCATCGCACACGGCGTTTGTCGCAGCAGCTTACAGGATTGAGCGGCGCATTCACGGCGACCGGCACGAACACGGCGCTCATCACCATCAACGGCACGTATTCGCGCTCGGCCGTGGATACGGTGACTACGCGCAATGCCGTGCGCACACTCGATCACACGCTGTCTTTGAATTTGATCGACGTCAAAATTCCGCGCGGCAACCGCGGCAATTTCTCCCGTCAGATTAGCGGCACGATCACCGGCAATTATACTGCCACTGCAACGTTCCAAAGCGGCTCGTTGTATGAAGAGAGAAACCTCAATCGTGATTTCACCATCACACTTGGCGGCGGCGACGTGAGAATCAAAATTCGCGGCCTGAATTTTATCGGAGATTTATTGCGCGGCGAGTTGAGGTAATTAAAAGGAAGGCTTGGCCGAGGGTTCAACCCTTCGCCAGTTTTCAAGAGGCCTTGCCTAAAAGCCCGTTGCGAAGATACTTGCAACGGGCTTTGTTGGTTTCTCGATCATATGAATTTAGCCGCCTGAAGACCTCATGTCTTTGTAAGAATCTTTTTCAGCACTGGGAATACTCTACATGTAGACATTTTACTAATGCTTAAAAAGATTCTTCCAGAATGACAGTGTTGTGGTGATTCAACTTCAAACTGCTAAGATCTTGAGCCACAAAATTCTTTACAAACAGAGCAAGTTTTTGGCTCACGAAATTTGAACTCTCACGGGATTGAATTTAAAAAATTTTTCCGTGAGAGTTCCATTTCCGTGAGCGAAATTCTTACTTGTCGGTTTGAGGCGAAGCTTCGCTGGACTCTTACCTCGAATCATTGTTCAGAACTGTCGTATTTCTTCTCGATCATTTTGATGAGCTCGTCATCGCTCTTCGCTTTGAGCCGGGGATTCTTTTTGCGGAACATATTCAGAATTTCTTCATCCGTAGATTTGTTCGCGCCGGGAACGGCAGAGCGAAAATGAGGCAGGGCGGTTTCCGCTTGCGAGCCCATATCCTTTTCAAGGAAAGGATCGGCCTGAGCTTCCTCCATGCTTTCATGATTCCCTTCCACCGTCATCGTTGCCGGCACGATGGAAACAGCTCCGGTAAAAAAGCCGATCAAATAATCAACGAAGGTGATTCGAGTTTTTATGCGCACTTGCCTCAAATCGTTTTCGAGAATGATTTTTTCCGAAGAATTGCTGGAAATGGGCACTGCTCCCCAGAGCGCGTACCAAACTTTTTTCGATTTCTGGAAGTCCGTGGAACTGCCTTCAGGAAGCAGCGTTACTGAAGATTGCGGCGGCGCCGTATGCTTCATGGTATAACATCCCGAACCGAAGCACACGAGCATGACAACAAGCAAAAATTTGCGCATGAGAAATCCTTTCGATAAGCTGTTACGTTTGATATCGTAGCGACCCTAAATGAGAAAAGGGAAGGTTCGTTGATTGCGAATAGGATGGTTGAGATTGTGCCACCCAAATCAGTTTGCTCAACTGTGTAACCCATGCTACTTGTTGCTATTCTTTACTGACAATTTAATCCATTTGCAGAAAACAATCCAGGCAGTTTAGGCGTCGTAACGCATTACAGACGCTCCCGGTCACGAGTGAAAACCACCATAACGCCAAATTCGATTGCAGAACACAGCGTTTCGCTATGCGCCCGCCTAAATCGTCAAAGAAATTTGTGGCAAATAAGAAAGTTCAAAGCTAAATTGGTGCAACGGATGAGGCGCTGAATGACAGCGAGTTCGGTGAAGAAATGCGGTGGCTGACTGCAGTTTAAATCGGACGTTTAACGTGTACCTAATAAAATACACCGATGAGGTCAGCGATGATTTAGCCGATTTGCCGGCCTATGAGCGCAAAAGGATTCTGGATAAAATTGATGAGCAGTTGATACACGAGCCAATGGTGGAAACGCGCAATCGAAAACCACTTTGGGGCTTGGATCCGCCTTGGGAACATGTGGAGCCAGTTTGGGAATTGCGCATCGGTGAGTATCGCGTTTTTTATGATGTTGATGAAGTCATTTTTATTGTAACGATTCGTGTAATTCGTCACAAACCGCCGCATAAAACGACGGAGGAAATTCTATGAAAAAAATTGGCCTGGAACAAGCCAGTTTGGATGTTTGTGTCGATGACGCGCAACAGGAACGCGTGATTCTCACACGTAACGGCAGACCTGTGGCGTTGATTATTGGCCTTGAAGGGTTGGATGAAGAACAACTGCTGTTGGGAAGCAGCGACAAGTTTTGGGCGCTAATTGAGCAGCGACGCAAACAGAAAACAATCAGCCGCGTCGAGTTGGAACAGAAACTCAACGCCAAAAGATTGAACGCTGCAGGTTAGGACTGCCGGTACGAAAAAAACACCAAGCCCGAAGCGAAGACCCTCGCGCCGGGCTTGGAGTTATTCTTACCGGTTGCTTTTTGCCACCTGCTCTTTAATCCTCGCCACGTGCCCCCGGCCCAGGGCTTTGACTTCGCAACCCAATTCCAAATAGCGGCGGATTTTTTCATCTTCCAGAATGCCGAAGGCATCGATAATCGCCACCGGCTTGCCGCAAGCGGCCACAACTTTTTCCGGCTCGAGCTGCAAATACGGCTGATGCCGCACGGCAAAGATCACGGCCCCGGTTCCTGAAAACGCGGTTGACAAATCTTTTTGCACGACGACTTTTTTCAGTTTTTCCTGATTACGGAAAAACTCTTTGCGGCCGTGGCCGGCGCCGGGATATTCTTCTTGATTCTCCAATTCCCACCAATGCTCGACGTAAGGATCGTGCACGCGAATCTCTGCGCCCATTTCTGCGAGCTTTCGCGCGAGAATTTCCGAGCCGCTGTAGCGCGTGTCGCCGACGTCTTCGCGATACGCCGCGCCGAGAATTAAAACTTTGGCGGAGTTGATCGGGCGGTGCATTTCTCGCAAAGCCTCGCGCACGAGCTGCGCCGCATGCAACGCGCGCGTATCGTTGATGTCGATCGCCAGCGGCGTGATCTTGAAAATAGCGTCTTCGAATCCCAAAATATTTTTGTAAGCCCACATGCCCAGGCCGCCGTCTTTGGGCAAACAATACCCGCCGATGGTCGGGCCGGGGAAAATAATATTGCTGTGTGTAGGCCGCACTTTGATGGCCTTGATCACTTTCGTCAAATCCACGCCGCTGCGTTCGGCGAACAAGCTCCATTCATTCAAAAAAGCAAGAATGGTGGCGCGATAGCTGTTTTCGACGATCTTCGCGGTTTCGCTTTCGATGGGACGATCCAATACTGTGAGTGGAAATTTTTCGGTATTCAACACTTCGTTCAAGAATTTGACCACACGCTGCCGTGCTTCTTCATTTGCGCCGCTGCACACGCGCCAAAAATCGCGAATGCTGGCAACGTAATCACGCCCCGGCATAACGCGCTCGTAGCTGTGCGCCAGCAAAGGATCGCCGGCAATGCCGCGCTGCCGGAAAATTTTTTGCATGAGCGGAAACGCCACTTGCTCGGTGGTGCCCGGCGCCACCGTGGTCTCGATCAACACCAGGGCCTGCGGCGGAACGTGTTGCGCAATGATGCCGAAGGATTCTTCCAGCGCCGCCATATCCACCGTGCCCGTACGCACGTTGCCCAGTGCGTTTTTCAAATAATCGCATTGCACATCGACGACGACGACGTCCGCGAGCGCGAGCGCGAGCACTTCATAAGTGTAAGTCGCCATCAACGTTTTCTTTTCGAGCACACAGCGGCGGATCATGGGATCGACTTCGGGATCTTCGGCTTTCACCGGCGATTCGCCGCGATTGAGCAGCGGCGTTTTCCAAAAACTGCGCACGCTCGGGCGCTGCATGCCGATAACGAACTTGCCCGGCTTGCCGGTTTTGCGATCCACCGTGTCGGCCACGATCGCAGCCATCACCGCGCCCACGAAACCCAATCCCATTACCACCACAATTTCTTTCCCCTGGGCGCGTTGTTTTCCAACAGGCTGCGCAGAATTTTAAGATCGTTTGAAATGATAAACTACGCGCAACGACGGGAGTTTGCGTCTTCTCTGGAATGGGGTTTGCTCGATCAGGGTTTCTTGCGAGTGCGATACCACTCGCAGGGGTTTTTTAGGCAAGGCAGCGGCTTATTCCACCTGCAGCAGCCAGGCCTGCAAATAGCGGCCTTCGGGATGATAAACGCTGAAAGGATGATCCGGCGCATGGCCGCGATGGCCAAGAACGCGTACGAATCGTTTGGCGTCCGTGGCTGCGCCGAAAAGAATTTTTTGAAAAAAATCGAGGGAAACCGGCTGGGAGCAGGAACAAGTCAAAAGCAGTCCGCCGGGCGCGATTTTTTTCATCGCGATAAGATTGATATCTTTGTAGGCCCGCGCCGCGTTTTCCACGTCCTTCTGGCGATGTGCAAAAGCAGGCGGATCGAGAATGATAAAATCAAAGGGCAAAGTCGTCGCGCGCAAGAATTGGAACATGTCGGCCGCCACGAAATCATCCGCGGCAGCCGGCAACCGGTTCAACTCGAAATTTCTTTTTGCCCACGACATGGCTGGGTGGGAAGAATCCACCGACACGACGCGCGCGGCGCCGGCGGCTGCGGCATAAACCGAAAACGCGCCGGAATAAGCAAAGCCGTTTAGGACTGTTCGATCTTGACAGAGCGTTGCCACCCATTGACGATTCTCGCGCTGATCTAAAAAAAATCCGGTCTTTTGCCCGGCGCGCAAATCAACTTCGAAGCGCAGGCCGTTTTCGCGAATCTCCAGGGCCGCGGGAGGTTCGGATCCCGCCAAAGTTCTCATCACCGGCTGCAAATTTTCTTCCCGCAAAGCCGCGCCCGTGCTGCGTTCCAAAATGCCGGCCGGCTGCAACACGTTTTGCAAACCCGCCGCGATTTCTTGCCGCCGCTGCGCCATGCCCAGCGTGTTGATTTGCACCACTAGAAAATCGGCGTAACGATCGACGATCAAGCCGGGCAAACCGTCGCCCTCGGCATTCACGAGGCGATAGGCATTCGTCGCCGTTTTTTCAACAAATATTTTTTGCCGCAGTTGCCAGGCCGAAGCGATTTTGTTTTCGAAAAAAAAGCGATCAATCTCCTCCTGCTGCGACGACAGCATACGGACGGCGATTTGTGAATGCGGGTTATAAAATCCCTGCCCGATCATATCGCCATTATCGGCGTGGACGCGCACGATTTCACCGGCTTGCGGCGCGCCTTCTGTGCGCGCTATAGCCCCGGAAAAAATCCAGGGATGAAAACGCCGCACCGCGCGGTCACGATTGGGTTTGAGATAAACGGTAGACATCGATCAATGGCAAAGTGTGAATACGTTAAAGACGTGTTGATTGGCCGCAACGACAATGTTGTTCAGCGATAATCAATCTTAAATTCTTGCGGCGGCGCTTGCGCCGCGCGGATTTCGATGGGCACGCGGCCCAGCAAACGCCCTCTTTCGGTTTTGACTTCCACCCGCCAGTCTCCCGGCGCAGTATTGAGCTTGCGCGTGAAGCCGCGCCAGCCGCCGTCGCGGCCCCCGCGCATGGCATAGCCGATTTTGTCCGTTGTGATCCAATCCCCGTCCACGTTTTTCATCTGCCAATGATGCACGATGCGCTCGTCCAATGCCGTGGGTGCAAACACTGCGGCAAAACAAAAAACCGTGTCGCCGGGGGTGTATTCGAACGTGCTGTCATCATTTTTAGTGACTTGCCACCATTGCGGTTTGGTGTAGCGCACTTCGTAATTATTGTTGAGGCGTTTGACGCTGCGATAAATGCCGCTGTCCTTCAGCGCCAGGGGCACGGGGGGAATCCAATTGAGAAAATATAAAAGCAGCATGGCCGCAAAAATCGCAATGGGCGGCCAGCCGAAGCGCTTCACAAAATCCAAATTTTGGAAAAAGCTTTTGCCGTAAATGGCGCACAAAACCAGGGCAGTCAAAACCAGCGCAATGATGCCACTGGCGATGAACGTCAACACATTCATGAGGTGTGTGAACGTCGGCAAAAAGAAAGTGAAAAAAGCGAAGCTGCAAAAGAAATAAACGGTGATTTGGCGGCGCAAGGTCTGCAAGCGATGCGAAAAAAATTCATTGGCCAGCATGAGCGCGACGAGCAGGCCGACGAAGAGATAGGTTTTGCCCACACCTGCGCTCTGGAAATAGAATACGACGTAGCTGGACAACAGTCCGCCGAGCAGGAAGTTGATTCCGAAGACCACTCCGCCAAGATGCTTGACGAAAAACGCCGGGTGCCGTTTTCCCTGTTCGATCGACGCCCAAATGACCATGAGCACGCCGGCTAAAATTGTGTACGAGAATAAAATGACGTTGTCCAGCAACAAATCGATGCGCGTGAGCGTGAGCGAGTCATAAAGAAAACCGGCGATGAAGGCGACGATGGGGATTTGCTTTTCATAACGCCGGTAGGTTTGCTCCGCTCTTGCTTTAACGATTTTGCCCTGCTGCACGCGGGCTTGATAAAACGCCTCGCTGCTGCGCTTGTATTCATCCAAACGCACGCGCGCGGCGTGAACCTGTTTCTCGAACATTTTTCCTCTCCGGTTTGACCTGCGGCTGCACTGGCAATACCATAAAAGAATAATGTGACAATGTCAAGCTGGCGCGCACCGGGTAATACAAGTTACTGGTAGTAGCGCAAGCATCTTGCTTGCAGTCAGGATGACTGCGCTACGTTTCTCCCCCAATAATCTGAGGCATTATCGTACCGGAGAAAAAGCGCTTGCGTCTCTAGGCTGAGGGCTATAAATTAGTTTTTAAGCACAAGTTTAGTCGATCATTTTTATTCCGGAGGCTGCTCATGCCCACGTTCGATATTGTCAGCGAAGTCGATTTGCAAGAAGTTGACAACGCCATCAACAACGCTAAAAAAGAACTGGCGACGCGCTATGATTTTCGCAACTCCAAAACCACGCTGGAGCTGGACAAAAAAGAAGGCAAGATTTCTTTGCACACCGAGGACGAAATGAAAGTGCGGGCGCTGCAGGAAATGCTTTCGGTGAATTTGTCCAAGCGCAAGATCGATCCCCGCGCCGTCGAATTTGGCAAGGTGGAACCGGGGCAGGGACAAAGCGTGAAGGTGGAGGTCAAAATCAAGCAGGGCCTGGATCGCGACACTGCGCGCGAGGTAGTAAAATTGATCAAAGACACCAAGCTCAAAGTGCAAGCCGCGATTCAAGACGAACAAGTGCGCGTGACTGCCAAGAAGATCGACGATTTGCAAGCGGTGATCAAAACGCTGCGGGAAAGCGCAATTAAAGCGCCGTTGCAGTTTGTGAATATGAAGAGCTGAGGCGGAACTACGAAAGCATTATCTCAGTTTCAGTGTTTGATACCTGCCCTGAAAATACAACAAAGGCGGCTGGCTTTCGTTTTTGCCCAGCGCCAAAACTTTGCCCACAAAAATATCATGATCCCCGCCGTCATGGGCGGCAGCCAGCTCGCAATCCAGCCAGGCCAAAGACTCTTCCAAAATCGGCGCGCCGGTAACTGCCGTGCGATACACTAGATCTTCATAACGTTGTTTGGCATTCAATTCATTGTTGGAAAATTTTTCCGCCAGATCTTGCTGGGCCGCTTTTAAAATGTTGACGGCAAAGTTACGGCCCCGGGCAATCAAATTATGGCTGAACGCTTGCTTGTCGACGCAAACCAAAATCAGCATCGGCTCCAATGAAACCGAACAAAAGGAATTAGCCGTCAAACCGTGAATCGTGCCGCCGCAGCGCGTGGTCACGATCGTCACGCCGGTGGCGAAGGCGCCCATCACTTGGCGGAAAGATTCGGCGGAAAAAAGCAGGGAATTCGCTTGCATCTTTAGGGCGCAAAGTTTCGTATTGGGTGCGTGCAATAACGAGGAACTATTCAGCGTTCCCGATTGGGAGTTTGTTCGCCAAGTAACACCGGCCTGTCATCCTGTAAGGAACTTTTTAAGCATTGAGCACGGAGCTTATTGCTTAAAAAGAGGCCTCCAGCATAACATGTTACCCGGAAGCGCTTGACTCCGCCTGACAGAGTTCATTTGGAAAGTAACTGCTCTGTCATCAATATACCGTGAGACTGAGCCAAAAGCAAGCACAGCGCTAAAACCCTTGACAATCAAAAAAGCGTTGCCTTAATTGTACCATATGCCGAACTCTTTTCGCGCAGCTGAATTTATAAATCGGAGACGCCATGGTGAGCGACCGCAAAAATATCATAATGGGCAGCATTTTTGTGTTGCTGGGATTGGTTTTTCTCGCGGCCCAATTTTATGATTTTAGTTGGGAAGAGTTGTGGCCGCTGTTCATGCTCGCAGCCGGCGCCGGTTTTCTCGTCGGCTATTTTGCCAACCGGCGCAACTACGGCTTGCTCATGCCGGCGACGTTGATGCTGCTCTATGGCAGCTTGTTTCAATATTGCGCGATGACGGGGGATTGGCATCAAATGGAATACTTGTGGCCCACGTTCGTGCTCGGACCGGGACTCGGCTTGTTGATGATGTATCTCGGCGGCCGGCGCGAAAGCGGCTTGTTGATTCCTTCTACCATTTTGATCGGACTGTCGGCAATCTTTTTCGTGGTGTTCGGGCCGTTTCAGGAATTTGCACGCTACTGGCCCATACTTTTGATTCTTGCCGGCCTGGGCATGCTGCTGCGCCGCCGCAATGAAGCCTCGCATTCTGCGCCGTGAATGAACCCGGTCATACCGGGGAAATTTTATGACGCCCGCGACACGTTGCTTGAGGCCTCCGGACGGACTTCGAGAGCCGGCGCAACACCAAGAGTATCGCCTTCCATTGAACGCGGATAACTGCTATTTGCTCGCCCTTGACTTATCAAGCTCATTCTGCTCATGAACTTTCCCTGGCCGCGCCGGCGCATTCGTACGCAACTCATTTTCTTCGTCCTGGTGCAAATCGCTGCGATTTTCGCATTGGCCGGTATTTACCTGCAATGGCAGGTGCGCCACCAAATCGAACAAGAATTGGCGAGGCGTTTAGTGGCCCTGGCGCAAACCTCGGCTCATATCACTCAAAACGCCGTCGGTGTGGATCCGGTGCGCAGCCTGCTGCCGGGCGATGAAAGCTCGCGCACGGCGAAATCCTTGCGCACTTGGTTGGAGCCGGTACTCCTTTCCGGCAGTCTTTCGCGTTTGGTCATTTGCGATCGCAAGCGCAAAATTCTTTTTGACAGCCGGCAAGAGCAGCCCATTGGCAGCGAATACGTCCGGCTGCGTTTTGATGAAAAAGAAATTGGCCGCGCCTGGAGCGGGCAAGCCGCGGCTGCGCAATTGTTTTTCGACGCTGCCGGGCAACCTTTCAAAGCGGCTTATGCTCCACTCTTCGAAAACGAGCAAGTGGCGGCCATCATCGGCATTGAAGCGCGCGCTTCGGGCTTGGAGGCGATCAAAGAAACCGGGCGCGTTCTTTTGAGTCTGGCGGGCCTCGGGCTGTTGGCGGCGGCGGTGAGCGGAATCGTTTTTGCGCGGCAAATCACACAACCTTTGGAGCGCTTGCAGCAAGCCGCGACCGCGATCGGACGCGGCGACGAACAAGTCGATTTGGATTTTAAAGCGACGCAGGAAATTTCATTTCTCGCGCATACCATGGAACAGATGCGCGCAGCCATTGCGCAGCGCGAACAGAACCTGCGCTTGATGCTGGCAGGCGTGGCGCACGAGATTCGCAATCCGTTGGGCGGCATCGAGCTTTACGCGGGCTTGCTCGAAAAAGACGCGCCGGAAAATTTGAAAGCGCAGGCCGGAAAAATCCGGACGGAAGTGCGGCGGTTGGAGAATATCGTGCGCGATTTTTTGGAATACGCCCGGCCCCGCGCCGGCCCGCCGGAAGAAGTTCGCTTGCTGCCGTTGTTGGAAGAATTGCGTTTGCAGACCGAAGCTTTGCATCCTCGCGTGAAGTGGTCGCAGCAGATACCGCCGCAGCTTGTGGTGCATGCCGGCCGCGAGCAATTGCGCCGCATTTTTTTGAATTTGATTCGCAACGCCATCGAGGCGATGAATGGCGAGGGCGAAATTCACCTTGTGGCACTAACGCTGGGGAAGCATGCGTTGATTTCGATTAGAGATAACGGCCCCGGGGTGGCGGCGGAATGGTCTGAAAAAATCTTCGCGCCCTTTTTCACCACACGCGCGCAAGGCAGCGGCCTGGGTTTGGCTTTGGTGCGGCAATTGGCGGAGCAGAATAAGGGCAAGATTGAATTGCTGCAAACTTCAGGCGAAAGCGGCGCACATTTCCGGCTAACTTTGCCTTTGGCTAGGCCTCAAATATGAATCATTCTCCAACTCACACCCTCTTCATCGTCGAAGACAACGACGCCATGCGCGACGGCATTGTGCAAGTGGTGCAGCGCATGAATCTGCAAGTTTTTTCTTTTGCGCGCGCGGAAGCGGCATTGGAACAAATTAAAAAAATCGCGCCGGCGATCGTGATCACGGATTATCGCCTGCCCGGCATGGACGGTTTGGTTTTTCTGCAAGCGGTCAAGCAGCAGCTGCACGAGGCTGCGATTATTTTCATCACGGCCCACGGCTCGATCGAATTGGCGGTGCAGGCCATGCAAAGCGGCGCGTCGGATTTCATCGCCAAGCCTTTTTCCATGGACGAGCTCACCGTCAAACTGGAAAAAGTTTTGCAGCAGCTCGCGCAGCGGCGTGAGCTGGAAAAATTGCAGGAACAGAACGTTTATTTGCGCGAGCAAGTGGACCGCCAGTTCAATTTCGGCGAGATTATCGGCCAGGCGCAGGCCATGCAGGAGGTTTTTCGGTTGCTGCAAAAAGTCGCGCCCACGGATTCGAGCGTGATTATTTACGGCGAAAGCGGCACGGGCAAAGAGCTGGTGGCGCGCGCGATTCACAAGAACAGCCGGCGCAGCAACGCGCCTCTTATTCGCGTGCATTGCGGAGCTTTAGCCGAGACCTTGTTGGAATCGGAGCTGTTCGGCCATGAAAAAGGCGCGTTCACGGGCGCGATCAAGCGCAAGCAAGGCCGCTTCGAATTGGCTCATGGCGGCACGATTTTTTTGGATGAGATCGGCGACATTTCTCCGGCCATGCAAGTGCGACTGCTGCGGGTGTTGCAGGAAAAAGAATTTGAGCGCGTCGGCGGGGAAGAAACCGTGCACGTCGATACGCGCGTGATTGCGGCAACGCATCGCGACCTCAAAGGCGAAGTGGAAGCCGGGCGTTTTCGCGAAGATTTGTATTATCGCCTCCACGTTTTGCCGATTCCTCTGCCGCCATTGCGCCAAAGAACCGGCGACGTGCCCGTGCTCCTCCGGCATTTTCTCCAAAGAATGGCGCAAGAGCTGGGAAAGCCAAATTTGCAAGTGGAAGCGGAGGCGCACCGGCTGTTGTCGGAGTATCACTGGCCGGGCAATGTGCGGGAATTGGAAAACATCATCGAGCGCGCCGCGGTGTTATGCGAGCAGGGCATGATCACGGCGAATGATTTGCCGCCGCTGGCCAAAGACCGCGCCGCGATTTTTGCGCTGCCGCAAGATCATTGGGACTTGAATAAAACTTTGGAAGAAGTCGAGCGCGCGTTGATCGAACGCGCGATGAAAAAAGCGCACGGCGTCAAAGCCGAGGCCGCGAGATTGCTGGGCATCAAAACCACGACGCTGTTGTACAAGCTTTCGAAGCTTGAATATTCTGCTTCCGCCGAAGAAGAGAATTGACAATAGCGAAATCGTTTGCTATTTTCGAATAGGCAAAAATTCACGAGCAGTTGAGTGCGCCGATTGCACCAAGTAGAGGCAGAATCATTGCAGATGAGGATCAACATGGGAATCGCGCTTGAAGAATATGACGTCTTAAATAAAGGTGAGCGCCGGCCTCCTGATACGCCGCCTTCCCCCAAGTTGCAGGATAGATCCCCCCGGCTCACGTTAGAAAAAGCTGACGATCTGGCTGCGGGCCGAATTTTCGAATTAATCGATGGGAGGATTGTTTACAAAATGGCTGACGCAAAACATTCAAGAACACAAGCAAGACTATGCGCAAAACTGGTGAATTATTCCGAGAACAATGCCATCGGGCAAGTGTTCTCGGAGTTCACCCACCGTCTTTGGCCGGAAAATCCTCACGAAAGCCGGGTGCCGGATCTTTCGATTATTTTAAATGAAAATTTAAAGCCGGAAGAAAAATATGCGCAGCGGGCGCCCGACATTGCCGTAGAGATTATCTCGAAGTATGATTATTGGTCGGATTTGTTCGAAGAAGCCAATTTGTATTTTGAGACCGGCGGGCGCGAGGTTTGGTTGATTGATCCTTATCAACAAGTCGCCATGATTATAACCCCCTCTGCGCGGCGCTGGGAAGAGCAGGAGCTCGCCAGCCCCGAGTTGTTGCCGGGCTTTCGCGCCAAACTGCAAGATCTTTTCACCTGGCCGGCAGCAACTACCGAATCAGGAAAAATTCGAGGATAGAGGATTGAAGATCCCAAGAGAATAAACGAAATATCGATTATTTATCTTCTATCCGATTTTCAATTCGCGGTCTTCTCTTCCAGCCCTATCATCGACGCACAGCTTGGCCAAGCTGGCGTTTCAAACGTTCGCTCAAGCGCTGCACCATCACCAAAACATTCTCGCCTTGTTCCTTTTCGGCGACCAGCAGCTCGCCGGTTTTCACCTCGAACAACTGCACGTCGATGCGCAAGGTCTCTTGCTGCCGGGCAATGGCGCCGCAAATGACGTAATCGGCGTTGATTTTTTGCGCGACGGTCTGCGCCGTTTCGAGCGAAAGCGCATTCACATTCGTCTTGCCCAGCGCCGCGAGGGTTTCATTCAATTTCGTGCGGCCCACGATTCGAAACGGCGTATTTTGCAAATCCGTGATCAGCATGTCGGCAAGGCCGACGCTGAGCCAATCGTCTTTTTCATCTTGCGTGCGATTCTCGAAATAAGCCACGGCCACGGTTGCTTTCGCCGCGCCCGGCGTTTTGCCGTAGCTCATAATTCCGGCCTGCTTCGCCTGCGCAAAAGAATGATTGTCGAGCGTGGACAACACGTTTTCCGAGAGGCCTTGCCAGGACAAAAACGCCAACAGCACGAGCGCAAGTGAAAAGGCCGGAACCATCTGGCGCACGCGCCCGCGTTTCGGCAACGAGGACGGAATTTTTTCGGCGGGAAAAACGGTCACCGGCGCATGCGAATTGTCCTGTGAGGCCGGGACAACGGCGGCATTGCCATTTTGCGCCGGCGCAGTGCTCGAAATTTCAATCGCGGCCTGGCCCGGCTCTTTCAAACATACTTTATAAATATCGATCTTTTGACGAATGTTTTTCAAATCCTGCGGGCCCATGTTGACGGCCACGACGGCAAGCTTGCTCTTCACGCGCTCGTAAACTTCTTTGGTGATGCAAATGCCGCCCGGCTCGGCCAGAGTTTGCACGCGCGCCGCGATATTCACTTCGTCGCCGAACAGATCGCCGTCCACGATCATCACCTCGCCCAGGCTGATGCCGATGCGGATGAAAATCTGATCGCTTTCCGGCTTGCCCTCGTTGTAGCGCTTGAACCGCTGTTGCGCTTCCACGGCGCATTGCACCGCCACGACTGCGCTGTCAAAATCGATCAAATAGCCGTCGCCCGTGCTCTTGACGATGTGGCCATGATGCTTGCGCATCAGAAAGCGCGTGATGCGGTTGTGATCGCGCAGCAGCTTGAGCGTCAAGTGCTCGCTTTCGCCCATGCGGCGGCTGAAGCCTTTGATGTCGGTGAACATCACCGCCGAAAGCTTGCAAATATTTTTCTTCGACATCGAAGCTTGATGAAAAACCGGGTTGGCGTGATTCGAATCCATGAATCGTTGCTCCAAATGCAGCTGTTTTTTTTTCTTGTGCGAGCGGGTCATAAAACGAAGGCCTTGCGTTGCGAGTGCCTGACATGAGGTTGACCGGTGAAGGCCTCCGTTGTCAACTTCCGCTGACAACTAAGCAAGGCATGTGCCAGCCAGATTTCTCTGAAAAAGCAATGTTTATACGGGCCAAATGGAGATGCAGCATTACAAAATTGTTTGATCTTGAGACGTCTCGAGACGGTGAGACATTTCGAGGAGGCTAATTTGTAAGGAGCTTTATGCCAGCAACCAAAAAGATGGAGGACAAAATAATCCTTGTAACTATTCAGGCACATATTGGAAAGCAAAACTATTTCGGGCAAAACGATTAATCCAAAAGCAAAAGAAATGCTTATTGATCTTTTACAAGTTCGATCGTGCAGAAAATTCCAACAGGCAGAATGATTCTTCGGCAGTGAAATCATTCTGCCGAAGAATCATTCTGCCTGTTGGGTTTCGGTTTGTCTGGTTTAGGCTTTTTAATAGTTTTGCCCAAAATCGTTTTGCCTTTCTTTTGCGACACCTGAATAGTTACTAATTCTTTATCATTTTGTCTTTTAGATTTTATTCTCTGTCCGTCTATTTAGTTTCAGCAGCATATCCCCGCCACCAATGCTCACGCAAAGCTTTGGCTGCTTCCGCAGCGCCGCCGGTGATGGACAATTCGAAATCGGCCGCGGGTTGTTTGCCCATCACCGTTGCGATTTCCCGCAAGCGGCCGCGACGAATGACGGTCAATGTGATTGTGCTGCCCGCGCCGTAGCGGCGCAATAAATCTTGCCAATTCTCCAGGGTGATTTCTTCGCCCTCAATCGCGAGCAGGCGATCTTCAATTTCCAATCCCGCAATTTCTGCGGGAGAATCATATTCGACCTGCGCAATTTCGGCCTGCCCGTTTTTATCTTTCACGCTGACGCCCAAATATGAGGCGCCAATATCGGAGAGCGAATCGATTTGAATGCCGGCCAACGCGAGATAATGCTCGAGCGGCAATTCTTGCGTGCCTGCAACATAGCGCAAGCGAAAATCCTCCCAGCGCAAACCTGTCACCTCGCTCACCGTGTTCCAAAATTGCGCTTCCGTAAAGCCCGGTTGGGGAAGCCCGAAACGCTGCAACAAAGCGCGCAGAACGTCATCGAGATTGCGCTGATTTTGAGTTTCGTGCCGGATGCGCAAATCCATACACAAGCCTGCGAGATTGCCGCCGGGATAGAACGAATAATACGTGCGGTCTAAATTGCCTTGCTCGCCTTCACCATAATTCCACAACCAGACGTCGAAGCTGTTTTCGTTCGGACTGCGATATTTCCAGCCACTGGTGCGGCGATAGCGGTTAATGATGTTCGCATACATGCCCAGCCATTTGCGCGGCGACCACAAGCCGGCGCGCATCAGCGTCAAATAGCCGTAGTAATCCGTGAAACCTTCCATGATCCACAAGCTCGTCGTATAAACTTCCCGGGTATAATCGAATGGGCCGAGCTCGAGCGGGCGAATACGTTTCACATTCCACAAATGAAAAAATTCATGCGCGGCATATTCCAAATCGAGGTCATGATTCTTGAGGCCGCGATAAAGATTCCACGACTCGCCGGCGCTGCCGGAATCCATCAAACGATGCGGCATGCCGATGCTGGTGGAATTGAGATGCTCCAGGCCGTAGTAATCCGCGCGCGGGTCGACGTGCCAAATGAAGACGTATTTTTCAAACGGCGGGCTGCCCATCATTTGGATCAGTTCCGCCACGATCTTTTTGAGTTGGTCCGCAAAATCGCCGAGGCGATCCGTTTCATTTTCGCCGTGCACGACGAGATGAAATTTTGCGCCTGCTGTTTCAAAAACTGCTTCTTGAAAATGGCCGATCTCCAGCGGCGCGTCGATGAATTCATCGTAATTCGGCGCGGTGAAAGTCGAATCGTTGAGAGCTTTCAAGCCGGTGGCAATGCGCCAGCCGCGCAAATTTTCCACACGCAGTTGCACCGGCTTTTCTTTTTGAGGCGCCGGATACATGAACACCTGCGGGCCGAAAACCTGCGCATGCTCGTCGTTGAATTCGCTTTCCACATCGCTGAGAACGTTGGCAAAAATACGATAGGAAATTGTGATCTTTTTTATATTGGAAGAAGTGAATACGCGCCAGGTTTGTTTATCAATTTTTTGAAATTTGAGCGCCGTGTTGTTGTCATCGCGCGCCGAAAATTCCTGCACGAACTTGGCGTAGTTCATGATTTGATATGAACCCGGCGCCCAGGCCGGCAAGCTGAAATCCATTGATGTGCTTGAGGCCGGCACGCTTAAAGAAATTTTGAGAAGATGGCGTTGAGGGCTTTCAAGAGAGAGAAGGTATTCGTTGCGCGGTTGGGCGGCGAGAGAAAAGGCAAAAATCAATCCCGGAATTAGAAAATACCTGCGGAATGACAAAATGGAGCCACTGCCCACACCAGTGAAAACCATCATAGATCGATGCCTTGTTTGAGAGATTCACTTATTCAGCGTCCCGCCGTGCCTTGGCGAGCAAATCAAATAAATCAAACTGATGAGCTTGTTCTGCGAGATATTGAAAATCAAGCGCGTCTCCCTGCACTTTCAGAACGCCAAGCACATCGCGCCATTGCACTTCCGAAACTCCGCCACCCAGTTGAAACCAACGCAGCTTGGCCAGAATGATATCCTCTGCACTTGCCATCCAAACCTCGCCTCCGCCAAGGTCATGGCGCTGGCGGCGCGCAAATGCCGAGATTTCCAACTCATCTTGCTCTGTTATGGAAAACAAATCGATCTTGAACGCCGTGTCGAAGTGAATGAGCTGAATCGCATAGCGGCGTTGCAGGGCTTCCTGAACGGCATCAGCGCTGATCGCGAAATCTGCTTCGAATTTTTTGACAAACTCAGCAACGTGCACCGGCAACATCCGGATGACGATATCTGCATCCCGGGTAAAGCGCGGTTCGCCGTATTTGATGCTGGCCATGGACCCGCTGATGAAATAGGGGAGTTTCAACTCCTCCAGGCGCTTGGTGACCAGAAAAAGAATCTCTAGCTCGTTTAGCATCTGCCCCTCCGCAAAAGATGAAGACCCTTTTTGCAATAAGCTGGAGATTTCTTCGCCTGCCATACGAGCAAGCAACAAACGATTCAGCTGGTTTTGATCAGCGCGGGGATGTTTTTCCCGCAAATCGCTCAAAATAAGCTCGCGCGCCATTTGGCGCATGGTCACGATACTCTGAAGCTGTTGCGCCGAAGTTCGCTTGCGCCAAAGCTCGATCAAAATTCTTTCCGCTTCCGGAGAAGTATCACGGGCAAGGGTGGGCATGATTTCTGATCTGTCAGTTAATCGCTTTTGTACGCAGATAAATACGCATCTTTCCGAAAAAAAGAAAGTGATTTGTTGTCCTGTTCCCTATCCATAAAAACGCCTTGCATCTTTATTCGCACTTTGACAAATTCGCGCCTATTCAGTCCTGTCTGATTTTCAAATTTGGCAGGCCAAATTTTGAGGGCAGCCGTTGGACGATCAAGATCTCAAACTCATCTTCACCGCGATTGAATCCGGCAGATGCCTGGCGTTTCTCGGCGCGGGCGCATGCACGGCGTTTCGCAAATCGAACGGCGAAGAGGAACCTGGCCTGCCGGCGGGAAAACAATTGGCGCAATGGCTCGCCGAAAAGTGCCAATACACCAACGGCTCGGTTTACGATCTCTTCAAAGTCGCGGAATATTTTCTCTACGCGCATGCCGGCGACCGCGAGCTCCTGGAAGGCGCGCTGCGCGAAAAAATTCAAATTCCCTGCCCGCCGCGCCCGATTCACACCGCGCTCGCGCAGCTTGCGCCAATCAAAATCATCATCACCTCCAATTACGACACGCTGCTCGAACAGGAGCTTTTTCGCTGCAATCGCCGCCTCATCAAACATGTTTACAATTCTCAAAACCCGAAGACCGGCCTATTCGAAGGCCCGGTGGCGGCGCACGAATTTGGCGAGATGGACGTCGTGCTGCATAAGATGCACGGCAGCATCGATGAGCCAGGCAGCCTCGTCATCACGCAATCGGATTACATTCGTTATCTGGCCAATCTGCTCGACCGCGATCGCGGCATGCCGGATTATTTTCGCCGCTGGATGATCCCGCGCCACACGTTGCTCTTTCTCGGCTACAGCCTGGAAGACTGGAACTTTCAAGTGATCTGGGACGGCGTGCTGGCCTCGCAGGTGAGCGCGAAAGACGCGTATGCAATCATGCACCATCCCACTCATTTTCAAAAGCGATACTGGAGCCGGCGTCATGTGGAGATTCTCGACCTGGATTTGACGGAGTTCGCGCGCCGCCTCGCCGAACGCTTCAATCTCGAAATCCCCCAGCTTGGCCTCACGAAAAAACCTGCGGGAGGGCTGGCATGAGTCGCGCGCCTTACAAATACCTCGACTACTACACCTCCGCAGACGCCGATCTCTTTTTTGGCCGCGAGAAGGAAACGCAAATGATGGTGGGTGAAATTCTTTCTTCGCGGTTGTTGGTGTTGTTCGCGCGCTCCGGCTCGGGCAAAACCTCGCTCATCAATGCCGGCGTGGTTCCGGAGCTGAAGCGCCGCGGCTACGAAACCCTGTACGTTCGGTTCGAAAGCGATCCGCTCACTTCGCTGCAAAACGCGGCGCGTGAACAGTTGCAATACGCCGGCGTTGCGAACGATCTGCACGGCCTCTTGCAAGACGTGACCGCCGCCCGCAAAAAGCCGCTCGTGGTTTTTCTCGATCAATTCGAAGAGTTCTTTCTTGTCTTTGCCGATCAGCCGGCCTTACGCCAGAATTTCATGGCGCAGATCGCCGCGGTAAAATACGACGAGCAATTGCCAGTCTTTCTCGTGCTCTCTTTGCGCGAGGACTATTACGCCAGCCTGCACGAATTTCGCAGCGCCATTCCTTCCATCTTTCAAAACAATGCCAATATTCGTTTGGGCGCTTTTACCGACGACGAAGCCAAACGCGCGATTCTTCTGCCGCTCGCGGCGGTCGGTTTGCAAATGGAAGCCGGTTTGGCGGAAAAGATCATTCACGATTTGAAGCCGAGCCGGAACGGCCAGGAGTGGCGCGATGACAACGCTTCCGGCATCGAGCCGATCACGCTTCAGATCGTTTGCCACAAACTTTGGCAAATGAAACCCAAAGACACGGCCACGATGACCGCCGCTGCTTATGAAAAGTGCGGCGGCGCCCAAAGGATTCTTCGCAACCACGTCTCCGAGCTTTTGCAGAAAATTCCGCAGCGGCAACAAGGCCTGATGGTGCGCATTTTCGAAGCGTTGAAAACGCGCGACAATACCAAACTCTATCGCCGCTTGCAGGATTTGCAGGAAACCTTGCGCCTAACCGACAGCCGCCGCCTGAAAAACGCCTTGCAAAAACTGACGGAGATTGGCGTGCTGCGCCACGAGCAACGCAGCGGCGACGATTGGTATGAGTTCAAACACGATGATCTCGTGCCGGAGGTGACGAAATGGATACAGGCACGACGGGAAAGAATCAACCGCAACCGGTTGACCTATGCCACCTCAACAGCCCTTTTGTTCGTCTTGATGCTGTCCGGCTTTCTCTTTTACCAATTTAACACGTTTTATCTGCGTTTTTCCGAACGCGACTATGACCAACAAGAACCGGAAATCATCATCACACGCGGCGAACCCTTCCGAGAGGTCGGGATCATCTCGACCGGATATTTAGAACGCGATATTCGCAATGCACAGGCCGGCGACGAGATTGAGCGAGGATACAATATTGGCTTTTGGCAAAGAGACAACTGGCGGCCACTCGCAGAGAAATTAAAGTTGGTAACCGGTGGAAAATTTCTCTACCAAATCGGAGAAAAGCAAGCTGGCATTGATAAGCTGGTGGTGGCGCTGAAAGATCAAAATAGATTTGTTCCCGCGGATGCGGCGGGGGCGTTGGGTGAAATCAAAACCAGTGATGAGCGGGTGATCGCGGCGCTGGTGGCGGCGCTGAAAGATCAAGACGCTTATACTCAGGTGCAAGTGGCGGGCGTGTTGGTCAAATTAGGCCAAAGTGATGAGCGGGTAATCGCGGCGCTGGTGGCGGCGCTGAAAGATCAAGATGGATTTGTTCGCGCGCAAGCGGCGGGCGCGTTGGTCAAATTAGGCCAAAGTGATGATCGCGTGGTCGGTACGCTGCTGGCGACGCTGAAAGGTCAAACTGGATTTGTTCGCGCGCAAGCGGCGGGCGCGTTGGTCAAATTAGGCCAAAGTGATGAGCAGGCGATCGCGGTGTTGGTAGCGGCGCTGAAATATTAAGATGAAGATGTTCGCGCGCGAGCGGCGGGCGCGTTGGGAGAATTAAGCCAAAGTGATGAGCGGGCGATCGCGGCACTGGTAGCGGCGCTGAAAGATTACGATGAAGATGTTCGCGCGCAAGTGGCGGGCGCGTTGGTCAAATTAGGCCAAAGTGATGATCGCGTGATCGGTTCGTTGCTGGCGGCGCTGAAAGATCAAGATGATCATGTTCGCGCGCAAGCGGCGGGCGCGTTGGTCAAATTAGGCCAAAGTGATGATCGCGTGGTCGGCGCGTTGTTGGCGACGCTGAAAGGGCAAAGTGGATTTGTTCGCGCATATGCGGCGGGCGCGTTGGGTGAAGTTAAATCCAGTGATGATCGCGTGGTTGGCGCGCTGTTGGCGGCACTGAAAGATCACGATGAAGATATTCGCGCGCAAGCGGCAGGCGCGTTGGGAAAGTTAGGCCACAGTGATGATCGCGTGGTCGGCGCGCTGTTGGTGGCGCTGAAAGATCAAAATAGATTTGTTCGCGCGGATGCGGCGGGGGCGTTGGGTGAAATCAAATCCAGTGATGATCGCGTGGTCGGCGCGCTGTTGGCGGCACTGAAAGATCAAAATGGATTTGTTCAAGCATATGCGGCGGGGGCGTTGGGTGAAATCAAATCCAGTGATGATCGCGTGGTCGGCGCGCTGTTGGCGGCACTGAAAGATCAAAGTGGATTTGTTCACGCGTATGCGGCGGGTGCGTTGGTCAAATTAGGCCAAAGTGATGAGCGGGTAATCGCGGCGCTGGTGGCGGCACTGAAAGAGCAAGATGATCATGTTCGCGCGCAAGTGGCGAGCGCGTTGGGAAAACTAGAACGGGTTAAAGCATTACCTGAGTTGTTATTGTCCTTAAAACATCCCCTGAGTGGCTATCGAACCGCTGCGGCACAGGCGTTGGCGCAAAAAGACATTCCAATCGATTCCACTTTGCAAGTCATTGCCAAGCTCAGAGAGGATGAACGCCCGTGGGTTTGCCTCGGCGCGTGGGAAGCCTACGAATTGCTGGAGTCGCGCCGCGAGGCGGAGAAGAAGTCTGCGGAACTTTTGCATGAGGCGGATTCGCTGTTTGCGAACGGCGAAGAGCGAGGGGCGAAAGGCGAATGGCAAAGGGCGAGTGACAAGTATGAATCTGCGTTTGAGAGCAATCCCAAAGTCACGCGCACGGACAGCCTGAACGCCGCCCGCGCCAAATTTCAGCAAGCCCGCTGCGCGGCTTTGCTCAAACGCAAAGGCGTTGCATTGGAGCATTTGCAAATCGCATTCGAATACCACCCCACCTTGCGCGACACGCTGCAAGCTGAAATGTCCAAGCCGGAGAACGATTGGAAAGTTTTGGAGGGGAATTGGTATTTGCGCGAGGTGCTGTTGAAGAAGGAGTGAGGGAGTGGTGGCTGTGTCTGATATGGAGGCCTCAACCAAGCATGCGCCAAAAGCGTTGCTTTTGAAGCGATCATTGGCTATGATGAAACGGGAAAGTTAAGACACACTTCTCCGCAATAGAAATAACCCGCGAGGTGATATATGAGAGTCGAAGCTCTAAAAGTCGAAAACGGATTTTTGATTCCGTTCACTGCCTGGCTTGCCAAGATCCAGCAGGACAAAATACTATTGGACGTGGAAGTCGTCGAACAAGCGCGGCTGGAAGAAGGATACGCCATTCTTGACGGGTTGGTGGGATTTTGCGCTTCTGAAAGAACGGATGCTTCCGTTAATCATGACGCCATCATCTACGGCGCGGAGCCGAGCAAATGACTTTTGTCGATACCGGCGCTTGGATTGCGCTGTCTGATCGCAAAGATCAGAATCACAACGCGGCTCTTGGTGTTTATGGCCGTTTGAAACAGCAGCGCGAACGGCTCGTGACCACGGATTATGTCGCGGATGAGACCATCACTCGTTTACGCTATGATCTGAGCCATTCCGCGGCGAGCCAGTTTATTGATTTGATCGAGCAAGTTGAAAAGACCGGCGCTCTGACGGTCATGAGGATCGACGGCAGTTTATTGCAAGAGGCAAAAGCCATTTTTCGGCAATATGATACCGTCGTTCTATCCTTCACCGATTGCACCAGCTTTGCAGTTTGCCAAAGGCACAAAATCTCACAAGCTTTTGCTTACGATCAACATTTTGCTATGATGGGCCTTGCTTTACTCTCCTGAGCTTTTTCCAATTTCAACACGCCCGCTGCGCCGCGTTAGATCATTTGAAAACCGCATTCGAATACAACCCCACCGTCCGCGACACCCTGCAAACCGAAATGTCCCAGCCGGAGAACGATTGGAAGATTTTAGAGGGGAATCGGTATCTGCGCGATGTGCTGTTGAAGAAGGAGTGAGGGAGTTGTGGATTGGTGGATTGGTGGGGAAATGAGCCGAGCGCGGCGCTTGCTTTTGGAACGTGGGCAAATTACTTTAATGAAGCATGCCCATCTTAGAAGAGAAGTACCCGTCTACTCATGGAGTGATGAACATGACCGCTGTGCAAACCGTCGACCGCCATCTCAAGATCAAGCTCCCGGCGGAGTTTTCGAAGCGTTTGAACATCAAGGCCGGAGTCATTTTGCGCATTGAAATTTCGGGCAATCAACTCATTCTTCGCCCAACGGAACGCAGGAAGAATTATCCTTCAGCGAGCGCAATTCTCAAAGTGCAAAAGAAGATCGCGCGAATCAATAACAAAGCCGCGCGCGCCAAAGGATTAACAAAGGCCGAATTCGAGGTAGCGATCAAAGCAGGCTTGATCGACAAAGAGCAAGCTTGGTTTTGGAGCATAGCTTGGCAAAGAAAGGAAAGAGAGGCCGATCGTTCTCGCACCTTCGAATTTGACAATGTGAAAGAGGCTCTGGAGTTTCTGCACAAGTGAAGATTCGGCTCAAAGAAACTTTCAAGAAGGATTTTCGCAAGCTTCCCGCGACCTTGCAAAAGCTTGCCGACGGCAAGATTGAAATGCTGGCGGACAATCCACGACATCCCTTGCTGCGTGTCAAGAAGATGGAGGGCCACAAAGATATTTGGGAAGCCAGCGTCACGATGAAATATCGCATCACGTTTGAAATCGAGGAAGACGGGTTCCTCTTGCGGCGCATCGGCGAGCATGATAAAGTGCTGAAAAATCCCTAAACGCCCTCGCTCAGTTTTATAAACCGCATTCGCATACAATCCCACCCTGCGCGACACACTACAATCCGAAATGTCCCAGCCGGAGAACGATTGGAAAATTTTGGAGGGAAATTGGTATTTGCGAGACGTGTTGTTGAAGAAGAAAGCGGAGTGAGGCGAACGATGGAGTAAAGGAGTTTTGGAGTGGGGGATTGTTGGAGGACAGCGCGAAGCTTGAATTTGAGAGTGATGAAACCGCCAAAGTTTTACTTGTAAATGTGACCGTACTTTTATGGGATGAGGCCATGATCAACGTACAAATTGCCATTGAAGAAGAACTGCTGCAGATATTGAAGAAGCCAGCAAACCCCAGCCGCCGGATTTGGCGGTGATCGTGCGCGAAGCGCTGCACGCTTGGCTCAAACGCCGTGAAGGCCTGCGCTTCGAGCAAGAATGGATCGCGGCTCTGCAAAAGCATCCCGACGATGCGCAACGCGCGGAAGATTGGTTGGAAGCGCAAGCCTGGTCCGAGCCATGAAGCGCGGCGATGTGTGGCAGGCAGATTTGGGCGCAAAGGCCGGTAAGCGCCCGGTCGTCATTCTTACGCGCAGCGCTGCCATTCCCTACCTCAATAAAGTGACGGTCGCGGAAATTACCTCGCACCGTAAGGGCTACCCAACGGAAGTTGACATCGGTCAAAAAGCCAATTTGCCCATTGAATATACATGATGTCATTCAAAAAGAATCTTGTGGCGCATCAATACTGTGCTCGTCATTCACAAGGTTCCTCCTGAATGACAGGTTCACACATCTGCAAATTGCTGTAAGCTTGCGCCTCGGAGAGGACGGATGCTTCTGTAAATCACGACGCCATCCTCAAACAAAAAAGCCGGCCCTCGTACGAGGAGCCGGCCTTCTGATCTATTAAAAAGTACCGCGTTTCGTCTGCGACGAATTTTAATACATGCCGCCGCCCATGCCGCCCGGAGGCATCGGGGGAGCTTTCTCCTTCTCGGGCTTCTCCACGATCGTGGCCTCGGTCATCAACAACAGGCCGGCCACCGAAGCGGCGTTTTCCAAAGCGGTGCGCACGACCTTGGTCGGGTCGATCACGCCGGCTTTGATCAAATCGCCGAACTCTTCGGTATCCGCGTTGAAGCCGAAGTTCATGTCTTTGCTCTCTTTCACGCGCTGCACGACGATGGAACCTTCGTGTCCCGCGTTTTCGGCGATCTGGCGAATCGGCTCTTCGATCGCGCGCTTCACGATATTCACGCCGACCTGTTCATCCGCCACCTCGAGCTTCATTTTATCCAGCGCCGGAATCGCGCGAATCAACGCCACGCCGCCGCCCGGCACGATGCCTTCTTCCACCGCGGCGCGGGTGGCATGCAACGCATCTTCCACGCGCGCTTTCTTTTCTTTCATTTCGACTTCAGTAGCCGCGCCCACGCGCAACACCGCCACGCCGCCGGCCAGCTTCGCCAGGCGTTCTTGCAATTTCTCTTTGTCGTAATCGGAAGTGGTGATCTCAACTTGCTTGCGAATTTGTTGAATGCGGCCTTTGATGTCTTCTTTCTTGCCCGCACCTTCGACGATCGTAGTGTTGTCTTTGTCGATGGTGACCTTCTTGGCTTTGCCCAGGTCGCTCATCGTGGTGTTTTCCAGCTTGAAGCCGGCTTCTTCGGAAATCACCCGTCCGCCGGTGAGCACCGCAATGTCTTCTAACATCGCTTTGCGGCGATCGCCGAAGCCCGGGGCTTTCACCGCCGCCACGCGCAACGTGCCGCGCAGCTTGTTCACGACCAGCGTCGCCAGCGCTTCGCCTTCGATGTCTTCTGAAATGATCAACAGCGGGCGGCCCATTTGCGCGGTCTTCTCGAGAATGGGCAGCATGTCTTTCATCGCGCTGATCTTCTTGTCATGGATCAAAATCAACGCGTCTTCCAAAATTGCTTCCATGTTTTCGGGATCGGTCACGAAATAGGGCGAAATGTAGCCGCGATCGAACTGCATGCCTTCGACAACCTTCAATTCGGTCTCGGTGGATTTGGCTTCTTCGACCGTGATCACGCCGTCCTTGCCGACTTTATCCATCGCGTCCGCAATCAAATCGCCGATGGATTTGTCATTATTCGCGGAGATGGAGCCGACTTGCGCGATTTCGGTTTTGCCCGGCACCGGCTTGCTGATCTTCTTCACTTCTTCGATCACCACCTTGACCGCTTTCTCGATGCCGCGCTTGAGGTGCATCGGGCTGGCGCCGGCGGTCACGTTCTTCAAACCTTCGTTGAAAATGGCTTGCGCCAAAACCGTCGCGGTCGTCGTGCCGTCGCCGGCGTTGTCGCTGGTTTTGGACGCGACTTCTTTCACCATCTGCGCGCCCATGTTCTCAATCGGATTTTCCAATTCGATTTCCTTCGCCACGGTGACGCCGTCTTTGGTCACAGTCGGCGCGCCGAATTTCTTGTCGATGACGACATTGCGGCCTTTGGGGCCCAGCGTGACTTTCACGGCCTCGGCCAGGGCATCGACACCGCGCTTCAACGAAGCGCGCGCGTCCATGCTATAAGAAATGATTTTTGACATGAGTCAGGTCTCCTTTAAACAGAGTTGATAAAGTCCATGAGGAAGTTTAAAACGACAATTGAAAATGCTCTGCGAGTTTCGGCTTACAGAACGGCGAGCACGTCGCTTTCGCGCATGATCAAATAGTCCACGTTGTCGATCTGGACTTCGGTGCCGGAATACTTGCCGTACAAAATCTTGTCGCCCTTCTTCACTTCCATGGCGATTTTTTGGCCGTTGTCGCCAATTTTGCCCGGGCCAACTGCCACAATTTCGCCCTGCATGGGCTTCTCTTTGGCCGTGTCCGGAATGATGATACTGCCTTGCTTCTTTTCGGCAGCAGCTTCCAACGACTTGACCACAACGCGGTCAGCCAATGGTTTGATATTCATGATACTTCTCCTTATGGAATAAACGTCCCAAAAGATGAATTAATGTTTACATATGTTAGCACTCAATTTTTAAGAGTGCTGATAGCGGCAAACAAGATAAGCAATGAAAGAAGCGTTGTCAAGTTTTAATTTGGCAAAAAATGCGACAAATTGGCTGGTTTCTAATGATTGGTTTTACTTCTTGCCTAATAAGATACTCAGAAGTATTTTACTTTCAAGTATCTTATCTCAGGAATCCTTTTCAGCGCTGGGATCAAAGTCCATCTGGGTCTGGTCTCAAGCACTTAAAAAGATTCCTGCATAGTGTCAAACCAACGCCGAAGCCATTTTCTGGGAAGCCGTGCGCGACTGAAAAATTTTGGGCTTGAAATTTTACCGCAGCACCCTCTCTTTTTCGATTATTTGGGTAAAGAAACTTTCTTCAGCGCTGATTTCTTTTGCCATGAACGGAAACTGGTCGTGTGGAGATCGATGGCATAATTTGCCTTGCAAACGCGCGCTGCGGCGCAATAAATCTTGCCGGTAAAACAACGACCGGTGTGCGGGTTGCAATTCTTCCACCAGCGCCATGGCGCGCAACGCACGCTGGACCAGATCATGCGCGCGTTGGTGATCGCCCGCTCGATGCTCCAGATGTTTGGCCAATTCAATAAAGGGCAGAGGGTGAAAGGAAAGATGATCGATCATATGCTGCCAAATCTGGCGCGCCTCTTCATCGCGCCGCTGGACTTTATAACAAAAGCCGAGTGCGAGATAATCTTCCGCCTGCCGCTCGTGCGCATGGTTTTCGATCAACAATTGCAACAGCCGGCCGCTCGTTTCCCATTCGCCGGCTTCGCGATAAAGCTTGCCGATTTGCCGCAGCTCGTGCGCCGTGGCGCGCAGCTTGAAAGGCGATTGCACCAAACTGCCGAGGTGCGCCAACAACGCGGCGGTGGCCACCAAATCCTGGCGATTGTGCGCGAAAATGTCCGGCAATGAGCGCGTGTTGCCGGTGCGCAAAAAATCAAAATAAAGCGCGGGAATGAATGCGCCGGGCACGTCCACGCTGCGCGTTTTTCCCAGAATGCGATATTCGAGATTGCCCAGCGAGCAATCTTGCAAGGATGGTTTCCACAGGCGCCGCGCGGCGTGCAGCACATCGATATGCGGCAGCGCTTCGAACGCCGGGCGCAAGCGATTGAGCACGCTGCGTGTGAGCAGCAGCGGAACGTCAAAGCTTTTGCCGTTGAACGTCACCAAGCCGCTGCATTGTTGCATGCGTTGCTGCACCGCGGCGAGCATGGCGCTTTCTTCCTGAGGCCCGCGCAGAAAATATTGGCGCACGACGAAATCGCCGTTTTCAAAATAACCCAGCCCGACTAAAAATGCCAGCGTGCCGGTGCCGCCGGCCAATCCCGTGGTTTCCGTGTCGAGAAAAACCGCCCGGCGCGGATCGAAAGCGGCGAGCTGGCCGTCTTTTGCGGCAATGCCGAAAGCGGCGCCGGAAATTTCCAGCAAATCCGCCAGCCGCACCTGGCCGTGCGCCTCGTGCAAAGCATAGCGGCGCTCAACCGTCAGGCAGCCGTCGCGTTCTTCACCGCCTAAAAGTTCCGCGAGATTATTTTGTTGAGGTTTGGCCGGGCGGGCGGAAGGCGCGCGGTTTTGCACGCGCTCCAGCTCGCGCAATTTTTCTTTCAGACTCAGGCCGGACATTTATTTTTTCGTTTTGAAAAAATAGCGCACGCCGATACCGCCGTTAAAATTAAACTCGGTGTTGGGAATCAAATCCAGCATCGGCACAATCTCGAGAAAGAAATCGATCGGCGCATTTTCGAACCAATAATTCATGCCGAGGGGAATGCGCACGCTGACCGTGCCTTTGTCGGCAAATTTAATTCTGCCGCCGAAGCCGTAATATAATGCCAGCGTGCCTTCTTCCACCGGCATGGAATTGAAATCGTGAAACAAATGATCGAGATGCACGTGCAGCGCTTCCTCGCCTTCCAACGACCACGCGACCGCCCCGGCCAAAGCAGTTTTATTGCTCAACCAGGATTTGCCGCTGACACCGGAAGGCTCTCCTAAAATCACGCCCAAACCCAGGCCTCGATCTTGTGCAAATGCGGCGGTGCCCAGAAAAAACGTGAACAGCAAGAGGGGCAATTTTTGGTGCAACATAAGATCTCCTGATATTGAAAGTGCTTCCTCGATCTTCTCGTTTTGTTCTTTGACATCGATGTGTAACCTCTGCGTTTCTTTCGTATCAATCCCCGGTCGCGGGCGATACCAGGCAGCACGGTCCCGGCCAAGGACTGAACTTCAAAGTGGCGCGGACTTCCATTTCGCTTAACTTGCATAAGGCCGGTCTCCCAACCTGGAGAATCTTTATGCAAAACACCTTGGTCTGTCTGGGATGCCAACAAACCAAACCCGCTAACCCGCACGTGCATCATCAAGAATACTGTGGTGAGCACCACTGCCAGTGTATCCGTAAGCGGGACTGGGTCAAGCAGAAAATGAAACAGGACGCCAGCTTTCGCCAATCCCAACGCGATAATCAAAAGGACTGGTACGACAATCATCCGAATTACCAGAAAACCTATCGCGAAAAAAATCCAAAGTATGTGACCACGAATCGCGAGCAACAAAAGTGGCGAAATGCCAAGCGCCGTCGCCGGCCCATCGTGCCGGAGCGGATTGTAAAGATCGACGCGCCAGATTCAACCCGAACCGAAGGTTACGGTGAAAAAGTGATTGTAAAGATCGACGCGTCAACACCCATAAAAATGAGCTTTTACCTCGAATTGGAGACCGCCGAGCAGATTGTAAAAATAGACGCGTCCATGGCACAAGCTCCGGTTTTCTTTAAACCTAAAGCCCCGGCTGGTCCGGCTCTCGGCTGATTGTAAAAATAGCGCGTTAGGTCTCACCGGCTTTTTTTGCGATATTCAGCGCAAAAAAAGCGCAACTCTTCAACCCCTCGAGGTGAGATCATGAAACATCATGCCACTCTGATTGTCCCGGAACGCCGGCGCGAGCTTGAGCCGCCCTTTGCCTGGATGGATCGGCGCTTCGTGTTCAAGGGCTACATGGCGCCACTCTCTCCGCGCGGGATGTTGCTCTATTTCTTTCTGGTGGTGGTTGCCGACCGCGACGGCTTGAGCTTTTATAACTACCACAAAATTTGTCAGCATCTCAAAATGGATGTCGATGATTACATTCAGGCGCGAAACGGTCTGTTGCAAAAAGATCTGATCGCTTTCGATGGTCAACAGTTTCAGGTCTTGTCCTTGCCCGCGACGCCCGCGCCGAAGAGCGAACCACCCGTGCGTGTCCTCGAGGCACAACGCGAGGCTCAAACCCTGGCTGAGATCATGAGTCAATGGGCAAGCAAGAATTCATGAGCCCAAAGAGTTAAGCCCTTCACCGCTTTTAATTTTCACCCGCGGCATGAGAGAGAACGTTTGTAGATTCGTGAGCCCCGAGCTCGTTCAAGGAGACTGTTGCTCTCAGCCGATTACCGAAATTTGAATGAAGTATCTTAGGTCATCGCGGTTGGTTTTTGCGATGAACTTGTATTACTCACGAGGATAAATGGTAATCGGGCTTTAGAGCCTTGCCTCTCATCGTCCGTCAGCGGAGAGCATCATGATTTATCCCCAACTCTTTGTTGGCATCGATATCAGCAAGCTCAAACATGATATCGTCATTGTCAATGAACAGAAAAAGGTCGTGCACAAACCGTTGGTGATTCCGGAAAGCCGTGAGGGTTATCAAAGCCTTTTGGCCAAACTCAACTGGCTCAAGCAACGATACGGCACCGAGACTTTTTATTTCGGCATGGAGGCCACCAGCGACTATTGGAAAAATCTCTATCACTTTATCCGGCAGCAATCACCGGCTTTCCTGGCCACGGTGCTCAATCCCATCCAAACCCGCGCCTTTGCCAAAACCGAGCTGCGGCGCGCAAAAACGGATCCGATTAACGCCAAAGATATTGCGCTGTTCATGGTGGAAAAAAGGCCGAAACCGTTTGTCTCGCGCAGCCCGATTTTCGAAGCGATCAAAGATCTGGATCGCCAGATTTATCACCTCAAGAAGCAACAAACCATGACGAAAAACAAACTGCGTTTGGAGCTGGCCAAAGTGGCGCCGGAAATTGAGCAAGCCTTCAAGCAAATCGGCGGAGCGCAAGTGCTCACCGTGCTCGAAAGTTTTCCGACGGCCGAAGCCCTAACCAACGCCGCGCTCGCAGACCTGTGCCGCGTACGTTATGGCAAAGGCCAGTGGTGTTTGCCGCAAGGCTTTGCGGAAAAAATGAAAGCCCTGGCGCAGCACAGCATTGCGCATAAAACCGGCGCCGGCTCGGGCGAAGTGGTGCAATCGCTGGTGCGTCGCATTCGCGCCTGCCAACAAGAAACCGAGTTGCTCCAGCAACGGCTGGTGGCGCTGTATCAGCACGTCCATGAACAAGACAGTTTGTTGACGACGATCAAAGGGATCACCAAAGAAACCGCGATTGTTTTGGAGGCCTATATTGGTGATGTCAACCGTTTCAGCGAGGCCAAAAAGATCGTAGCATACTTTGGCATGAATCCGGTCGTCAACCTGTCTGGCAAACAGCAGAAACGTGCTTCCTATCTGGAGAAAAAAGGCAGCGGCATTGTGCGCCATAAGCTGTTCATGGCCATCCTTCAAATGGTCCGGCTGAAACAGGGACCGATCTATGACTATTATGCGCGCTTGGTGGCTGAACACAAACCCAAGCTGGTGACCATCGCCGCCGCGATGCGCAAACTCTTGGTGATCATCTACACCATGCTCAAAAATCAGCAACCCTTCAACCCGAAACAGAAATAATTCTTCGCTTGACTTTTCATATAGTATCTCCTGAATGACAAAGAGGGGACGCCATTTATAGCTCTTCCGAAATCAAATACGCCATGAGCGCCATGGCCGCCGCGCCCAGCTCCAGCTCGCGCGGATTGACTTTGTCAATGGTGTCGTGATCGGAGTGGTGGTAATCAAAATAGCGATGCCATTCCGGCACCAGGCCGAGGCCCGGCACGCCTTGTTGCACCAGCGGTGAAATATCCGCGCCGCTGCCGCCGCGGCGCATGCGCTCCGCACCGATGCTTTCAAAATACGCACTCCACACGCTGACTTTGCGCACGAAGAAAGAATCGGCCTCGATTGCAAATCCGCGGGGAGCAAAGCCGCCGCGATCGGCTTCAAGCGCGGCAATATGTTTGATTTTTTCCCCGGCGGCCTCGCGGGCATATTCGATTCCGCCGCGCAGGCCGTTTTCCTCATTCATGAACATCACTGCGCGAATCGTGCGTTTGGGTTTGAGGCCGAGGGCTTTGAGCAAACGCACCGCTTCAATGGATTGCACGCAGCCTGAGCCGTCGTCGTGCGCGCCGGTGCCTTTGTCCCAACTATCGAGGTGCCCGCCAATGACGATGATCTCTTCCGGTTTTTCAGAACCCAATAATTCGCCCATCACATTCGCGGAAGGCGCATCCGGCAAAGTTTCACAGGTCAATCTCAGTCGCACCGTCACGTTTTTGTCTCGTGCAATCAATGCGCTCAAATAATTTGCATCGAGCGTGCTGATCGCCGCGGCCGGCACTTCCGGAATATTTTCATCATAACGCATGCCGCCGGTGTGCGGCACGTCATCCAAAGCCGTGGTCATAGAGCGCACCAATGCGGCAACCCCATCCACGCGCGCGGCTTCAACGGCGCCATTGCCGCGCTGATTCACGGCGCCGCTATACCCGGCGAAGGTGTCGAATGAAGCCGGATCAATCGCGCGATTGAAGAAGATGATTTTGCCGACGGCTTTCTTGCCGAGCGCATGCAGCTCTTCAAAGTTTTTCACTTCGAGCACTTCTGCAACAATTCCCATTTCCGGCGTGGCAATGCTGCCGCCGAGCGCGCAGATGGTGAGTGGCGCCGTGCCCACGCTTGGTGAATTGATGATGGCCGCTTCTTCAATCGGCCCGCGCGCCCAATGAGGAACCATGATCGGCTGTAGTCTTACATTGTCGAAGCCCCAGCGCTCCATCATTTGCCGTGTGAGCTCGACTGCGGCGGCGGCTTGCGGCGAGCCGCTGAGGCGCGGACCGAGGGCAGTAAGCTCCCGGAGCATTTGAAATGAATGCCCGTCGCGCAAAGCGTGTGTGACGATTTGCTCGGCGAGGCGATGATAATCTTTCCCATTGTTCTCTGGAGGCTGTGCAACAACGTTTGAATTGAAAAACAAGGCTAATACCGCAACGAATACTCGCACGCTTTTTCTCATTTTGTTTACGTTAGTACTACAACGTTAAGTTCGGTTTTTCGCCCAAAATCCACACCCTGTCATTCAAGAATCTTCCCAAGCACTAACACTGCCGTCAATTTGAGCCTTGTGCCCAGCGCGTGGGAAGATTCCTCGAATGACAGGTTCACGCATCTGCAAATTGCTATAAAGCTGAACTCTCACCCCACCTCTTTCACCCACCCAAACGGATCCTCACGCATCTGCAGTTGAATGCCCACCAGCGCGTCCCATAGTCGCTGCACGGTTTTGAGTTTGGATAATTCAAAATCGCGGGTTTTGCCGCGGTAATAAATATGGGTGATGGGCGTGACCACGGCGGCATTGCCAGTGCAAAAAATTTCGGCGATTTGTTTTTCGTTCAACAGCTCGTCCACGCTCAAAGGGCGATGCTCGACTTTAATGCCCAGGGCTTCGGCGAGCGCAAGCACGGAATCGCGCGTGACGCCCGGCAAAATGCTGTTGGATTTCGGGCTCACGAGCGTGCCGCCGGCATCGACTGCAAGAAAATTCGCGCCGGAAAATTCTTCGACGTATTTGTTGTTTACGGTGTCGAGATACAGCACGTCGTTGAACGGCTCCTCGCTCACGCGCACGGGCTTGTCATTCTGCCAGTCATACCCGCGGCGCGCAAGCTGCGTGGGCAGCAAACCGGAAATATAATTCGCCGAGGCTTTGACGTTGCCGGTGCCGCCGGGCGCAGCGCGATGGAAAGTGTCGGTGACCAAAACGCGCATGCCGCCGGTGGCATAGTAGGCGCGCACCGGAGAGGAATAAACCACGTAGGCATGATCTTTCGCCGGCCGCACACCAAGCTGGGGGCCGTGGCCCATCAGCAACGGCCGCATGTACAAGCACCTGGGATTGCGCGATTCCCACGCCCAATGTTCCGGGTGAAACGGCGGAATAAATTCACGATTGGCCACAGCCATTTGTGCCAGCGATTCCACGAACATGCCGACGGGCACTTTGGGCATCAACAGACGGGCCGCGGAAAGCTGCAAGCGTTTGCCGTTGGTCTCCGGCCGGAACAGCACCACGCGCTTTTTCGCGGAGAGGAAAGCCTTGGTGCCTTCGAAAGCCGCGGGACCGTAATGCCACGCGCAGCTCGCAGGATGCACGGACAAGTGCCGGAGGGGCGTGAGCGCCGTGGGCATCACCGGCCGCCAGTTACGGTCTTCATATTCTTCCGCATAATATTTTTCCCAACCCATTTCAAAGCAGAGATCGGGCCAGTGCCGGCTTTCTTCCGGAGCGTCGCTGGTCATGTGGTAAGCCAGATACATATGCGAGGTTTGAAACACATCGAAAGAGAGCCGATCGAAATCGGGAAAATCCAACTGGCGGCGGGGAATGGCGATGGTTTCGTAATTCGCATTGGGGCTGGCAGCGGTGTGAAGAGGGGTAGTCATATCGGCCTGTCACTCGGTTAAAGCGTGAACGGCTTGATGGTGATTGCAGCCAAAGCGGAACGGCGCATGCATTGAAGGCTTGCTTACGCCTTACGGATCACGTGATTCGTAAAACGTAAAGCGTAAAAACGTAAATACCCTTTCGGGCTTGTCCACGTTGCGCAATCAAATTTAAAATCTCAACTTCAAATCTATCACAGCCATCGCTTCTCTTTCCATCCGCGGCGTTTCCAAGCGGAGCCGTTGCTCACGGAAGAAGCAGGCGCAACCGCCACGGTCGCAGCGGCTCTGCTTTCCTGATGCAGCACGGCCGCGAGTGCAGCCACAGTTTGCAATTTTTTAAGTGAGACCGTGGCGCCGTGCGCTTCCGCCAGCTTTTCGGCGGAAAATTCATTTTGCACAAAATGCGTATCGAATTCGCCGCGGCGGAATTTTTCTTGTTGCATCACCCACAGGCAAAATGGGATGGTGGTGCGCACGCCGCCGATTTCGTATTCCTGCAAGGCGCGCTGCATGCGGCGAATGGCCTCATCGCGGTCTGCGCCCCAGGCAATGAGCTTGGACATCATCGGATCATAATATATCGAAATCTCGCTGCCATCGTAAACGCCGCTGTCTTCGCGGATGCCGAAGCCGCCGGGCTGGTGCAGATGCGTGAGGCGGCCGATAGCGGGCATAAAATTATTTTCGGGATCTTCGGCGTAAATGCGGCATTCAATCGCATGCCCGCGCCGTTGCACCTGCGCTTGCGTGAGCGGCAATTTTCCGCCGGCCGCGATTTCGATTTGCAGCTTGACCAAATCGAGGCCGGTTACCATTTCCGTCACCGGGTGCTCGACTTGCAAGCGCGTATTCATTTCCAAAAAATAAAAACGGCGATTTTTGTCGACGATAAATTCAATCGTGCCGGCATTGGTATAGCCGCAGCTTTGCGCGGCGGCCACCGCGGCCTCGCCCATTTCGCGCCGCATCTTTTCATCCAACAAACAAGAAGGCGACTCTTCGATCACTTTTTGATGCCGGCGCTGAATCGAACATTCGCGCTCGCCCAGATGAATGGCGTTGCCAAAACTGTCGGCAAGAATTTGAAATTCGATATGCCGCGGCCGCTCGAGGTATTTTTCCAAATAAACCCGGCCGTCGCCGAACGCGGACCTGGCTTCCGACGAGGCGATACGAAACGCCGAGGCCAGATCTTCGGCGCGATGAACCAGGCGCATGCCTTTGCCGCCGCCCCCGGCCGCAGCCTTGAGCAAAACCGGATAGCCGGTGTCATCGGCAATATTGCGCGCGCTCTCGGCTTCCGCCAGAGGCTCGAGCGCGCCGGGCACGATGGGAACGCCCGCGCGCTTCATCAATTTGCGCGCCGCGGTTTTATCGCCCATTTGGCGCATGGCCTCGCCGCCCGGGCCAATGAAAGTCAAACCTGCGGCCGCAACCGCATCAGCAAAATTTGCATTCTCGGAAAGAAAACCATAACCGGGATGAATGGCCACCGCGCCGGATTTTTGGGCCACGGCAATAATTTTTTCGCCGGCCAAATAAGATTCGCGCGCCGGCGCCGGGCCGATTAAATACGCTTCATCTGCCAGGCGCACGTGCAAAGAAAGCCGATCGGCTTCCGAATAAACCGCAACCGTGCGAATGCCCAGCTCGCGGCAGGTGCGCATCACACGCACCGCAATCTCGCCGCGATTGGCGATCAGAATCTTTTTGAACATATAAGGTCATTCATTTGGGGGATAGATGAACCACGGGATAGATGGATCATTGGCAACCCATCAAGCCAATAATCCAATCATCCATCAATCCAACTTTTCATCCCGCCTCGAAGCTTGCAATGGCCTCTGCTTCATCGTCGTAACTTTCAATCACGTTGTCGAGCTTGGCGATTTTGATTAACGCCAGCACGCGCGGTTGCAGGTTGACCAATTTCAGCGCGCCGTGTTGCGAGCGCAGTTGGCGAATGCCGAACAAGATTGCGCCCAGACCCGAGCTGTCGGCAAAGTCGACGCGCTCCAAATCCAGCAGCAGGCGGTTGCAGCCCTCTTGCGCATAACGCAAAAATTCCGCTTTTAAAATCGAAGAAAAATTGTGATCCAGGCGCTCTTCGCCCAGGCGCAGAATGATCACGTTCTGTTTGACTTCGCTGATCAAATTCATGATTCGTCTCCTTTCTCTTGGCCGCCCTCCGTCCCGGCGGGAGCGATGAAAGGTTTCAGAATGATTTCGCGCAGCGCTTGCGCTTCTTGCCTCGCACGCGCGACATTTTCAAAAGTAACGCCGGTTTCATGTGTTTCAAAAGGATAGCGCTCTTCGAGATAATATTTTTCAACCCGCTCGCACAAATTTTCGAAATTTTTCAGCTCGGATTTGTATTTAACGGCTTCCCGCAACAGCTTTTTCGTGTCATGAGTTTTCTCTAATTCCCAGCCTTGCCTCAAAAGAAAAGCTTTGAGGTATTTTTCCAGCGCCTGCTGCAAACGGAAAGCAGCGTCTTCATAATCGCCTTCGTCCAGTCGTTTGGCTGCGCGCTTCCAATCTTTTTCCGCCATGCGCAGCCAATCGAACGGATACAGCAAATCTTTTGCATTTTTTGCCATGTCCAATGCTCCCCAATCGAATTGATGATTTGGATCACAATAAAGCTGTATGCCGCGCGTCAAGATTTGTTGAATGAATTGATCGCCTCGCTCGAGGCGTTTTACAACCTCTTCCGGTGTCAGCACCAATGGCTGAATGGAATTATTCTTGTTCAAATCATTAACCAGATCACTGACCAACAATTTCCTAGAGAAGGGGTTTTCTGAAGTCTGCTTGACAATAAAAAGATCAATATCGCTATCCGGCCGCGCCTTGCCGGTTGCTTGCGAGCCGTACAACACGATTTGCTCGGGCCGGTATTCCTGCGCAATGCGCGCCGCCATTTTTTCGATCAACGGCCGCAGTGGGTTGCGCACAAAAGAAGAATGAGCGGCTCGATTTTGGGTGGCTGCGTTCATCACGTTTATAAAGGAATATTGCCGTGCTTTTTGGGCGGATTGTGCTCGACTTTGTTTTCCAACATTTGCAAAGCGGCAATCAATTTGGGCCGCGTGTGCGCCGGCTCGATGACGTCATCGATATACCCGCGTTCGGCGGCGATATAGGGATTCGCAAATTTCTCGCGAAACTCCTGCACTTTGGCGTCCATCATGGCTTGCGGATTTTCCGACTGCTCGATTTCTTTTTTAAAAATGATCTCGACCGCGCCTTGCGGGCCCATGACCGCGATTTCCGCCGAGGGCCACGCATAATTAACGTCCCCGCGAATGTGCTTGGAGCTCATCACGTCGTAAGCGCCGCCGTAAGCCTTGCGCGTGATCACCGTCACCTTCGGCACCGTGGCTTCGCAATAGGCATACAACAGCTTCGCACCGTGCTTGATGATGCCGCGCCATTCCTGCTCGGTGCCGGGCAGAAAGCCCGGCACATCGACGAAAGTCACCAAAGGAATGTTGAAGGCATCGCAAAACCTCACGAAGCGCGCGGCTTTGAGAGAAGAATCGATATCTAACACGCCGGCGAGCACGGCCGGTTGATTCGCCACAAAGCCCGCGGTTTTTCCCGCCAAACGGCCAAAGCCGACGACGATATTGGCCGCATATTTCTCATGCACCTCCATGAAGTCGCCGTTATCGATCACGTGCAGAATCGCCTCTTTGATGTCGTAGGGCTTGTTCGGATTCTCGGGCACGAGCGTGTTCAGTTTTTCATCCCGGCGATTGGGATCGTCCGCCGCGGCTTGCAACGGCGGGTCGTCGCAATTGTTTTGCGGCAGAAAACTCATCAAGCGGCGAATTTGGCGCAAGCAGAAAATTTCATCTTCCGCGATGAAATGCGCGACGCCGCTTTTGGTCGCATGCGTTTCCGCGCCACCCAAATCTTCAAAGGAAACTTCTTCATGCGTCACGGTCTTCACCACGTTCGGCCCGGTGACGAACATGTAGCTGACGTTCGGCACCATAAAAATGAAATCGCTGATCGCGGGCGAATACACCGCGCCGCCGGCGCACGGGCCGAGAATCGCGGAGATTTGCGGCACCACGCCGCTCGCGAGCGTGTTGCGCAAAAAAATGTCGGCATACGCACCCAGGCTCACCACGCCTTCTTGAATGCGCGCGCCGCCGGAATCGTTGAAGCCGATGATGGGCGCGCCGTTTTTCATGGCGAGATCCATGATCTTGCAAATCTTCGCACCATGCGCTTCCGAGAGTGAGCCGCCGAGCACGGTGAAATCTTGCGAGAAAACATAAACCAGCCGGCCGGCGATGCGGCCATAGCCGGTGACCACGCCGTCGCCCAGAAACTTCTGCTTCGCGAGGCCGAAGTCCACCGAGCGATGTTGCACCAGCATGTCCAATTCTTGAAAGCTGCCCTCGTCGAGCAGGAAGTCGAGCCGTTCGCGTGCGGTGAGCTTGCCTTTTTCATGTTGCTGGCGGAGGCGTGCTTCGCCGCCGCCTTGCAATGCTTTTTGCTGAAGTGTGTGCAGCCGGGCGAGTTTGTCGGAATTCGTCATGGAGCGCGCGTGTCAGAAGATTTCGCTATCGGAGCAGACCGTCAGCGGCTGAATGATTTTGGGTTAAAAAAGGAATTGCTTTTTCAAAAGCAGTATAGCGAGAATGTCCGAAAAAGGCAAATTGTTTTGGGCGATAAGCACGGTGCTCGATGCTTAAGCGCGTCGATTAAATAACTTGCTCATTTGATCTGTCATGCTCGAGCGCTTTAATCGGGCATCCAGAAGCTTTAAAAACTGGATTCCCGCTTAAGACTGCGGGAATGACGTCCCGAAGCAAATGGGAAAGCTATTTAATCGGCGCTCCTTAAAAAGTTCCTTACAGGATGACAGGCCGGTGTTACTGGCAAACAAATTCTCAATTGGGAGAAGGGCGTTGAGTCGTTACAATTTTCCTAATTTCTCCTCTGCCGCTCGCAGCGTTTCTTCTTTCTTGCAGAAACAAAACCTCACCTGCGTTTTGCCGTCTTCGGCATTTTGATAAAAGCTCGAGCCTGGCACCGAAGCCACGCCGATTCCCCGAATCATCCAGCGCGCGAAATCGTTGTCGTGGGTGTGGCCGGTGCGCCGCATCAATTCGGCGGCATCGCACATGAGGTAATAGGCGCCTTTGGGCTGCCAGCAAAAAAATCCTGCCGCTTGCAGAATGTTCACAAGGCGATTGCGTTTTTCGAGATACATGCCGGCAAGATTTTCATAATAACTTTCCGGCAAACGCAAGGCGACGGCTGCGGCTTCCTGCAACGGCGCCGCCGCGCCCACGGTGAGAAAGTCATGCACTTTGCGAATGGCCTGGGTTTGCTTTTCCGGCGCCAGCGCCCAGCCTACGCGCCAGCCAGTTAGGCTATAGGTTTTCGAAATCGCGTTGATCGTCACCGTGCGTTCGGCCATGCCCTCGAGGCTCGCGAGGCTGACGTGTTCCGCCCTGTCGAATAAAATGTGTTCGTAAATTTCATCGGTGATGGCAAAGGCATCCCATTCCTGGCAGAGCTTGGCAATGAATTGCAACTCCACACGTGAAAAAACTTTGCCGGTGGGATTGTTGGGGGTGTTGATGATGATGGCGCGGGTACGCGCATTGAAGGCTTGGCGCAATTCGCTCTCATCAAATTCCCAAGCAGGCGGGCGCAATTTGACGAAGCGCGGAGCGGCATGCGCAAGAATCGTATCCGGGCCGTAGTTTTCATAAAACGGCTCGAAGATGATCACCTCGTCGCCGGGATTGATCAGCGCGAGCAAGGTTGCAATCATCGCTTCGGTCGCGCCGCAGGTGACGGTGATATTTTTCGCGGGATCAGCCGGAATGTGATTGTAGCGTCCGGCTTTTTCCGCAATAGCTTCGCGCAACTTCACCGCGCCCCAGGTGATGGCGTATTGATTAATATCCGCGCGAATCGCCGCCACGGCTGCTTCCTTCACTGCCTCGGGCGCGGAAAAATCCGGAAAGCCCTGCGACAAATTCACGCCGCCGTGCAACAGCGTCAAGCGCGTCATCTCGCGAATCACGGATTCGGTGAAAGATTCCGTCATGCGCGCGACCGGGGGTTTCATAGCTGCGCCGGGCGTTCATCCGGCGTATAAGCCAGCACGCTCAGAATCCGGCTTTGTTCGGTGGGAGAAAGCGCGCTTTCCAGCACGTCCCATACGCGATCCTGGCGGTCCGCGTCCTCCATGCCGGAAAATTCTTTCGACACGACATAACCCATGATTTTTTCGCCGTCTTCATTCACTTCGAATTTCAATGCGTCGGCGTTGGGAAATTCATCGTTGAGCACGGTTTTGACGCGGCGCACGAATTGATCCCAATCAAAAAGAGCGCCGGCGCCGTGCGCTTCCTTGGCCGCACCGAGCTTGCGCAAAATTTCGTCCCACGAGGCCTGGTCGGGAAGTAGTTTGAGCAATTGCAAAGCTTGTTTCTTGGGCGTTTCCAAAAGATCCTCCTTGAACATGCATTTATTAAGATAAGCCGGCTTTGTTTCACGCGGATTAAAAAAAATCGCGTATGGTTTTTTCGATCCGTGTGCAACCCCTTTTAGTTGGGTATTATTCACGACGGTACGAATTTACATCTCCGCCCGACAAAAGCAAGGGAAAATGTAATGCCTCAAATTCTAACCATCGTCCATAAATACTTCACTGGACACCGCGCGTTCCGGGTTTGGTGGTGAGGGTAGGCTCGTCGCAATCTTCCACATCGCCGTTAGATCCTCAAGGCGTTGGAGGCCCAACCACAAC
>Ga0247727_10001270_pt1 | contig 60625 bp, 59 predicted proteins | sample WisWelCaveWW1625_FD_202498 | JGI IMG/M metagenome (GOLD analysis project Ga0247727, IMG submission 202498) | Biofilm microbial communities from Wishing Well Cave, Virginia, United States - WW16-25 | ecosystem: Environmental > Aquatic > Deep subsurface > Groundwater > Cave microbial mat | place...
CCGCCGCTGACGATGCGTCAGATCATCAACGACACCCGCGGAAACCGATGGTTCGGCTCAAATCAGGCAGCACCAGCCTGAGCTAAGGGGAGAGGCATGCTTCTGCCACCTCCGGCGTGCGAAAAGAGATAGGTCGCAGTGCGTGGGCAAAGGCGTTGCGAACCTGCCGAATAATCGTTAGTTGCTTCTTGGTTCCATCGTCAATCAGCTCCATGGCATGCGCCATGAGAATTGTTGAGTAAAATGAATAGAAGGGTCCATTTTGGCCGAACAAGTCGCTGAGCGTTCTCTTGTCAAGCCGTGGAATGGAACTTCGCATCATGCCGTTAAGGGCGTCCTGCGCGTAGACACCTAGCAAGATGGCCGCGCTACGATCAGACCCCTTTGCAATCTCCGCCTCAAGCACCGCGAACTCTGCTTCGGGGAGGTGCTCGTCCTTTGTCAGATCGGTCAGACTGCCGATGCGTGCGAATGGTGATAGGAAGGGCGAGAATGGTACGTTGCGAGGACGTTTGAAGCGGGGTACAGACGGACGGTCAGTCGGCTTTGGAGGCCTTTTGGGCATGACGCGACAACCTCGACAACCAACATCATCGGAACACTACAGCGAAGCCGAGACGGTCAGGCGCCGCGACGAAGCCTTGCGGCGCGCCCTCAACACGCCCCCCAAGCCTCACAAAGACATGAAGCTGGGGAAGCGGAAGCCTAAGACTTCCGCCCCTTCCGGCAAGCGCTAGGCGATTTCTTCCTTTCCGTCGTCAAGCTGTCGGTAGGTCAGGCGCTTGCCGATTGCACCCTTGACCATGCGCCGGGCACGCTCGGCGTCCTCCACGCCTAAGGCCGAGCGGTTGTCCCAGCGAAAGGCGAACTCATCGACGTAGCGCTGCAAGTGCTGCTCGCTGATGCTGTGGAAGCTCCCCATCACGCCGCGCTTGAGGATCGCAAAAAAGCTCTCGGCCGACTGCACTCCGACGCCGTCCTTGAAATACTCGTCCTGACTATGATTGACGGTCATGTGCTTGGCGAAGCCCTTGCCGATAGACAGGTTTGCCAACCCGTCATCGGTATGGAGCGTCGAGCGACGGTCCGCATGCTTGGCCAGCGCCTTGCGCAACGTCTTGGCGCTCACGTCGGGGATATGGCTGGCGCGCACCTTGCCGCCACGCTCGACCAGCGCATGCACGGCGTGCTTCTTGGGCGTCGGTTTGCCCTTGTGCACGTTCTTCTTTTTGCCGCCGACAAAGGTCTCGTCGCTTTCGACAACCCTGCCACGGCCGCCCAACGGGCCAGCGTTGGCGTTGGGTGCCATTGCCTCGCGAATGCGGTGCATCAAGAACCATGCTGTCTTGTAGCTCACGCTCAGCATGCGCTCGATCTGCTTCGCCGACATGCCTTTCTTGCTGGCGGCCATCAAGTGGAACGCCAGCACCCACTTTGTCAGGGGGATATGACTGTCTTCCATGACGCTGCCCAGCATCACCGAAAACGTGCCCCGGCAGGAATTGCACTGGAACAGGCCTGGGCGGTTGCTCTTGCCCTGTAAGCGATGAAAGTTCTCGGCCTCGCCGCAGTGCGGGCAATACGGGCCATCGGGCCAGCGCGTGGCTTCTAAATGCTCGCGCGCCTTATCTTCATCGTGGAAGATGGGGTCGGTAAGATCGACATCGGACACGGGATCACCTCACTATCAACTGAGGCGATTATCCTTGATGCGGCTTGCCCTGTCAAGTACATACTTCCCCGTCAATCGCGCTTCGTACTCGGAATAGTAGAGGTCCATCGCGTACATCCGGGCCAATACGATCTGGTCCCGCAGCTCCCTCCGCCGCGAGCCGGTAGCGGTCGCGTACTCGTGGTACCATTCGGGGCTCGCCAGTTTCTTGATGAGGTCGGTTTCCGCGGCGATGGGAACAAGCCGGTCCGGCGCTCCCTGGATCGATGCGGTGCAGCCGGCAAGCGCCAAGAGCGCAAGGGCGCCGCCGAGCAACCCTTTGGCGTTGCGCGCAAATGCAATCCCAATCGAATACCGTGTGGCTGTTTCATGGAGCAATATCATGCTGGCCTCGCAATTCGTGCTTCGATTCGCGATTCTATGGTCGCTATAGCACGTGCGAAGACGTAGGATCGTCCTCCCAGTCGCGAAATCCTGTTGGTTATCCCGCCCGTCCACTGAATTCGTGACGCGGCCGGGAAATGCGCTTCAGCAGTGGAAAATGCCAATGAATTGATTGATTACCGGATCGCGGGCTTCGGTGGGATTCGGGTGGAGATTATTCCGCGATGCGGACGGCCTGCGGGGCTAAGGCCTCGCCAGCGCGCGATCGACCATGGCGGGAGCGGCGCCCAGGTAGTTGACGGGATCGGTCAGCTCGGCGAGGCGCGCGGGCGCCAGATGTTGGGTCACCTCGGGCCGGCGCTCGAGCTCGGCCAGCAGCGTCGAGCCGTTGTCGAGGGCAGCGCGGCAGGCGCCATAGACGAGATCGTGCGCGGCCTGCCGGCCGGTGTGCTGCGCGAGCGCCATCATGACGGCCTCGGCGACGATCAGGCCGCCGGTGAGGTCGAGGTTGCGGCGCATGCGCCCGGCGTCGACGATCAGACCCTCCAGCATGAAGCGGGCCTGGCGCAAGGCACCGCCGGTGGCGATGAAGGCAACGGGCAGCGCCGCCCATTCGAGCTGCCAGGGGCCCGTGGCGCGCTCGTGATCCGCCGCCATGGCGTCGAGCATCAGGCCGGCCTGCTGGCGCACGATTCTTGCGGCCGCAACGATGAACTCGCACGAGATCGGATTGCGCTTCTGCGGCATGGTGGAGGACGAGCCGCGGCCCTCCACGAACGGCTCGAACGCCTCGCCGACCTCGGTCTGCATCAGCAGCATCACGTCGGTCGCGATCTTGGCGAGCGTGCCGGTGATCAGGCCCAGCAGCGACACGGCCTCAGCCAAGCCGTCGCGGGCGACGTGCCAGGGCGTGTCGGGCCGGTCGAGCCCGAGCTCCGCCATCAGCGCGTCGTGCACGGCAAGCCCCTTGTCGCCGAGCGAGGCGAGCGTACCCGCCGCGCCGGCGAACTGGCCGACGAGCACGCGCGGCTTGGCTTCAGAAAGGCGCTGGCGGTGGCGCAGGATCATGCCGCGCCAGACGGCCGCCTTGTAGCCGAACGTCACCGGCAGGGCGTGCTGCAGGTGGGTGCGCCCAGCCATGACGGTGTCGCGATGCCGGGCGGCCAGCGCCGCCAGTGCGGTATCGATGGCCGCCAGATCGGTGTCGACCAGCGCCAGGGCGTCTCTGACCTGGAGCACAGTCGCCGTGTCCATGATGTCCTGGGTGGTGGCGCCCCAGTGGATGTAGCGGCCGGCCTCGCCGCACTGCCTGGCGAGCTGGTGCACGAGGCCCACGATCGGGTAGCCGACGAGATCGGTCTCGGCCTTGAGCTTGGCGACGTCGATGGTCTCGGCGCGCGCGAGCTGCCTAATGGTGTCGGCGGCCTCCTGCGGGATCACGCCCGCCCGCGCCTCGGCGATGGCCAACGCCACCTCCACCTCTGTATAGCGCGCAATCGTGGCCTGGTCGGAGAAGACGGCGCGCATGGCGGGCGAGCCGAACGCATCGCGGAAGATTGCCGAATCGAAGACCGTGGAGGGCATGGCGGACCTGCCGGGGGTGTTGTCTCAACGCTGGCAACACTCATACCGGGGCTCGCGCTCGGCATCCAGTCATCCGCGAACGTCATCCCGTGCAGGCGCAGCGCTGGAAGCGCTGCTCCGACGGCACGGGACCCAGGTTACCTGTCCGAAAGCGCTTTTCGTCGTGGTTGAAACGCAAGCGCGCGGAGCCGCACCTGTCAGCAAGGCTCCAAGTGTACGGGGCCCCGACCTGGTCCCGCTCTCTCGCTTCGCTCGCGAGCGGCGTCGGGATGACGACCTTAGGGCATGCGCGCAGCGTATGGCCACGGATCGACGCGGTGAGTGGGCTGCGCGGGCGTCGGCAGGTCGACGCTATCCGCGCCGCGTCTAAGAGGCTTCACTCTCGACCGCCGCCGCCGGGCGGGCGCGCGTGGGGTTGGCGGCGTTGGCGGCCGCCAATCGCGTGATCAGCTCCTGGCACACGGCACGGACCGAGACGCCGGAGTCGCCTGGATACTTGGCCACGAACGAGCGTTCGACGGGGCTCAGCTGCGAGGCGTGCTGCAGCGCGCTGGTGCGCGGCACCGCCTGGCCGAACAGGCGGTTGTCGGGATTGTCGGCGAGCCAGCGCTGGTAGTCGGCATCGACCGAGGACTGCAGGTCCTTCATGTTGATGACGACGCCGAGGTTCTCGGCAAAGCCCATCTCGGGATTGAGCCCCTTGAAGCGGCGGAACACCTCCAGGCCGCAGGTCGACACGTAGTCGGGCTTGGTGGGCGAGATGTGGAAGTCCGCCTCGCGCAGCCAGGACTCGGTCAGCACCGACAGGCCCGGCGGACAGTCGATCAGAATGATGTCGAAGACGCCGCGCACGTGATTGAGGAGCGCGCCGATGCTGGTGCGCAGCCGCGCGTGCAGGCTCTCCTTGGAGACCTCGCGCTCGAACAGGGTGAGCTGCATGTCGCTAGGGATCAGGTAGACGGTGCGCGCCTCGTCCACGTCGGATACGCCGCCGACCACGAAACGCGGCCAGTCGACCGCCACGTTGTTGAGCACGCTCGCCACCAGCAGATCGACGATGGTGAGCCCGTCCGACTGCAGGCGGTGCAGGTTGGCAGCCGACAGCAGCATGGCGCTGACGCTGGCCTGCGAGTCGGAATCGATGATCAGCACGTTCTTGCGGAAGATGGCCGACAGCGTCTCGGCCAGGGCCAGCACGAGCGTCGACTTGCCGACGCCGCCCTTGGTGTTCATTACGGCGATCGTGTTGCGCATGCCCCGCCCTGGTCCGTCCGCGCGCCTGCCGTTCGGCGCGTCTGCCTCAGCTGATCTAGCGCGCAAATGTGACAGACTCCGGGTGCTTCTTTCAAGGCCCCGCGGCAACGGCATCCAATCCAAGCGGCGGGCCAAGCGGCGGCCCAGGCGGCGGGCATCATGCCCGCGCCGGCCCCGGCGATCGTCAACGGCCGATCAACTGCATTGTCAATACCGCCGGGGCGGTTCACACTTTGATCGCACAGCTCGGGGCCGGAGGGAGGCGCCATGGCACTGGAGGCGGACAAACCGGCAAGCGGCCTCATCCGGCGAGTGCAGAAGGCGCTGGGCAAGGCGTCGCCGGTGTCTTCCTTCGTGCCGCTGCTCTACGGCAGCAAGAGCCTCGACCGCCTCGAGATGCTGCCGGCCGACTGGCTCGCCGCCAACGCCCGTGCGGCCATGGAGTTCATCGCCGATAAGCCCAAAGGCCGGCACAAGATCCGCGTGCGCCGCATGCCCGGGCAGGGGCGGGACCGGCCGGTCGAGGAATCGGTGGTCGAGGTCCTCAACGACGACATGCCTTTCCTGGTCGATTCCGTGCTGGGCGAGCTACAGGCGCGGGGCCTCGCCGTGCATTTCCTCCTGCACCCGATCTTCAAGACCAGCCGCGGCAAGTCCGGCCGGCTCGAGGCCATCACCGGGCCCGGCGACGGCAACCTGGGTGACGGCCACCAGGAGAGCTATATCGCCATCCACTTACGTGTGCTGTCCGAGCGGGAGGCGACCGATCTCGCCGCCACGCTCGGCGATATTCTCGCCGAGGTGCGCGTGGTGGTCGCCGACTGGAAGGGAATGCTCGAGCGGCTGCAGGCCGCGATCGGGCGGCTGGAGAAGGCACCGCCGAGCGTGGCGGCCGACCTGCTCGGCGAGTCGCGCGCGTTTCTCGCATGGCTGGCGGACGGCAACTTCACCTTCCTCGGCGTGCGCGAGTTCGAGCTGCGCGGCGACGCCGAGACCGGCGACATAGCGCCCAAGGAGGGCTCGGGCCTCGGCGTGCTGCGCGACCCCGAGGTGCAGGTGCTGCGCCGCGGCAGCGAGCTGGTGGCGATGACGCCGGAGGTGCGGCGCTTCTTCTTTGCACCCTCGCCGCTGATCATCACCAAGGCCAATGTGATGAGCCGCGTGCATCGGCGCGCGCACATGGACTACATCGGCATCAAGACCTACCGCGACGACGGATCGCCCAGCGGCGAGCTGCGCATCGTCGGCCTCTTCACGTCGCAGGCCTACGTGCGCCCGCCCAAGGAGATCCCCTTCCTGCGCCACAAGGTCGACACCGTGCTGGAGGCGTCCGGCGTTCCCGCGGCGAGCCACGACGGCAAGGCGCTGCTCAACATCCTCGACACCTTCCCGCGCGACGAGCTGTTCCAGATCGGCGTCGAGCGGCTGCAGGAATGGGCCGAGGGCATCCTCGACCTCGAGACGCGGCCAAGGGTGCGGGCATTCGCGCGCGTCGACCGCTTCGACCGGTTCGTGTCGGTGCTACTGTTCGTGCCGCGCGACCGCTACAACACCAAGGTGCGCGAGCGCATCGGCGCCCTGCTGTCGGACACCTACAACGGCCGCATCGCTGCGTTCTATCCCTTCTTCCCGGAGGGGCCGCTGGTGCGCGTGCAGTTCATCGTCGCGCGCTACGAAGGGCAGACGCCGCAAGCGGATACCGATGCGCTCGAGCGGCGCATCACCGAGATCGTGCGCACCTGGGAGGACCGGCTGGCCGATGCCATCGCCGCTCTGGGCGATCGGGCCGCCGAGCTGCAAGACAAGTATGGCGCGGCTTTCTCGGCAGGCTACGCGGAAACGTTTCCGCCCGAGCGCGCCATCGAGGACATCAAGCGCATCGAGCGCCTGGGCCCCGAGCAGCCCGTCGCCATCGACTTCTATCGCGATGCCAGCGCCCCCGCCAAACGCCTGCACGCCGCCGTCTACCGGTTCGGCGGCCCGATCAGCCTGTCGGAGCGCGTGCCGGTGCTGGAGAACCTGGGCTTTCTTGCGATCGACGAGCGCTCCTATCACATTGCGCCGTGCTTCGCCGAGGGCCCGCGCGAGATCACGCTGCACGACATGGCGCTCGAGACCAGCGACGGGGCGCCGGTGGAGGGCGAGCGCACGCTGCGCCGGCTCGAGAGCTCGTTCCTCGCCGTCTTTCGCGGCGACGCCGACAACGACGGCTTCAATCGCCTGGTGACATATGCCGGCGCCGAGTGGCGGGAGGCGGCCGTGCTGCGCGCCTACGCCGCCTACCTGCGCCAGCTGGGCTCGCCGTTCGGGCTGCGCTACCTGGCAGATACTCTCAACCGCCATTCCGGGCTCGCACGCGACCTGCTCGAGCTGTTCCAGGCGCGCTTCGATCCCGCCAGCCGCCTCGACCCGGGCGGCCGGCAGGCGGCAGAGGCGCCCATCCGCCAGCGCATCGAGAGCGCGCTGGCGGCCGTGCCGAGCCTCGACGACGACCGTATCCTGCGCCAATTCCAGAACCTCGTCGGCGCAACCGTGCGCACCAACTTCTACCAGCCGGACGCCGCGGGGAAGCCGCCGTCGACGCTCGCCTTCAAGCTCGACAGCAAGGCGGTGGAGGCGGCGCCGCAGCCCCGACCTTTCCGCGAGATCTGGGTCTACGCGCCGCGCGTGGAGGGCGTGCACCTGCGCTTTGCGCCGATCGCGCGCGGCGGCATCCGCTGGTCGGACCGGGCGCAGGACTTCCGCACCGAGGTGCTGGGGCTGGTGCGTGCCCAGCTCGTCAAGAACGCCGTCATCGTGCCGTCGGGTGCCAAGGGCGGCTTCCTGCCCAAGCAGCTGCCGCGTGGCGGCAGCCGCGAGGAGATCCAGAAGGAAGGCGTTGCCGCCTATCGCATCTTCATCTCAGCGCTGCTCGACATCACCGACAACATCAAGGACGGCAAGGTCGTGCCGCCGGCGCGGGTCGTGCGCCACGATGGCGATGATCCCTATCTGGTCGTTGCCGCCGACAAGGGTACGGCCACCTTCTCCGACATTGCCAACGACATCTCGGCCGCGCACGGCTTCTGGCTGGGGGATGCCTTTGCCTCGGGCGGCTCGGCGGGCTACGACCACAAGAAGATGGCGATCACGGCGCGCGGCGCCTGGGAGTGCGTGAAGCGGCATTTCCGCGAGATGGATGTCGACATCCAGCGCCAGCCGTTCAAGGTGGTGGGCGTCGGCGACATGTCGGGCGACGTGTTCGGCAACGGCATGCTGCTGTCGCCGGCGATACGCCTGATAGCTGCGTTCGATCACCGCGACATCTTCATCGATCCCGAACCCTATCCGGCAACCGGGCTGGCCGAGCGCAGGCGCCTGTTCGACCTGCCGCGCTCGAGCTGGCAGGACTACGACAAGGGCAAGATCTCCAAGGGCGGCGGCGTGTTCTCGCGCGCCGCCAAATCGATCGCGCTCACCGACGAGATCAGGCGGCTGCTGGAGATCGATGCGGCGAGCCTGACGCCGACCGAGCTGATGCGTGCCATCCTCAAGTGCAAGACCGATCTGCTGTGGTTCGGCGGCATCGGCACGTATGTGCGCGCCTCCTTGGAGAGCGACGCCGATGCGGGCGACCGCAGCAACGATCCCCTGCGCGTCACGGCGGCCGAGCTGCGTGCGAGCGTGATCGGTGAAGGCGCCAACCTCGGCATGACGCAGCGCGCGCGCATCGAGTTCGCCGGCCGCGGCGGCCGCCTCAATACCGACTTCATCGACAACTCGGCCGGCGTGAACACGTCGGACCAGGAAGTGAACATTAAGATCGCGGTCGCCCCCGCCGTACGCGCCGGCCGGCTGTCGCTCGAAGCCCGCAATAAGCTGCTGGCGGAAATGGCCGAGGACATCGCCGCCGGCTCGCTGCGCAACAACTATCAGCAGTCGCTGGCGCTGAGTCTCGCCGAGCGGACGAGCGCACCCGAGCTGGCCGACTATGCCCTGCTGATCCGCGGGCTCGAGGCGCGCGGGCTGCTCGATCGCGGGCTGGAGGCGCTGCCGACCGACATGGAGTTGCAGGAGCGGGCCCGCGGCGGGCGCGGCCTCGCGCGGCCGGAGCTGGCCGTGCTGCTGAGCTATGCCAAGATCGCGCTGCAGGACGATCTATTGCGCAGCGGCGTGCCCGACGAGCCCGAGCTCGAGCCCTGGCTCATGCGCTATTTCCCGCCCCGGCTCGCCGAGCGTTACGCTGCTGAAGTCAAGGCGCACAGCCTGCGCCGCGAGATCATCGCGCTGGGCCTTGCCAACGCCATCGCCAACCGCGGCGGCCCGGCCATGGCGACGCGCCTGGCCGAGGAGACGGGGCGCAGCGCCGCCGATGTCGCCTATGCCTTCCTCGCGGCCCGCGAGGTGTTCGATCTGGCGCGGCTGTGGGAGCGGATCGACGCGCTCGACGGCAAGGTCAAGGGCAACGTGCAGGTGGCGCTCTATGAGGCCACGCGCGAATTGGTGAATGCGCAGACGCTGTGGTTCCTGCGCGACGGCCGCGCCATCGACGATCTGGCCGGCACCATCGTGCGGCACCGGGCGGGGCTTGCGGCGCTCCAGCCGGCGCTCATGGCAGTGCTGCCGGACCGGCGCCGCGCGCAGCTCGAAGCGCAATCGCGTCGGCTGGCGGCGGAGGGCATCCCGCCGGATCTGGCTGCCGATGTCGCCGCGCTCGATATTCTGGCGATTGCGCCGGCGATGGATTTGGTCGCCGAGCAGACACGTGCGCCGGTGCCGGATGCGGCGCGCACCTATCTCGCTATCGGCGAGCGGCTGCGCCTTGGCGACCTCGCCGAAAAGGCCCGCATGATCCCGACGCCCGACTACTACGACCGGGTTGCCGTCGCCCAGGCCCTGAGCCAGCTCGACGCGGTGCAGGCGGCCTTCACCCGTGATGCCATCGCCACCGCCAGCGGGGGCGACGTCGACACCTGGCTGGCGGAGCAAGGCGCCAGGCTCGGCCGCGTCAGGACGACCCTGGAGGAGCTTGCCGGCGAGGGCGCGCTGACGGTGTCGCGGCTGCTGGTGGCGGCCGGCCAGCTCAACGATCTTGCCGCGGCCGCTCCCGCAGCATCAGCCAGGACGGGCCGAACAGCGGGTCGGTCCAAACCCGCCGCCAGCGAAAGCCGGCCCGCTCGTAAGCCCGCACGGCAGGCTCGTTCCTGACTGAGACGACGGCGCAGCAGGCCACAGCCAGGGTGGTGGCGAACACCTCCTCGGTCAGCAGGGCGAGCGCCTGCCGGCCGAGCCCGCGCCCGCGGTGCGCCTCCGAGGCGATGAAGAGATCGATGTCCCACGTGCCCGGCTCCACCTCCTGCGGGCGCGGCTCGCCCCACAGGCCGATCTCGACGGCATGGCCATAGCCGATGGGGGCGCCGTGCGCTTCGACGACGCGACAGAGCGCCGTCTCGCTGCTCATGGCGAGGTTGACCTCGGCCTCCGCGCTCGCCGCGTTGCCCCACCAGGCCGCGATCTCGGGCTCGGCCAGCCAGCGGCGGATGCGGAAGCGGTCCTCCGGCGTGGCGGCGCGCAGGCTGATCTCAGTCGGCTTCTCGACATCAGCCAAGCGCTGCTCCTGATCCCCTCTCCCCGCAGGCGGGGAGAGGGTTAAGATCAATGCCGGAAGTGGCGCACGCCGGTGAAGATCATGGCGAGGCCGGCCTCGTCGGCGGCCTTGATCACGTCGGAGTCGCGCATCGATCCCCCCGGCTGGATGACCGCCGTGGCCCCGGCCTCGACGGCGGCGAGCAGGCCGTCGGCGAACGGGAAGAAGGCGTCGGAGGCCACCACCGAGCCCTTGGTGAGGGGCTCGACCGCCCCCCCCGCCGCCTTGGCCGCGTCCTGCGCCTTCAGCGCGGCGATGCGGGCGCTGTCGACGCGGCTCATCTGGCCGGCGCCGATGCCGACCGTGGCGCCGTCCTTGGCGTAAACGATGGCGTTCGACTTCACGTGCTTGGCGACCTTGAAGGCGAACTTCAAGTCGGCCAGCTCCTGCGGCGTCGGCGGACGCCTGGTCACGACTTTGAGCTCGACATCGTCGACGACGGCATTGTCGCGCGACTGCACCAGGAAGCCGCCAGCGAGCGAGCGGAAGGCGAGCCCCGCCGCGCGCGGATCGGGCAGGCCGCCGGTGGTGAGCAGGCGCAGGTTCTTCCTGGCGGCGAAGACGGCCTTCGCCTCCGGTGTGGCGTCGGGGGCGATCACCACCTCGGTGAGGATGGAGGTGATGACCTGCGCCGTGTCCTCGTCGATTGGTCGGTTCAAGGCGATGATGCCGCCGAACGGGCTGACTGGATCGCAGCGGAAGGCCTTGCGATAGGCATCAACCAGCGTTGCCCCGAGGGCAACGCCGCAGGGATTGGCGTGCTTGATGATGGCGACCGCGGGCGCCACCTTGGGATCGAACTCGGCCACCAGCTCGATGGCCGCATCGGCGTCGCCGAGGTTGTTGTAGGACAGCTCCTTGCCCTGGTGCTGCACGGCGGTGGCCACGCCCGGGCGGCGCTCGCCCGTCAGGTAGAAGGCGGCCTGCTGGTGCGGGTTCTCTCCGTAGCGCAGCGTCTGCGCCAGCGTGCCGGCGATGGTGCGGCGGACAGGCGCGCTGTCGCCCAGCCGGTCGGCAAACCAGGTGCCGATGGCGGCATCGTAGGCCGCCGTGCGCGCATAGGCCTTGGCGGCCAGCGTCTGGCGCAGCTCGAGCGTGGTGCCGCCGGCGTGGCTCGCCATCTCGGCGAGCACGCGCGCGTAGTCCTCGGGGTCGACGACGACGGCGACGCCCGCGTGGTTCTTGGCCGCGGCGCGGATCATGGCGGGGCCGCCGATGTCGATGTTCTCGACGCAGTCGGCGTAGGCCGCGCCCTTCGCCACCGTCGCCTCGAAGGCATAGAGGTTGACCACCAGGAGGTCGATCGGGGCGATGCCATGCGCCTCGGCAGCCTGGCTGTGCTCGGCGTTGCCGCGGATGGCGAGCAGGCCGCCGTGCACCTTGGGGTGCAGCGTCTTGAGGCGCCCGTCCATCATCTCGGGAAAGCCGGTGTGCTCGGCGATGTCCTTGGCGGCGATGCCGGCATCTCTCAGCGCTTTGGCGGTGCCGCCGGTCGAGAGGATCTCGACACTGAGGCCAGCGAGCGCGCGGGCAAGATCGACGAGGCCGGTCTTGTCGGACACCGAGATCAGGGCGCGCTTGATCTGCATCACGCCGCCAGCCGCTGGGTCAGTCATGGGCCTTGCCTTCATTGATACAGCCGCGCTGCCGTTAGCATGGAATTCGGCCGACAAACAGCACCCGCGCCGTCATCCCGGCGCCGCTCGCAAGCAAAGCCTTGCGAGCGGGACCAGGCCGGGATCCAGACAATCCGGTGCTTGCTCTTGGATGCGGCAAGAAGCTGTGCGTTTGGGAGGCTGGCGCAACGGCATGTAGTGAGTAACACCGCTGGCCAAGTGCCCGCCGAGCGGTGCATGGGTCCCGGCCTGGTCCCGTTCGCGCCCGCGCGAACGGCGCCGGGATGACGAAATGGAGAGCTCTAGCCGCCATCGCTTCTCGCCGGCGCATCGAACCCCGCGCCGGTCTCGGCCAGGCGCTCGGCGAGTGCCGATCCGGCGCGGGCGGGCTTGCGCGCCTTGGGATCGAGCGGGCGTCCCGCCTTGATGCGCTCCACGCTCCAGGCGACCTGCGCCGCGCCGTAGCAGAGGGCGCGCAGCACGATCTGCTGGGCCCGGCGCGGGCCCGAAGGATCGGCCAGGTGCACGCTGTCCTCGATCGTCACCGCCGCGCCGGCCGCCGTCAGGCGCCAGTGCGCCCCGCTGGCCAGCAGCAGCTCGACCGTGTCCGTGGACGGGCCGAGGCGGGCGGCGACGTCGGGGTGGAGATGGAAGTGGATCGCCAGCGGCACGTCCCAGGAAAATCGCAGGATGCCCTTGGCGGCGGCGAGGCTGTCGATGCCCGCCAGCCGCAGGCCGCCGGCCTCGAGCCTGAGGAAGCGCGTGTGGATGAGTCCCAGGCGGTCGGCATAGCCGTCGTGTGAGGCCTCCACCTCGATGGCGCCGTCCGCCTCGCGCACCTCGCAGGTGACGTGGTCGGGATGGCGCAGGGGTGGGCCGCCGAGCCGGCGCTCGAGGCCGGCGTTGCGGATGAGCTTGGCGGACGACTGCTCGGCCACGCACAGGGTGTTGTGGCTGGCGGTGGCGCGCGCCACGGCCGCGCGGGCGAGGTCGGCAGGTCCCGGGGCGCCCGCGTTGACGAAGAACAGCTCCTCGCCCGCGCTCATCTCGAACGACAGGCAGCCCGCGCCCGCCGCTGCCGCCAGCTCCAGCGGCGGTGGCGCGCCGGCGTCGAGGACGGCGATGGTAGAGCCGCGCTCGAGGCGGACATAGCCCGAGCGCATCGCGGGCCGGTCGCGGACATCCTTGGCGTGGTCGTAGGCGAGCACGGCGATGAGCGTGCCGCGCTCGGTGACGCCCATGCCGTTGAAGCGGGCGAGCGTGCCGTCGCCGAGGCTCAGGTGGTGCAGCATCGCCGTCATCCGGCCGATGGCCGCGGCCAGGGCCGGCAGCGGCGTGCGCCCGCGCGCGGCGAAGCATTGCCGCAGCGGCAGCAGGTCGAGCAGCAGCTCGACGAGCAGCGCCGGGTTGCGGCTCACGTGGCAGCCGTCGGGCAGGACCTGGCGCTCGAGCTCGGCGGCGAGCAGCTTCTCGGTCTGATCGAGCTGGCGCTCGTAGCCGGCGATGCACAGGTCGGCATGCACGAGCGCGATCAGCGCCAGCAGGCGGGGATGGCCGTCAGGCGCGTTGCCCCAGGACACCGACAGGGTGGTCACCTGGTGGGCGAGGCTGCCCATGACGGCGGCGTAGAGGCGGCGTTCGGCGCCATCGAGAATGAGCCCGGCATGGCCGAGCCAGGAGATCACCCGGCGGGCAACGATCTCCAGCTCCCAGCCATGCCGCTGCCGCCACCGGCTGCGCCGGATCCAGTCGCCGACCAGCCGGCGCGCGATCGCTTGCGCCTCCCTGGATCGGGCGGCCTCCAGGTGCCGGAGCCAGCCGAAACCGTCGAGCTCGCGCGCCCAGGCCCGGTTCGGCGGCGCCAAGGCAAACGGCGAGCGGCCGCCCAGGTGCACGACGGCGCCGGCAAGGCCGAGGCTGCCGTCGGCCACCTCGTCGGCAAAGCTTGCGTCCTGGGCGCGCAGGTCGGGGGGCCCGAGCAGCAGCTCGTCGGCGGCAGGAGCGCGATAGCGCCAGCGCAGCAGGCGCGAGCGGCGCATGCGGGCGACGGCGCCACGGCGTACGCGATCGACGGCCAGGACGGCGAGGCCGATCTGCTCGCGGGCCGTCAGGCCCGCGGCGCGCAGCCCGGGCGAGACCGCCGGCGGCCTGGTAACGTCCGGCCGCTGCGGGAGATTTCTCATGGCGCTCGCTTAGCTTGCGGGGGCAACCAAGACAAGGGCGGTAGCGCGAAAGGTTGTGGGTGAGCGCCGCGGATCAGGACACCCGTCGCAGGCGGGCAACGAAGAAGCCGTCGATGCCGGCGAGCCCCGCCGGCAATTGTTCCACGTGAAACATGTGATGCGGCAAGGTCCGCAGCTCGCCGTGCGCGGTCAGCCACGTGGCATCGGCCGCGATCTCGGCCGCTGCAATCGGCACCCGCTCAAACTGCGAATGGGCCGCCAGGAACGGCCCCACCTGCGCGGGGCCCTCCTCCGGCTCGAGCGAGCAGGTGCTGTAGACGAGGAGGCCGCCGGGGCCGACGAGCGTCGCGGCGTTGGCGAGCATCGCCCGCTGCAGCTCGGCCATGCGCGCCACGTCGCCGGGTTGCTTCAGGCGCAGGATGTCGGGATGGCGCCGGATCGTGCCGGTGGCCGTGCAAGGGGCGTCGAGGACGACGACATCGAAGGTGCGGCCAGGCGACCAGCGCGCGGCGTCGGCCTCGATCACCTCGGCGGCGAGCTGCAGCCGGTCGAGGTTGGCGCGCAGCCGGCCGAGCCGCGGCGCCGACACGTCGACCGCCGTAACGCGCGCGCCGGCCGCCGCCAGCGCCGCCGTCTTGCCGCCGGGGGCCGCGCACAGGTCGGCTGCCGTGCGGCCGGCCACGTCGCCGGCCACGCGCGCCACCAGGGCGGCGGCGGCGTCCTGCACCCACCAGGCACCCTCCGCGTAGCCAGGAAGGTCCTCGATGCGGCCGTGCGCGGCGAGGCGGATCGAGCCGGTCGGCAGCAGCACGCCGCCGAGCCGCTCCGCCCACAGCGCCGGGTCCGCCTTGACCGAGAGGTCGAGCGCGGCCTCCGCCAGGCTCGCCTCGGCGATGCGGTGGGCGGTGTTGGCCCCATAGGCCGCGCTCCAGCGCTGCCAGAGCCAATCCGGCACATTGAGGCGCACGCGGTCCTGGTCCGACACCAGCGCCGCGCCGCGCTCCGCCACCCGCCGCAGGACGGCATTGACGAGCTTGGCGAAGCGCTGCGCCCCGCGATCGCGCCGCGTCGTCTCGACAGCCAGATCGACGACCGCGTGCGGGGCCATGCCGAGGGCAACGAGCTGCGCCGCACCGGTCAGCAGGATCGGCCACAGGTTGCCCTGGTCGCGCGGCAGCGGGTGCTCAAGGAAGGCGTTGAGCACGACTTCGAGCTCGCCCAGCCGGCGCAGCACGGCTGCCGCGATCGCCCGCGCCAGGGCGCGGTCGCGCGGCTCGAGGTGGGTGAACTCAGGCCGGGCCGAGGCGTGCTCCAGGACCTGATCGAAGGGGCGCTTATGGATCAGCACGCCGGCCACGAGACGGATGGCCAGCTCCCGCGCGGCCAGCCCCGCCGGGGCAGGTCGAGTGTTGGGCTTTCTCGGCTTGGCAGGCACGGGCGCGCTTTCCGTTGCGAAGCGCTACCCTTAGCCGATGCCGAAGGGACGCGTCAGCTCATTGCAGCTGCAGACAGCCGAGCCGACTGCCGTTCGTTCGCGCACAGGGAAGACACGATCCCTATTCGGCCGGCTGTCCCTGGGCGACCGCGGGGCTGGACGGCCCGGCCGCCGCGGATTTGCCGCCCCTGCGCAGGTATTGCGCCAGCGCCATGATCTCGCCGACGACGCCGCGGCGGAACAACAGCACGGTGACGACGAATATCCCACCCTGGATGACCAGTACCCACTCGCCGAAGCCGGCGAGATAGTTCTGCATGGTGATGATGATGCCTGCGCCCACGACGGGGCCAAACACCGTGCCCATGCCGCCGACCAGCGTCATCAGCACCACCTCGCCCGACATCTGCCAGGCGACGTCGGTGAGGGAGGCGAGCTGGAACACGATGGCCTTGGTGGCGCCGGCCAGGCCCGCAAGCGCGGCCGAGAGCACAAAAGCAATCAACTTGAATCGGTCGACCGCGTAGCCGAGCGAGATGGCGCGCGCCTCGTTCTCGCGGATGGCCTTCAGGACCTGGCCGAAGGGCGAGTGGATGGTGCGCCAGATGATGAGGAAGCCGGCGCAGAAGATCGCCAGCACCACGTAGTAGAACACGAAATCGTTGGTGATGGGCAGCAGGCCGAGCAGCGGTCGGCGCGGAATAGCCTGAATGCCGTCCTCCCCGCCCGTGAACTTGGCCTGCACGCAGAAAAAGTAGACCATCTGCGCGAGGGCCAGGGTGACCATCGCGAAGTAGATGCCCTGGCGGCGGATGGCGATGGCGCCAGCGACGAGCCCCAGGGCCGCAGCCACGGCCACGCCGGCCAGGATGCCGACCTCCGTGGGCCAGCCCAGCACCTTGACGGAGTAGCCCGAGACGTAGGCGGCGAAGCCGAAGAACATGGCGTGGCCGAACGAGAGCAGGCCGACGTATCCAATCAGGAGATTGAAGGCGCAGGCGAACAGCGCAAAGCACAACACCTTCATCAGGAACAGAGGATAGACGGCGAGCGGCGCCACCAGCCCGAGCGCGACGAAGCCGGCAAACACCAGAAGATCGCGGTTCTTGCGTGCCTCCATGGTGCTCTCTTACCTGGGCGTTCCGAACAGGCCCTGCGGCCGCAGCATCAGCACGATCGCCATGATGATGAATATGACGGTGTTGGAGGCTTCGGGATAGAACACCTTGGTCAGGCCCTCGACGATGCCGAGGCCGAAGCCGGTGACGATCGAGCCCAGGATCGAGCCCATGCCGCCGATCACCACCACGGCGAAGACGACGATGATCAGGTTCGCGCCCATTACCGGGTTGACCGAATAGATCGGGGCCGCCAGCACGCCGGCGAGCGCGGCGAGGCCGACGCCGAAGCCGTAGGTCAGCGTGATCATGCGCGGCACGTTGATGCCGAAGGCCTGCACCAGATCGGGCCGCTCGGTGGCCGCGCGCAGATAGGAGCCGAGCTTGGTCTTCTCGATCATGAACCAGGTGCCGAAGCAGACGACGAGCGAGAAGACGATCACCCACGCGCGATAGTAGGGCAGGAACATGAATCCCAGATTGGTGCCGCCGGGGATGGGGTTGGTGTAGGGCAGGCCCGAGGAGCCGTACTGCTGGCGAAAGAGGCCCTCGATGATCAGCGCCAGTCCGAACGTCAGCAGCAGGCCGTAGAGATGATCGAGATGGTAGAGGCGCGAGATGAACAGCCGCTCGATGACGATGCCGGTCGCGCCCACGAGGATGGGTGCCAGCACCAGCGCGCCCCAATAGGGAATGCCCAGATATTGCAGCAGCATCCAGGAGGCGAAGGCGCCCATCATGTACTGGGCGCCATGCGTGAAGTTGATGACGTTCATGAGCCCGAAGATGACGGCCAGCCCCAGCGACAGCAGCGCGTAGAACGCGCCGTTGATCAGCCCCAGAAGCAGCTGGCCAAACAGCGCTTGCGGCGCCACGCCGATGAGCTCGAACATCGCCAGATCCCAGCCGGGGAAAGCGGGCCGCCGGTGAGCGGCCCGCCTGTGTTCATGCCTACTTCTTCACCAGCGGGCAATCACCCTGCTCCATCGGCCGGAAGGCCTCGGCTGCAGGGATGGTGGCACGCACCTTGTAGTAATCCCACGCGCCCTTGCTCTCCGCCGGCTTCTTGACCTCGAGCAGATACATGTCGTGGATCTTGCGGCCGTCGGGGCGGATCGTACCCTTGCCGAACAGCTTGTCGTCGGTCGGCATGGACTTCATCTTGGCGACGACGGCGGCGCCGTCGGTGTCGCTCTTGAGCTCATGCACCGCCTTCAGGTAGTGGGTGACGGCTGAATAGACGCCGGCATGGATCATGGTCGGGTAGTTGCCCTTGTTGGCCGGCGCAAACTCCTTGGCGTAGGCGCGATTGGCATCGCTCGTGTCCCAGTACCAGGCCTCGGTGAAGATCAGGCCCTGTGCCGTCTTCAGGCCGAGCGCATGCACGTCGGTGATGAACACGAGCAGACCGGCGAGGTTCTGTCCGCCCGCGACGATGCCGAACTCCGACGCCTGCTTGATCGAGTTGATGGTGTCGCCGCCGGCGTTGGCGAGCCCAATGATCTTGGCCTTGGACGTCTGCGCCTGCAGCAGGAACGAGGAGAAGTCCTGGCCAGGGAAGGGATGACGCACCTTGCCCAGCACCTTGCCGCCGGTTTTCAGCACGACCGCCTCGGTATCGCGCTCGAGCGCATGACCGAAGGCATAGTCGGCAGTGATGAAGAACCACGTGTCGCCGCCGGTCTTGACGATGGCGTTGCCGGTGCCGTTGGCCAGCGCCCACGTGTCGTAGGTCCAGTGCACCGTATTGGCTGTGCAGGCCTTGCCGGATAGATCGGACGTCGCAGCGCCCGACACCAGGAAGACCTTGTTCTTCTCCTTCGTGATGTTGTTGACGGCAAGGGCGACCGACGAGGTCGGCACGTCCACGACCACGTCGACCTTGTCGACGTCGTACCATTGCCGCACCACGTTGGAGCCGATGTCGGGCTTGTTCTGGTGGTCGGCGAACACGACCTCGATCTTGTCGTGGCACTTGGTGGTCTTGCAGAAGTCCTCGATGGCCTTCTTGGCGGACCACACCGAGCCTTGCCCGGTCAGGTCGGCGTAGAGGCCGGACTGGTCGTTCATGACGCCGATCTTGATCGTGCCGTCGCTGTATTGCGCCTGCGCCGCACCAGCCCCGCCGCAGATCGCGACCGCGGCCAGCAACGCCTTCCATTCACGCTTCATCTTGCTACTCCTTCTTGCAGCTTTGATTCTCCTGCGACCTAGGTCCTGCAACCTAGACACCGAGATAGGTCTTCAGTTTCTCCCGGTTCGCCTCGATCGCGGCATTGGGGATCATGTCGATCACCTGGCCGTGCTCGACGACGTAGTGGCGGTCGGCCACCGTCGCGGCGAAGCGGAAGTTCTGTTCCACCAGCAGGATGGTGAACCCCTGCTCGCGGAGCATGCGGATGGTATTGCCGATTTGTTGCACGATGACGGGCGCGAGGCCCTCGGTCGGCTCGTCGAGCAGCAGCAGCTTGGCCCCGGTCCTCAGAATGCGGGCGATGGCCAGCATCTGCTGCTCGCCGCCCGACAGCTTGGTGCCCTGGCTGGAGCTGCGCTCCTTCAGATTGGGAAACAGCGTGTAGATCTGCTCGATGGAGAGCCCGCCGTCCTTGACCTTCGGCGGCAGCAACAGGTTCTCGCGCACATTGAGGCTGGCAAAGATGCCGCGCTCCTCCGGGCAATAGGCGAGCCCCTGGCGCGCGATGCGGTCCGACTTGAGGCGGATGAGCTCGCGCCCCTCGAAGTGCACCGAGCCCCGGCGCTTGGGCAGCATGCCCATGACGGCGCGCATGGTCGTGGTCTTGCCGGCACCGTTGCGGCCGAGCAGCGTCACCACTTCGCCGGCCTGCACATCGAAGGCCATGCCGTGCAGGACGTGGCTCTCGCCGTACCAGCCGTGCAGATCGCGGACGGCGAGCTGGGCCTCAGCCATGGCCAGCCTCCCCGCCCGTGCCCATGTAGGCTTCGATCACCTGCGGGTTCTTCGACACTTCCGCGTAGGTGCCCTCGGCCAAAACCTCGCCGCGGGCCAGCACGGTCAGCCGATCCGAAAGGTCGGCAACGACGGAGAGGTTGTGCTCGACCATCAGCACGGTGCGGTCCTTGGCGACGCGGCGGATCAGATCGGACGTGCGCTTGATGTCCTCGGCTCCCATGCCCGCCATCGGCTCGTCGAGCAGGAGCACCTCGGGTTCGAGCGCGAGCGTGGTGGCGATTTCCAGAGCGCGCTTGCGGCCGTACGGCAGCTCGACGGCCGGCAGGTCGGCGTACGCCTTCACCCCGACGTCATCCAGGAGCTGCAGCGCGCGCTCGTTCAGCACGTCGACCGAGCGCTCGGAGCGCCAGAAGTGGAAGGATGTGCCGAGCGGGCGCTGCAGCGCCACCCGCACGTTCTCGAGCACCGAGAGATGCGGGAATACCGCCGAGATCTGGAACGACCGCACCAGCCCCATGCGCGCGACCGCGTGCGGTTTGGCGCGGGTGATGTCGCGGTCTTTGTAGAGGATGGCGCCGGCTGTCGGCTGCAGGAACTTGGTGATCAGGTTGAAGCAGGTGGTCTTGCCGGCGCCGTTCGGGCCGATCAGCGCATGGATGGTGCCGCGCCGGACGCGCAAGCTGACCTTGTTGACCGCCGTGAAGCCCTTGAACTCCTTGGTCAGTTCTTTGGTCTGGAGAATGTACTCGCTACCCGTCACGTGCGCCGCCTCCGCGCCTGGGCTGCATCTGACATGAAACATGACTCATTCGTCATGTTGTGGTCAAGCCCTCTTGCCAATCCTGATCTGCGCACATTCTGCATGAGGGGGCCAACGACCCAGCCGACTACATAGACGGGCGGCAATGGCACCGCAAGTGGCGATGGAATGGGAGTTTGTCGCCTGCAGAGGGGTCGTTCTCCCGATAGCACATCGCGGCCGCGGAGCATGGACATGTCATGCAACACCACGCGGCAGTCTGCCAAGCGTGCCGTGATCTGTGCCATCAACGGTAACGAACACGTCTTTCGCGGAAGCACGATTGCGAATCGCGGCAATCGTGCATTGAGAAGGCCACGCCCTAGCATGCAGCATGACGCTGCCGCTAAGCATTCGCGGCTGTAGTACGAACGCTCTGCTGCTGATAGCGCGACCTTGCCATTCACGCTCACGTGAGTGCCCCCGCGTACATTGTCGTTCGGAGTGGCGCACTCGCAACGCTGATGCCGTCAGCGATCGGGCCTCGCCTGTCGATCATGCCGGCCGCCCTGAGAGCTGCTGTCGGAGCGAGAGCTACCGGCGACAGGGCCGCGCCACTTTTTGCCTCAGCCCCACGGTCCGCGCGGGGGTGCGCCGGCGCCGTCCCGCGAACCCGACGAGGGTGCGCGCCCGAGGAAGGAGCCGCGCCTCGCGGTGCCCAGCTCGCCCGCCAGCTTCTCGAGCTCGGCGATGCGGTTCTCGGTGTTGGGGTGGGTCGAGAACAGGTTGTCCATGCCCTCGCCGGTCAGCGGGTTGATGATGAAGAGGGGGGCGGTGGCGGGCGCGGCTTCGGCTGGCTCGTTGCGGATGCCGTGCGCGTAGTGCTCGATCTTGCGCAGCGCCGAGGCCAGCGCCAGCGGTTCGCCGCAGATCATGGCGCCGAGGCGGTCGGCCTGGTATTCGCGCGAGCGGCTGATCGCCATCTGCACCAGCATGGCGGCGAGCGGGGCGACGATCATGGCGACCAGCGCGCCGATCCAGCCGATGCCGCCGCTGTTCTCGCGATTGCCGCCAAACAGGGCGCCGAACTGCAGGTACTGCGCCAGCATCGCGATGGCGCCGCCGATGGTGGCGGCGACCGCCATGGTGAGCGTGTCGTAGTTCTTCACATGCGCCAGCTCGTGCGCCATCACGCCCGCCACTTCCTCCGGCGACAGCATTTCGAGCAACCCGGTGGAGGCGCAGACGGCGGCGTTGGCCGGGTTGCGGCCGGTGGCAAATGCGTTGGGCTGCGGGTTGTTCATGATGTAGACGCGCGGCATCGGCAGCCCGGCGTTGGCCGCGAGCCCCTGCACGATGCGGTAGTAGTCCCCGCCGGAGCCGGCATCGACCTCCTCGGCACCATACATGCGCAGCACCAGCTTGTCGGATTGCCAGAGGCTGAACAGGTTCATGGCCGCGGCAACGGCCAAGGCTATGACCATGCCGACCTGGCCGCCGATCAGCCCGCCCATGGCCACGAATATGCCGGTCAGGACGGCCAGCAACAGGCCCGTCTTGGCGTAGTTCATAGGCATCGAGTGGTCCTCGGTATGGTTTCCGGCTTGGCCTGCGGAAGACAAAGCAAGCCGCCCACAATATGGTGGTGGCGTCGGCAAACGGCCAGGGCCCAACCGCAGCTACAGGTTGCACATGACCCCCGACCATGCATTGGACGAGCAGGAGCGGCGCCGCCGCCTGACCCCCGCGGCGCAGCGCGCTCTGGCGGAGGCGGACGAGCGCCGGAGGCTGGCCGAGCAGCAGAAGGCGTCGAGCCCGGCCGCCAAGGAGGTCGGCGGGCGCAAGGGTCCCGATCCGACCCGCTACGGCGACTGGGAGAAGAACGGCATCGCCTCCGACTTCTGAGCGGCACTCTTTAGGGGGAGCGACACCATGGCCCGTGTCGTCGGCATCGACCATCTCGTCATTCGCGTGAAGGACTTCGAGCGTTCCAAGCGCTTTTACGACGCGGTGCTGGGCTGCCTCGGCTTCAAGCGCAAATACGATTTCGACAAGACCGCCGGCTGGAGCAACGGTAGAACCCTGTTCTGGATCGGTGAGGCCGACGCCGAGGGCAAGAAGCACCCGCACCGCATCGGCAACATCGGCTTCCACCACTACGCCTTCGAGCTCGGCAAGCGCCAAGACGTGGACGCCCTCTACGCGCTGCTCGTGCAGCACGGCATCACCGTGGTCGACCCGCCGGCCGACTATCCCGACTACGGCGAGGGCTATTATGCCGTGTTCTTCCTCGACCCCGACGGGCTGAAGCTCGAGGGCATGGTGTGCAAGCCGCAGCCCAAGACCAAGCGCAGGAAGGCGGCCAAGGGCAGATGATAGGGAGGAGCCGCACGTGAGCCTGGTCCAGCGCCTGGTCCTGTTGGTCGTGCCCCGCGCCTGGGGGCAGGCGCTCGAAGCCCAGTCGCGGGCGTGGATGCTCCGCTGCCAGAGCTGCAGGCACGAGCGCTCGATCTGGGACACCGGCGGCCTCCGCTGGGCCGCCAAAGGCAGCCCCCACCGGCGCCTGCGCTGCCCCAAGTGCCACCGGGAGACCTGGCACCAGGTCCACCTGCCCACCGCCTCGGCAAGCGTGGCTTGCAAATAGGTCAGCAGTACTGACATAATCGGCTCCGGGGAAAAATGGAGCCGAGCCATGACCGCTCACATGCAGGCGGCCGAGTGGGAGCCTGCCTACGCCACGCGCGCCGAGCGCATGCGGGCTTCCGAGATCCGCGAGCTTCTGAAGCTCTTGGATCGGCCCGGCATCATCTCGTTTGCCGGGGGTATTCCGGACCCGGCGCTGTTTCCCGCCGAGCAGGCTCGGGACGCCTACGCCGCCGTGCTCTCCGACCCCGCGAGTGCCGGTCCGGCCCTGCAGTACTCGGTGAGCGAGGGTTACCTGCCGCTGCGGCAGTGGATCGTGCGGCACATGGGCGAGCGCGGCGTCGTTTGCGACGAGGACAACATCGTCATCACCTCCGGCTCGCAGCAGGCGCTCGATTTCCTCGGCCGGCTGCTGCTGTCGCCGGGCGACACGGCGCTGGTCGCGGCGCCGACCTATCTCGGCGCCCTGCAGGCCTTCTCGGCCTACGAGCCGCGCTACGACGAGCTGCGGCCCGGCCAAGGCAATCGCACGCCGGCCTCCTATGCCCAAGCGGCCCACGCCGCCGGCGGCCGCGTCAAGTTCGCCTACCTGGTGCCGGATTTCGCCAACCCGACTGGCGCGACCCTGCCGCAGGGCGCGCGGGAGCAGCTGCTCGACCTGGCGGCCGAACTCGATATCCCCGTCATCGAGGACACCGCCTACGCCGCGCTCCGCTTCGAGGGCGAGCCGGTGCCGGCGATCCAGGCCCTCGACGTCGCCCGCTCGGGCAGCATCGAGCGGGCGCGCACCATCTACTGCGGCACGTTCTCCAAGGTGCTGTCGCCGGGGCTGCGGGTCGGCTGGATGGTGGCGTCCAAGCCGCTGATTCGCCGGCTGGTCCTGGTCAAGCAGGCCTCCGACCTCAACAGCTCGACCATCAACCAGATGGTGATGCATCGGCTGGCCGAGGCCGCCTTTGCCGGCCGCGTGGCCGCCGCACGCGCGCACTATCGCCGCCGGCGCGACGCCATGCTGGCCGCGCTCGCGGCGCACATGCCGGACGGCGTAACCTGGACGCAGCCGGCCGGCGGCTTCTTCGTCTGGGCGCAGCTGCCCGAGGGCCGCGATAGCGCAACCCTGCTCAATCGCGCCGTCGATGAGGCCAACGTGGCGTTCGTGCCGGGCGCGGCGTTCTTCTTCGACGGTCGCGGCCGCAACACGTTGCGCTTGAGCTACTCGCTGCCCAGCGAAGCCCAGATCGCGGACGGCATCGCTCGCCTAGCCAAGCTGATTTGAGGTAATAGGAGCGACGCCTCGCACCAGCGCTGCCGGCGCAGCGCGCAAATCACGCAGACAGCAACAAGCTCCCAGGCCCAATGCAAAAGAGATCATCGGAGCCGGACGTCGCCGCGCCTCCTTCGCAACAGGCCACGCTCTCGATCGTTCTCGCGCTGAGCTTTGCGCATCTGCTCAACGACATGATGCAGTCGCTGCTGCCGGCCATCTATCCCATCATCAAGGATACCTACGGCCTCGACTTCGGGCAGATCGGCCTGATCACGCTGGCGTTTCAGCTCACCGCTTCGCTGCTCCAGCCCCTCGTCGGCCTCTACACCGACCGGCGGCCGCAGCCCTATTCGCTAGTGCTGGGCATGGGATCGACGCTGCTCGGCCTCATTGTCCTGGCTTATGCCGGCAGCTACGCCATGCTGCTCGTGGGCGCCGCCCTCGTCGGTACCGGCTCGTCGGTCTTCCATCCCGAATCCACGCGCATGGCGCGTCTGGCCTCGGGCGGCCGCCACGTCTTCGCCCAGTCCTTGTTCCAGGTCGGCGGCCAGGCTGGGCAGGCGCTCGGGCCTCTGCTGGCCGCGTTCATCGTGGTGCCGCGCGGACAGTCGAGCCTGTCGTGGTTCTCGCTCGTCGCCCTCTTTGCCATGCTGCTGCTGCTCCAGGTCGGGCGCTGGTACCAGCGCCAGTCACCGGCGCCGGTGAAGCCCAGGATGGCCGGCGTCGCGCCAGGCGCGGCCGCGCGCTCGGGCGGCGTCGCCTTCGTCGTGGCGATGCTGGTGTTGCTGATGTTCTCCAAGAGCGCCTACACGGCGAGCCTCGGCTCCTACTACACGTTCTACCTGATCGGAAAATTCCAGGTGTCCGTGCAGGCCTCGCAACTTCTGCTGTTCCTGTTTCTTGTGGCCCAGGCGGTCGGCTCGCTGATCGGCGGACACCTGGGCGATCGCATCGGCCGCCGCGAGATCATTTGGTTCTCGATCCTCGGCGCCGTGCCCTTCACGCTGGCACTGCCGTTCGCCGACCTGCTTTGGACAGCGGTTCTCACGGTGATCATCGGCATGATCATGGCGAGCGCCTTCCCGGCTATTCTCGTCTACGCGCTCGAGCTCCTGCCCGGCAGGATTGGAATGATCGCGGGGCTGTTCTACGGCATCACCTTCGGGCTCGGGGCTGTGAGCGCGGCGATGCTGGGAGAGCTCGCCGACGTGACCAGCATCGAGACCGTCTATCGCCTGTGCTCGTTCCTGCCGCTGATCGGGCTCGTCACGTGGTTCCTGCCCGATATCGAACGGGCACGCACGAGCTGGCGCAGCTGAGCGGCTTGTCATCCCGGTGACAAGGACCGGGATGATGGCGCTCAGTTCAACCGCCCCTTGAGGTCGCGGATGGACTGGTCGATGAGCGAGGCGCCGCCGGCGCCTGCCACCTTGTCGCGCAGGATCTTCTCGGCCGCGGCCAGCGCCATATCGACCGCGGCGAACCGCACCTCGTCGACCGCCTGCGCCTCGGCGCGCGCGATCTTGTCCTCGGCGAGCCTGGTGCGCCGCTCCAGCAGCTCCTTGAGCGACGCGCGCGTCTCGTGCGCGTAGGCCTCGGCCTCGCGCCGCGCCTGCTCGAGCACGGCATCGGCCTCCTGGCCGACGTTGCGATGCTTCTTTTGGTAGTCGGCGAGCAGGGCCTGCGCCTCCTCGCGCAGGCGACGCGCCTCGTCGAGCTCCTTGCGGATCGACTCGGCGCGATCGTCGAGCGCCTTGGCGATCGCCCTGGGCACCTTGTAGTAGAGGACAATCAGCAGGAACGCGACGAATGACACCGCGACCCAGAACTCAGCCATACGCGTCAGCTGCTCCATGGCCCTACTCCGCCGCTCGCTGCACCAGCGCCTTTTGTACTTCGTCCTTGCTCACTTCCTTGCCGATCAGCTTGGCCACGATCGCTCCCGCCACCTCGCCGGCGACATCGCCGACGCTGGAGAGCGCCCTCGCCCTGGCTTGAGCGATGCTGGCTTCGGCGTCGGCGAGCTTGCGGTTGATCTCCTGCTCGACTTTGGCCCGCTCCTTCTCCACCTCGGTCGTGAGCGTGTCGCGCATGCCCTTGGCGATGGCGCTGGCTTTTGCCCGGGCCTCCGCCAGCGCTTGCTCGTAGGTGGCGAGCGCCTGCTCGGTCTCGGCCTGGAGCTTCTCCGCCTGTTCCAGGTCCCGCCTGACCCGGTCCCCCCGCTCCTGGATCACCTCGCCGACGCGAGGCAAAAAGTAGCGCTTCAGCAGCAGGTAGAGCAGGCCGAACGTCAGCCCCAGCCAGACGAGCTGGGGCACGAACGTGCCGGGGTCGAGCGGCGGAAACACCTTGGCATGGCCTGCCCCCTCGGGGACGGCGGTGCCGGTGGTGACTTTCTGTGCCATCGGACGAAACCCCGGTTGGCGCGCCTGTCCGCGATCAGGTGAACAGCAGCAGGAAGGCGATCAGCAGCGCAAAGATACCCAATGCCTCGGTCACGGCGAAGCCGAAGATGAGGCGGCCGAACTGCCCGTCGGCGGCCGAGGGATTGCGCAGCGCGCCCTGCAGGAACTGGCCGAACAGGTTGCCGACGCCGATGGCGGCAGCGCCCGTGCCGATGGCGGCAAGGCCGGCGCCGATGAGCTTTGCGGAGGCGGGATCCATGGATGTCTTCTCCTGATGTGGGTTGCGAGATGGATGGATTGTCGCGGGGGGTGCCCTAGTGCCCCGGATGCAGGGCGTCGTTGAGGTACATGCACGTGAGCATGGTGAAAACGTAGGCCTGCAGGAACGCCACCAACACCTCGAGCGCGGTGAGCGCCACCGCCATGGCGAGCGGCAGCGGGGCCAGCGCCGCATAGGCGCCGGCGCCGAGCAGCATGACGACGAAGCCGCCGAACACCTTGAGCGTGATGTGGCCGGCCAGCATGTTGGCGAACAGGCGCACCGAGTGGCTGACCGGGCGCGAGATGAACGAGATCACCTCGATGGCCACGACCAGCGGCAGGATCAGGATCGGCACGCCCTCGGGCACGAACAGCTTGAGGAAGCGGATGCCGTTCTTGGCGAAGCCCACCACCAGCACGGTGAGGAACACGATGGCCGCCAGCGCCGCCGTGACGACGATGTGGCTCGTCACCGTGAAGGCGCCCGGGATCATGCCCAGCATGTTGGCGACGAAGATGAAGATGAAGAGCGTGAACACGAGCGGGAAGTACTTCATGCCCGCCTCGCCGGCGCTCTCGCGCAGCATGCCGGCCACGAACTCGTAGGAGACCTCGGCCGTCGACTGCAGCCGCGCCGGCACCAGCGATCGCGAACGCATCGACACGATGAAGAAGAAGGCGATCAGCAGCACCGCCACCAGCATGAACAGCGACGAGTTGGTGAACGATACGTCCCAGCCGAACAACTTGATGGGAACGATGGCGTGGATTTCGAACTGATGAATCGGGTCGGGCATCCCGGTGCCTTCGCCCGCTTTCGGTGCTGCCACGTCTGCCCCTCAGTCCTCGTCCGCGATTCCGTGGCCGATCCTGCCGCCGGTCCGCGCCTTGATTTCCTTCTGCATCCTCTCGTATGCGCGCAGCACGTTGAGGACGCCCGCAACAAACCCCAGCACGAAAAACAGCAGGAACAGCCAGGGGGTGCTGCCCAGCCACCGGTCCAGACCGAAGCCGATAAGCCCCCCGACGATGACCGCCGCCACGAGCTCGGCGGCCATGCGCATGCCATACGCCATGCCGCGCCCGCGCATCTCGGCATCGAGATTGGCGTGCGCGTCGGCTGCCCGCTGGGCCCTGACCTTGCCGAGCCTGTCGCCGAGGTCGGAGACCCTGCCTTCGAACGCAGCCTTGTCTTCGGGGCTCATCTGGCCTTTGCCAGATCCTCGACCATCGGCTGGATCAGACATGGGACTCACGTCCTCGACGGGAGGCGGCCCGACTCCCCCGGGGCCCATCGAATGCGGGCGCACAGTAGGGACGGGCCCCTGGGGTGTCAAGGAATGCGCCGAGGTTCCAAGTGCTTAGGGCAGACCGCAAAACCCCGGTTGCTCCGCCATGCGACAATTCGACCAGCGCGTCCCCCTTCAAGCCGCCGCGGTGGTGAACTTCTGCGCCGTCTCGAGGTCGACGGAGACGAGCTGGCTTATGCCCTTCTCGCCCATGGTGACGCCGAACAGCCGGTTCATGCGCGCCATGGTCATGGGATGGTGGGTGATGACGAGGAAGCGCGTGGCCGTGTCGGCGGCCATCTTCTCCATCAGCGTGCAGAAGCGGTCGACGTTGGCGTCGTCGAGCGGCGCGTCCACCTCGTCGAGCACACAGATCGGCGACGGGTTGGTCAGGAACACGGCAAAGATCAGCGCCAGCGCCGTGAGCGACTGCTCGCCGCCCGACAGCAGCGACAGCGTCGCCGGCTTCTTGCCCGGGGGCTTGGCGACGATCTCGAGGCCGCCCTCCAGCGGGTCCTCGGCCTCGATCATCTCGAGATGCGCCTCGCCGCCGCCGAACAGCGTGGCGAACAGGCTCTGGAAGTGGCTGTTGACGGTGTCGAAGGCCGCCTGCAGGCGGGTGCGGCCCTCGTCGTTGAGCTGGCCGATGCCGGAGCGCAGCTTGGCGATCGCCGCCTCGACGTCGGTCTTCTCCCTGTCCATGCTTTCGAACTGCTCGGTCAGCCCCGTCAGGTCGTCGTCAGCCTGCAAGTTGACCCCGCCCAGGCGCTCGCGGTCGGCCTTCAGGCGCGTGAGCTGGCTGTCCGCCTCTTCCAGCGTCGGCAGCCGGGAGCCGTCGGCCACCTCGGCCAGTGCCAGGCAGGCGTCGGGCGCGCAGCCGAGCTGATCGCGGATGCGGCGCGCCTCTTCCGACCGCCGCGTGCGCGCGTTCTCCAGCCTGGCCTCGATGCGGGCGCGCGCCTCGCGCTCGTCGGCGACGGCGGCCTGGGCCGCGCGCAGGCCCTGTGCCGCCTGCCGGTGGGCGGTGTCGGCGGCGGCCAGCTGGTCGGCGGCGGCCTGCCGGTCGCGCTCGGCGGTGGCAAGCTCGCCCAGCAGCTTCTGGCGCTGCTGCTCGACCAGGGCGGGCAGCGTGGCAAGTCTGGCGATCTCGACTTGCGTCTCCGCGACGCGCTCCTTGAGCGTGGCGATCTGCTGCTCGGCGCCGGCCGAGCGCGCCTGCCAACGCTCGCGCTCGAGGCCGATGGCGGTCTGCCGCTCGGCGCGGCCGCGGTGCTCGCGCTCCAGCGTGATGAGCTCGGTGCGCGTCTCGCTCACGCGCTTGCGCAGCTCTGCAGCCGCGGTCTGCGCGGCGACAAGGTCGGCCTCCAGCGTCTCCGTGCCGCCGAGCGTCGCCACCGCGGCTTCGGTCTCCGCCAACAGTGCCCGCGCGTCGCCCAGAGCCTCCTGCGCGCGGGCCTTGGCATCGGCGACCGCCGCGATCCGCACCTCCGTCTCGCGCGCCTGGCGCTCCATGGCGGTCAGCACGTCGCGGGTCTGCGCGAGCTTGCCCTGCTGGTCGCGCCACAGCTGGCGCAGGCGGCGCTCCTCGGCCTGGGCGGCGCGCAGGTGCTCCGCCGCCGCATCGTTGGCCGTGCGCGCGGCCTCCGCCATGTGCCGCTGCGCGGCCTCCTGGGTCGCCAGGGCGCCCAGGCGGCTGCGCTCGGCAAGCCGGCTCGCCGCCGCGATCGCACCCTGCGCGGCAGCCACGAAGCCATCCCAGCGCCACAGGTCGCCTTCGGCCGAGACCAGCCGTTGGCCAGGCTTTAGCACCCGCTGCAGGCGCGGGCCGTCAGCGGCCTTGACGAGGCCGATCTGCCGCAGGCGCCGCGCAAGCTCGCTGGGGCCAACCACGTGCGTCATCAGCGGCTCGACGCCGGCCGGCAGCGGCGGATCTGCCTCGACACCCGCGTTGAGACGCCAATGCGTCGGTGCCTCCGGCGCGGTCGGCGCATCGAGGTCGTCGCCGAGCGCGGCGGCCAGCGCCATCTCGTAGCCCGGCGCCACCTTGATCTGATCGAGGATCGGCGGCAGGCCGCTGTCGCCGGCCGGCGTCAGCAGCTTGGCCAGGGTGTCGACCTCGGTCTTGAGCTGGCCTGCGACCAGGCTGGCCTCAGCCGCCGCATCGCTCGTCGCCTTGGCCTCGGCCGCCGCCGACTGCACCGCCTCCTCTGCGGCGACGGTCGCATCCTCGACATCGGCGATCTGGGCCATCAGCTGCTGGCCGAGCTCGGCCGCGGCCTTGAGCTTGGAGGCATCCGGCGCACGCCCGACGATCTCGCGGGTCTGGGCCTCGAGCGCGGTGAGCTGGCGCTCGAGCTTGGCCATCTGCTCGGTGCGCTCGCTCTTCTGGGCGTTGAGGCTCTGGCGGCGCGCGCGCGCTTCGGCGGCGGCCGTGGTCACCTCGCTCAGGCGCGCCTCGGCGACCTTCAGCGCCGATTCGGCCTGATCGTAGATGGCGAGCGACTTCTGCTCGAAGTCGGCCGCCAGCCGCGAGGTGTTGGCGAGCGACACCGTCTCCGCCTCGAGGCGTTCCAGCGTCTCCTTCGCCTCGGCCACCAGCGACTGCTCGCGCGCGATGTCGCCGCTGAGCTGGCTCACGCGCGCATCGAGCTCCCGCTGCCGCTCCGCGGTGCGCTCGGCCTCGCGCTCGAGGTTGTCGCGCTCGATCTTGAAGCGGGCCAGGATGGCGCCCTTGGCCGCCTCCTGGTCGCGCAGCGGTTGCAGCTGGCCGGCCGCTTCGGCTTCGGCACGCAACGCCCGCGCCTCGGCCTCGGTGGCGCGGGCCACCTGCTCCAGCGCCTTGGCGAGGCTTGTCTCCTCGCCGTCGACCTGCGCCTGCGCCTGCGTCCAGTTGAGATGCAGCACCAGGGCCTCGATCTTGCGGATCTCGGCGGACAGGTCCTTGTAGCGGCGCGCCTGCCGGGCCTGGCGCTTCAGGCTCTCGATCTGGGAGTGGAGCTGGCCCAGGATGTCGCTGAGGCGCGCCAGGTTGCCCTCGGCAGCACGCAGGCGCAGCTCGGCCTCGTGCCGGCGGCTGTGCAGTCCGGCGATGCCGGCAGCATCCTCCAGGATGCGGCGGCGCTGCTCCGGCTTGGCGTTGACCAGCTCGCCGATCTGGCCCTGCCGCACCAGCGCCGGCGAGCGCGCACCCGTCGCTGCGTCCTCAAACAGGATGCGCACGTCGCGGGCCCGCACCTCGCGGCCGTTGATGCGGAAGGCGGAGCCCGCCTCGCGCTCGATGCGCCTGGTCACCTCCAGCGTATCGTTGCCGTTGAACTCGCCCGGCGCCTTGCGCGCGCTGTTGTCGATGAAGATCGTCACTTCCGCGGTGTTGCGAGCCGGACGTATCTGGGTGCCCGAGAAGATCACGTCGTCCATGGCGGCGGCGCGCATGCTCTTGTGCGACGTCTCGCCCATGACCCAGCGCAAGGCTTCGAGCAGGTTCGACTTGCCGCAGCCGTTGGGGCCGACGACGCCCGTCAGGCCTCTTTCGACCACGAGTTCCGTCGGCTCCACGAACGACTTGAAGCCGAGAAGCCGGAGCCGGTTGATGTGCATGGGGACTGGATCCCGCGGCGTAGGTTGGGTCAAGCCAAGCGCAGACCCAACGTTGCGATTGTCATTGTGTGTTGGGTCATCGCTAGCGCTCGACCCAACCTACGATCAATGATTCGGGACGCAACACAAGCCGACTCAACGGGCCTTGGGCTGGCCGTCGGAAGCAGCGACGCGGCCGACCACGATGGGATCCACCATGGCGCGGATCTCGGGCATCCCGATCACGGACTTGACCAGCCTGCCTTGCACGAAGAAGTTCGGCGTGCCGATCACGCCGAGCGTGCGCCCGCGCTCCTTGACCCAGTTGAGCTGCGCGATCATGCCGCGATTCTGACGGCAGGTGTCAAACTGCGCCCGCGTCATCCCCACCCCTTGCGCCACCTTGAAGATGGGGTCGGGCCGCACCTCCTGGCTCACCCAGGACGGCTGCTCGCGCATCAGCTTGTCGTAGAGCGCGAAATACTTGTCGGGCGCAGCGCAGCGCAAGGCGATGGTGGCGAGCCCCGATTGGTGCCCGATCGGAAACTCGCGGATGATGAAGCGCACCTTGCCGGTATCGATGTACTCGCGCTTCAGCACCGGGAAGGTCTCGAGCTGGAACTTGCGGCAGTAGGGGCACGTCATCGAGGCGTACTTGATGATGGTGACCGGGGCATCCTTGCGGCCCAGCGCCATCTCGGGCAGCTCGCCCGTCTGCAGCACCTCGGCGAGCGTCGGGGTCTGGATGACCTCGCGGCGTCCGATAGCGGCGGGGGGCTGGTCGGAGAAGGGGTTGTAGCCGGGCATGTCCGGGGTAGCCGGTCCGGCAAGCGCGCCGGTGGTCGCGTCGCCGGCGGTGCTCACCAGCGTGGGCGCGTCTCCGGTGCAGCCGGCGAGCGCCGCAAGCACGGTCAAGGCCAACAGGTTGCGACAAGGCCCTGGCAATCGACCCTCGTTTAGCTCTTCAAGATGGGCTCGAACGCCTTCTCGAAATCCTCGAACGCTCCGCCGGACAGCTTCTTGCCGTTGATGAAGAAGGTCGGCGTCGAAGTGACCCCGAACGTCTCGGCGGCTCGCTTGCTGGAGGCGGTGATCTCATCGAGCAGCTTCTGGTCGGTGAGGCACTTGTCGAAGCTCTCCTGCGTGAAGCCCGCCTGCCTGGCGAACTTGAAGAGCTCAGGGACAGGGTTGGTGCGCACGAAGGCCCAGTCGTCCTGCTTGGCAAACAGCGCCGACACCAGCGGGTAGGTCTTCCCGTCGCCGGCGCAGCGCGCCAGCATGGAGGCCGCCGCGGCGAGGTTGTCGAGCGGGAACTCGCGCAAGATGAAGCGCACCTTGCCGGTGTCTATGTACTTCTCCTTGATCTTGGGGAAGATCTTGTTGTGGAAGGTGGCGCAGTGGCCGCAGGTCATCGAGGCGTATTCGACGACGGTAATCGGAGCGCTGGCGGACCCCAGCACCATGTCGGGCAGCACGCCGGGCTTCATCAGCTCGTCGAGGGGCACCTCGGCGACGGCGGGGCCCTTCTTGCGCTGCGCCAGGACGGGGCCGGACAGACCCCAGGCACTCGCAGCCGAGACCACGGCCAGGCCGGCGGCCAGGACACGGCGCCGCGACAGCGGCCGCGGCTGAAAGCGCATATCGAATAGAGTGGTCAAGATCGTTCCTCATGGTTGCCGGCGTGCCCTTGGCATAGCACAAGCAGCGCCTGTCAGCATTTCAAGCTGTTAACATAAGTTCTGGCGGCAATTTGGCAAACTGGAGCAGGCCGGCAGCGGGAATGCGGGCCCTACGGCCGCCCGGCGCGGATGCCGGCTCCGAGGCAGCCCAGGGCGTGCCGCAAGGCTGGATCGGCGACGCCTGCGACCTCTTTGCTCAGAGGCTGCGTTGCGACCCGGACCCTGTCGCTGCCGTGCTGCAGGGCAGCCACCACCGGTGCCTGCACGATGCGCAGCTCGGCCACCGCCGCATAGCCGAAGTAGGCATTGATGCGCTCGATCAGCTGCCGGGCGCCGTACTGCACGTCGAGGCTGCGGGCGCCGTCCACCCTGAGCACCAGCGTGGCGCCCGGGCGGCGGCTCTTCTCGGCAGCGCCGACCTCGTCGGCATCCTGCTGCGCGGTGCGTGGCCAGCGGATGCGTTCAGGTGCCGTGAACGCGGCCAACTCGGGACCGGCGATGGCGGCCCAGTCCGTGATCAGGGTTGCGGCGGAAAAGCCATATTTTTCAAATGCTTTGCGGGTGAGCCGCGGCACGAAGCTGCCCACCGCCTTGGCGCCGTAGGCAATTTTCGGCCGGCTTGGTTGGAAGCTCACGGCATCCCGCGGCCGGGACGCGCCTGCAGGCGAACGGAAGGTGGGTTTTGCAGTCACAGGAGCAATCCCGACGACGGTTTCCAGCGCGACGCACAGCGCCTAACATGGGCTAGATGATTCGCGCCGGACCCGGAACCGCGCCATGTCGGCTGTTGCAAGAAAGCAACTACAATTTCGACTCGCGGGGCCGGAGACGGCGGGCCTGCTGCTGGCCTGGTACGACCTCGAGCGCCGCGACCTGCCTTGGCGGGCCGAGCCGGGGCGCAAGGCCGATCCCTACCGGGTCTGGCTGTCGGAGATCATGCTGCAGCAGACGACCGTCGCTGCGGTCGTGCCCTACTACCAGCGGTTCCTGGAGCGCTGGCCGAGCGTAGAGGCGCTGGCGGCGACCAACCTCGACGACGTGCTCGCGGCCTGGGCAGGACTTGGCTACTACAGCCGCGCCCGCAACCTGCACAAATGCGCCAAGGTGGTGGTCGAGCGCTACTCGAGCCGGTTCCCCGAGACCGAGGAGGAGTTGCTGGAGCTGCCGGGCATCGGCCCCTACACGGCCGCCGCCATCGCGGCCATCGCCTTCGGCGCGCGGGCGACACCGGTCGACGGCAATATCGAACGGGTGTTGGCGCGCCTGTTTGCGGTGCAGGAGCCGCTACCTGCCGCCAAGGCGGAGATCCGGCGCCTCGCCGCCACCCTGACGCCGACGCGACGCGCCGGCGATTTCGCCCAGGCGCTGATGGACCTCGGCGCCACGGTGTGCACGGCCAAGCGGCCCTCCTGCCTGATGTGCCCGCTGGCTGGCAACTGCGCCGCCCAGAACCAGGGGCTGGAGAGCCTGCTGCCGACCCGTGCGCCGAAGGCCGAGCGGCCCGTGCGCGTGGGGCTTGCCTTCGTCGCCCTGCGCGAGGACGGCCGCCTGCTGCTGCGTCGGCGGCCGGAGGCCGGCCTGCTCGGCGGCATGCTGGAGGTACCGTCCACCGACTGGGCCGAAACCCTGCCGCCGGTCAGCGAGGCGCTCAGGGCCGCGCCGGTGCGCACCGAGTGGTGGGCGGTGCCGGGCGTCGTCACCCACACCTTCACGCACTTCAAGCTGGAGACGATCGTCTACCGCGCGCTCGTGCCGGTCGATACGCCTCTCACCTTCTGGGCGGATGCCGGGCGCTGCCAGTGGGTACCGCGGCGCGACCTCAACGCCCAGGCGCTCCCCACCGTGATGCGCAAGATCATCGCCCACGGACTGACGGAGCATTGAGGTCCCGTCGGGCCCGGCCCGACGCTTGCGCCAGCCTGCGGCGGCGACCTCAGTCGCGATTGAGGATGGTGACAAGCCCCTTATCCGGCTCGATCTCGAGCTCATCGCCGGTGCGGATGAGCTTGGTTGGATCGCCCGCCTCGAAGCGGTCCACCAACGTCAACTCGGCGAACGCTGCACCCTGGGCGAGGATGGTGTTGGTACGGTCGAAGACGATGGCCTTGGGTGCCATGCCGCGCGCCGCCATCTCGCGCAGCATCCAGGCCGACGCCACGCCGCCCTTGGCCGTGACCAGCACCAGCACCTGGCCGACGTAGCTCTGCCCGAAAAGCTTGTGGGCGGAGCGAGAGAACACACCCTTGCCGCGGTCGAGGTCGTAGCGGGCCGAGAAGTTGTCGGCGGCGACCAGGGCCCGGCCGGTGACGGCGGGACCGATGCCCTTGTGGCACTTGAGGGTAATCGGCATCAGAGAACCCGCCCCGCCACCGCGCTGTCGATGCAGCGCTCCATGCCGGCCAGCGTCGGCTTGTAGCCGTAGCCGGCGATGATGTTGACGAGCTTGGCCGAGTTGGTGAGCAGGCGCTGCCAGCCGTTGGCCTCGGCCATCTCGCGCGCATAGCTCTGGTAGAAGCACACCCCGGCGGCGACGATGCCGCCCGCGCCCTCGATGCGCTGGGTGAGGCCCATGCGGTCGGCGGCCGACTTGATCTCGGGCGAGGTGGCGACGATGAGGGAGGTGGCCTCGTTGACGCGCCGGCCGTCGAGCAGCTCGGCCACCTGGGCCATCTCGAAGAGCGACAGCTGCGGCGCGGCAAATACCACCACGTCGACCTTGTCGCCGCGGGCGGCATAGGCCGCGTAGAAGTCCTCGAAGTCCTGACTGCCGATCGGCACGGCTGCCGGCGCAGCGCGGCCGTGAAAGGCATCCAGGAGCGTCGTCGCCTCCGCCGTCACGCCGGGCATGTGGAACAGGGCAACCGAGCCGAAGCTCGCCAATGCCGCTCCGAAGTGCTTGAGCGCGTCGGAATTGGGTACACCCTGGAGGCCGCTGACGACCGGCACCTGCCAGTAGCTGTTGGCGGCCTTGCCGACGATGCCGCCGAGCGCGCCCCAGTCGGCGAGGTCGCGCGGCTGGTGGCGCACGGCGAAATGCATGGTCCCGGCGCGGTGCTGCTCGAGGTGGTAGCCATAACGCGGCGTGCGGCCTGTCAGCCCTGCCGCCAGCGCCGACGGCCCGCCCTCGAAGTTGCTGCGCGCGCCCATCACGCTGTTGCAATAGATGACGACACCGGTGTCGCCGAAGGCCATGTGCTCGCCACGCACCGGCGGCAGGATGGTCTGGTAGTTGATGCAGGTGTTGGTCATCAGCACGCCCAGGGCCTCGAAGGCGGCAATGGCGCGCGCCTCGATGGCGGCCATGGCCTGCGTCTGCCGCAGGCGCTTGTAGGAGGCGAAATCGAGGCCACGCGGGTCGGTGATGGTGGGAATGCGCACACGCCGCTCCGGTGCAGGCAGCGCCGCCAGCCCCTCGAGCCAGGCAACACCGGCCTCACCCAGGCTCTCCGTGTCGGCCATGATGTGTGCTTGGCCGACGGGCACGAAATCGGGCGCATCGAAGAACTCGCCGACCGCGATCTGGTGACGGATGGCCCACTGGCGGGCGGGCCCGTGCTCGCCCGCCAACATGGTGTTCTCTTCATCGCTCAGGCGCATCCGGGACCCTTGCGGGAAGACCAGCCGACAGCGCTCACTTCTTTTCGGCGGGGGCGGGGGCCGCGGCGGCCGCAGCCTTCAACACCGGGGTGATGCGCGCCATCTCGCTCTCGACCAGCTTCTGCAGGCCGGCCGGGCCGCGGTCGGCGCCTTGCGGCGCCGTGCTGCCAAGCTCGACGTAGCGTTTGACCGTGTTTGGGTCGTCGAGCGCCTTGCCGAGCGCGTCGGCGAGCTTGTCGACGATCTCCTTGGGCGTTCCCTTCGGCGCCACCATGGCGTTCCAGGCCGAGAAGATGAAGTCGACGCCGAGCTCCTTGGTGGTCGGCACGTCGGGGATGCTCTCGAGCCGCGCCGGCGCCGCCACCGCGTAGGCCTTGATGGTGCCGCCCTTGATCTGCGGTATGACGTTGAGCGACTGGTCGACCATGTAGTCGATCTGGCCACCGACGAGATCGTTGAGCGCGGGCGCGGTGCCGCGGTAGGCGACAAGGGCAGGCTTGAGGCCGAACTGCGCGTTGAATAGCGTGCCCGAGACGTGCGAGATCGAGCCGACGCCGGCATGGCCGTAGCTCAACTTCTCGCTGTTGGCCTTGAGATAGGCGATGAACTCCTTGAGGTCCTTGGCGGCGGTGTCCTTCTTGGCCACGATCGCCTGCGGCGTGAAATTGCAGAGCCCGACCTGCTCGAAGCTGCTCGCCGGGTTGTACTTGAGGTTGGGATAGAGCGCGGGCGCCGCCGACTGCGTGCCCATGTTGCCGACGCCGATGGTGTAGCCGTCGGGTGCGGCCGCGGCGACGCGCGTCATGCCGGTGGTGCCGCCGGCGCCGCCGACGTTTTCCACAACGAGCTGCTGGCCCAGCGTGCGCGACATGTGCTCGCCGATGATGCGGGCGACCACGTCGGTGGGGCCGCCGGCGGCGAACGGCACGATCACCGCAATGGTCTTATTGGGATAGGGCTGGGCCGTCGCCCCTTGGCTCCATCCCAGCGCAAGGGCGGCAAGGGCTGCGACATAGCCACGTCCACGCATCGAGGTCTCCTTCGGCGGCGGTGATGGGAAAGACCGCGACCGGACCGGGCCTGCGCACGTTCCGGTTGCGCTCGCGGGCCGTCACGCTGCTTCCGGCAAGGCCGCCGACCAGACGTTAGCATCAGCCGAACGACAATGAAATCAGCTGCTGCCGCGCGTCAGGCGCCGGCGGCAGCAAATCTGCGGGCCGGCGCGTCCACGGCAGGGCGCGTGAGCACCGCATGGACCGCATAGCCACGGTGCAGCGGCGAGAAAGCGAGTTCGAGCCCCTGGGCCGAAGCCAGTCGGGCGAGGGCCAGCTCCAGGTCGAGGCGCGGCGTCACCGAAAACTGCGCCAGCCAGGTATGGAGCAGCTTGGTGAACGCGCGGGGCAGACCCTCGCAGGCGCCGAAATCGACAATGTGCAGCGAGCCCCCCTCACCGACCGCACCGGCTGCGAGCGCGACAGCGCGCTCCCAGCCCGGGATCATCGACAGCGCATAGGAAATGAGCACGCGGTCGAACCCGGCACGTCCAAACAGCGCTACAGCGTCGAAGTCGGTCGCGTCGGCCAGGGTGAGGCGAATGCGCGGCACCAGGTGCCGGCGGGCGATGGCGCGCCGCGCAGTGTCGAGCATCGCCGACGACACGTCGAGCCCGTAGAACCTCGCATCCGGATAGAGCCCAGCCGCCCGGATCAGGTTCCAGGCCGTGCCGCAGCCGATTTCGAGCACATGCCCGTCCGGCGGGGGCGCCAGCCCCTTCAGCAGGGCCACGCGGCCCAGCAGATAGTGTCGGCGCGTCACATCGTAGATCAGGCGCTGCGTGCGATAGATGCGGTCCATGCGCTCGGCGGCGCCGGCGCTCTCCGCGTCGATCACGACCGCTCGTCCCGCAGCACGTAAAGATGGAAGCCGCCGTAGATGGCCGAGCGGTCGCGGGCGTGCAGCTCGAGGGCGTGCTCTCGGCGATAGTCCCAGCAGTCGAGAATGGCGTTGGGCACGCGGCCCGGCAGCAGCGTCGGCTCGGCGGCGGTGCGGAAGATGACGCGGGCGCCGCGCCGCGCGGTGCGCGTCATCTCACGCCACAGGACGGTGAGGTCCTCATCCGTCATCCAGTCCTGGGCGTCGAGCAGGACGTAGCGGTCGACGCTGCGATCGGGCTGGCGCGCCAGGTGCTCGGCGAGCGAGACGAGCCGCACGTCGACGCGCTGTACCCGTGCCTTGACGGCGACGAAATTCCTCGCCTCGAGGTAGGGGGGCACGGCCCCCTCGCCTACTGGCGCATAGCCGCGGCCGAAGGCCTGCCAGGCGAAGTAGTTATCCTTCAGGTCGAAGTCGCATGCGAGCCGGGCGAGCCGCGCCTCGACCACGGCCGCCATGCCGCCGGCGCCATCCCCGGCGAGTGCGCGATATTGTGCGGGCGGGATGCCGAGCCCGATCAGGGACAGCGGGCTGTCGAGCAACCACCGTACCAGCCGGCGCTGGAACAGCGGCGCCAGCGTGCGCAGGTAGACCTCGCGCTGCTCCTGCCGGGACTTGGTCGCGAGCATGGCGCGCGGGTCGGCGCCGAGCAGCCGCGCGCCGACGTGCAGGGCGGCAATGAAGCGCCCGAGCAGGCCGAAGCGGGTGAGGCCCTGCGCCAGCATCTCGATGCGCTGCCGCCCGCGCCGGTCGCGGCCCTCCCAGTAGGCTTGCGTCATGTGGTCGAGGTGCGGCCGCAGCCGGGCGTAGGTGGCGAGGTTGCCGGCATCGTCGGCGCCTGCAAACAGCCGGTAGAATTCGCCGTGATCGTCGAGGTGCCGGGCCGCCGCCAGCTTCAGCCGGCCCAGCGCCACGTGCGCGCTGTTGAGGTCGACCGCGGTGATGCGCGCCGGATCGGCGACGAGATAGCTCATCATGTTGCAGCCGCCCGACGCGATCGTCACCACGCGACAGTCGGGGCCAATCGCCAGCGCCTCGAGATCGACGAGGGGGTCCTCCCAGATTTGCGGGTAGACGAGGTCGCGGAAGGCACGCGTGAAGGTGCGCTCGTGCAGGCCTGCCAGCGTGAACCGGCTGCTCTTGTGCACGGCCTCCTCGAGGAGCTCTGCCGTCGCCGAGCGAGCCGTCGTGGCCAGAGAATTCATGTTGCCCCCTATCCCCGGATAGCGGCTCAGGCGGGTGCCGTAGCGCTCTTGATCTCGCCTGTCACGCGCACGGGTTCGCGCGGCGCATCGCCCCAGTGCACGATGCTCAGCTCGCCGGTGTAAGTCTCGACGATGGCCGTGCAGCTTTCCACCCAGTCACCGCAGTTGAGGTAGTGGATGCCGCCGAAGGTGCGGTTTGATGCGTGGTGGATATGGCCGCAGATGACGCCGTCGACGCCGCGCCGCTTGGCCTCCGCCGCCACCGCCTCCTCGAAGGCGCCGATGAAGGCCACCGCCGATTTGACGCGGTACTTGAGATAACCCGAGAACGACCAGTAGCCGAGGCCGAGATGGCGGCGCACCCAGTTGAGCGGGTTGTTGAGCCAGAGCGCCAGCTCGTAGCCGCGGTCACCCAGCAGCGCCAGCCACTTGGCGGTGCGCACCACGATGTCGAACTCGTCCCCGTGCAGCACCAGATAGCGCCGCCCGTCCACCGTCGTGTGGATGGTGTCCCTCTGGATCTCGACGCCGCCGAAGTGCCAGCCGACGTAGTCGCGCAGGCCCTCGTCGTGGTTGCCGGGGATGAACACCAGGCGGCTGCCCTTGCGCACTTTGCGCATCAGCTTCTGCAGCACGTCGTTGTGGGATTGGGTCCAATGCGGGCCGCGCCGCACCTTCCAGAAGTCGACGATGTCGCCGACCAGATAGATGACGTCGGCTTCGCAGTGCTTGAGGAAATCGAGCAGGCGATCGGCGTGTGCCGTGCGGGTGCCAAGATGCACGTCGGAGATGAAGAGCGCGCGCACCCGGGTGCAGATGCCTAGCTCGCCGGTGAGGCTCTCGAGGGGCGTGTGCATAGCGGGCACAATACGGATTCTGATCACAGCCGTATGACAGGGGAACTGGTCGCGCAGGCTGCAGGCTTTGGAGGAGAAAGGCCGCCAGTCCGGCAGTGCGTGCCAGCGGGGACGGCGACGCTGCTACCGGACTGGCCCAGTCTCGGACGCGCCTGAAGGCGTGGCACATCCGAACCAACCAGCTGTCCGGGGCTTGCGAGGCTCAGTCTGGGAAGCGCCATCGGAGCCCGAGAACAGCCATTGGGTGGTGTCTGCAAGACGGTGGTAGGATGCCATCCGGAAACGACACCATCGTGACGAATGAGTCGGGGGCGGGTTCGCTCCGTCAGCGGAGCGGTGCCACGAAACCGTCATCATGGTGTCGCGTGAGTCGATAAGGCTCGGCACAGCGCGAACGCTATCCCGGGGAGCATGAGCATGACGCCGCTCGATTGGCTGCTGATCGCCTTCTGTCTGTCAGCGACCGCCCTGCACGTCGGCACCGCGGCCTTGGGCATCTACCGTTGCCGGCGGCGCCGCGAGCTGATGCCGGTGCCCGCCAACGCTGCCTTAGTCAGCATCCTGCGTCCCGTGTGCGGTCTCGATGCCTACGACGAGGCGACGCTGCGTTCCGGTTTCGCGCTCGACTATCCCGATTTCGAGCTCGTGTTCTGTTGTGTGGATGCGGACGATCCCGCCGCCCGCCTCGTGAACCGCCTCATTGCCGAGCACCCAAACGTGCGGGCCGAGCTCCTCATCGGCAATCACACGATCTCCGCCAATCCCAAGCTCAACAATCTGGTCAAGGGCTGGAGCCGAGCCGGCGGCGAGTGGGTGGTGTTTGCCGACAGCAACGTGTTGATGCCGCCGGACTACATCCAGCGTCTCATCGCGGCATGGCGGCCGGGCGTCGGTATCGTGTGCGCCCCGCCGATTGGTTGCCTGCCGCACGGCTTCTGGGCCGAGCTCGAGTGCGCGTTCCTCAACACCTATCAGGCGCGCTGGCAGTATGCGGCCGACAGCGTCGGCTTCGGCTTCGCACAGGGCAAGACCATGTTCTGGCGCCGTCGCGACCTCGACCGCGCCGGCGGCATCGAGGTGCTCAATGCCGAGATCGCCGAGGACGCTGCGGCAACGAAACTGGTGCGTGGCCTTGGCCTCAGGGCGGCGCTGGTCGATGCCCCCTTCGTCCAGCCGCTCGGCGGGCGTACCGCACGCCAGGTGTGGTCGCGCCAGACGCGCTGGGCGCGCCTGCGGCGTATGACCTTCCCGGCCTGTTTCTCAGCCGAGGTGCTGACGGGTTGCCTCCTGCCGATCGCGGCCGGCGCCTGGGCCGCCGACGCCCTGGAGCTGCCGACGGTTGCGGTGGTTGCCGGGTTGGCCGCGATCTGGTTTGGCAGCGAGGCGGCGCTCGCACGCGCCGCGGGCTGGCACCTGTCGGCGAGCTCGCCCCTTGCCTGGGCGTTGCGCGATCTGATGCTGCCCGCCGTCTGGGCGCACGCCTGGCTCAGTCAAAGCTACCAGTGGCGCGGCAACGCCATCGACACCGTCGAGGGCAGCGCCGAGCCGGCCCGCGCCGCCTAGCCCGACGGCGTCTCACCCTGTCGCGTCGCCTCGGATGTCAGAGAAAGAATGAGAGCGGCTCGCCGCTCATGCGCACGTTGCGCAGCATCTCCTGCGGCAGCCTGGCGTCGGCGCTGAGCACCTCGAGCGCCACGCCGTTGAAGCGCACCTCGCAGCTGCCGGAAGCGGGGAAGTCGTAGGCTTCCGAGAGATTTACGACCGTCTCCAAAGAACCCTTGGCGGGAATGGTGACGTAATCCTCGGCCGTCGGCGGGCCGCGCTTGATTAGCGGCCCATTGTAGATGAGCTCACGGCCGTCGCAGCGCACTTGGAAAATGCGGCCCAGGATACCCTCGAGCGGCGTCTGCCACTTGAGGACCCGCACCGGCTTGTCGGCCTGGTTCACAAGCGTGAACACGAGGCGCACGCTGTTGGGCGATGGCTGAGAGCTGAGGCTGAACGTCAGTTGTGCGTCGAGAGGCGCTGCCATGACGGGTGCGCTGCCGATCAGGAATGCCACAAGGGTGAGGACCAACGCCGCCGCTGTGCCGAGGGCGCGTCCGGCCCAATTGGAGCTGGGCCGCGGCCGCACGCTCTGTCCTGCCCGGCTGGCGGCGCCGTCACATGGTGAGGTTTGGGGTATTCTCGGCGAAGTATTCATGGCTGTCGGCGTTGGATGCGGCCTTCTCAGGGTCTTCCTTCGCCAGCTCCTTGGAGTTGTTGTGACCGTACTGGTGATCATCCGTTCCGGCAACGACGCTGAAGTGGCTGACCTCATGCAGAATCGTGCCTGACCTCGAATCGGTTCCATTCAGCGCCGCCGTCCAGAACTTACCGCAGACGTGAACGCGGTAGGGCTGTCCGGCAAAAACATAAGCAAAGATCGTGTCTTTACAACGGTCACCAGCACAATGGAAGCTGACGGACTTGTTGGCGATTGCGTCATGGATCTTCTGGAATTGCCCCAGGATGCGCGTATAGCGGGCGTCCGTGTACTCGCCAAACCAGGCCGTGTAGCGCTTCGACCTCGAACGCTTTGCAGCAGGCACCTCCTTCAGCGCATTGACGGCGCTCAATGCCAGATTGGCTGCTTCCGGGATGGCGACCTTGAGCTCGGCCTGCTGGGTGTCGTTGCACTGCTCGAATTGGGAGGGCGCCCTGGCGCTGCGCAGCCCTGGTGCCAGTGCCCGCGCAGCCGTGACCTGGAAGGCCGCCGCATTGCTTCGCACTTCCAGGAGGGGCCCGCTACGGACGCCGCGCGTGGCGCCGGCCGAGGGACCCATGAGCGCCCTGGCATCGACGTTGTATGCCACCGAGTAGGGCCCCGGCTCCTGGATCCCGTAGTTCTCGCCGAGGTCGACGGTGGCGGTGAGGGATGCGCCCGGCGCTATCGTGACGTAGTCGCGGGCCGTCGGCGGCAGGCGCTTCACGATCGGCCCGATGTAGGGCACCACCTGGGATCCCCTGACGACGCGCAGGAAGTCTTCCGTCACGCCGTCGAGGGGGGTGTGCCAGCTGAGGATTCGAACCGGCGCGTTGGACGTATTCTTTATGATGAATTCCACCACGATCGGCGCGGTGGAGCCATAATCCTGCTGGCGGGGCTGGATCGTAACTTCCAGGACCTGGGCCGGCGTTTGCGCAGCGGCGGACACGGCACCGATGACCAGCACCGCCGCGCAGCAGATCATGCGCCCAAGTAAGCTTTTCACGTCGTCACCCGTGGCATGTTGGCTGGAGGAGCAAATCGACTAACCTGCACTCGGATGCCAAGACTAGTGGGCAGAGTTGAGGCCGGCACGCCTACTCGGCGCGAATTCTTGCCGATCATTGATAATATACCGCTTCCGGGCGTGGCGCCCAACGAGACCAAGGGTGCGCTGGGGGAGGATACGCAACTCCCGGTTGGGGTGCGGCCGTTGACAATGCCTCCCACCCGATCTCTGCTGCCCACAGCCAGGATGATCGGGGGGCGAAGCGCGCCATGACTGCCCGCACCATGTTTGCCAAGATCTGGGATGCCCATGTGGTCGCCAATCTCGGCGACAACGCCTACCTGCTGCACATCGACCGCCACCTGCTGCACGACCTCGGTGGCTCGCGCGGGCTGCTCGACCTCAAGCGCCGCGGCATCAAGGTGCACAGCCCGCACTTGACCTTTGCCACCCCGGATCACGCCATCTCGAGCGCCCCGGGACGGGCCGGCACATCCGAGGTCGGGATCGATCTTCTCGAGGCGTTGCGCACGGAGACCAGCCAGGCCGGCGTCCGCCTGTTCGACATCGACCAGCCCGGCCAGGGCATCGTGCACGTGATCGGGCCCGAGCTCGGCTTGAGCCTGCCCGGCTGCCTCATCGTCTGCGGCGACAGCCACACCTGCACCCACGGCGGCATGGGGGCGCTGGCCTTCGGCGTCGGCTCGAGCGAGCTTGCCCATGTGCTTGCTACCCAGACCCTGGTACAGCGCCGCCCCAAGACCCTGCGGGTGCATTTCGAGGGCGCCATGGCCGTCGGCGTCACGCCCAAGGACCTGATCCTGCGGCTGATCGGCGAGATCGGCGCGGGCGGCGGTACGGGCTACGCCGTCGAGTACGCCGGCAGCGGCGTCCGCGCGCTCGGCGTGGAAGGCCGGCTCACGATCTGCAACCTCTCCATCGAGCTCGGCGCCAAGATGGGCTTCATCGCCCCCGACGACACCACCTATGCCTACATCGAGGGGCGGCAGTTCGCGCCCAAGGGCGCCCTATGGGACCGCGCCGTGGCGGCCTGGCGCCAGGTGCCGAGCGACGCCGATGCCGCCTTCGACCGCGAGGTGGCGATCGACGTCGGCGCCATCGCCCCGCAGATCACCTGGGGCACCAGCCCCGAGCACGTCATCGCCGTCGACCAGCGCATCCCCGATCCCGCGCGCATCGCCGATCCGAGCCGCCGCGGCGGCATGGAGGCGGCGCTCGATTACATGGGGCTCGAGCCCGGCAAGCCGATCGCGGGCACCAAGGTCGACTGGGTGTTCATCGGCTCGTGCACCAACAGCCGTCTTTCCGATCTGCGCGCGGCAGCTGCGGTCGCGCGCGGTCGCAAGGTGGCCGAAGGTGTGCGCGCCTGGGTGGTGCCGGGGTCGGAGACGGTGAAGCGCGACGCCGTCGCCGAGGGCCTCGATCGCATCTTCACCGAGGCGGGTTTCGAGTGGCGCGAGCCCGGCTGCTCCATGTGCCTTGCCGCCAACGGCGAGACCGTGCCGCCGGGCCAGCGCTCGGTGTCGACCTCCAACCGCAACTTCGTGGGACGGCAGGGGCCGCGAGCGCGCACGCACCTCGCCAGCCCCGCCATGGCCGCCGCCGCGGCAATCGCGGGCGCCATCACCGACGTGCGCCGGATGGGGAGCTGAGGCCCATGGAGAAGTTCACAACCCTCAACGCCGTGGCCGCGCCCATCCTGCGCGAGAACATCGATACCGACATCGTCATCCCGATCTCGAGGATGGTCGGCAACTCGGCGCGCGGCCATCTCGGCAACTGGGGCTTCAGCGCGCTGCGCTACCAGCCCGACGGCGCGGAGAACCCCGCCTTCATCCTAAACCGTGAGCCCTATCGCGGCGCCCAGATCCTGCTCACCGGCGTCAACTTCGGCTGCGGCTCCTCGCGCGAGGCGGCGGTGTGGACGCTGCAGGAGATGGGCATCCGCTGCGTGATCGGCTCGAGCTTCGGCGACATCTTCTTCAACAACTGCTTCCAGAACGGCCTGCTGCCCGTCGTGCTCGACCGGGAGACGGTGGAGAGCCTCGCCCGCGAGGTGGAAGCGAGCCAGGGCGCGGGCCGCATCAGCGTCGACCTGGCCCAGATGGAAGTTACCTCGCCATCGGGCAAGCGCTACGCGTTCGCGGTCGAGCCCGCGCGGCGAGGGGCGCTGCTCGAGGGGCTCGACGAGATCGGCATGACGCTGCGGCGCGCGCCCGAGATCGAGGCCTTCCAGGCGCGCGACCGCGACGAGCGACCGTGGGTGCACCAGATCTGAAGGCCGCCGGCGCATGATCCCGACCTCGACCTTCTCCGCCGATCGGCTGCTCGCCGAGCTGCTCGACTGGGTGCGCATCGAGAGCCCAACCTACGATGCGACTGCCGTCAACCGCATGGAGGCCCTGATCGCCGAACGCATCGGCGCGCTCGGCTTCTCGGTCGAGCGGCTGCCGGGTCGCGACGGCCTCGGCGACATACTGCGCTGCTCCCGCGCCGGCCGGCGCAACGGACCTGGCATCCTGATGATCGCGCACGCCGACACCGTGCACCCCGTTGGCACGCTGGCTGACAAGCTTGCCATCCGCCGCGAGGGCGACAAGTGCTTCGGGCCCGCCATCTATGACATGAAGGGCGGCACGGTGATGGCGCTCGCCGCACTCGAGGCCGTGATCGAGGCCGGCAAGCTCGAGCTGCCCGTCACCATCATCATCAACCCGGACGAGGAGATCGGCAGCCCCACCTCGCGCGAGCTGATCGAGGCGGAAGCGCAGCGCCACAAGTATGTGCTGCTGCCCGAGCCGGCCAAAGGCCCGGGTGGCGAGGCCACCACCGGCCGCCACGCCTTTCAGCGCTACTTCCTGACGACGCACGGCCGGCCGGCGCACTCGGGCTGGACCAACAAGGACGGCCGCTCCGCCGTGCGCGTGATGGCCCAGCTCGTCGAGGAGCTCGAGAGCCGGTCGAACTTCGACACGGGCCCCACCTACGCGGTCAGCGTCATTCATGGCGGGCAGTGGGTGAACTGCGTGCCCATGGCCTGCACGGCGCAGGCGCTGTGCGTGGCGCGCGACATGGCGACCTTTACCGAGATCGGCCAGGTGATGGACGGCCTCGTCGGCGTGCGCGCGGACGTGCGCATCGAGGTCGTGCGCGGGCCGGTGCGGCCGCTGTGGACCGCGCATGCGGGTACGATGGGCCTCTACGAGCGCGCCCGCCGGATCGCCGGCGACATCGGTTTCGAGCTGCCGCACGCCCAGCACGGCGGCGGCTCCGACGGCAACTTCACCGGCGCCATGGGGATTGCCACGCTCGACGGCATCGGCGTCATGGGCGGCGGTGCCCACACGCATGAGGAGCATATTCTCGTCTCCTCGCTGGTGCCGCGCGCCACCCTGCTCGCCCGCCTGATCGCCGAGCTGGATTGACGCCCCTTACCGATCAACGATCGCGTCGATCCATGGATTGACGACAGGAGCGCGTGCTCGCGTGTAGTCGTCGGTATTCCGCGTCACGATGGTAAGGCCGTAGTGGAGGGCGGTCGCAGCAATGAAGAGGTCCGGCTGCGAAAAGGTGTGACCGATCTTGCGGCCCTCTTCGACCAGCAGCCGCCATCTCACAATGATGTCCTCGCTGACGGCAAGGACGCGCTGTTCGAACATCGGCCGCAGCTTATGGTCCAGCCAAGTCTCCAGCCCGGCCCGGCGCGCGGCATCGGGTAGCAGCTCGATGCCGAAGCGGATCTCCGCCAGCGTAACACTGCTGACAAACAGGAGGTTGAGGGGTTGAGCGGCAACAAAACTGACGACCTTGCGCTCCGGTCTCGCGCGGCGCAGTTCAGAGAGTACATTGGTGTCGAGCAACCACCCGGTCACAGGCTGACATCGCGCACGGGCAAGCGCATCCTTGGCGGTTCGATATCGACGTCGCGCAGGGGCGACTCTTGCATCAATCGCACCAGCGCCTCGCCTTTGAGGCCGCCCGTCAATCTGCCAAATTCCTGGACCGAAACGACAATAACCTCATCACGGCCATGCACCGTGACAACCTGCGGCCCATCGCTTTTCACCTTACGAACCAGCTCGCTGAATCGGCCCTTGGCGTCTTGCAGCGGCCAACGGCCGGGCCGTTGAGACCCGGTGCGGCGGGCGCGGGACGCCGTGCCGCGCGATTTAGTTTTTCTAGTCATTCTGACTAGATTTCATACCAGAACCGCGGCGAGACAGCAAGACGGTACGAACGACCTCAACGCGCCGTCGGATCGGGTCCGAGCTTCACCTGCATCTTGCCGAAGTTCTCGCCGCGCAGCAGGCCGATGAAGGCGCGCGGCGCCTTGTCGATGCCCTCGACGATGTCCTCCCGGTATTTGATGCGGCCCGAGCGCACCCACTCGCCCATCCGGCGCAGCGCCGGCCCGTACCTGGCATTGAAATCCCAGACGATGAAGCCGCGCGCGGTGACGCGTTTGCCCACGAAGGTGCCCATGTGGCGCGGGCCGGGCTCGGCCGTGTTGTACTGCGAGATGGAGCCGCACAGCGCCACGCGCGCCCAGAAGTTCAGGTTCGCTAGCACCGCGTCGCTCACCGGCCCGCCGACGTTGTCGAAATAGACATCGACGCCGTTCGGACACGCCGCCTTTACGGCCGCGGCGAGGTCCGTCTCGGCCTTGTAGTCGACGGCGGCGTCGAAGCCGAGGGTGTCCTTGATGAAGGCGCATTTCTTCGCACCCCCGGCGATGCCGACGGCGCGGCAGCCGGCGATCTTGGCGAGCTGGCCCACGAGCTGCCCGACCGCACCGGAAGCCGCCGACACGACCACCGTCTCGCCGGGCTTGGGCTGGCCCACATCGTACAGGCCGAAGTAGGCCGTCATGCCAGGCATGCCGAGGACGCCGTTGGCCGTCGAGATCGGGGCCATCGACGGGTCCACTTTCCGAAGCGCCGGGCCCGGAGCGATGGCGTACTCCTGCCAGCCCAGGCGGTCCTCGATGATGTCGCCGACCTTGTAGTCGGGATGGTTCGACTTGACGACCTCGCCGACGGTGCCCCCGCTCATGACCTCGCCGATGCCGACCGGGGCTGCATAGGAGGCAGCATCGCGCATGCGCCCGCGCATGTAGGGATCGAGCGACAGATAGACGACGCGCACGAGCAGTTGGCGCGCGCCGGGCTCCGGCACCGGCGCCTCCTCGATGCGGAAATCGGATTCGGCCGGCTCGGCGGGCGGGCGCCGGGCGAGCACGACGCGGCGGTAGGTCTTGGGGATGTTGGGGGCCATCAGCTCACTCCAGCTTGTGCGGTCGAACGGGCGCGTAGGGGCAAGTACACGGTGAGATCAGGTCAGGAGCCTGCGGCGCGCGCGGTGGCATCGATGTGCGCCGCCAGGTCGGTGTCGACGCCGACCGCCGAGCCCGCCCGGCTGGCCTTGCGGCTGGGCGCCGCCACGCAGCAGGACGTCGAGCAGATCCTTGGCATTGAACATTGCGCAACTCCTCCGTTGCACGCAGGTTTCCCCTTGGGCCAGCCTCGCACAAGATCCCGGCTCAGAGAATGCCGTATTTGGCAAACACGTCGGCAAGCTTCTGGCCCGCGCGCAACTCGCCAAGCGTATTGCGCTCGCCCTCGACCTTCTCGAAGGCCAGCTCCAGCACGGCGGCCTCCACCGTTCGCGGCACCACGACGACGCCGTCGGCATCGCCAAAGACCAGGTCGCCCGTCTCCACCCGCACGCCGCCGCAGCGGATCGGCACATCGAGCGCCATGACGCGGCCCCGCCCCTTGGTGTCGAGCGGCCCGATGCCGCCATGGAACACGGGAAAGCCCATGGCGCGGATGGCCTTGACGTCCCGCACGGCCCCGTCCATCAGCGCGCCCGCCGCGCCGCGCACCTGCGCCGCCGTCGACAGCAGCTCGCCCCATGGCGCAATGCGCGCCGGATTGCTGCAGGCAAAGACTGGGATCTCGCCCGCAGCGAGGCTGTCGATGAGCGCGATCTCGAGCTCGTAGGGGTTGCTGCCGGGCACGTGGCGATCGACCTCCATGAACTGGGCCGTGCGCGCGCGGCCGACCATGACGCTCGCCTCGTCCAACGGCCGCACGCGCGCGGGCAAGGCCTGGTCCATGATGCCGACGGCATCGAGGCAGTCCGAGAGCACGGAGGCGAAGAGTTGGTTGCGGATGTCGGCCATCGCGGCGGTCATGGGCGATCTCCCTGGTTCCTTTTGGTGATGCGTCGCGCCCATGATGCGACAGAACCGGCGCCCCAGCCTATGGTCGTGTCGTTATAGGGGCCGGGCCATACGAGTAGGGGTCTAAGATGCGATCCATTGCCGACGTGGGATGCAAACTGGGGCAAGGTCCGCGAAGTGCCCAACCTCTATCGTCTTCGATCGGAGAGCGCGTCAAGAATTGGACAATCGGGAACGGCATTGCCGCTGCACTTGGCGGCTAGGTCCGTCAGCACCCGCTCGAGCTTCCTGAGGTCTTTGACCTTGCGGCGGATGTCGGTGACATGTTCTTCGGTCATGGATTTGACCTCGGCACAGGTGAGATCGTGTCCGCGCACAAGGCCGAGCAGGTCGCGAATCTGATCGAGGGAGAACCCGAGCTCGCGGCCGCGCCGGATGAAGGTCAGGCGCTTGCGATGGGCACTGTCATAGACGCGCTGGCGCCCTTCCGTGCGTGGCGGCGCGGGTATGAGCCCGATCTTCTCGTAGTAGCGGATTGTCTCGATGTTGACCCCGGTTTCGGCGGACAGGACGCCGATCGGGAAATGCGTGGCTCGCAAGAACGTGATCCTCCTTCGGGAGATTTGCCTTGAACCTGTAGTCCCTACAGATCGCAAAGTATGCCGGCGAAGACAAGAAGGGGCAACGGCTCATGGCTCAAACGACACGCGCCGACTTGGCCGGCAAGGCAACCGAACGCGCTGGCGATGAGGGATCGCGCGCACGCTGGATTGCGGCCGGCGGTCTCCTCGGCGCGCTGGCGGCTTCCTCATGCTGTATCCTGCCGCTCGCGCTGTTCGGCCTGGGCATCTCCGGGGCGTGGATCGCCAACTTCACGGCCTTGGCGCCCTACAAGGCGTACTTCGCCACGGGCACGCTCGCGCTTCTCGGCTACGGCTACTACCTGGTTTACGTGAGGCCGATGCAGGCGTGCGCCGACGGCTCCTGCGTGCGACCGCTGCCGAACCGCTTCGTCAAATCCAGCTTGTGGGTCGCCACCGCTCTGGTGGTGGTCGCGCTGAGCTTCGACACAATCGCGCCGCTGCTCTTGCAATGACCAACAGAAGGAGAATGCTCATGAGACGTCTCGTCCGGTTTGCCGCGCTCGCCCTCGGCCTGTTGGGCTCGAGTGCCGCCTTCGCCGCCGAGCACACGGTGCAGCTCGAGGTGGCCAACATGAGCTGCGCGGCCTGCGAGCCCATCGTGCGCAAGACGCTGAGTGCGGTCCTTGGGGTGACCAAGGTCGCCGTGTCCGCCGAGAAGGCCTCTGCCGTCGTCACCTTCGACGATCAGAAGACGAGCGTGGGAGCGCTGATCAAGGCCGTGAGCAATGCCGGCTACCCCACGAAACTCGCAGCCGCTGCGGCTCCGAAAACACAATGAAAGACGCGACCCTGATCAGGACCGGAGCCATCGGCGCCGTCATCGCCGCCGTGTGCTGCGCCACGCCGGTGCTGGTGATTGCGCTGGGGGCGGTCGGCCTGGCGACGCTGACACGCTATCTCGATTACGTGCTGCTGCCTGCGCTCGCCCTCTGCATTGGTTTGATCGGTTACGGCTTCTACCTGCGGCGACAGGCGGCAGCCTGTCGCGCACCAGAAGCGAGCGAGAAAAGGAACGTCTGAGATCATGAGCGACTGTTGTGCGCCCCGCGGCGTGACAGGTGAGAATGGCGCTTCTGAGCCGGCTATGCCGGGCTTTGCGCTTCGCCCCGGTGTGACCCTGCCCGACTGGTCCATCGTAGCTTCTGCGCGCGCCAGGGAGGCGTTGCAGGCATTGCTGCGATCCGAGCACCTACTCCATCGCTGGAGCGGGTACACGGTCGAGGCCGACCGGGTGCGCAGCGCCGTGCTGCGGTTGTACGCGGAAAATGGCCGGGCACCTCGCGTTGAAGCCATCGCGGAGCGTTCCGGGATAAGCACGACGGCCGCGCAAGCGTTGCTCGACGAGCTTGGGGCGCGCGACCTCGTCGTTCTCGACGGCCACCGGATCATCGGTGCCTACCCGTTCACCGATGCGAATACCGGGCACCGGGTGACATGGGGTGGTCACGCCGCCAATGCCATGTGCGCGGTCGATGCTCTCGGCGTTGGGGCGATGCTGGGGCGTGAGACGGCCATCGCTTCGCACTGTCGGCACTGCGGCGCTCCGATCCGGATCGAGACGCGGGACGATGGCCGCGGGCTGGCGCTTGCCGAGCCGGAGGCAGCTGTGGTGTGGCTCAGTACGCGGTACGAAGGCTGCTGTGCAGCAGGATCGCTGTGCCGGGACACCAGGTTCTTCTGCTCGGACGCGCATCTCGAAGCCTGGCGGAGCGAAAGCCGCGCGGAGGTGCCGGGATCGCGGCTGACGATCGAGGAGGCGCTGCAAGTCGGACGAGCAATCTTCGGCCCGAGCCTGGCTGGACTGGAGGCCGTCGAGGGCCAAGGTTCGGCGCGCCCCGTTAGGAGCAACGGCCGATGGCACGACATTGTCGTGATCGGTGCTGGGTCAGCCGGGTTCTCGGCGGCCATCACGGCGGCCGAGCAAGGTGCGAACGTGGCTCTCATCGGTCACGGCACGCTCGGCGGCACCTGCGTCAATGTCGGCTGCGTGCCCTCGAAAACCCTGATCCGGGCCGCCGAGAGCGTGCATCAGGCCGGCGCTGCCGCACGCTTCGCCGGCATTCGGGCCGAGGGCCGGGTGACGGACTGGGCGGCGCTCGTTGCCCAGAAGGATGAGCTGGTCGCAGGCTTGCGCCAAGCCAAGTATGCGGACCTGCTGCCCGCCTACAATGGCATTGCCTACCTCGAAGGGCCGGCGCGGCTCGCCGATGACGGCGTCATCGTCAACGGCTCGCTGATCAAAACGCCGAAAGTGATCATCGCGACGGGCGCACGCCCGGCCGTGCCGCCGATCCCCGGCATCGAGACCATCGACTATCTGACAAGCACGTCGGCCCTCGACCTCAAGGCGTTGCCAAACAGCTTGCTCGTGGTCGGTGGCGGCTTCGTCGGGGCGGAGCTGGCGCAGCTCTTCGCTCGGTCGGGCGTCGCGGTGACGATTGTCTGCCGCAGCCGCCTGCTGCCCGCGGCAGAGCCGGAAATCTCCGAAGCCCTGTCGCGCTACTTCCAGGAGGAAGGCATCACGCTCGAGTGCGGGGTCGCATACGAGTCTTGCCGCAAGACGGAATCGGGCGCCGAGCTGAGCGTGCGCCAGGATGGCCGGCAGCGCATCCTCGCCGCCGAGAAGCTGCTGATCGCGACCGGCCGCAGTCCGAACGTGGAGCAGCTCGGCCTCGCCGAGGCCGGGGTGCGGCAAGGGAAAGGCGGCGCGATCGAGATTGATGACCGCATGCGCACATCGAGGTCTGGGATCTATGCGGCCGGCGACGTGACGGGCCGCGACCAGTTCGTCTACATGGCAGCTTATGGCGCGAAACTCGCGGCCAATAACGCCCTCAAGGGTGACAGCCTCGCCTACGACAACCGCGCCATGCCAGAGGTCGTGTTCACCGATCCGCAGGTGGCAAGCGTCGGCTTCACGGAGGCACGGGCCAAGGCAGCGGGGCATGAGGTGGCGACCTCAGTCCTGTCTCTCGACAATGTGCCGCGGGCCATTGCCGCGCGCGACACGCGCGGGCTCATCAAGCTGGTCGCCGACGCGAAGAGTCGCAAGCTGCTCGGCGCACACATCTTGGCCCCGGAGGGTGCCGACAGCATCCAGAGCGCAGCGCTCGCCATCAAGGCTGGCATGACGGTGGAGCAGCTCGGGGAGATGATCTTCCCCTACCTCACCACCGTCGAGGGCCTGAAGCTCGCAGCACAGACCTTCAACAAGGACGTGAAGATGCTGTCCTGCTGTGCAGGCTAGCTGTGGCGGCGTAGACGAACCGCAAACCGGCTTGAGGAGTTGGCCTGCTTGCGGCGTGCCTTGTTTGTGCAGAACTACCACATGTTGGTGCTCGCCGGCACATGGACCGGTTGGGGTCAAACTCTGCCTCTCGACATCGATCTGGCGATGGTTCGATTGGTGGGGAGCAGCGGACAGGGTCGTGGTGGCGGTTGGGAGGGCACGGCCTGGGGGTTTGCCTATTGCCCCGCAGCGCCGTCTTGACCCCGAGACGGCCTTGCCGTGAGATGCGCGGCGCGGGTGGGCTCTGGCGGGCACGGCGGCCGGCAAAATGAGGGCGGCGATCCGCCATGGCATGGCGGCGGCCGCAAAAGTGCCGCATAAACCCATCAGGTGAGAGCGTTCGCGCAAGATGCAGAGGGTTGCATGCGGGCGAAGCTGAGGAGGGCGATTGCGGCGGCCACGGCGCTCGCGGTGGCGATGCCGTATCCGGCATCGGCGGGGCCGACGCTGCTGTTCGATGCGTCCGACGGCATGGTGCTCTACGCCGAGGATGCCGACAACCAGTGGCACCCCGCCTCCCTCACCAAGATCATGACGACCTACCTCGCCTTCGAGGCGATCAAGGAAGGCAAGCTGACGCTGCAGTCCAAGATCGGCTGCTCGGAGCTTGCCTACAATCAGCCGCCGAGCAAGGTCGGCCTGCCGGTCGGCGCCGAGATGACCGTGGAGACGGCCCTGCAGGCCGTCATCATCAAGTCGGCCAACGACGTGTCGGTGATGCTGGCCGAGGCGGTGGCTGGCTCGCACGACGCCTTCGTGGAGCGCATGAACGCAACTGCGGCCCGTCTCGGCATGGCGCGCACCAAGTTCGTCAACGCCAACGGCCTGCCGGCGCCGGAGCAGGTGACGACGGCGCGCGACCTGGCCAAGCTCGCCACCGCCGTGGTGCGCGACTTTCCCCAGTACGCGCACATGTGGTCGATGCTCGACATGCGCGTCGGCAAGCGCCGCCTGCGCACCCACAACGGGCTACTCAACAACTACGAGGGCGCCGACGGCCTCAAGACCGGCTTCATCTGCGACAGCGGCTTCAATATCGTCGCCAGCGCCACCCGCGAGGGCCGCAAGCTGGTCGCGGTGGTGCTGGGCGAGCCGACGGGACGCGAGCGCTCGCTGCGCGCGGCCAGCCTGCTCGAGCACGGCTTCCAGACGCACGCCTGGAAGGCGCTGTTTCCGGTCGTGACGCTCGATACCCTGCCGGTCGGCGAGGACGCCAAGGGGCCCGTCACCATCCGCAAGTCCGTCATCTCGTATGTCTGCGGCACCGCCCGCAAGCGGGTGGCCAAGTCGCGCAAAGGCAAGAAGAAGGGCAGCGAGACGGTCGCCAAGGGCTCCGTCAAGAAGAAGGTGCCCTCCAAGCAGAAGGCCGCCGCCACCGGCAGCAAGGCGCAGTAGGCTCAGGAATTCTGCCGCTGCGCCGCATCCTGCGGTGCTCGCAACGCCTCAGACGATCAGCTCCAGCGGACGGCCCTGGTAGGGGCAGCCCTCCTGCGGCGTGTCGGCGCCGTCCTCGCGGTCGGAGCGCGTATCGTCGTTGGGGACGACCTCGCGCGGCCGCGGCCGGGCCGGCGCCGGCTTGCTCTCTCCCCGCGCGCCGGGTCCCGACACCTCGGGGGCGGGTGCCCGCTCGGCCTTGCTCTGGGCCGCGCATGGCGTAGCCAGCAGCGCGAGCATGGAGAGCCCGACGACGGCGGCGGCGAGTATGGAAGCGCGTGGGTGTTTCATGCCGGTTTCTCCGGGTCGTCGATGGCAGCGTACCGCGGCGGCACGGCCGGGCCAATCCGCCCGGGGCACACGCCCCAAGCTTTTCCCGTCTTGCCGCGTTTCCTCGCCGGCGCCGCACCCCGTTAACCCTAGTGCGTGCGCCATCCAAACCGGCGGCGCTGTTCTGGCGCCATTCTTGCTACTGGCTCGATCGATGGGGTCGATCGATGGGCTCGATCGATGGGCTCGATACTGGCGGCCTACCACACATCCAGGGGCGCAAACATGGCATCGGGTTGGCATTTCGAGGAAGACGCAACGCCCACGCCGGGCGAGGTGGAGGCCATGGTAGCGGTCCTGGAAGGCCGGCATGGCACTTGGGCCGCCGACGTGGCCGAGTTCTTCTCAACGCTGCACAGCCTCAAGGGGGACGCCGGGCGCAGCTGGGCCTGGGCCGGCGTAGCCGAAATGGCACGCCGCCGTGCCGAAGCGCGCCTGAGCGAGCCCTGCTCCTGAACGCCTGACCCGAAAAGCAAGAAGCACAGTGACTGCCTCCCTGCACGCCCGCAGCATCGCGGCCCTTTGGCGATGGGGGCACGCCGGCGAACTGGCCCGCCAGGCCGGCCGCATCTATCGCGGCGACAGCGAGCGGTCGCGCATGCAGCGCGACGCGGTCATCGCCCTTGGCGTGCGGCTGGCGAGTGCCGCCATCCTCTATCTCTCGCAGGTGGTGCTGGCGCGCTGGATGGGCGGATACGAGTACGGCGTGTACGTGTTCGTGTGGACCTGGGTGCTGGTGCTGAGCGGCTTTTCCGCGCTCGGCCTGCCCACGACCATGATCAGGCTGCTGCCGGCCTACCGTGAAGCCGGTGAGCATGCCCTCCTGCGCGGCCTGCTGTTCGGTGGGCGGGCGCTGGCGCTCGGCGCCGGCAGTGCCGTGGCCGCCACCGCGCTCGTGCTCCTGTGGCTCCTGGGCGACCGGCTGACCAGTCACTATGTGCTGCCCGTCTACCTGGCGCTTGCCTGCGTGCCACTGTGTGCACTGAGCGATGTGCAGGATGGCATCGGCCGTGGCCGGGCCTGGATGACCATCGGCCTGGTACCGCCCTACATCCTGCGGCCGCTGCTGCTGCTCGCCTGCATGACCGGCGCGCACGCGCTTGGCCTGCCGATGGAAGCACGCACGGCGGCCGCCTCGGCCGTCGTCGCCACTTGGCTTGCCGCGCTCGTCCAGATGGGGCTGATCGGCCGCCGGCTCGCCCGCGAGCTGCCCAGGACGAGCGCGCGTTACGACTTTTGGGCCTGGATCAAGGTGTCCCTGCCGCTGCTCGCCATCACGGTGTGCGAGCTGGCGCTCCTCAACGCCGACGTGCTGGTGATCTCGGCCTTCCTGACGCCGACCGACGTCGGCATGTACTTCGCCGCTGCCAAGACCATGAGTCTCATCATGTTCATCCACTACGCGGTCGGCAGTGCCGTCGCCAACCGCTTCTCGGCGCTCGGCGTGCGCGGCGACCGCGCCGGCCTCGAGGCCTTCGTGCGCGATGCCGTGCGCTGGACCTTCTGGCCCTCCCTGGCCGCGGCCATTGCCATCCTGGCGCTGGGCAAGCCGCTCCTGTGGTTGTTCAATCCGCAGTTCACCGAGGCCTACCCGGTCATGTTCGTGCTCGCCGCCGGCCTGCTGGTGCGCGCCTCGATGGGCCCGGCCGAGTTCGTCTTGAACATGCTGGGCGAGCAATGGCTGTGCGCGCTGGTGCTGATCGTCGCCGTCGCCCTCGACATGGCGCTGTGCTTTGCGCTGATCCCGGTGTTGGGCATGCTCGGCGCGGCGATGGCCACCTCGGTCTCGCTCGCCACCGCCTCGGTGCTGAATTACGCCGTGGCGCGCCGGCGCCTCGAGCTCGAGCTCTCGATCTGGACCGGCCTGCGCGCGCCCGCGCGGAAGGCGTGAGCGTGGGAGCAGTGCGCCGGCGAAGGTGGAGCGTGCAGCAGCTTACAGGGACGAGCCGACCACCAGGGTCCAGAACGTCTTGAACTCGGTGCGCGGGTCCTGCACCAGGGCAATGCCCATGTGCTCGGCGTCGGCCAGCAGCAGGTTCTTGTTGTGGCCCGGGCTCGCCTGCCAGCCCTTCATGACCTCTTCGATGTTGACCTGGCCGGTGCCGACGTTCTCGGCCGCGAGCTTGGCGTTGTAGCCGGCGCGCTTGACGCGGTCCCACGGATTGGAGCCGTCCGAGCCGTAGTGCGAGATGCGGTCCCATTTGGCGAGGTCGCGCGAGTGGGCCTTGGCAGCTTCGGTGAGCGCCGCGTTCAGCTTCAGGGCCTTGAGCCCCTTGTCCCGGCGGTAGGCGTTGATGAGCTCGCGCGCCTTCTCGGCATCCAGGCGCGTGCCGCCATAGTTGCGGTCGGCCAGCGCACCGGGCGGTGCCCGCTCGAAGGTGCCTTTCGGGATGCGGTCGTCGGCGCTGGCGTTGCGCTGGGTGGTGCCCTTGGACGGGCTTGCAGCGCTCGGGGGACTGGCCGTGTCGCTGCTGCGCGCGCTGCGGCTCGGCGCAATCGCATGCGTCGGCTGGCCGGCGTTGGCAAAGCCCGCCGACAGCGACGAGCTGGCCATGCCGCAGCCGCCGAGCAGCAGGAGGGCACATGCGGGTAGCAGTACGCGATACATCATCACACTCCCGCCGTAGGGATAACAACCGACCGCAGAATGCCGCGAAACCCTTTAACTGTCCGTTAAGGCTCGCGCGGGCCCGAGTCGGCTCGGCTGGGTCGCAGGGCCGCAACGCTCATATTGCTGGAACGATCCCTCGTGGCCGCCGCTCGGCCAACAAGCCAAACGGATCGGCGGACGAGACGTAGCGAAGGATGTGCCCTGTTTTCCCGGCGCCAATCGGCCATGCAAATGGGACACGAGTTTGACGGAACTGAGATTTTCGGCCGCAATTGCCGCCGCGGCGCCCTCGAACAGGCGCCCGAGCTGGCGGTTGTGTTGTAGCGGCGCGGGGATACGGCTCGCTCCGCTTCAAGATGCGCTCCGCGTGTGTGCCAAGCAGGTTTGCCGAGGCTGGCCGACGGTTGCACTGAGGCTACAGGGTCCGTTTTCGGTGTCCTCCAGCCGCACGGCATGCGTGACAGGACCGGAGATGACCCCAACCCGACTTCGACCAACGAGTAGCTTCCCTGCAACAGATGGTGTGACGCTCGAAGAAAACGGATTGGATTGATGCTCCTCCGAGTCGCCTGTTGGCACCTATTGAATGTGAGAGATCAACGTGTTGATTTACCTCGGCGAGCATCCGGCGATTTTTTACAGAATACGGCTTTGTAAAGAATGAAAAACTCTCAGAGCTCCCACCCAGAGCAGCAGCCGTTAACCTGCGCCGCGGACGCGCTCGCGCACCGCGCTCATGGTGAACGTGTCCTGCACCAACGCGTAGATGATACACGCCTCGACGCCCGTTCGGGCGCAGGCACGCGCCGTGATAGCGGTGTCGGGCGACGTGCCAGTCGCGGCCACCTCCCGACACATCTGCGCGAAGAGATCGTCATCGAACCGGAGGCCAAAGCCTGCCCATGCCGCGGCGGCGAAGAAGACGGATGGCCGACCGAGGCGCTCGTCGCCAATGTGCTCGTATCGGAATACGCCGATCACCTGCCGCTCTACCGACAAGCCCAAATCCTGGCCCGCGAAGACATTGCGTTCGATCGTACGCCGTGCCTATTAGCCGAAGAAGCGGAACAAACCGGCGAGGCCACTCCAGGCCGCAAGCGCAAGAAGTATAGTCTTGATCATTTCATCGCGAATGAGGGTCGATACGATTACAATCAGACGCCATGACAGCCACCAGGCCAGCGCGCCCAAGCGGGTCAGGATCGGCGTCAGGATCGGCCCCAGGAGGAATAGAAGGCAGAACATGAGAACAACGAGGGCGGCGTCGGCGGCCAAGAGTTCAGGCACGGCGGCATTGTTCGGATGCACCACAGATCATCTCCTTCGCATGGCGCAAGCAAACTGCGCGGGAACCGAAAACATGCCTATCCCTATAAGTCCGATGAACCGAAATGGGGGGGCACAGATGGAAATTGTCAGAAACGGCAGTGTGGATTTGAGCGCTTCCCATCTGGAGCTGATGGGAGATGTTGAACACATGCCTGTCCCCTTAGTTACGGCGCAATCGCCAGCTACATGAGCGCCAACAAGGAGTTGGGCCATGACGCAAACGATACCGGACGATCTGTGGCGTGACTTTCCCAAGACCGCGCCGGAGTTCG
>Ga0247727_10001271_pt1 | contig 60624 bp, 69 predicted proteins | sample WisWelCaveWW1625_FD_202498 | JGI IMG/M metagenome (GOLD analysis project Ga0247727, IMG submission 202498) | Biofilm microbial communities from Wishing Well Cave, Virginia, United States - WW16-25 | ecosystem: Environmental > Aquatic > Deep subsurface > Groundwater > Cave microbial mat | place...
CGCGCGTCCGCGGGATCCTCGCGGACGCGCGCGCAGTCGAGCTCTGCGGGCTCTGCCTCGACGGTCCGACGCCCGCGGGACGCGGGCCTCTGACGTTCGCGCGTGAGGACGGCCGCCGCAACCAGCGCTGCGAGAATCCCCACGCCGACGACGATCGACCTGTTCTTCTTCACGTGGCGGGCAGTGTAGATCAGCCAGGATGGAATCGGCGTCCACCGGGGTGCATGATGCCGAGACGGAGGGGATCATGAGGACCTTGGTGCTGGCGTTCACGCTCGGCTGTTCGGCGCCCAAGGGGGGCGGCGCTGGCGAGGCCGCAGGGTGCGATCCCGATTCGTGCGCCGCGGATGCGTGCTGCGCCCCGAGCTTCGTCTGCCACCCGCAGGATGGATGCGTTCCCGACAACGGCAACTGCGACGACGATCCGGACTGCGACGCCGGCTTCGCGTGCAGCCCGGACGGGATCTGTCTTCCGGAGGCGGGAGAACGCTGCGACGACGCGAACCCTTGCCCGAAGGGCCAGTTCTGCTCCGACAACGGCCGCTGCTATCCGGACGGATCCTGCGGCGTCGACGGCGATTGTGCGGACGCCGAGTACTGCAGCGGCGCGGGGAACTGCATCGACGACGGAACCTGCGCGGTCGATTCCGACTGCGAGGCTGGATTCGAGTGCGACGGCGGTCGCTGCCTGCCCGGGGGCGATGCGGGCTGCGGGGGCGAGGACTTTCCGATCGAAGCGCAGCCTCCGAACATGCTCATCGTCCTGGACCGATCCGGCAGCATGGACGAGACCATCGGCGGCGGGTGGCTGGGCGGCGGCTCGTCGAAGTGGGAGATCGCCAAGGAGGCAATCGCACAGATCCTCGCGGACTACGACGACCGGATCCGATTCGGCCTCGACGTCTTCTCCGCGTGCACGGCGGGGGGTTGCGGCCCCGGGATCATCGTGATCGAGCCGGACCTCGGGACGCAGGACGCCATCAACACCGAGTTGGCCGGGACGGACCTTTGCGACAGCGGCAATTCGGAAACGAACATCGGAAATTCGCTGGACGCCCTGGTCGGAGAGCCGCTCCTCCAGGACGCCTCGCGCCAGAGCACGATCCTTCTCATCACGGACGGCGCCGAGAACTGCGGAGGAGACGGCGCGACCGCGGCGGCGGCCTTGCTCGCGCAGGATCTCTCGGTACCGACGTATGTCGTCGGCTTCGGCGACGGCGTGGACGGCGCAGAGCTTTCGGGCATCGCGCGCGCGGCGGAGACCGATCGCGGCGGGGACCCGGTCTACTACCAGGCCGACGACGCAGACGAGCTGCTCGACGCGCTCGGCGAGATCGCGGCGGGCGTCCTCGGGTGCGACTTCCTCCTCGCGAAACTCCCGCCCGGCGAGGACATCTACGTCTTCTTCGACGACGTCGACGAAGTCCCGCGTGACGAGGCGCACGGGGAGGGGTGGGACTACGACCCGGCCACCGGGCGGATCACCTTCTACGGTGCGTACTGCGAACGCTTGCGCAGCGGTGACGTGAACGACGTGGACGTCGTCTTCGGGTGTCCGGATCCGGTGCTCAAGTAACGCCCGTGCGCTATAGTGTCCGCGTGCCGCAACCCCTCGTAGGGGTGCTCGGCCTCCTCCTTTGCTTCCTCCCTGGAGGAGGGTGCGGATCCGCGCCCCCGCCCATCGCCGAGCCGCCCACGGAGTCCGACTTCGAGGCGCGCTACGTCCTGGTCAACTGGCTCGGCCAGGGGCGCCTGTACGTGGCGAGGGCGATCGCCGAGGAGGCTTCGCTCGTGCGCGTTCATTACGCCGACGGAACGGAGGAGTGGGCGGAGGCCGCGCGCATCGACGACGAGCGGATCGCCTCGGGAGATCACGTCACGGTCCTGCTTCGCGACTCGTTGCCGCCCTGGGGCGGGACCGTCCAGCAGAGGCGCGGCGACCGCGTCCTCGTGCTCTTCGACGCGGGCGGGACCGCATGGGTCGACCTCTCGCGGATCGAGGCGGTCGGCCCCACGCCGGACTTGCTGCGGCTGCCCGACGCACGCCGCATCGCGGAGGAGGACGAGCCCACCGTGGCGGAGGGAATGCCTCCGATCGATCCGACCCGTCTGGTCGCGGGCGCGACGCTCACTGCCGTATGGGTCGGCCGACCCTTCGACGCGATCGTGATCGAACGTCGCGGCGATCTGCTCCAGGTCCGATGGGACGGCGACGGAACGGTCGGCTGGATCGCGCTGGAATGGGTCCGCGAGGTCTTTCCGCCTGCGGATCCCGCGGCGCCGCAGTCTGGCGCGCGGGTCCGCGCGCGATCGTCCGACGGACACGCGTACGACGCGGTGGTGCTCTCCCGGCGCCCCGCGGCGGGCGCCGGCGCGGCACGCCGAGCGAGGATCCGTGTCCGGTGGATCAAGGACGGAACGGAAGCGGATCTGACGGTGGCCGACGTCCTGCGAATCCACCCGCGCGCGTCCGTCGAGACGATCCGGGAAGGCGCGCAGGCGCGCGTCGGGTGGCTGGGAGACGTGTTCGACGCGGAAGTGCTGGAGGTCCGCGCGGATCTCGTTCACATCCGCTGGATCGTGGACGGGGGAGAGGCCTGGGTCGAGGCGGCGGACGTGCGGGAGACTCGTGAGCCATCGTCGGCGGCCGTGCCGGCAAGGGAGGAAGCGAACCGGTGACGCCTCAAAAGCAAGCCCTGGCCGCGGCGGAGGCCGCGCTCACCAAGAAGGCCCTGCAGATCACCATCCTCGACGTCCGCGGCAAGTCCGACTACACGGACTACATCGTGCTCGCAAGCGGCACCAGCGACCGCCACGTCCAGGCGATCGCGTCCGCCGTCGACGAGCGGATGCGCCGGCACAAGCGCCCTCCGCAAGGCGTCGAGGGGCTCGCCAACGCGCAATGGGTCCTTCTGGACTTCGGGTCGATCGTCGTCCACGTCTTCTACCGTGCCGCTCGATCGCTCTACGACCTCGACGGCCTGTGGCTGGACGCCGAGCGCGTGCCCGTTCCGGAGGACGGAACCGGCTCGATGTGAAGCTCCGGATTGCCGCGGTCGGAAAAGTCCGGGAGGCGCATCTGCGGGCGGCCGTGGACGACTATCTGTCGCGGATCCGTCGCTTCCATCCGGTCGAGGAGATCGAGGCGAAGGATGGTGCGGCGCTCGAGCGCGCCGCGCCGCAGCGCTTCCGGCTCGTGACGCTCGAGCCTGCGGGGAAGGAGCTGACCAGCGAAGGGTTCGCGGCGTGGGTCGGGCGCGCGATGGGGGAGGGAGCGCTCGGGATCGCGTTCTTCATCGGCGGCCCGGACGGTCTGCCGGCGTCGCTTTCCAGCCGTGCGCATCTGAAGCTGTCCATGTCGAAGATGACCTTGCCGCACCGCCTCGCCCGCATCGTCCTCGCAGAGCAGATCTACCGAGCGTTCACGATCCTGCGTGGACTGCCGTACCCGCGGTGAGGGGGGTCACTCTCTAGGGGTACAAGTAGTTGATTTCATTTGGTTCTCCAGGCTTCGTGACCCGGGAAGCTGGCCGAAAAAGCGGGTCGCGTATCCGAATGTTGCAAGGCCAGCTTCCCGGTCACGAAGCCTGGAGAACCAAATGAAATCAACTACTTGTACCCCTAGAGAGTGACCCCTACCTCTCCCGATTCGCCCGGTTGTCCGCGAAGCCGCTCTCGAAGAGCGGCTGGCCTGCGCGCACCTCGTCGATCCCCAGCGATTCGATCGATTGCCCCCGCCCGAGCAGCCGGCGCACGAAGCTCGCCTCGCGCTCCCCGGCGCCCTCGACGAAGGCGGACACGCTCGTCCGATCGCCGAGCATCGCGGTGAAGGCGAGGACGTGGTCGGGCGCCGTCGCGATCCGGAGCGGGATCGTGCTGCCGACGACGTCCGTGTTCTGCGCGTCTCGCTCGGGGAACCGCTCGCGCAGTGCCGGAAGGTAGTTCGCCGTCGTGCACGCGTTGAAGTAGAGGAGCTGGTAGCCGGACTCGGGGCGACCGACCCGGTCCAGCATCGTCGACGGTCCGCCGGCGAGCGCGGTCGTCAGGGGCGCGTGCGGATGCCCGGTCGGCCCGCCCGCGCGGTCCACGACGAAGTTTCCGCGCGCGCTGTCGATCGGGTCGAAGTCCGGCCCCGTCCCGTAGCGGGCATGTCCGAGGTAGACGACGACCTCGTCGCGACCGAGCGCCCGCGCGAAGGCGTCCCGTACGCCTTCGGGCGTCGGTGCCGCGCCCGGCGTGAGCAGCGAGACGACCAGGTCGGAGCCCTCGCCAGCCGCGCCCGGTACCATCCGGTGCAGGTACGACGCGCCCGGTACGACGCGATCCGGCCCCAACCCGAGGCGGTGTCGCTGCGCCTCGTCGAGCGCCGCCGGGTCGATCGGCATGAATCCCTGATCGAGCAGTCCCTGGCGTAGCTGCGCGATCGAACGGTCTTGCAGGTCTTGCCCCTCGTCGTAGAAGCCGTGCGCGATGGTGACGTCGAGACGCCCGTCCGCGAAGAGTCTGTCGTATTCGGGGAAACGCTCCAGTGTCCGGCCCGGCGAGGGCAGGGCGCGATCGAGCGCCGCGAGCGTCTCGACGTTCACGCGGCCGGTCGGATCGAGCCCCGCGTCCCGCTGGAATCGCGCGACCGCGGCGGACGTCTCGTCTTCGTACGAGCCGTCGGCGCCGTGCACCGGGAGCCCGTAGCCGATCGCCTCGAGGGCGGTCTGGACCGCCCGAACGTCCTCGCCGCGACCGCCCGGCCCGAGGGGCGCGAGAGCGTCGCGCGTCCATCGGTCCACGATTCCCGTCTCGCGCACGCCCGACTCTCCCAGCCGGATCAGCGCACGTTGCGCCCCCCGGATCGTCTCGTCGTCTCGCTCTCGCCCCTCGGTATCGCCGACCCGCCGGCCCCCGACATTGCGCGTTTCCATCGTGCCGTCGTTATCGGTCGGTCGCCGGAAAGGTTGCTTGAGCAGGTCCGTCCCGCGGCGTACAAGAACGACCCGTGACGAGACCCCGTCCCGTGGTCCTCGTGATCCTCGACGGGTTCGGGGAGCGCGCCGAGGACGCCGACAACGCGGTCCGCCTCGCAGACGCCCCGGTGCTCGGAGGGCTACGCGCGAAGTATCCGACGGCGCTGCTCCACACCTCGGGATCGGCCGTGGGCCTGCCCGACGGCCAGATGGGGAACAGCGAGGTGGGTCACCTGAACTTCGGTGCGGGCCGCATCGCGCGTACGGATCTCGTCCGCATCGACGACGCGATTCGCGACAGGTCCTTCTTCGAGAACGACGTCCTGCGCGCCCCGATGCGGGCGGCGAAGGCACGAGGCGGGCGCATCCACGTGATGGGCCTGGTCTCCGACGGGGGGGTCCACTCCAGCCTCGACCACCTCGTCGCGCTCGTCGACCTCGCGCATCGGACCGCAGCGGACGTCGTCGTCCACGCCTTCCTCGACGGCCGCGACACGCCTCCTTCGTCCGCTCGGCCGTTCCTCGAGCGGCTCGCCGCGGCGCTGGAGCCGGGCGACCTCGTCGGCACGGTCTCGGGCCGCTACTGGGCGATGGACCGCGACAAGCGCTGGGATCGCACGGAGCGCGCGTGGCGCGGGATCGCGCTCGGCGAGGGCCCTCGGTTCCCGGATGCGCTCGCCGCCCTCGACGACGCGGTTCGGTCGGGCGAGACGGACGAGTTCGTCGGTCCGCGGATTGTCGCGGGCTACGACGGGATCCTGGCGGATCGGGACGCGGCCATCCACGCGAACTTCCGGGCCGACCGCGCGCGCCAGCTCACCCGTGCGCTCGCAGACGAGCGGTTCGACGGCTTCGCCCGTTCGTCGTTTCCGCGCTTCGCCGCGTACGCCTGCATGACGCGCCACGACGAAGCGTTCCCCTGGCCCGTGGCGTATCCGAAGGTTCACCTGCGGGACACGCTCGGCGAGATCGTCGCCTTGCAAGGCTGGAAGCAGCTGCGCTGCGCCGAGACGGAGAAGTACGCGCACGTGACGTATTTCTTCTCCGGCGGCGAGGAGGCGCCTTTCGCGGGAGAAGACCGGGTGCTCGTCCAGTCGCCGAGAGACGTCGCGACCTACGACCTCGCGCCCGAGATGAGCGCCGCGGGCGTGGCCGACGCGGTGGCGACGCGTGTGGAGTCCGGGGCGTACGACTTCGTCCTGGTGAACTTCGCGAACCCGGACATGGTCGGCCACACGGGCGTTCTGCCGGCCGCCGTTCGCGCCGTCGAGTCGGTGGATGCCGCCCTTGGCAAGATCGTGGACGTCGTTCGCCGATCGGGCGGCGTGGTCCTGGTCACGGCCGACCATGGAAACTGCGAACTGATGCGCGATCCCGCGACGGGCGGCCCGCACACGGCGCACACGACGAACCCCGTCCCCCTGATCCTCGTCGACGACAGCCGGATCGGCGCGCCGCTGCGCGAGGGCCGCATCTGCGACGTCGCGCCGACGCTCCTCGAGATCATGGGAGTCGCGAAACCCGCGGCGATGACCGGCGAGTCGTTGCTGCGGTAAAGGGGGAAGCTTCGTCGGCACCGGAGCGTATGCTCGGTGCCGGAGGGCAAGGCAATGCGGACGAGCTGCTGCTTCTTCGTACTCCTCGCGGGCTGTGGCGGCGACATGGCACGGGTGGATGCCGACGCCGACTCGGACACGGACACCGATTCGGACACGGACGCCGACACGGACGCCGACACGGACTCGGACACGGAGTCGGACTCGGATTCCGATTCGGGCACGGGCACGGGCACGGGCACGGGCACGGAGAGCGACACGGACACGGGGTCCGACACCGACACGGCCGCGGACTGCGGCGCGCTCTGCGACCACGCGCTCGAGTGCGACGAGGCGACCGACGTTCCGGAGTGCAACATGCTGTGCGACTGCCTGGCGGTCGTCTGGCGTCCGGACTTCGCGACGCCCTGGATCGAGTGCATGGCGGACATCCCCTGCGACGATCCCGACATGGAAGAGACCTGCGCGGCGCGGGCCGCAGGCGACGCGTTCGAGGTGACGGCCGCCGCCGAGGCGTTCATCGCGGACTGCCAGGCGGCCCTGTGCGACCCGGCCGAGGTGGATTGCGACTCGTTCGCGGTCGTCCTCGACGAGGTGATCGCCGACTCGGAGCCCTGCCTCGAGGAACCGGGCTGCCCGCAGGTGCAGGCGTGCCTGGAGGACGTCGTGCTCGGGTTCTGCTTCGGCGGCTAGGAGGCTGGTGTGAAAGGGTGCCGTAGCGAGGGCGACGAGCCGGGGTGAGATCCGCGCCAGGCGGACCGAGGACCGACGAAGCGTACTGGACGTACGGAGAGGAGGCCGCAGGGAGCGTGGCGCGGAGATTGCCCCGGATCGTCGGCCGCAGTAGGCGGCATTTCACACCAGCCTCCTAGGCCGGGGGGGAGTTCTTGCGGCGGGCCTGCCGGTCTTCCCACCACTCCTGCGTCCGGAAGAAGACGAACGCGAAGAGGGCGAGGCCGCCCAGGAGGATGTGCGGGATGTAGTCGTTCAACGATTCCTCCAAGGATGTCTCCTGCGCTCCTGGTGGACTCCCATCGACCACAGGACGATCGCGATTCCCAGTGTGGCTGCGCTCCAGGTCCAGGTCAATCGACCCTCCACGTGTCGGTCGAGCAGGCCGAACACCGCCGTGAGCACCGCTGCGTCGCGGAGGAACTCACCTGCCATCTCGCGAAGGGACTTGCGTGACACGCCGGGTTATCGGTCAGGGGACCACGAGGTTGCGTGCTCGACGCAACTTCCGACGACGATCGGCCGATAACGGGGGCCGTGCGGCTCGTCCGGGACCTGCTCGACTTCCTCCTCCCCCTGCGCTGCGCGGGCTGCGACCGTGAGCCTCCTTCAGAGAGGGGATTCTGCGGAGGCTGCGAGCAGGGTTTGGCCGAGGCGTCGTCGCCGCGGTGCTCGACCTGTGGCGAGCCCTTCGCGCACGCCGGGCGCGACCACCCGTGCCTGCGGTGCGTCCGCGAGCCGCCGCCGTTCCGGATGGCGCGCGCACCGCTGATCTACGGTGGGCCGCTGGCCGACGCGATCCGCCGGATGAAGTACGCGAACCGGCCCGACCTCGCCGGGTCGCTCGCGCCGCTGCTGGCCGACGAGGCCCGGGCTCTTCCCGAGGTCGACGTCGTGGTTCCCGTGCCTCTCGCATGGCGCAAGCTCTTCTCGCGCGGCTACAACCAGTCGGCGCTCCTGGCGCGATCGGTCGCGCAGGGCCTGCGGCTTCCGATGGACACGGGCGTGCTGCGCCGGATCGGCGATGCCGGTCCGCTCGCGGGTCGAGCGCGGACCGCGCGCCGGGAGGCCGTCCGGGGCGCCTTCGTCGTCCGGCATCCCGAGCGCGTCCGGGGAAAGCGGATCCTGCTGGTCGACGACGTCCTGACGACCGGCGCGACCGCCGCCGCGGCTTCGCGCGTCCTCTGCCGGGCCGGCGCCAGGTCGGTCGTCGTCCTGACCCTCGCGCGCACCGGGGAACCGCGGTAACAACGGCGCTGCCTTGGCCGACCGCGACGACGGCGAGAAGCTCATCTGCAAGAACCGGAACGCGTTCCGGAACTTCGAGATCGGCGAGCGACTCGAGGCCGGGATCGTCCTGGTCGGCAGCGAGGTGAAATCCCTTCGCGACGGTGGGGGAAACCTCGTAGACGCCTACGCGGCGCTCGATCCTCATCGAAGGGGACAAAGGCGCGAGCTGTGGCTGTACGGCGCCCACTTCGCCCCGTACTCGCACGCGGCCTTCCCCCACGAGCCCGTGCGCGCGCGCAAGTTGCTCGTGCACAGAGCGCAGCTGTTGCGGCTCGCGACCAAGCTGAACGAGCGAGGCTTCACGCTCGTGCCGATCCGGATGTACTTCAAGAAAGGCCGCGTGAAGATCGAGCTCGGGCTCGGGAAGGGCAAGAAGTTCCACGACCGCCGGGCGGACTTGAAGAAGCGGGACGTCGACCGCGAACTGCGCGAGATCAAGCGGGTGAGGCGGTGATCGAGGTCGCCGTGTCGGGCGGCGGCGTGCTGGGCGTCGAGCGGTTCGACGGCGAGCACGGTGAGGGCCGGTGCGACCGTCCGTTCCCCCCGGGATCACGCCTCCAAGGAACCTGCGCGGGGACGACGGTGCGGCTGAAGGTCTCCGGGTGTGCGCGCGCGGACGCCGCCTTCCGCGTGAAGTTCCGGTTCGTGGACCTTTCTCGCGACCTGCGCCTGAAAATTCTCGCCGGAACCACGCAACCTCCGGAGGGTTCCTCCCGATAACGTTCGTGCAGCCACGAGTGATTGACACGAACCGGGCGGCGGGCCTATGCCCGGCGTCCCCCTACGCAGGAGAACTTCGATGGCAGAGGGAATGAACAAGGTAATCCTCATCGGGAACCTCGGGCGCGACCCGGAGCTGAACTTCACGAAGACGAACCAGGCGGTCTTGAAGCTCAGCCTCGCGACCAACGAGTCGTACATGAACAAGGCCGGCGAGCGGCAGGAGAAGACCGAGTGGCACCGCGTGGTGGTCTGGGGCAAGCGCGCGGAGGCCCTCTCGAAGATCCTCCAGAAGGGCAAGCAGCTCTGCATCGAGGGGCGCATCCAGACGCGCGAGTACCAGGACAAGGACGGCAACCGGCGCTGGTCGACGGAGATCGTAGCGACCGACATCATCCTGCTCGGCGGCGGCGGCGGCCGCGGCGGCCGCGCGGAGGGCGGCTCGGAGCCTCCGCCCCCCTCGGACGACGACTTGAAGGGCGGCGGCGGCGGCGGCGCGGCGCCGGGCGGGTTCGACGGATCAGACGACGACATCCCGTTCTAGGGCTGCGGCCGACGATACGGGGGCTGCGCGGGGCCTTCTCGGCCCCGCCTTGACTCGGCGTACCCAGAAGTACGCCTCCGTCGGCGTGGCCTCCGAGGGCTCCCGCTCGCTCCCCGTCTCGTCGCCCTCGCCTTGCTCGCGTGGAGACATGGGGCTTCGCGATCGCCTGAAACTGGCGGCGCGGTGGCGCGTCGTGCCACGATCTCGGCGTGATCCGACGCTTTCGTGCGTGGATCGCGCTCGCTTGCGCGGCGCTGATCCTCGCCCTGGCGGGCCCCTCCGGTGCCTGGGGCCGGCTCGAGGACGTGCGCTACAAGGTCAAGTCCCAGGACGGGAACCTGTGGGCCGACCGCTACGGTGGTGGGGCGATCCTCACGGGGAAGATCCGCGCCCGCAAGCTGATGTTCACGTTCGACGACGGGCCCTTCTGGCCGACGACGAGCAAGCTGCTCGAGGTTCTCGAGCGTCGCGGGATCAAGACCGCGTTCTTCGTCTCGGGGCATCGCCTCGCGGGCCGCGATCACGACGCCCGGCAGAACCGCAGGACCCTGCGCGAGATCTACAAGCGCGGGCACCTCGTCGGGAACCACTCGTTCGCCCACAAGAGGCTCACGGAGTACCCGGACGAGGAGCTGCGCTGGCAGCTCGACGAGCCGGCGCGCCTGATCCGCGAGGTCACCGGCGAGACACCGCGGTTGTTCCGGCCGCCGTTCGCCGTCACCGGCCCCACCGTCCTGGGCATGGTCGCCGAACGCGGGTGGACGCCGGTCCTGTGGTGCATCGATCCGTCCGACTGGCTTCGCGAGACGGCCGACGACGTCCTGCGCGCGACCATCCGGGCCATCGAAGAGCGAAACGGCGAGGGCGGCATCGTCCTTCTGCACGACACGCACGCGGCGACCGTCGAGGCGTTCCCGCGGATCCTCGACTGGCTCGACCAGAAGAACGCCGAGCTGCGCGCGCGCGGCGAGGAGCCCTACGAGCTCGTGGGCCTCGACGCGTTCTTCCAGCGCCGACGTCCGTGAAGCTGCTCTGGGTCGGTCTCGGGGGCGCGGCCGGCAGCGTCGCCCGCTACCTCCTCGAGTCGCTGGTCCAGCGCTCCACCGGCACGTCGTTTCCCCTCGGCACGCTCGCGGTCAACGTCGTCGGTTCGCTGGGGATGGGAATCGCGATGCACGTCGCGATCGCGGCGGGCGCGGTCCACTCGACCGCGCGGATCGCCGTGACCGCGGGGCTCCTCGGCGGGTTCACGACGTACTCGGCGTTCAACCAGGACGTCCTCGAGTACCTGCGACGCGGCGAGTGGGCGACGGGCGGCGCGTACGTCGGAGCCACGGTCTTCGCGTGTCTCGCGGCAGGCGCGATCGGCGTCGTCCTCACGCGCGCCGCGCTCGCAACCTGATCGTTTGGCCGCTTTCTGGGTTGCGGGCACAATCCCCGACGGTGCGCGCGTCCATTGCCTGTGCAGCGATGCTCCTGCCGCTGGGTGCCGACGCCCAGACCTGGGTCTCGGGCCGCACGGCCCCGGCCCTGCGCGAGATCGTCTCCGTCGATGCGACGGGCGAGCCGGACTGGCCGTTCGGCGCGGAGGACGTCGCGGGCGACGGACTCGACACCTTCCAGCAGCAGGAGGCGAACGTCGACATCCGCAGCCTCTACGCGGTCGCGGACGGCGAGCGCCTCTGGGTGCGCCTGCACGTGTCGGACACGGGCGGCGCGGGCAGCAACGTCGTCGCGTTCCTCTTCGTAGACGTCGACGCGGACGCGGCCACCGGCGGCGGCGCCGATGCGACGGGCGTCCGCGCCGAGTTCGTCGACGATCCCTCGGGAGGGGGCTACGAGCGTATCGTCGGCTTCTCCGCGAACGAGAGCGTGCTCGGGGTCTGGAACTGGGACGGCGCCGCGTGGATCGACGAGCCGGACGCGGTGACCTCCGTGGACGCCGAGAGCGCGACCGACGTCGATCCGCTGCTCCTCGGGGACGACACGCACGGATACCTGCAGGCGAACGTCCTCCACGGCGTCACCGGCCTCGACGCGTCGTGCGACGCGATGCTCTTCGTGCGGACGTGGAATGACGTCCCCAGCCAGGACTACGGCGACCTGAACGTCGGCGAGCGCGCGCCGTGCCTGCCCGCCGACGGGGACGGCGACCGGATCCCCGACGTGATCGAGGGATCGCCCTGCGACGCGGACGACGACTGCCCGGGCGACGGGATCTGCGCGGACGGGGTCTGCATCCCCGGCAATCCCTGCGGGTCGGACGCAGACTGCCGGTCGGACGAGACCTGCGTCGACGGGCAGTGCGTGCCGACCGGCGGCGAGCCGTGCTCACCGCCGGGCGATCCGTGCGGCGACGGCTGGGTCTGCGCGCCGAACGGATTGTGCGTCGATCCGGACGACTGGGGCGGCGACGCGGACACGGACGTCGACGCCGACGCGGATGGAGACACGGACGGATTCGCACTGGACGGCGGACGGGTGCAGGGCGGAGCGTGCACCTGCCGCGCCACGGCTCCGGCCGGATCGGCGAATCCCCGCTCCGGGGGAGGATCCGTCGCTTTCCTCCTTCTCCTGGGACTGCTTCGACGCCGGGCGTAGCGGATGAGGACAGCCACCCTTCTCGCGGCGGGTCTCGCCTGGACGTCGGCCGCATACGCCCAGCCGCAGGACGACGTCGACGCGCAGCGTTTCCGTCCCGCAGCGACGAGCGGCGGTTTCGTCACCGTCGAGAGCGGCGGCGTGCGAGATCCGGTCGATCCCTGGAGCTTCGGCCTGTGGATGCACTACGCGAACTCACCGCTCGTCTTCGTGGGGACGGACGACGACGTCGAGCAGCGAATCGTCGAGCACCAGCTCGGGGTGGACGCGACCTTCTCGTGGGCGTTCGCGTCGTGGTTCGAGCTGGGCGTGGACCTGCCGCTCGGACTGCAGTTCGGCGACGACCCGCGCGGAGGGGACGTCTCGACGGGCACGCTCGGGGACCTTCGGCTCGTCCCGAAGTTCGGCCTGTTGAGCGACCGTGCGGATGGGATCGGGCTCGCGGTGATTCCCGAGCTGCGCGTGCCGACACACCTCGGAGACTTCGCCGGCGGGACGCGCATCCCCGTCTTCGCGCCGCGGCTCGCGCTGGACCACCGGTTCGGTCGGACAGGGTTTCGCGCGGGGACGAACGTGGGCGTCGTCGTCCGGGAGGCGACGGACCTCGGAAACGTCCACGCGGGAACCGAGCTGTCGGCGTCGCTCGCGCTCGGCTACCGCTTCGACGGCGGGCGCGCGCCGGTCGAGATCCTCGCGGAGGGGATCAGCGGGATCGGGTTGACCGAGACCGATCCCGAGGAGACGGCGCTCGAGGCCCTGCTCGGCGTTCGCTTCGACCCGACTCCGGACTGGGCGATCACGGGCGGCGGCGGGATGGGCATCCTAGAAGGATACGGCGTGCCGCTCTTCCGGGTCTTCCTCGGCCTGCGGTGGGAACCGTCGGCGCATGACCAGGACCGCGACGGGATCCCCGACGAGCGCGACACCTGCCCCGACCTGCCCGAGGACCTCGACGGCGCCGAGGACGAGGACGGGTGCCCCGAGGGCGACGACGACCACGATGGCGTGCTCGATCTGGACGACGACTGTCCCGACGCGGCAGAGGTGATCAACGGCTTCGAGGACGAGGACGGCTGCCCCGACGAAGGTCCAGCGCGCGTGGTCGTCGAGGAAGGACGCCTCACCATCCTCGAGAACATCCGGTTCGAGACGAACTCGGACCGCATCGCGCCCGAGTCGCGGGGCATCCTCGACCAGATCGTGCTCACGATGCGCGCGCACGAGGAGATCCGGCGAGTCCGGATCGAAGGGCACACCGACTCGACCGGATCGCGCGACCACAACGTGCGCCTCTCGCGCCGGCGCGCGGAGGCGGTGCGCCGCTACCTCGTCCAGCACGGGATCGGCGGGGGAAGGGTGGAGGCCGAGGGGTACGGGCCCGACCGGCCGATCGAGTCGAACGACTCGGAGTCGGGGCGAAGCCGCAACCGGAGAGTGGAGTTCGTGATCCCGCCGTAGCGCGGCTATGCTTCAGGCATGCGTGCTTCGGCCCTCGCCATACCGCTTCTCCTGCTCCCCCGCGTGGCATCCGCCCAGACGGTCGCCGTCTACGGCCCGTGCGGGCGCGAGACGCTGGACATGTACCGCGACGTCGCGGCGATGGACGTGACGGTGATCGCGGAGGCCGACTGGCGGATCATGACGACGGCGGAGTTTGCGGCGTACGACCTCCTGTGGGTCGACGACGTCTTTGCCGCGGTGCACGACGCGCTGCTCGACACCGCGGTCACCTGGGGCGACGCGGTGGACGGGCGGATCTACCTGCACGGGACGGATCCGCCTGCGCACGGAGGGCGAGCCGGCGCACAGGACTTCGTCGACCTGTCGGTCGACTGGCTGCTCGATGGCGGGGGGACCGCGTTCTACGGCGCGATGGACGGCGGACACTCCAGCTACGACTTCACGCCGTGGGGTGTGTCCGGGTGCGCCGGCGCGAACTGCGGCAACGGCGACGTCTGCGACGTGACCGACGAGGCGCACCCCGCGATCGCCGGGCTGACGGACGCCGAACTGTCCGGGTGGGGACAGACCGCGCACAACTACTTCGACGTGATCCCCGTGGACTTCGAGTCGATCGCGACCGTCACCATCGGAGGAGTCGCGCAGACCCTCGTCCTGGTCAGCGACGGGTCGGGGGGCGGCGTCGGGCGCCCGACCTGCGACGCGGGAGGACCGTACTCCGTGAACGAGGGGGAGACGCTCGACCTCGACGCGACCGCGGACGATCCGGGCGGGCTCGTGCTCACCTACGCGTGGGACCTCGACGACGACGGCGCGTACGACGACTCCGACGTGCTCGACGCGACGTTCGACGCGGCCGACCTCGACGGGGACACGACGGTGACCGTGACCTTGCTCGTGACGAACACGGGGGACCGATCGGCGACCTGTCCGGTGGACGTGGAGGTCCTCAACGTGGCGCCGACCGCGCCCGTTCCGATCTCGCCGCTCGACGGCGCGTGCGTGGACGTCGGACGGATCACGCTGTCGTCGAACGCTTGTGCGGACGTCCCGGCGGACGAGTTGGGCTACCGTTTCGAGATGTATCGCGACGTGGCGCTCGACGACGTGATCGCGTTCGTGCCCGTGGCGCCGGCGATCGGCGTCGATCCGGTGGAGGTCGACGTCGACGTCCCGGCGGGTGACCCGGAGGTGTGGTGGCGCGTGCGCTGCTCGGACGACGACGGAGCGACGTCGGAGTGGTCGGCCGTGCAGCACCTGACCGTTCCCTGCGGCGGCGGACCGGACCTCGACGTGGATGTGGATACCGACACGGACACGGACACGGACAGCGACACGGATGCAGACACGGACTCGGACGCCGACACGGATGTCGATGCCGACGCCGACGCCGACGCGGACGCGGACACCGATGCGGACTCCGACTCCGACACGGACGCGTCTCTCGACGGCGACGGAGGTGACGACGGAGGCGTGGGCTCGGCGAGCGGCGGGTGCTGCGCGGGAGGGACCGCCGCCGGTCCGGTCTCCGGGGATCTCGCGTTCGCGTCGGCCGGCCTCGCTGCGCTCGTCTTCCGCCGGCGCCGCCGATAGCTTCGATCACTGCTGGTTGCCCAGCCGCCGGCTCCGGCTATGCTCCGCGCCATGCGCGTCCATGCCTTCGCACTCTTGGTCTTTCTCCTGCCGTCCGCCGCCCTCGCGCAGCGGGTCGCGGTGTACGCGCCCTGCGGGCAGGAAGGTCTCAACATGTTCCGCGACGTCGCTCTGATGGACATCGACAGCATCGCAGAGGCCGACTGGCGGCTCATGTCGACGGCCGAGTTTGCGGCCTACGACATCCTGTGGGTCGACGACGTCTACGCGGCCGTCCACGACGGGCTGCTGGACACCGCGGACACCTGGGGAGACGCGGTCGACGGCCGGGTCTACCTGCACGGGACGGACCCCGCGGCGCACGGAGTCGCGGGCGCGAACGAGCTGGTGGACCTCGCGGTCGACTGGCTCGTCGACGGGGGCGGGACCGCGTACTACGGAGGGCAGGACGGCGGGCACTCGAGCTACGACTTCACGCCGTGGGGCGTGTCCGGCTGCACGGGCGCGAACTGCGGATCCGGAGACGACTGCGACGTGACGGACGAGGCGCATCCGGCCGTCCTGGGCCTGACGGACGCGGAGCTCTCGAACTGGGGATGGACCGCGCACAACTACTTCGACGTCGTCCCCGTGGATTTCGAGACGCTCGCGACCGTCAACCGAGGCGGCGTCGAGGAAGCGCTCATCATCATCAGGGACGGGGGGGGCGGCGGCGTGGCCCGGCCGACCTGCGACGCGGGCGGACCGTACTCGGTGAACGAGGGAGAGGCGCTCGACCTCGACGCGACTGCGGACGATCCGGGCGGGCTCGCGCTCACCTACGCGTGGGACCTCGACGACGACGGGGCGTTCGACGACTCCGACGTGCTGGACGCGACATTCGACGCGGCGGACCTGGACGGGGACACGACGATCACGATCACCTTGCAGGTCACGAACTCCGGGGATCGATCCGTGACCTGTCCCGTGGACGTGGACGTGCTCAACGTGGCGCCGACTGCGCCCGTTCCGATCTCGCCGCTCGACGGCGCGTGCGTGGACGTCGGACGGATCACGCTGTCGTCGAACGCCTGCGCGGACGTCCCGGCGGACGAGCTCGGCTATCGCTTCGAGATGTATCGCGACGTGGCGCTCGACGACGTGATCGCTTTCGTGCCCGTGGCGCCGGCAATCGGAGTGGATCCGGTGGAGGTCGACGTCGACGTACCCGCGGGTGACCCGGAGGTGTGGTGGCGCGTTCGCTGCTCGGACGACGACGGGGCGACGTCGGAGTGGTCGGCCGTGCAGCACCTGACCGTTCCCTGCGGTGGCGGTCCCGACCTCGACGTCGACACGGACACGGACACGGACACGGACACGGACGCGGACACGGACGTCGACACGGACTCGGACGGGGACACGGATGCCGACGTCGATGCAGACGCCGACGCCGACGCCGACACGGACGCGGATACCGATTCAGACACCGACGTGTCTCTCGACGGCGACGGCGGGGACGACGGTGGGGTCGGGTCGGCCACGGGTGGCTGCTGCGCCGGAGGATCCGCGGCCGCGCCGGGCTCCGGGGAGCTTGCGTTCGCGTCGGCTGGTCTCTGTTTCCTCTTCTTGCGGCGACGTCGCCGCTGACTCCGCGGTCCTGATGGTTCCCACGCTTTCCCTCTCGGGCCTCGACATCCTCTGGATCCAGGTCGCGGGGACTCTGTGCAACCTGCGCTGCGCGCACTGCCTCGTGTCCAGCGGTCCGGGCGACGACCGTCACGCGATGATGCCGCGCGAGGACGTGCTCGGGCTGGTTGCCGAGGCGTCCGCGCGGGGCGTGCGGGAGGTCTATTTCACGGGGGGGGAGCCGTTGCTGCATCCGGACATCGAGGGCCTCTGCGAGTCGACGCTCGAGAGGCTCCCGCTCACCGTCCTGACGAACGGGATGCTCGTCTCCGAGGCGCGCGCTGCCCGCTTCGGATCGATCTTCGCGCGGGCCCGGTTCTCGCTGGAGATCCGGGTGTCGCTCGACGCGATGGATCCCGAGGCGAACGACCGCATCCGGGGGCGCGGCAACTTCGAGGCTGCGGTCGAAGGAATCCGCCGGCTCGTGCGCCACGGGCTTCATCCGATCGTCACCACGGTCGAGCTCGAAGCCGGGCTGGGCTCGCCGCAGGGCCGTGCGGCGCTCCTCGCGTTCCTCGCGCGCCTGGAGATCCCCCGGCCGCGGCTCAAGATCCTCCCGCTCTTCCCGGTCGGTCGTGAGGTCGATCGGTCGGGACCGGCGCCGATCCGAGCGCGTCTGAGAGAGGGAGATCTCGACGGAGACGCGCTCGCCCGCCTCCCCTGCGCCACGAGCCGGATCGTCACGTCGCGGGGCGTCTACGCCTGCCCCATCCGGATCGACGACCCCGACGCGTTCGCCGGCGAGACCCTCGACGTGGCGACCGGGCCGATCCGCCTGTCCAGCCCCGCGTGCTATACGTGCCACGCGAGCGGGGCGACCTGCGCGACATAGGGTCAGAGCCAGATGGAAATCCGCGGAATCACGAAACGCGACTTCGACACGATCGTCCGGGAGATCGACAAGTGGTGGGCCGGGCCGGTCGCGCACCTCGCGCACGCGGTGTTCTTCTACGAGTTCGGGGACTCGGCGCTCGTCGCGGAGGACGGCGGCGAGATCGTCGGGTTTCTGTTCGGGTTCGTCGCCCCGACGGCTCCTCCGGTCGGGTACGTCCATCTCGTGGGCGTCCGTCCGGACTGGCGCAATCGAGGGCTCGGCGCGCAGCTCTACGAACGCTTCATGGCCACGTGCCGTGCGCGCGGTGTGCGGCGCCTCAAGGCGATCGCCGCGTCCGCCGACGAGCGCGCCAGGAAGTTCCACGCGCGACTGGGGTTCGAGACGCGCGAGGACGTGGACTACGCAGGCGCCGGGCGCGCGCGGATCGTCTTCAGTCGAGACCTGGATTGATGCAGATAGGCCTCTTCGGGGGCGTGTACTCGAACCACGTCGCGCTCCGGGCGGTCCTGGACGACGCATCCCGACGGGGTCTGGGCCGCCTCTACTGCCTGGGCGACGTGGGCGGGTCCGGGCCCCGGCCCGATCGATCGATCGAGATCCTTCGCGAGCACGGCATCGAGACGGTCCAGGGGAACTACGACGACTCCGTCGGAAACGCGCGGGAGGACTGCGGCTGCGGGTACACGGATCCGCGCGACGATCACTACGCGTCGATCGCGTATGCGTACACGCTGACGAACACCGGCGAGGGAGGCCGGGCCTGGCTGCGCGGGCTCGCTGACGAGATCCGCTTCGACCTCGACGGTCGCCGCGTTCTGCTCTGCCACGGCTCCCCCCGCCGGGTGAACGAGTTCCTCTGGGAGAGCCGGTCGCCGGACGGATTCCTGGACCGGCTTGCCGCTCAGGCGCGGGCGGACGTCGTCGCGGTGACGCACACCGGGATCCCGTGGGTCCGCCGGCTCGAATCGGGGGCGCTCTTCGTGAACGTCGGCGCGATCGGTCGGCCGCCGAACGACGGGAACCCCGCCGCCGCGTACGCCATCTTGACCCAGAGCGGCGCCGAGATCGTGCGCGTCGCCTACGATCAAGAGCGCATCGCGCGCGAGATCGAGGAGGTCGGCCTGCCCTCCGAGTTTGCCCAGAGCGTTCGTAGCGGCTGGTGGACGACCTGCGTCGAGTGCTTGCCGGCGAAAGAGCGGGCGATGGGACGATGGTAGCCGCGCGCCTCGCGATCCTCGGGGCGGGGCCCATCGGCCTCGAGACTGCCCTCGAGGGTGCGGCGAGAGGGTTCGACGTTCGCGTGTTCGAGAGCCGAGCGATCGGAGCCGCGGCGCTCGACTGGGGCCATGTGCGGATGTTCTCGCCGTGGTCCATGAACGCATCGGCGCGAGGGCGCGAGCGTTTGGCGCGGGCTGGGTGGACGATGCCCGACGAGGCCGAGTTGCCCACCGGCCGCGAGCTCGTGGAGCGGTACCTGCGGCCGATGGCTTCGCTGCCGGAGCTGCAGGGGCGGCTGGAGACGGGCTGGCGCGTCGTGGCGGTCGGCCGCGAGGGGCTTCTCAAGGGCGAGCGGGTCGGGTCGGACGAGCGGCTTCGCTTCCCCTTCCGCTTGTTGCTGCAGGACGCCGAGGGGCGCGAGCGGTTCGAGAACGCGGATCTGGTCGCGGACTGCACGGGCGTCTGGGAGAACCCGCGCGGGATGGGCGAGGGAGGGCTTCCTGCTCCGGGCGAGCGAACGGCACTGGACAGGATCGCGCGGAGAATCGAGGACGTCCGCGGCGGGTCGCGGGAGCGATACGCCAGGCGGACGACCCTTCTCGTCGGATCCGGTCACTCTGCGGCGACCGCGGCGATCGACTTCGCCGCCCTCGCCGGCGAGGCTCCCGGAACGCGGGTCGTGTGGATCTTTCGAGCGGGGGGCCCGGATCCCCTGACGGGCGTCGCGGACGATGCGTTGCCGGAGCGGGCCAGGATCGTCGAGGCCGCGAACCGGATCGCGCGAGGCGCCTCGGCGGCCGTGGAGAGTCGCGCGGGGGCGTCGATACGCGGGATCGTCCGCAGCGGCGATCGACTCGATGTCGAGCTTTCCGTCTTCGGGGGCTCGGAGACGGTCGGCGTCGACAGGATCCTCGCCTGCACCGGCTTCGGACCCGACGAGACGATCTACCGCGAGCTGCAGATCCACCAGTGCTACGCGAGCCTGGGTCCCATGAAGCTCGCCGCGGCGCTCGGCGGGGAAGGGGGCGGCGACTGCCTCGCGCAGAAGTCGTTCGGGCCGGACTCGCTGCGCAGCCCCGATCCGGGATTTCTCATCCTGGGCGCGAAGAGCTACGGCCGCAGCGCGAACTTCCTGCTGCGCGTCGGGCACGAGCAGGTCCGTGACGCCTTCGTCCTGTTCGAAGGCTGGCGGGGGGGTTGAGGCGCGCCAGAGAAGGTCCTGGTATGTTCTCGGCCCTCTCGTGTCGGCAGTCTACTGTCCCAAGTGCGGCACCGCGCTGCCGGCGCAGGCCGCGTTCTGCCTGAAGTGCGGGACCCCGATCGGTGGCGGGGAGGCGGAAGGCGCCGCCACGAAGGCGTTCGACGTCCCCGACGATCTGATCGCCCGATCGCGTCGAGAGCCCGAGGCGGCACGCTCCGAGCAGACGACGTCGTCCACGCCCGGCGTGACGACCTCCGCGTTGCACGCGGCGGCGCGCCCGACGATCTCCGCGTACACGCGCCGGCCGTGGGCGCTGTATGCGATCGGCGGGGTCGTCGTGATCGCGGCAGCCGTGGGGGCCGTGACCTGGGCGACGTCGTCCGATCCCGAAGTGGTGACCGTGGCGCCGGCGCTCGTGACGCTGGGCGCGGGCGTTCCGATCGGGACGGCGCTCCCGTCGGGCGTGCCATTTCCGCTGCCCGGTGGGACGGGGATGCCCGGAGCGTTCACGGTGCTGCCAGCCGGGACGGGTTTCCCCGGGCGCCCAGGTTCCGGACCCGGAGCTGGACCCGGACCCGGAGCTAGACCCGGACCCGGACCCGGACCCGGACCCGGACCCGGACCCGGATCCGAACCCGGTTCCGGTCCCGCGACCGCAGCCGCCGCGGAACAGGTCCCGGGCTCGGGCACGGAAGAAGCCGCAGCGGCCGCAGAGGAAGAAGAAGAGGGTGGAAGCGCCGGTTTCATCCACCCTGCCGCCGTGCAGCGTGTGATGGCGTTCTACGTCCCGCGCGTCCGGACCTGCTACGAGCGGGTCTTGCGCAACGAGCCGGGCGTCCGCGGTCAGGTGCGCGTCCGGTTCACCGTCGACGGCTCGGGCAACGTCACGCGCGCGGATGCGATCCGCAACACGACGGGATCCGATCAGCTCGCCGGATGCGTGACCGCGCAGATGCGATCGTGGCGCTTCCCGGCCGCCGAAGGCGGCGACGCGGTCTTCGAGTACCCGTTCAACTTTGGCGGTGGCGGCGCCGCCGCTGCAGACGACGGAGTCGGCCTCCCCGGAGGCACACAGGAGTGACAAATGGCAGAGGGTGACGAACTGCTCGTGGTGGACGGCACGGACGGCGACCGGGAGGGTCTGCGCACCCTCTTCAAGGAAGCCGGCTACCACGTGTCGGCGGTCGCGGATTCGCGAACGGCGCGCGAGCTCCTGGATCAGAAGTTCTTCCACGCGGTCGTCGTGGACCTCGACGTCGAGCCGGACGGCGGGGTCTCCATCGCGAGGTACGCGCGCGAGAAATCGTCCGCGACCGGAGTCGTGGTGCTCTCGAACCGGCGGTCCTTCGACGGCGCCGTCGAGGCGTTCCGCGCGGGCGCCCTCGATTTCGTCGTGAAGCGGCCGGACGCCATCGCGCACGTCAAGGCGCAGGTGGATCGCGCCGCCGAGAAGATCCGCTTCGCGTCCGACGTCGCCCCGATCGTCCGCCAGACGAAGGAGGTCCTCGATGAGCTGCTCAAGCGATTGATGGACGTCGCCAAGCAGGTGCCGAGCACGGCGTCGATGCTGTCGGCCGGGCCGACGGGGCCCGTGCCGTGCCTGCTGGTCGACACGAACCAGGACCTCGCCAAGGCCGTCGCGGACGCCCTCGCCGGCGAGGTCACCATCGAGCTCGCGCCGTCCGGCGGCAGCGCGATGGACCGCGCGCACCAGGTCCGCTTCGAGGTCTTCGCCGTCCGCGAGGAGCAGCCGGACCTGCCGGGCTCGATGGTCCTGCGGCAGCTCTCGTCGCAGGCCGGAGATTCCGAGGCCGTGCTGTACCACGGGCCCGCGCCGGACGGACGAATGGAGCGCTGGCAGAACGGAGAGCCGCGCGAGGTGTTCCGCCCGCTGGCGACGCCCAAGCACCTCGCGGAACGGATCAAGATGCTCGCAGAGAACGTCCGCGCGATCCGCATGGAGCGCATGTTCCTCCAGCGCTTCCGTTCGGAGCACGTCGACTTCCTGCGCAAGTACGCCGAACTGAAGATGAAGCTCGACGCGCTCGGTTAGGGGACACGCTCCCCCCTTCGAAGTAGCCGTAATCGTTCAGTTTCCAGGCGGAGAAAACCAGAGCCCCGGGCCACGGGTAGAGCCTCGACCCGCGCGCGGGCGCTGGTTTTCACCGCCTGGAAACTGAACGATTACGGCTACTTCGAAGGGGGGAGCGTGTCCCCTAACGCCTCCAGCGCGCCTTGCATCTCCTCTGCGGCGTGGCGGTTGCCGGTCTTCTTTGCGGCTTCGATGCCGGCCGTGTAGGCGGCGCGTGCCTCGTCGAGCCGGCCAGCCTGTGCCAGCGCGAGGCCCATCTGCTGGTGGCCGGCGACGTAGGTCGGGAATTTCGCGCACAGCTCCGCGAAGGCCGCGATTGACTGCTCGAGGGCGCCCTCGCTCTTGAGTTGCATCGCGAGCCCGTAGCGGGGGAACGGGTCGGCCGGGGACATCTCGACGAACTTGCGAAGATCTTCGACGGACGGCATCTATCCCTCCAGGATCCCGACGTACGGCAGGTTCCGGTGGCGCCCGTCGTGGTCGAGGCCGTACCCGACCACGAAGCGATCCTCGATCGTGAAGCCCAGGTAGTCGATCGGAACCGCCACCTTCGTGCGCGACGGTTTGTGAAGCAGCGAGCAGATCTGCACCGACCGCGGCCGCCGCGTCCGGAGGTTGTCGAGCAGGTAGCGCATCGTGAGGCCCGTGTCGACGATGTCCTCCACGACCAGGACATCTGCGCCCTCGACCGGGTGCTCGATGTCCTTGGTGATTTCCACGATCCCGGACGACTCGGTGCCGGAGTAGCTGCGCAGGCCGAGGAACTCGACGCGCAGGGGCAAGGAGATCGCACGACAAAGGTCGGCGGCGAAGACGAAGGATCCCTTGAGGACGGCGACGAGCACGAGCTCGCGTCCAGCGTGATCCGCCGCGATCCGCGCGCCGAGCTCACGGACGCGGGTCGCGATCGTCTCGGCAGAGAGCAGTACGGTCGGCGTCATCGCCTCATACCCGGTCATACCCAGGAGTTGTTGAGCAGCTCGCCGAGGCCTCCGGCGCCCGGAACGATGTACTGGCGCCCGTCGAGGCCGCGCTCGCGGTCCGGGAAGGTCCCCGGCACGCTCGCCAGGACGTCCGGATCCGACAGTCCCCGGTCGAGCCGGAAGGCCCAGATGCGTGTCCCGGGATGCTCCGCCGTCACGCGTCGTACGAACTCCGGCGTCACGATGAGGTTCAGGGACACCCGCGCCAGCGGAGTGCCGGCGACGTCCGCGGCGTAGTGCGCGAGGGCCTTGCACAGGGATCCCCCCGTCGCGCCCATCGGGTCCGGCAGCAGGACCAATCGGCCGTCGACGTCCCCGCCGATCTTCGACTCGTGCAGCGTCGAGCCGGTGACACGTCCGTGCGGGTCGACCTGCCGTGCCATGAAGACGTGGTCCTGACGGACGCCTGCCGGCTCGAGGATCTCGGTCAGCAGCTCGAAGCAGATCTGCGACGGCACGGTTCCGGCCCGCGCGATGGCGACGGTGACGGCCTTCGTTCGGCGGTCGATCCCGACGCCTTCCCAGTCGGCGCCCATCCGGGTGCGCACCGAGACGTTCGCGCGAGGGAGTTCGGCCGCCAGGGCGGTCCGGGCGAGCTGGTCGTACAGCCGCCGCAGGATCCGGGTCACGGCCGGCTGGACGGTCCGTTCGTCCGACAGCTCCGCGAGCAGCGTCAGGGCGAGAGGGTTGTCGACCAGGTGGACCTCGCGCCCGTACCGATGCTCGATCTCCGAGACCCTGAACGACGTCGACTGATAGGAGCGGTCCACCGGGGGCGAATGGTACCCCGCCACGTGGTGGAGTTGCGTGTCCGGGCCGATGTGCCTAGACTGCCTCCGTCTTGCGCACCCTGCGCCGCTCCGCCGCCGTCGCTGTCCTCGCGGGCCTCTGGCTCGCGGCGGGCGGCGCGTCCGCCCAGGAGCGCGAGTGCCTCGACAAGAAGGCCGAGAAGGAGGCGCTGCGCGTCGTCCTGCAGCCGCCGACCTCGGCCGACCAGTGCCTGCTCGACTCCTCGCAATGCCGCCCGTCGGACCCGGTGCCCGTGGTCCCGCAGGTGACGCCGCCGAACGTTCCGCAGCTCTGGGCGCCTGCGCTTCCCTCGTTCTTCCTCGCCCGTGGCGAGGCCCTCCTCGGATTCGAGGAGATCGGCTCCGCGCGGCGTGGTGTGACCCGCGACCTGCTGCGACCGCCCCGGTAACGCCTTCCCGAGGTGGACGGTTGCAGTGAACCGCGTGCGGGCGCTCGTCTCCCGCGCGCCGGTCTTCGCAGGAGGAGAACTTGAAGGCATCCACGGTTGCAATCGGAGCGATCCTCGCCGCCGCGGGCGGGTTCGCGATCGGCCAGCTCAGCGGTCCGGGCGGCGGCGCCGCGCCGGATGTGGCGCCAACGCCCGTCGTCGAAGAGGGAGGGCCGGATCCCGCCAAGCAGTACCGCGTGATCGTCGGCCGCTCGCCGCAGCGGGGCGAGGAAGGGGCGCTCGTGACGATCGTCGCGTTCGTCGACTACGCGATCGACGGCCCCGCGAAGACGCAGTCGGTCCTCGACCGGATCGCGAAGCGCTACGGCAGCAAGGTTCGCCTGATCTACAAGCAGAACCCCGACGCGAACCACCCGGGGGCGATGGGCGCGGCGGAAGCGGTCCTCGCCGCGGCGGCGCAGGACAAGTTCTGGGAGATGCACCAGCGGCTCCTGCGAGATCGGTCGAAGCTTTCGCAGCCGGAACTCGATGCGCATGCGAAGGCGATCGGCCTCGACTTCGAGAAGTTCCGCACCGCGATCGACACTCACGAGAACGCGCGGATCGTGCAATCCGACATGCGCGCGGCGTCGCGAGTCGGCGTGCGCGGATCGTCGCATCTCTTCGTGAACGGGTATCCCATCTCGGGCGGTGCCACCGAAGAGGCCCTCCGCAGGCTCGTCGATCGCGAGATTCCGAACGCGACGCGGACCCTGTCGACGGGCGTTCCGGCGGATCGGCTGTACTCCACGCTGCTTCGCAACGCGCTTCGCGAGATCGGCGACACGGGCCCGGACACGGACCGCGGCACACCGCCTCGGCCGCAGGTCGTCGAGGATCCGACGGCCGTCTACAAGGTCCCGATCGAAGGCGCGCCCGTGCACGGGCCGGCCGCGGCGCTCGTCACGATCGTCGAGTTCACGGATTTCCAGTGACCGTACTGCGGGAGGGTCCGTGAGACCCTCGCAGAGCTGGAGCGGCGGTTCCCCGGCAAGCTCAGGGTCGTCCACATGATGAACCCGCTGCCGATGCACGATCAGGCGATGCCCGCGGCCGAGGCGGCGATGGCCGCGCACGCGCAGGGCAAGTACTGGCAGATGGAAGAGAAGCTGTTCGACGGCATGCAGGGGCTCGGGCCCGAGGCGTACATGCGCTTCGCCCGGGAGATCGGTCTCGACGTCGCCCGATTCACCCGGGAGATGGAAAGCCACGTGCACCGCGGCGGCATCCAGCGGCAGCAGGCGCTGGCGAACCGGCTGGGCGCCCGCGGCACGCCGAATTTCTTTCTGAACGGCCGCAAGATGCCCGGCGCAGCGCCCATCGATCGCTTCGCTGCGCGCGTCGAGCAGGAGATTGCGCGCGCCGAAGCCGCGATGCGGGAGGGGCGGGTGCCGGCGAGCGAGATCTACGAGCACCTGACGAAGAACGGTGCCGAGGAGCTGGTCGGCACGCAGAACGATCGGCCCGCCTCGGCGGCGATCCCGGGCAGGCCCGCGATCCGGCAACCGCTCCGGCCCGACTTCGGGCCGGTCGATCCGATTCCACGTCCCCGTGAAGCAGCCCGTGAAGCAGGCGGGGGCGCAGAAGAAACGAGGAAGGGAACGAAGCAAGCACCGCACTGAACGCAGTCGAAAGGAGGAAGTACCCATCATGAGCAAGAGCTCGGCAACGATCGCCATCATCCTGGCGGCGGTGGCCGGCTTCTTCGTGGGCAACATCACCGCAAAGCGCGACGGCGGCGGCGAAGTGGCTGCCACCGACACGCCTACGAGCGGTGCTCCGACGGACGGAGTGCGCGGCGGAGACGCGGAAGAGCCTATCTTCCGGGTCCCCGTCGGCAACTCGCCGTCGAAGGGTCCACGGGACGCCCTGGTCACCATCGTGGAGGTCTCGGACTTCCAGTGACCCTACTGCTCGAAGGTCGGTCCGACCCTCGACAGGATTCAACGGGAGTACAGCAAGCAGGTGCGCATCGTCTTCAAGCACAACCCGCTGCCGTTCCACAAGAACGCCATGATCGCCGCCGAGGCATCCATGGCGGCGGACGCGCAGGGGAAGTTCTGGGAGATGGAGAAGAAGCTCTTCGAGAACCAGCGGGCCCTCGAAAGGCCGCAACTCGACGAGTACGCCAAGGCCGTCGGCCTCGACATGAACCGGTACCGGGCCGACATGGACGGCCACGCGCACCAGAAGAGGATCGAGGCGGACCAGCGCCTCGCGAACTCGATCGGCGCGCGCGGCACGCCCGCGTTCTTCATCAACGGGCGAAACGTGCGCGGCGCGGTCCCGTACGAGGAGTTCAAGCGCATCATCGACGAAGAAGTCGCGCGCGCGAACCGGGTCCTCAAGACCGGCATCCCACGCTCGCGTCTCTACGCGGAGCTCACGAAGGACGGGCTCACAAGTGCGCCGACGAAGGGACCGACGAAGGGTGGAGACCCCTCGAAGCGTCCCGAGCCCAGGCGCAGGGAAGACCCAGCGGCCGTCTACCGGCTCCCGATCGACGGGGCCCCGACGAAAGGACCCGCCACTGCGCTGGTCACTGTCGTCGAGTTCACGGACTTCCAGTGACCCTTCTGCAACAGGGTCCGTGAGACCCTGCACCAGATCGAGACGACGTACGGGACCAAGGTCCGCATCGTCCAGATGCAGAACCCGCTCCCGTTCCACCAGAACGCGACTCCGGCGGCGGAAGCGGCGATGGCCGCGAACGCCCAGGGCAAGTACTGGGAGATGGAGGCCAAGCTCTTCGAGAACATGCAGAGCTTGAACCGCGAGACCTTCGAACGCCTTGCGCAGGAGATCGGGCTCAACATGACCCGCTTCCGCGCGGACCTCGACGGCCACACGCAAACGCCCGCCATCGATCGGATGAAGGCGCTCGCGCAGTCACTCGGCGCGCGCGGCACGCCCAGCTTCTTCATCAACGGGCGGAAGCTCCGGGGAGCCCAGCCGTTCGAGGGCTTCAAGACCATCATCGACGAGGAGATCGCGAAGGCGCAGGCGGCCATCACGCGCGATCGCGTACCGCCGAACCGGATCTACGAGCACCTGACGAAGAACGGGCACACCGAGGCGCAGTACCTCTCGGATGCGGCGGGCGCGGCGGAAGAAGCCGCGGATGCGAACCGCGTGTACCAGATCCCGTCGAACCCGCGCGCGCCTGCGCACGGGCCTCCGACGGCCCGGGTGGTGATACTCGAATTCAGCGACTTCCAGTGACCGTACTGCGGGAGGGTCGGTCCGACCCTCGAACAGATCCAGCAGACCTACGGGAACCGGGTTCGCATCGAGTGGCGCCACTATCCGCTGCCGTTCCACGCCCAGGCGCAGCTCGCGCACGAAGCATCGGCGGAAGCTCACGCGCAAGGGAAGTTCTGGCAGTACCACGACCTGCTGTTCGCAAATCAGCGGGCGCTCGAACGGCCGGCACTGGAGCAGTATGCCGAGCAGGCGGGCCTGAACATGGCCCGTTTCCGCGCGGCGCTCGACAACCACACGCACGCCGCGGCGATCGAAGCGGACAAGACTGCCATCACGCGGGCCGGCGCCCGCGTCGGCACCCCCACCTTCTTCATCAACGGCAAGATGCTCTCGGGCGCCCAGCCCTTCGAGCAGTTCAAGGCCCTGATCGACGCCGCCCTCGCGGCGCCGGGCCGGTAGTACTTCCCCCCCTCAGGCGCCCCGGCTTCGACCGGGGCGCCACTCTCCCTGCAGCGCGAGAACCGCGCTATCGTCCGCGCCCCATGCTCGTCGTGATGAAGCGGGACGCGACTGCGACCGACGTCGAAGGCGTCATCCGCAAGATCGAATCGCTCGGCTTCAAGGCGCACCCGATGCCGGGCGCGCAGCGAACGGCCGTGTGCATCACGGGGAATCCGGGCGCCGTGGAGCCCGCGCACTTCGAGTTTCTGCCGGGCGTCCAGGACGTCATCCGCGTATCGAAGCCGTACAAGCTCGTCAGCCGCGAGCTCAAGCCGGACGACACGATCATCGACGTCCGCGGCGTCCCGATCGGCGGAGGGAGCTTCGCGGTCATGGCCGGGCCCTGCGCGGTCGAGAGCCGCGACCAGCTCCTGGCGGCCGCGACGGCGGTCGCGAAGGCCGGGGCGGCGGTCCTGCGCGGCGGGGCGTTCAAGCCGCGAACGAGCCCTTACGCCTTCCAGGGGTTGCGCGAAGAGGGCCTGCGCCTTCTCGACGAGGCGCGGCGCGAGACGGGCCTTCCCATCGTCACCGAGGCGAAGGACGTCGAGACCTTGTCCGCCGTCGCAGACTGCGCGGACATCGTGCAGATCGGTGCGCGCAACATGCAGAACTTCTCGCTGCTCGAGGCGGCGGGGCAACAGCCGAAGCCCGTGCTGCTCAAGCGTGGGCTGTCGAGCACCGTGGACGAGTGGCTCATGGCGGCCGAGTACGTGATGAGCCGCGGGAACTACAAGGTCATCCTGTGCGAGCGCGGGATTCGGACGTTCGAGACTCTCACGCGCAACACGCTCGATCTCGGGATCCTGCCCGTCCTGCGCAAGCTGACCCACCTCCCTGTCATCGTCGACCCATCCCACGGAACGGGCATCAGGCACGCCGTCACTCCGTTGTCCCGGGCGGCGGTCGCCGTCGGGGCCGACGGGCTGATGGTGGAGGTACATCCCGACCCCCCCAGTGCCCTCTCGGACGGCCCGCAGTCGCTCACTCCCAATGATTTCATGGACTTGATGCGCGACGTCCGGGCCGTGGCCGCTGCCGTCGGGCTACGCGTGGTGCAGCCGGGTGGGCTGACCCAGCCTGCCTCCTAAGTGTGCGGTAATACAGCGGTTGACAAGCCTGTGGCCGCGTGCTAGCTGACTCGCCGAGTTTTTGCCAAGCATGCCGCAGACTTGCGATACTGAGCGAGTCCGGAGCTTTGGAAAGTCAGTGAATCCGACCCCTTAGAACGGGTCCTTTGCGCAGGGGGCACGAAGAATGGTCAGCAAGCCCGACCTGAGCCGCCAGAAGGCACCCGTCGAACAGGTGATCCTCCGCAGCGACCAGGTATTCCTGTGTCTTCTCATCAACCGTCGCCACAACCACATCCGGGTGATCGATTTCCGGACGGGGAACTTCCCGGTCAAGCGGGTGTTCATCCAATCGCTCGCGCAGCGGGAGAGGGCGCACAAGGTCTTCACGCTCGTCGAGCGCGACGAGGTCCCGGGCTGGCTGCGGCTGGGCTTCCAGAAGGAAGGCACGGTTCCGGGCTACTACAAGCGCAGCGACGCCTTCGTGCTCGGCCGCGTGCTGCACGACCCGCAGCCGCCGACGTCGTACGAGGTCGACGCCAAGGCCCTGGCGAGCGCCGCGAAGAAGTACGCGAAGGAAGTCTCGAACATCGACGCCCCGGCGAAGATGCGCACCATCGATCAGCGCGAGGCGCTCGAGAAGGTCCGCCACGTCAACAACGGCCGCCGGCCGCTGACGTCGTTCGATCCGTTCGGCCGTCACAGCCTGCGCCTCTACCTCGCGGTGTCGCCCGACCGGCACTCGGAGGAGAACGTCGTCGCCGCGGAGTTCCAGGATTGTTTCGGCAACGCGCGGCTCGAGCTGCTCTTCAGCCCGAACAACGGCACCGAGGCGTCGGCGGCCATCACGGGCCTGCGCACGATGATGAACGAGCTGCAGGACCGCGGGATCGTGACGGCATTCGCGACGAGCCGGACCGACAACGAGCTATTGACCGCGCTCTACCAGGCCGCCGGGTTCCGCAAGACCGGGAAGATGGCCGGGCAGTTCTTCGACGGCGAGAAGTACATCGACGAGATCCTCTGGACGCGCAAGCTGGCCGTGGCGGCCGCCGACCAGGTCGCCATGGACGGCCCTCCCTAGTCAGCACGACCGCTGCGGCCGACGATACGGGGGCTGCGCCCGGCCTTCTCGGCCGTGCCTTACTCAGCGTACGAAAAGTACGCTTCCGTCGGCCCGGCCTCCGAGGGCTCGGGCTCGCTCCCCGTCTCGTCGCCCTCGCTTTGCCCGCTGATAGAGGCGGCGGCATGGTCTCCGAGGCAGGCCGCGCCGTCGATTGACGTCCGTCATGCGCGATGGGACCGTCTGCACACTCGGCGGGGGATTGGAGGCTTGGTGATGAGAACGAAGGCGACTTGGTTTGCTGTGGCGCTGCTGGTGGGGTGCACGGGACCGAAGGGGGCCGCAGGGCCCGACGGCACGGGGACGGAAGGACCGGCAGGGCCGGAAGGGCCGGCGGGACCGGCGGGACCGGACGGGCCGGACGGACCCGAGGGGACGGAAGGACCCGCGGGCGTCGATGGGCTCGACGGAGTCGACGGGGCCGACGGGCTCCCCGGCGCCGATGGCCTCGACGGCGCCGACGGGATCGACGGCGCCGATGGCAGCTTCAACGGCATCTTCAACGGCGACTCGACGTTCCAGGGGACGGCGACCTTCGAGGACGTGGCGACCTTCCAGTCGGATGCGACGTTCCAGGGCGCGACGACGTTCGAGGGCGACGTGACGTTCAACGGAAACCTCGCCTTCACGGGCGGATTGGACCTGTCGAGCAGGGTCAGGGTCGCCCCCGGCGGTCCGTACACGGGCGCCGAGCACGCCGCGGACGTCCTGGCGGGAACCAACCGCTGCGACGCCGGCTATCACCCGTGTCAGGCCTGGGAGATCATGGTCATCGACACGCTGTCGACCACGGCCCTCGTGTCGGACGGCTGGACGGTCGGTTCGTTTCCGAACTGGGACGATCACATGCGCTCGCTCGTCAACGGGCAGAACTCGTCCGTCTGTCCGGTGGGATCCCACCTGTGGAAGTTCCCGAGCGTGTTCAACCACGGAGCCATCAACACTCCCGGCGGCCTGCATTGCCAGGGCGATGCCGTCGACGGCAACGTCCTCTGCTGCCTCGACGACGGCTAGTCGCCGGCTAGCGCGCGGTGCAGTGCGAGCCGAAGTGGGCGCGCGCGTCCCCGCCGGCGCCGACCGAACCGAGCTTTCTGAACAGCGACCGCGCGTCCGGGCAGCTGCCCTGCTGGATCAGCGACTGGACCTGCCGGCCGCCCGAGCGCGTCAGCGCGGCGCGCAGGCCCCGGACTTCTTCGTGGTCGCGGCCGACCAGGCGCTGCGCGCCGCGAAGCGCCTCGATCGCCCCGTCGACGTTTGCCCGCACGTGAGTCATTCCTTCAGCCGCGAGCCGACGCGCCAGCGCGACGTCGGCCGCGGACGGTCCGGTCTTCGACGGCGGGTCGGGGTCCGGATCGGGCTCGGGGCGTCCCGCGTCGCGGCGCTTGGTGACCTTCGTCGGCGATCCGGAGCCGGCATCCGGCACGGCCACGGGCCCGGCCGTCGAGGGCGCAGTCGTCGCGGGCAACGTCGTCCCGGGGTCCGTCGTGGCGGGCAACGTCGTCAACGGCATCGCGGTCAGAGCCGGATCGACGGTCGTCGGAAACGCCGTCCCCGGAAAGGCGGTCATCGAGAACACCGGACTGACCGTCATTCCGCCCGCTCCAGGTCCGAGCGCGACCTCCGGTCCGGAGAACGCCATGTAGGCGCCGACCGCGCCTCCGCCGAGCAGGACGAGGAGCACGATGACGATCGCGACCGCCTTGCCGCCGCCGCCTTTCGACGCCGGCATGGGTTGCGGCGTCGGCGCCGGCGCCTGCATCCGCACCGGACCGCTCTGGACGGTCGGCGCCTGGTGCGAGGGGACCGCGGGCATCGCGGCCGGCGTGAGCCCGGTCTGCGGGATGCGCCCAGTGGCCGGGCGGGGTCCCGGTGTCGCCGCCGCACCGGCAGCGACCTGCGCCCAGGTCCCCGTCGCGTCCTCGACGCCCGAGAACTCCTGCGCGAACTCCAGCGCGTTGCGCGGGCGCTTCTCGCGATCCTTCTGCAGCGACCGCTCGATCGCCGCGCGGTGCCGCGGCTGGAGCTTGTGCGCGAGGTCGAACTGGTCGATCGGCGTCGGCTGCGCGGTCAGGTGCTTGGTCGCCCACTCCCATGGCGTGTTCGCCTCGAAGGGGAGGTGGCAGGTCAGCATCTCGTAGGCCATGACGCCGAGGGAGTAGACGTCGCTGCGACGGTCGAGCGCCTGGCCCGTGAACTGCTCGGGTGACATGTAGGGCGGTGTCCCGAGCACCATGCCCTGCTTCGTCAGCTTCGCCTGATCCTTGTCCTCGGCCTCGCTGCGCTTCGCGATTCCGAAGTCGAGGACCTTGACGAAGTCCTTCTGGCCCGCGCGTTCGGTCAGGACGACGTTGTCCGGCTTGAGGTCGCGGTGGACGATCCCGACCTCGTGGGCTTCGTGCAAGGAGCCGCACACTTGAAGCAGGATCTTCTCGACCCGGGCCGGAGCCATCGGCCCCGTGGTCGACAGGATCTTCGCGACGGACTCCCCCTTGATGTACTCCATCGCGATGAAGAGCGTCCCCTCGAAGTCTCCGAAGTCGTAGAAGGAGATCGTGTTGGGGTGGGAGAGGGTGACGACCGTCTCGGTCTCGCGGTGGAAGCGCGCCTGCACCTGTGGGTCGTTCGCGAGCTCCGGCTGCAGGATCTTGATGGCGACCAGGCGCGTGGCCGTGCCCATCTTCTGCTCGGCCAGGTAGACCTTTCCCATCCCGCCCTCGCCGAGGATGGACTGGAGCCGGAAGCGCTCGCGGATCACGCGCCCGACGAGCGGGTCCGCCGCACCGACCTGCGTCGTCTCCATCATCGCGCCGCAGCCCGCGCAGAAACGCGCGCCAGGCGCCAGGGAGGCGTTGCACTTCGGGCAGTTCATTCGGCCAGGGGAAGGATAGGGGACGGTCCAGCGAGGGTCAAAAGGTACGGCTAGGCCGGTTCGTCTTTCGACAACCGCAGCGCGATCGGAACCAGGATCTCCATCGGGACGCGGTCGGCGTCGTCCACCTCGAGGCCCTCCAGGTAGACCTCGCGGATGTGCGGGCGGGCCAGCTCGTAGTTCTTCGCCGGCATCCACTTGCCGAAGATGAAGCCGTACTCGTTCTCGAGGTCCTCGATCCGGCCTTTTCGCGGCAAGACCAGCGTCGAGCCTCCGTCGAGACGCACCTTCTGAAGGCCCTCCACCGTGGGAGACGGTCCGGTGATCGTGCGCGCGACGAAGTAGTTGCGGTCCGGGGCCATGACCTCGAACGGGTTGTCGACCAGGACGCGCATCAGGGGCCCCGTCACCTTCGTCTTGGCCTTCGCCAGGGCGTCGTCGAGTTTCTCCGCCAGCGCGCGGACGGCGTCGATGTCCGCGAATCCCGACTGTGGGAACCCGACCGCGCGGGTCGCTCCGTAGAGGCGCGACGACACATCGAACCCACGCGCACCCGGCAGCTGCGCGACCAGATCGCGTCCCCCGATCGACCCGCGCTCCGGATCGACGTGCCCGAGCTCGTCCTTCATCGCCCGGTGCCTCATCGAGGGCGGGCGGGAGTCCATGGAGTTCTTCAAGGCGGCCAGAGGGTCACACGGCGAGTGCGCGCGGGGAAGGTCAGTCGATGGGTTCGGTAAACGCCCAGAACGCGAGCAGGTACGAGACGATCGCCAGCACGATTCCGCTCGAGATGTGCATGGAAACGAGCAGGCGCCGCCGCTCGGCCGTGTGCTTTCCGATCGCCAGCCGGACGCCGATCAGGATGGAGACGGTCGAGGACGTGACCGCGAGGACCGAGAGGATCCGGAGGAAGAACACGCGCGGGTGGATTATGCTCCGGCGCACATGATTGGCGAAAGGCGCGAACCGATCTGGATGGCGATCCTGCCGTTTCTGACCTGCGGGATCTGGTTGCACATCTGGATCTTCCAGAGCAGTTGATGTCACGACCGCTTCGCATTCTGCTGGCGGCGGTCGGGATCGCGACGCCGCTCCTCGTCGGGTGGTTCGTCCCGATCGCGAGTGGCCCGCCGCTGTGCACGTTCCGCAACCTGACCGGCTACGACTGCCCCGGATGCGGGCTCACGCGCTCGGTCGTAGGACTGCTTCACGGCGACGTCGGAGAGTCCCTGCGCGCGCATCCGCTCGGCGCCGGGATCTTCGTCGCGGGCATGCTCCTGTGGGGCAGCGCGCTCGTCGCCTGGGCCCGCGGCGGGAAGCTGATCTCGCCCGTCGGAGTCCGGACTCCCACCTGGGCGTTCGTCGCCTTCTTCGCCGTCTACCTCGGCGTCTACGTGCTGCGCCTCGCGGGCCTGCTCGGTGGCACCGCCGATCCGCCTGCGGAGGGCATCGTCACGGCGCTGTGGAGGTGAGGATCGACCTCGGCCAACCCGGGGACATCAGAACGGGTCTGTGACTTCTCCGTCCGCGACTTCCTGCCAGATCTCCAGGAACTTGCCCCTCACCCATGGGTCGAGGGCGTCGGAAAGCTCGCGAGGCATTCGAGCGCTGCGAATGAGATCCTGGACGTCGGCGAGATCCTTGCGTCGGTGGGGCGCCACCATCCCGGACGCCAGCTTGAGCTCGATCCATCGCTCGACCGGGAGCATGGCGAAGGGTGCTCCTCGGATCGCGGTCGTCGCCGGATCCGGAAAAGCGATCGGTTTCGGCTTGTCGTCGCCGGGGAAGCGACCGGTGCTGAGCACGTCGATGTTCACACCGAATTCGGTGTCGAGAAGCTTGCCGGTCCCTGGCACTCGCTCCGAATAGCCTCTGCCGAGCCAGCGGGTCTTGAACGCCTGCAGATCCTCCTCGCGCATCACGAGGTCGACATCGACGGTCACGCGTCGGTGCCCGTACTCGTTGAGGGCCAGTGCGCCGATGACCGCGTAGGGCACGCCTTCCGACTCGAGGATGTCGACCAGCTTGCGCGCCGCCTTCTGGGCCTCTGCCTCTCCCACGAAGAACCTCCAGCAGTACTCCACACTATCAGTGGTTCGCGCTTCGGCTTCAGGCGATCGCCGGCCGGCACCCCACTCGAGCCTTGCCCGATCCGTCTCACGGGTGCTCATCAGTCGCTCGCACAGCATGACGCAACCGTTCGAGCGGGACAAGGTTCAGTCCCCGCTGTGCCGGCTGTCCGAGAAGCTCGCAAGACGCGGCGACCATCGTCGCGTCGAGGAGACGTGCGTCGCCCTTGGTATGATGCCTGCCCGTGCGTCCGCAGCGCTACACGGCCCGCATCGAGCGCATGGCCGACGGAACCTGGCGGGCCCGCGTGGCCGCCTTCGGTGGTTTCGAGGTCACCGCGGACACCCGGGAGCAGCTCGAGCAGTGCGCGCCTGCCGCGCTCGACGCGCACATCGACGAGCTACAGCGCCTCCACGAGCCGGTGATCTCGTCGGCCGGCCTGGACTTCGAGGGTCCGCTCTGAGGGACGAGGGGTCCCGCGGCGTGGTCCTCGGGGGATCAGAACGCGTAGCGCAGCGTCGCCATGAGTCCGTAGAAGTCCGGCTCGTCCTCGATCTCCTCCGAGACGTCTTTGACGCAGACCTCGTCTCCCTCCGCCTCGAAGCACACCTCGTTCATGTTCACGAGCGCGTACTGGACCGCGCCCCCGATCGCGAGCCCCTCGTGATCGACCCGGTACTCCACGCCCAGCGCCGGCTCGAGGTACACGCCCTTCACCGAGATGGTGGCGGGGCCCTGCGCCAGGTCGAGGGAAACGGTGCCGGCCGATGCTCCTGCCCACGCGTCCCAGTCGCCGTCGGTCAGGAAGTAGAGCCGCACGAACGGGCCGAGCTGCGCGAAGGATGCGGTGACGTCGTCGCTGCTGCTCTCCTCGTAGTAGTAGTAGCCCTCCGGGGTGTCGGGCTGCTCGACCGACAGGGAGTTGTAGTGGAACAGTCCGCCCACGGCGACGATGGGGTTGACCCGCCAGGCCGCTTCGATCCGGATACCCGGTCCCGGTCCGAGCGAACCGTCGGCGTCGGCGGAGTCTGACGAGTCGCAGATCTTGTCCGTGCAACCGCTGAACCCGAGTCCGCCACCGAGGAAGAAACCCTCTCGGCGAACCGAGTCCTGGGGTGGGGGCGCCTCGGAAGGTTCGTACGGTGTGAAGGACTGGGGCTGCGGCGTGGGCGCGGGGGCCCAGGGATCCGCGGGCGGCGGCGCCGGGAGCGTCGCGGCGGGGGGTAGCGGCTCGGCAGCCGGCTGAGGCGGAACCACGGGCGGCGGCTCCGTCGCGGGCGGTTGCCCCGGATCCGCCGGTTGCGCCCCCGCGAGCCCGTGGCTCGCCACGATGCCCAGCACGACCGCGAGGCTCCGCATCGAGGAGAAGCATCGGTCACTGCTCCTGCTCGGTCAAACGACTGGTGACTGGCGCGCCCGCGCCGCGGCTATCGCGTCCTCCCGACGCCCACACGCTGGCAGACGTCCGTCACGGGGCAGCGCGAGCACCAGGGCGACACCGGCGTGCAGGTCGTGCGGCCGAAGGTGACGAGCAGGTCGTTGATCGGGATCCACCAGCGGCGCGGGAGCTTGCGGCGCAGGACCTGTTCGGTCTCGTCGGGCGCGAGCGTGCCGACGTAGCCGAGGCGGTTGGAGATGCGATGGACGTGGATGTCGACGCAGATGCCGGGTTTGCCGTAGCCGAGCGTGACGACGAGGTTCGCGGTCTTGCGGCCGACGCCGTGCAGCGCGACCAGGCCGTCGATCGTGTCGGGGACGCGGCTGCCGTGATCGCGCAGCAGCGTCGCGCCCAGACGCCGCAGGACCCGCGCTTTCGTCTTGTAGAACCCGGCCGGGTAGATGAGCCGTTCGATGCGTCGGTGTGTCAACCGCGCGAGCCGGCGCGGCGTCGGCGCCTCATTCAGCAGTTTCGGCGCCGCGACGTCCGTCACCTCGTCCTTCGTCCGCAGCGAGATGATCGTCGCGACGAGCACGCCGAACGGATCCCGTCGCCGCGAGACCTTCGTGACCGCCAGGTCCTCCGGCGACGCGCCGATCGTCGCCAGGTACCTCCCGATCCTCGTCAGCGCCCCGCTCATACGGCGCGACGAAAACGTCACAACGGAATGTTGCCGTGCTTCTTCGGCGGGTTCTCGTCGCGCTTGTCGCGCAGCATCTCGAGCGCGCGGGCGACGCGCGAGCGCGTGATGCGCGGCGCGATCACCTCGTCGACGAAGCCGAGCTCCGCGGCCTTGAACGGATTCGCGAAGGTCTCGCGGTACAGCCGGACGAACTCTGCGCGGGCCTTCTCGGGGTCGGCGGCCTTCGCGATCTCGGCGCGATAGACGATGCCGACCGCGCCCTCCGGGCCCATGACCGCGATCTCCGCGGTCGGGTAGGCGAGGTTCACGTCGCCGCGGATGTGCTTGCTGCTCATGACGTCGTATGCGCCGCCGTAGGCCTTGCGCGTGATGATCGTGACCTTGGGGACCGTGGCTTCCGCGAAGGCGTAGAGCAGCTTCGCGCCGTGCTTGATGATCCCGCCGTACTCCTGGTCCGTGCCGGGCAGGAAGCCGGGGACGTCGACGAACGTCAGCAGCGGGATGTTGAAGCAGTCGCAGAAGCGCACGAACCGCGCGGCCTTCACCGACGCTCCGATGTCGAGGCATCCGGCGAGGAACGCCGGCTGGTTGGCGACGACGCCCACGGAGCGCCCCGCGATCCGCGCGAAGCCGACGACCATGTTCTGCGCGTACTCGGCGTGGACCTCGAGGAGCTCCCCCTTGTCGACCACGCGGCGGATCACGTCCTTGATGTCGTACGGCTTCGACGGGTCGGTCGGCACCACGGAGTCGAGCGCGGGGTCCTCGCGGTCGGGCGGGTCGCCAAGGTCGACGACGGGCGGGTCCTCGTGGTTGTTCGACGGCAGGTACGACAGGAGCCTGCGGACGAGCCCCATCGCCGCCTTGTCGTCGGCGACCGTGAAGTGCGACACGCCGCTTCGACCGGCGTGCGTGTGCGCGCCGCCGAGTTGCTCCTTCGTCACCTCCTCGCGCGTCACGGTCCGGATGACGTCGGGTCCCGTGATGAACATGTAGCTGGTCCCCTCGGTCATCAGGATGAAGTCGGTGATGGCGGGCGAGTAGACCGCGCCGCCCGCGCAGGGGCCGAGGATCGCGGAGATCTGCGGGACGACGCCGGACGCCAGCGTGTTGCGAAGGAAGATGTCCGCGTAGCCCGCGAGGCTCTCCACGCCTTCCTGGATCCGCGCCCCGCCCGAGTCGTTGAGGCCGATGACGGGCTTGCCGGTCTTCACGGCGAGGTCCATCACCTTGCAGACCTTCTCCGCGTAAGCCGCAGAGAGGGAGCCGCCGAAGACCGTGAAGTCCTGCGAGAAGAGGAAGATCTGCCGGCCGTCGACCTTCGCGTAGCCCGTCACCACCCCGTCGCCCGGGATCTTCTGATCCTGCATCCCGAAGTCGGTGCAGCGGTGCACGACGAGGCGGTCGGTCTCGACGAACGTGCCGGGATCGGCGAGCAACTCGACGCGCTCGCGCGCAGTGAGCTTGCCGGCCTCGTGCTGCTTCGTCACCCGCTCCGGCCCCCCGCCCCCGAGCGCCTGCGCGTTTCGCTCCTCGAGCGTCTTCACGACCGAGTTGTTAGCGCGAGGAAGGGGGGGGCGTCTACGACGGTCGGAAGTTCCTGACCGTCCCGCAGCGCCCACATCGCGAGGCCGTGCGCGCACGGGAAGTTCCTGTGCCTGCTGCCCGTCTCCTGTTCACTTCGAGCCTCAAAGAAACAGGAAACAGGAAACGGGCGACGGGCAACGACCGAGCCGACTGGGTCGAAAACTTCACGCCGCTCTGGCGAGCGCCCGGCCGCCGAGCTTCACCTCGACGACGTCGCGGCCAATCACGCACAGACAGATCACGGGCCACGCGGTGCAGGCGAGCGCGACAGCGAGGCCGACGAGGGGGCAGGCCGCCAGCCACCAGGTGCGAGACCGACCCGCCCGCGCGACGGCTCGGACGAGATCCAGGTCGTCGAGGGATCCGAGCGGAGGGGGGGGCGCGGGTTCTCGATAGCTTGCTTCGAGGCGGCAAGCGCCACGGATCCGGGCGCGCAGCAGCCTGATTTGATGGGCCTGCTTCGCCGCGATTGCCCGGGCCCGCGTGGCCTCCAGCCCGATCGCGCTCACGAGGAGGATCGGGACTGCCCTTGGCGAGGCGAATAGCGACAGCACGCCCGCGAGGAGCACGAACCCGAGAAACGTCGCGTGACAGCGCGAGCCGGCGGCGCAAGACGCAATCACCGCGACCGGGATTGCCACCAGCAGCAACAGGGCCCAGGCCCAGACGAGGGGGTACAGCGGGATCGAACAGCAGGCGATCACGCCGCTCGCGCGAGCGCGTCGCGCACGCGCGCGAAGCGGCGGCGCGCCGGGGTGATCACCATGCCCTTGTGCAGGCGATACGGGTGGCCGCGCCACGAGACGCGACGGCTCGCCCAGGCGCGCGCCCAGCAGGCGAGGAGGAAGAACGGCCGGACGACCTCGACCGGTGCGGTCCACAGGGCCGGCCAGGTGCCTCGCAGCGCGCGGACGGCGACGAAGGCGCCCAGGACGTGCAGGACCGCGCACCCCGCGAGGACGCCGAAGGCGATGGGCGACGGGAAAAGGGCCGCCGCCAGAGACGAGACGAGAACGGGCGAGACGAACGGCTCGATCGCGAACGCCCACGGCGCGACGCTGCGGCGCATCTTCATCCAGCGCGAGTGGCGCTCGAAGGTGCGCCTCAGCGTGCAGTCGACGTTCCGGTTCTCTACGGGATCCGGCGAGAGCGCGACCGCGTAGCCAGAGCGAACGAACGCGCGGCCGAGCGCGTGGTCCTCCCCGAGGACCGTTCCGAAGGCGCGAAACCCTCCCAGGACGTCGAGCGCGCGCCGCCACATCGCCATCGACTTGCCGATGCACAGCGTCTGGCCGGCGAGCACGTCCGACGACGCGACGATCGGCGCGACCGTCGCCGCGAGCGCCAGGTTCTCCAGCGCCGCGCCGATCGTTCGCTCCCCCGCTCCCGCGATCAGGCTCGTGACGAGCCCGACGCCCGGACGCTCCAGCTCCGCGACGAGGTTCGACAGGTACCGAGGCTCTACCCGGATGTTCGAGTCCGAGATCACAAGCACCTCGCCAGTCGCGACCGCCTCCAGCCCCACGAGCTGGGCGACCTTCGGGTTCGTCGCCGCCGCCGGATCTGTCACGACGACCCGCGCGTCGACCCACGGGTGCGTGTGCACGAAGTCGATCGCGACCGGGTAGGCAAGGTCGGTCTTCGACGCGACGCCGAGCAGCACCTCGTAGGTCGGGTAGTCGATCGCGGCGAACGACGCGAGGTTCGCGGCCAGCTCGTCGTCTTGCCCGGCGAGCGGCTTGCAGATCGACACGCGCGGAAACCGGCGCAGGGCCGGCTCCTGCCGTCGGCGCCGGCCGAGAACGGCAGCCAGGCTCCCGAGCGAGACGAGGAACGCGGCGACGGACAGTCCGACGAGCCCGAGCAGAGCGACCGTGAGAGTCATGCCGGGACGTAGTGCGAGGCCCATGCCAGCCCGCCGCGCCTCGGGAATCCGGCGAGGTGTCACCCCCGCTCGCCGGTCGAGTGTTACCTCCCGAGGACGTCAAGGATCCGGTATGTCCCCGAAGCCTCGAGCCGCCGGAAACCGGCCCAGGCGGCACGGGCCAGGGTGCCGTCCGCGATCGCGCCGAGAAGCCACTCGCCGGCGTGGGCGGCGTCGCCCTGATCGATCCCCGCACCATGCTCCAGGATCCACTCCCGGTTCGCGATCTCCTGCGCGCCCAGGTGCGGCGCGAGCACGAGCGGCAGGCCGAGCGCCGCGAAGAAGACCAGCTCGGACGGCTTCGTCCACAGGACGTCCGTGCGAGTGACGAGCGCGTCGAACGCGTCGAAGTACTCACCGAGCGACGGCGCCCACAGGATCTGGACGACGTTGCCTACTCGGTTCGAACGGACGACGTCGTCCAGGGCCTCTCGGACCTCGCGACGAATGCCCGCGACGAGGGCGAGTCGCAGGCGCCCCTCGCGAATCGCGGGGCCGAGGGCGGCAACCAGCGCGCGTGCGATCGGAACCTGCGCCCCGGCGCCCCCCACAGCGAACGTCACGAGCGGCGGGAGTTCGCCCTCGTCGGGGACGTCGCCCAGCTCCCCGCGGATCGATTCGCGCTTCTCTCCGAGCCTGGCGAGGCGCGCGGCCAGGTTGCGGCGGAGCGTCGGCGCGCCGTCCGGGCCGACCAGCGAGTCCGCCAGAGGGAAGCCGGACAGGACGACGTTCTGCGGGCGGACGCCGTAGGTCGCGAGGCGATCCCGCACGCGCTCCGTCGGCGCGAAGTAGACCGCGCGGCTCTGCGCCGCCTTCGACTGTACCCAGACGCGGTTGCAGTCCGTGTCCGTGACCAGACAGTGCACGCCGTCGAGCCCGGCGCGATCGGCCGCGACGGCCGGCGTGTAGAACGTGGCGAAGAGCGGCTCCCCGCTCCGGCGCAGGCGCTCGACGAGCCCGTGGCCGACTCCCGCCCGGATGCGCGCGTCCATCCAACGCGTCGCCAGGTTCGGAGCCGAGTCGTCGCGGGACGGATCGAAGCGCGGGATGTACGTGACGGCGTCCATCAGCGCCGAGAAGGCGCGCCCGAGGGGGGAGGGCAGACGCGTCCCCTTCGAGACGACCTCGTGGAAACGCCGGACGCCGGCCCACAGGCGCGCCTCGCGCGCGTCCGCGAGCGGCGCGCGGTCGGCGTGCTCTATCGCAGCGCCGAGCATCCGCGCGACCGGCCACGCCGCCCGCTCGTGGCCGTACCCCATGTCGGCGGAGACGACGAGGGGCAGTTTCAGGAGGACCTCGCGACGAAAGCGCCGTACGTCACGAACCGAACGCCGCCGCGATCGAGCTGCAGACGGATCTCCGTGCGGACCTCCTGCAGCGCCTCGAAGGCTGGAGTCCCCGCCGGCACGCGTGCTTCGATCTCGGCGAGCCTCGTCTGCACGGGGCGCAGGTACGTCTCCCACGCGTCGGGCCCCAGCAGCCACGCGGCCTCGAGCTGGTATCCCTCGTCTTCCACGAGACGTGCCGTGTCGAGGAGCGAGAGGAGTGGCTCGCGCATCGCGCGCCTCCAGAAGCCGCGCACTTCCTCTCCGCGCGGGTCGTGCGTGTCCGCGAGGACGAGGTGCGAGAAGGCCACGCGGCCACCTGGTTCGAGCAAGGGGCGCCAGGTTCGAAGGGCGCCGCCGAGACCGATGACGTACGCCGCGCCCTCGCAGAGGACCGCGTCGAACTTCCCCAGGTTCCCGGGCTTGCGCAGGTCGACCTTCTTGACGGCGACTCTTTCCGCGACCCCGGCCTCCTTCGCGCGCCGCTCGGTCGCCGCGAGAAACGCGGGGCTCAGGTCGGTCGCGAGAACCTCGCAGCCGGTCCCCTTCGCCGCGAGCGCCGCGCTGCGCCCCGTGCCAGCTCCCAGCTCGAGCAGCCTCTTGCCCGGCGCGAGCCGCAGCCGTTGCAAGAGCGCCATCGTGTCGCCCGGCGTCCCGGGCCCGAGGAACTCGAGCGGTTCGAACAGGAGCTGGTAGAAGTGAGCCTGATCCACGGCTAATGCGTGGACGCCTCGACATGCTTCGCATACGCCGCGGCGTCCATCAGCCCGGCGAGCTGGCCGGCGTCGGACAGCTTGATCTTCACCATCCACCCCTTGCCGTAGGGCTCGGCGTTGACGTTCTCGGGATGGTCCGCGAGCTCGCCGTTGACGGCGACGACCGCCCCCGAGACGGGGGCGAAGAGGTCGGAGACGCTCTTGACGCTCTCGACGACGCCGAAGGGCTTGCCGGACTCGAGAACCTTGCCCTCCTTCGGCAGATCGACCAGCGTCACGTCGCCGAGCTGCTCGACGGCGAACGCGGTGATCCCGACGGTCAGGACGTCGCCCTCGACCTTCACCCACTCGTGGTCCTTCGTGTAGCGCAGGTCCTGCGGAACGCTCATTTCGCCGTCTCCCTCTTGTAGAAGGGGGTTCTCACGATCTCCGCCTCGATCACGCTTCCACGGATCTCGATGCCGATCTTCGTCCCGATCTCGGACGAGGCCGCCGGCACGTAGCCGAGCCCGACGTTCTTGCCCGTCGTCGGAGACGGTCCGCCGCTGGTCACGACCCCGATGGCTGCGCCGCCACCGGCGGGAACGATCGGATAGCCGTGCCGCCCGATGCCGCGACCGCGCATCTCGAAACCGACGAGCTTGCGCGGCACGCCGGCTGCCTTCTGCTTCTCGAGCGCCGCACGCCCGACGAAGTCGCCCTTTGCCATCTTCACGACCCAGCCGAGCCCCGCTTCGAGCGGCGTCGTGGTCTCGTCGATGTCGTTGCCGTACAGGCACAGCTTCGCCTCGAGCCGAAGGGTGTCGCGCGCGCCGAGCCCGGCGGGCTGCAGGCCGAGCGGACGGCCGACTTCGAGCAGGCCCCGCCACAGCGTTGCGGCATCGCCGGCCGCACAGAAGAGCTCGACGCCGTCCTCGCCCGTGTATCCGGTCCGCGCGGCCTGGACCGCGACGCCCGCGACCTGGCCGGACCCGTACCCGAACGACGGGAGTTTCGACAGCTCCGAGCCGCCGAGGCCCGCGAGCACCTCGAACGCCTTCGGTCCCTGCACCGCGACGAGCGCGGTCTCGTCCGAGACGTCCCGGAACTCGCAGTGGTTCTCGCAAGCCTTGCGAAAGTGCCCGACGATCTTGTCTCGGTTGGACGCGTTGCAGACCACGGTGAAGTCGCGCCCCCCGCGCCGGTAGACGATGAGATCGTCGAGGATCGTCCCCTCTTCGTTGCACGCCACGGTGTAGAGCGCGCGGCCGTCCTCGAGCTTGCCGCAGTCGTTCGTCACCAGGTAGTTCACGACTGCGGCCGCGTGCTCGCCCTGCAACTCGAGCCGGCCCATGTGCGAGACGTCGAAGATCCCCGCCGCTTTTCGGACCGCCTCGTGCTCCTTGACGATCCCCGCGTACTGCACCGGCATCTCCCAGCCGGCGAAGGGGACCATCCGGCCGCCGAGCAGGACGTGCTCGGCGTGCAGCGGCGTCTTCCTCGGGGCCTCGGTCACAGGAGGAGTGACTTGTAAAGAAGCGGCGGGCCGCGGTCAAGGTACGCTGCGCGGGTGAGGTTCGGCCTCGCGCTCTTGCTGATTCCGGCGCAGCTGCACGCCGAGACGCTGCGCGCCGTCCTGCGCGTGCCGCCGGGCGCGGAGGCGCTCGCCGAGCGCGTCCACGGCCAGACCAGCGACGTCGACGTCGAGATCCGGCAGGACACGGCGCCGATCGAGGCGTCGTTGCCCGCTCAGCTCGCCGCGGCGGACACGATCGCGGCCCGCGAGTCCGTGGACGTCGTCGTCTGGTGCGACCGGGAGTCCGATCCCCCCGAGCGGCTCCTCGTCGTCGTCGCGATGCCGCGCGCCGGTCGCGTCCTGGTCCGCCGCGTCGAGGGCGAGGGCTCCGCGGCGCTCGAGTCCGCCGCGCTCATCGTGCGGTCGGCCCTGCGCGCGCTCGCGGCCGGCGCGGAGATCGGCGTGCACCGGGCAGAGGTCGCTCCGGTCGAGCAACGACCTCCGCGGCCTTCCCCCGGCCCCGCCCCGGAGACGCGTGCCGTGCGCGCGACGCCACGGACGCCCGCTCCCGCGTGGATCGCATCCCTCGGCTCCCTGTCGATCTGGGATTTTCACAGCGACGCCGGCCAGCACGGCCTGGCGGGGAGATTCGGAATCGCGATCCGCCGTCTCGAGGTCGGGCTGGTCGCCGGCGTGGCGCTTCCCGCGACGCTGAAGGACGAGTACGCGACGCTCTCGCTCTCGCGCAGGCACCTCGCCGTCTTCACGGGCCTGCGGGTCGTGGCGGCAAATCGGCTGCACGTCGTCGTCGGCGCGGAGCTCGGAGCGGCCGCGTGGGCGCGCTCGACGGTCGAGACGGCGCCGGGCGTCGTCGCCGCCGCCCCGCAAGTCACCTACGCGCCATTCGCCGCGCCGCAGGTCGGCCTGCGCTGGCTCGCGCTGCCCGCCCTCGCAGGAACTCTCCTGCTGTCGGCAGACGTCGTCCCGGGAGCGCCCCGGATCGGCCTGCGGCCCGAGGGGGGAGGGGCGATCGTCGGCGAGCGGCGCTTCGGCCCCGTCGAGCCACGCGCACTCGTGCTCATCGAGCTGATCCTCGGTTGATCACGGAACCGCGGTGCCGACTCGCAGCGACGCGCCGGCCCAGGGGCCGCCCGGGGAGACGTCGGGCTCGCCGCCGCCGACGAGGCCGAGGGGCGTCCGGAGCATCGCGCCGATCTCGAAGTCCACGCCGACGTCGACGGATCCTGCGTGCCAGGTCGGGCCGAGCCCGAGCGCGATCTCCGCCGTGAACGAATCGGTCGCTCCGGGATCCGCCTGGCCGGCGCGGGCGTGGCCTCGCAGGCCCATCCATCCGCCTGACAGGCCGGCGCGCGCGTCGACCGACAGCGGGCCGAAGCGCAGCCACTGCAGCGTCGTGCCGGCGCCGAGGAAGAAAGCGCGCAGGTCCACGGCTCCAATGCTGCGCTGCGCCCGGCCGGCCTCGAATCGCGTCTGGCCGAAGGCCGTCCACCGTGGCGACAGGCGCAGGCCGCCACGGGCCCCGCCCCCGAAGGTCCAGAACGCCTCCGAGAGATCGCGCACACGCGTGTCTGCCTCGAACTCGACGGCCACAACGGGTGAAGGGGCCGCGATTCGCGTCTGGACGAGCCGGCGCGCCGCCCGCCGGGCGGGCGCCGCCTCGGGCGCGTTGGACGCCGGCGTGTCCTGCTCCACGAGCAGCTCGAGCCACGACGCGACGAAGAGCTGCGAGGCCGCGAGCGCGACGACTCGCTCGGCCCCCGGTTCCGAAGCCGGAGGCGCGGGGATCTCCCGCTCGACCCGCTTGTCCGTGAGCGGGTCCTTCACCTCGATGCGTACCACGCCCCCGGCGCAGGTGATCTCCACGCCGAGCGTCGGCATGCGCCGCCCCGGCTCGGCCACGGCCGCGAGCTCGATGGCGAGCAGGCGGGCAACGTCGTCCTGTCGCATCGACCCGCAGTCGTGGAGCACGACCGTGAGCTGGGGCCGCTGGGCGGATGCGATCCTGGGTGCGAATACCGTGAGGAGGAAGATGCCGACGCCGAGCGTCAATCCGACAGGGCGCGCATTCGCGCCGCGTGAGTCCCGCGCGGGAACGACTCGAGGTATCGTGCCGAGATCGATCGCGCCTTCGCCGCGTCGCCCGCGAAGGCCCACGACGTCGCCGCTTCCGCGATCGCGTCCTCCGCGAGGGGCCCGCGAGGCGATCGACGCCAGCAGCGTTCGAACGCCGCGGCCGCGGCCGCACTGCGCCCGCGCGAACGCTCGACGCGTCCCAGGGTGAAGAGCGCGCTCGTGACTCGCGGGTCGCCCGCGTGGAAGGTCGCGATCCGGCCGAGCGCGTTCGCGGCCTCGGCGAGCCGGCCCGCTCCCCTCGCCGCGTCCGCCGAAGCCAGCAGCGATTCCACGGAGGGAACGGACGGCACACTCCGCACGCGCGGCAGGGACGCCTCGCCCGTCGCATCCTCGAGCGGATCCGGGGACGGATCCGGCGCTCGGGTCTGCGCGGCGGACGGCCCCTCGGAGGTCGCCAGCACCCGCATCTCCTCGCCCGCCGTCAGCTCGACCCGACGCGCGCCGTCGTCGACGCGAACCCGGCCGTGCTCGACGTGCACGCGCACCCACTCGCCGGCCCATGCTAGGCGGAAACGGGTGCCCACGACGAGCACCTCGACCTTGCCCAGCCGCACGACGAACGACCTCGCGCGGTTCGGCCGCACATCGTAGAGGACCTCGCCGGCAGACTGGTCGAGCGCGACCCGATCCTCGCTCTGCTCGCGGACCTGCACGCTGGCGCCGGCCGACAGGATCGCTTCGGAGCCGTCGGCCAGGGCGAGGGAAGATCCCGAGGCCGCGGGTCTGCGCGGCGCGGTCCCGACGATGCGGGCAGGCGGCTCGGCCGGGCTCCAGAGGGACGCGGTCAGCCCGAGGGCCCCGACGACGACGACGGCCCCGACCGCGGCGAGCCCACCCGCGACCCGGCGGCGCACCGCGTCACGGCGCTGCGCCTCGACCACGCGCACCAGGACGCGCTGCTCGCGAAGCTCGTCCCAGGGGGGCTGCGCCGAGCCCAGGGCCTTGCGGGTCTTGTCATTCTCGTCAGGCGCCATGCGAAAGCCTCCGGATGCGCTCTTCGGCGTATGCGACGCGCCGCTTGGCCGTCGCGAGGGACACGCCGCACAGCCGCGCCACCTCGGGGAGCGTCTCTCCTTCGATCTCGGACAGCACCCAGGGGACGCGGTACTTCGCGGAGATGCGGTCGAGGATCTCGTAGAGCGCGTCGACCCGCTCGCGGTCCTTCGGCTCGGAGCTCGAGCGGCCCAGCCACCCCAGCTCGATGCCGAGCCACCGAAGGCGCGCCCGGCGCGCGAGCCGCCTGTGCACCCGTCGCACGGCGATCGCGGCGAGCCACCCGCGCAGCTTTCGCGGGTCCTCGATCCGGCGAAGTCCCTTGGCGGCGTCCACGAAGGTCTCCTGCACCACGTCGTCCACCTCGGAGTCGGCTCCCAGGATCCGGTACGCGACCCCGGCCACGTAGCGGGCGTGCCGGCGATAGATGGCGGCAAAAGCCTGGTCGTCGCCCCTCATCGCCCGTTCGACGAGGGTGACGTCGTCCTCCGCGACGGGCGAGACCGCCCGTACCTGCCGCCTCACGTCCTGATAGTGGCCTGCTCGCCTGCCAATCGGGTCAAACAAATCCAGCGAGCGCGGCCGGCAGCTCCCTTCCCGATTCGCATCGGGTAAGTCAAGCTCTGGACCGGAGGGAACACCCTGGTTTCCGGTCCCGGGCGCCTCGTCTTTGGTCTCTTTCTCGGTCTCCTTCTCGCGAGTTGCGGGGAGGGGGAGCCCGTCCTGACGCCGATATCGGAGCCCGACGCGGACTCGGACACGGACACGGGATCGGACACCGGCACCGGGTCGGACACCGGTTCGGACACCGGGACGGGCACGGCCTGCGATGCGCCGCGAGTGGAGTGCGCCGGCGCGTGCGTCGATCTGCAAACGGACGTTGCCCACTGCGGCGAGTGCGGCCGCGCGTGCGCCGCGGGCGAAGGGTGCGACGGGGGCGTCTGCAGCTGCGGCGGTGCGGCCTGCGCCCCGGGCGAGTCGTGCGTCGACTCGTCGTGCGCGTGCGAGAGCCCGCGGGTCGACTGCATCGAGCTGTGCGCCGACCTCGCGGCCGATCCGCTCCACTGCGGGGGCTGCAACGATCCCTGCCCGGAGGGCGGGAGCTGCGACGCAGGCCGGTGCGTGTGCCCGGCCGCGAGGATCAACTGCGGCGAGCGCTGCATCGACACCACCAGCGACCCGGAGCACTGCGGTGCGTGCGATTCGATCTGCCAGGGCGGCGAGTGCATCAGCGGCGCCTGCGACTGCGGGGATCTCGCCTCGTGCGACCGCCTGTGGGGCGCGCCCGGGACGACCTGCACGGACACCCTCGATGATCCGCTGCACTGCGGAGCCTGCGAAGCGCCGTGCCTGCTGGGCCGCTACTGCGTCGGCGGGGCGTGCGTCTGCCAGCCGGGCCTGACCCCGTGCGCCGGCGCGTGCGTGAACACGGCGGGGGACGCGGGGCACTGCGGCGGCTGCGCCGTCCCTTGCGGCGGGGGCACCCCGGTCTGCGCGAACGGGGTCTGCGCGGCCGATTGCCCGGCGGGGACCACGGAGTGCGCGGACGCCTGGAGCGCCACGGCCTGCGCCGACCTCGAGTCCGACCCGGCGCACTGCGGGTTCTGCGGAAACCCCTGCCAGGTCGACGAGATCTGCGTCGCCGGGGCCTGCGCGGCCTGGCTTCCCGCACTGGGGTGCGATTCCTGCCCCTGCGAGGGCTGCGCGGCCGTTTCGGAGTGCTGCCCCTACCCCGGGGACGCAAGCCTGGCGATCTGCCTGACGGCCGCCGGCTGCCCGTAGGCCACTTTGGTGAGCCCGCCTCCGGATCGCCCGGGCAGTGGCCTCCGGCGCCCGTCGAACGGGCGCGCGCGGAAGCGCGCATCTGCACGGGCCTACGACCCGCGCCTGAACGATTCGGGGGGGGATTGGCGAAGTCGGGTCGTGAGCCCGCCTCCGGATCGCCCGGGCAGTGGCCTCCGGCGCCCGTCGAACGGTGCGCGCGGAAGCGCGCATCTGCACGGGCCTACGACCCGCACCGGACGCTTCGGGGGGGATTGGCGAGGCCGGGTCGTGAGCCCGCCTCCGGATCGCCCGCGCAGCGGCCTCCGGCGCCCGTCGAAACGGCGCGCGCGGAAGCGCGCATCTGCACGGGCCTACGACCCGCGCCTGAACGATTCGGGGGGGGATTGGCGAAGTCGGGTCGTGAGCCGTTTCGGGGGGGCATCGGACACGCACATCGGGCACGGGGAAAACCGCCCGGATGGGAGAAGGAGAACCGGTCATGAGTCGTTCGAACAACCAGACGCTGCTCCGTGGGATGGACGGGATGACGTTGGCCCTCTCGGGCGTCGCCGGAACCCTCCTGCTCGTCCTCCTCGGCCTGCTCGCAACTCGCTGACGCGCCCCACAACCTCATGGCTTCTTCTGCGCCGCGAGCGCCGCACGCCGCTTGGAGACGAGGAATGCGGCGACGACGCCGACCACGACTCCGACGCCGGCTCCCATGTTCAGGCCTCCGAGCGCACCACCGATCAGGCCTAGTACGAGGCCGCCGAGCAGGCCGACGAGGACCAGGATCGCGATGATCTTCCCCCACCCCATGACCTTCGGCGTCTCGTCGCTCATGCTTCGCATCGTCCTGCAACGCGAGGCAGGCGCGCAAGGGGCTTCCCGCACTGGGGTGCGATTCCTGCCCCTGCGAGGGCTGCGCGGCCGGTTCGGAGTGCTGCCCCTACCCCGGGGACGCAAGCCTGGCGATCTGCCTGACGGCCGCCGGCTGCCCGTAGGTTCGTTGAGCCGTTTCGGGGGGGGATCGGACACTCACATCGGGCACGGGGAAAACCACCCAGACGGGAGAAGGAGAACCGGTCATGAGTCGTTCGAACAACCAGACGCTGCGCCGTGGGATGGACGGGATGACGTTGGCCCTCTCGGGCGTCGCCGGGACCCTCCTGCTCGTCCTCATCGGGCTGCTCGCAACTCGCTGACGCGCCCCTGACGCCTCCAACGATTCTTTTCTGACCCGATCACCGGGGGCGCACGCCTCTCCCGGATCGGAACTGCGTCGCGTTTCGCGGGCACCGCGCGCGTTCCATGCCAAGGGACGCACGGGCGACCGGAGGCGCGCGATGAACCGAACCCGCTTGCTGTTCCTTCTCCTCGCTTGTACGGGAATCCCTCTCGCCGGCTGCGGCGGAGAGTCGAAGGACGTCGTGGTTGCCGATGGCGATGCCGACGCCGACGCCGACGCCGATGCGGACGCGGATGCCGACGCGGACGCCGACGCGGATGCCGACGCCGACGCCGACGCGGATGCCGACGCCGACGCCGACGCCGACGCCGACACGGATACCGACACCGGCACCGGTGCGGGCTGCCTTGCCCCGGACGTCGACTGCGGCGGCGTGTGCGTGGATCTGACGATCGACGTCGCCCACTGCGGATCCTGCGACCTCGCCTGCGGAGCCGGGATGGCCTGTACGAACTCCGCCTGCACCTGCGAAGGCCTGCTGTGCCGGCCCGGAGAGGACTGCGTCGAGGGCGCATGCGCCTGCGCGGGCGGCCGTCTCGACTGTGGGACCGTGTGCGCGGACGTCGCGACCGACGAGGCCCACTGCGGCGGTTGCGGCGAGCCGTGCCCCGAGGGAGGCGTCTGCAACGCGGGACGCTGCGAGTGCCCGGCCGGCCAGATCAACTGCGGCGAGCGCTGCATCGACACCACCAGCGACGAGGCGAACTGCGGCGCCTGCGATCAGTTCTGCGCCGGCGAGTGCGTCAGCGGCGCCTGCGAGTGCGGGACGCTCGACGAGTGCGAAGAAGCCGCATGGCTCGGAGGCGACTCCCTCTGCACCGACCTCGACGTCGATCCCGGCAACTGCGGCGAGTGCGGCGGGTTCTGCTCGAGCGGGCAGCAGTGCGTCGGCGGCGCCTGCGAGTGCCTCCCCGAGTACACGTCGTGCGACTGGGGCGGCGGCTGGACCTTCTGCGCGGACACGCGCGTGAACACGTCGAACTGCGGGGCGTGTGGCAACGTGTGCGGCGGCGCGACCCCCCTGTGCTGGGACGGCGCCTGCGTGGCGGCGTGCCCGGCGGACGGGACGCTGTGCGACAACGGGTTCAGCCGGATCTGCGTGGACACCGACTCGGATCCGTTCCACTGCGGCGACTGCACGACGTGGTGCGGCGCCGGCTCGCTGTGCTCCGACGGAGCGTGCCTGCCGTACGACATCGCGTACGGCTGCGACGCCTGCCCCTGCGACAGCTGCGGCGCCGAAGCACTGTGCTGCGCCCTGCCGAGCAACCCGGAGGTCGCGATCTGCGTCGACGGGGAGGTCTGCCCCTAGCCCGCCTCGATCGACCCCGACATCCCGCCTGAAACGATGAACGCCATGAAGTCCGCGCTGCGCGCGCCGGTCAGCGGCTGCACGTCCTCGCGCGGCACCAGGAGCATCGCCCCCGCGAAGTTGTAGGACTGCGGGAAGTAGACCGAGACGTGCTCGCCGAGGCCCGCCGGGCGGATGCCTTCCCTCGTCACGAACCCGAGCGCCTTGACGCCGCTCTCCCTCGACAGCGTCACCAGGACCGGCCGGTCGAAGGCCTTCCGCTCTCCGACGAACGTCCCGAGCAGGTCCTTGAGCGAGTTGTACAGGAGCCGGACGAGCGGCAGGCGCGCCAGGAGCCGGTCCACCAGGCCGACCGCGCCCCGACCGATGAAGTTCGAGGCGAGGTAACCGACGATCGCGACCCCCGCGATCGTGGTCGCGAATCCGACCCCCGGTATCGGGATCCCCAGCATCCCGTCGACCCTCTCGACCACCCAGTAGACGACGTAGGCCGTGGCGGCGATGGGCACGAGGACCAGGCATCCGCGCAGGAAGTACTTCACGAAGGTCTTCATGGGGACATCGTAGCCGCCTGGCCGTTGACCCGATCCGCCGATCCCCCTCCTCTATACAATCGTGCTGGTGTCCGCGGCCCGCGTTCCCGAGGTACCCAGGCCGGGCCCCGATCCCCGGATCGCGGCCGCGGCGGCGGGTGATCGCGCGGCGGCCCGCGCGCTGCTCCTCGAGCTGACCCCACGCGTGCGCAACCTCGTCCGGTACCTGGTCCGGGGGGACGAAGACGTGGACGACGTCGCCCAGGAGGCCCTCATCGCCATCGTGCGCGGGCTTCCCACCTTTCGTGGAGACGGCACCTTCGAGTCCTGGTCGGACCGCGTGACGGCGCGGGCGACCTTTGCGGTCATCCGCAAGCGCAGGACCGAGGACGCGGCGCGCCGCGACGCCGGGCCGGACCTCGCCGCGGTGGGGGAGGGCGACCGCCCCGACGAGTACCTGCAGCGCCGGCGCGTGGTCGAACGGCTCGACGCCGTGCCGGACGCCCAGCGGCACGCGATCGTCCTGCACCACGTCGCCGGGATGTCGGTGGGAGAGGTCGCCGAGGAGCTGTCCGTGCCGGCCGAGACGGTCCGCAGCCGGATCCGGCTCGGCATGGCACGGCTTCGCGAGGGGGGAGAAAACAATGGAGCCTGAGATGGACCTTCGACCGCTCGACGCCGGGCAGGGGCCCGCGAGGCGTATCTCGACGGCGCGGACCGTTGCCCTCGTGGACGGCGCGCTCGGCGCCGCATTCGCGCCCGCCGCTCCCGTGCGGAAAGTCCCGAGGTGGGCGGCTGCCGCGGCCGTCGTTCTGCTCGCCGGCGGCGGCGTCGCGGCCGCGATGCTGCTTCGAGACGGGCCCTCGGCGCCGCGGCCTGCGGCGCCACGGCAGCAGCCCAGGGAGATCACGCCCGAGACGCCGCCCGTCCAGGTCGTCGCCCCGCCGAGGATCGAGCCGACCGCGGAGCCCGAGGCTGCCGCCGCCACCGTGCGCGAGGCGCCCGAGGACCTGCTCGCGATCGCGAACCGCCTGCGCGGCGAGCGCAACTGGCGCGCGGCGGAGCGGACCTATCAGCGGGTCATCCAGTCGTTCCCGGGGTCGCGCGAGGCCTACGCGGCGCGGGTCGCCGCCGGAGATCTGCGACTGCACCACCTGGGAGATCCGCGCGGGGCGCTGCGGCTGTTCCGATCCGCGTCGCGCGGGCAGGGCGCGCTCTCGGAGGAGGCTGCGTGGGGCGTCGTCGAGGCCCATCGGTCCCTCGGGGACGCGAACGCCGAAGGCCGCGCGCTCCGGTCCTTCCTCGCGTCGTTCCCGCAGAGCCTCCATCGAACGCGTGCCCAGGCGCGTCTCACGACGATCGAAGGCGCGCCGTGACCCGTTTCGCCGCCGTCCGCCTCTATCCAGGGGAAGAAGGAGGACGCGCCATGCGGATCCGAGTCTCGCTGCTGTGCATCTTTGTCTGGGCCGGCGGCGTCTGGGCCTGCGGCGGTTGCGACTGCGCGCAGCTCGACGTCGCGGGAGAGGTCGCCGGCGATTCCGGCGACGACGACTCTGGCTGTCCGACTCCTCCGTGCTGGAACGACGATCTCGACGAGGGTCGTCATTGCTTCGGCCCCGCGGAGGGATGCGAGGACTGGGAGGTCGCCGACCGCGGGTCCGGTCTCGTCGAGACGCCCGAGGGTTTCCTGACGCTCGACCGCGACGTCGACTCGATCCATGTGGTCTGGCCACCCTCCACGGGAACCGGAGGCGTCTTCCGTGTCGACTCGCGGACGCTCGAGGTCACGGGCGAGTTCCGCACGGCGCCCGGGCTGGGAGACCAGGCCGGGTCGGACCGTCCCGCCGCATCCGCCGTGGATGCGTTCGCGAACCTGCTCGTCGCGAGCCGCGGGGGAGGGCCGGTCTGGTCCGCCGTGACGAAGATCGCTGCGGACCCGACTTCCTGCCCGGATGTGGACGGGGACGGCGTGGTCGAGACCTCCAGGGGAATGGGCGACGTCCACGACTTTCCGAGCGACGAGGAGTGGGGGGACGAGTGCATCCTCTGGCATACGACGCTCGGCGTCTCCACCAGCGCGGCGGCCTGGGCGATCGTCTTGAAGAGGGATCCCGGCCTCGACGGCGCGGTCGTGGAGACCGCGTGGGTCGGACTGCACACCGAGAGCCGCTTCATCGAGCTCGACGTCGAGACCGGCGTTCCGACGGGGGTCGAGGCTCGCATCGGGGGCCCGGGCGTGTACAGCGCGGGAGTGCACGACGCGGCGATCGATCGGGATGGATGGGTGTGGGTCGTGGGCTACTACGCATGGGGCATGTTCGACACGAACGACCCGGCCGACAGCTACCGGCAAGCGCCCGCCCCGGGCGGGGCCCTGGAGCACTGGAAGCCTTCGCGCGTGATCGTCGACGAGAACGACGCGGTCTGGACGAGCGGGATGAACGGCGGAGTCTGGCGCCTGGCTGCGGACCGCGAGACCTGGTCGCACCCCGCCGGGCTGGACGATTCGTACGGGATCGCGACGGACGGCGCAGGGTCCATCTGGGTCGGACCCGCGATCAACCAGCTCTCCGTCTATCGCGTCGACAACGACGACGCGCTGGCCTACCACCGCGTCGACAGCCCGAACGTCGCCGGCTACGAGGTCGCGGCGGACCTGGACGGACACGTCTGGGTCTTCGGGTGGCCCAACGGGGACGGCGGGCTGTGGGGCACGAACTCCGTTGCCGTCATCGACGTGGACACCGAGGAAGCGCAGGTCGTTCTGGACGATTGCGCCGGCGGCGACTGCCTGCGCAGCCCTTCGCCCACGGGGTACATCGCGGGTCTGCAGGAGCGCGACGAGATCGGGCCCCTGGGGCGGTGGTCCGCCATCGTGGAGGGTTGCGCGGAAGGGGAGACCGCCTGGGAGTTGATGTCCGTCGACGGCACGGCCCCGCCCGGTGCGAGCATCGCGGCGTCTGTTCGGGCCGCAGACACGCTCGACGACCTCGGCGCACGCGGCTGGACCGTGCTCGGCTCGCTTCCCGAGGCCGGTCCCGACTTCGATCTCGTGCCGGTCCTCGGCACGGATGCGGGATCCGTGCTGGAAGTCCGGACCGTGCTGAGCACGGAGGATCCTGCCATCGCTCCCGTCCTGCGCGGCGTCACGATCGAGTGGTCCTGCCCGGACGTCGTCGAGTGAGCGAGGACGACGGCGTGGTACGATTGCGCCTGGAGGTCGTCAAATGGCTCGCTGGCTCTGGGTCCTGTCGTTGGTGTCGGGTTGCGGCTGCGGTGACGACGAAGGGGGAGGGGGCGGCACGGACGCGGACACCGACGTGGACACCGATTCGGATTCGGATTCGGACACCGATTCGGGCACGGGCACGGGCACGGATTCGGACACCGATACGGATACGGGCTCGGATACGGACACCGGGACCGACACCGGGACCGACACCGACACGGGCACCAACACCGACACCGACACGGGCACTGCCACCGACCCGCTCGACTGCGTCTGGCCGCTCGAGGAGTGCGCGGGCGAGTGCGTCAACACGGCGAACGATCCGGACCACTGCGGCGCCTGCGATGCGGCCTGCGCGGACGCCGAGGTCTGCGCGTTCTACCGGTGCGCTGCGGACTGCGGGCTCCGGCTGGAGGACTGCGGCGACGGGGTGTGCTCGGATACCGACACGGATCCGCTCAACTGCGGCGCCTGCGACACGGTCTGCAGCGGGGGGATGACGTGTTTCGGCGGAGGGTGCGTCTGCCCCTTCGGAGGCACGGACTGCGACGGGACCTGCGAGAACCTGTTCAACGACCCCGCGAACTGCGGCGCCTGCGGGGTGGCATGCGACGCGGGCCAGGTGTGCGCGTTCGGCGCCTGCGCGGACGAATGCCCGGCAGCGTTGACCGAATGTTCCGGCATCTGCGTCGACACGGATCGAGATCCGGCGCATTGCAGCGCCTGCGACACGCCCTGTCCCGCGGGCGCCTCGTGCCGCTTCGGCGCGTGCCAGTGCTTCGGCCGGACCGAGGAGTGCGCCGGCGAGTGCGTGGACACCGACTGGGACCCGGACCACTGCGGCGCGTGCGACACTCCGTGCGGCGTCGACGAGGTCTGCGTGCGTGGGGCCTGCGAAGCGGCCTAAAGTCCCCGCGGTTTCGGCCGTATGTCGTCGGTATGACGATCCCGACCGCTGCGGTCGCGCTTGCGGTTCTCCTGCACGGCTGCGCGGAGGGCGGCGGCACGGCCGACGCCGACTCGGACGTCGATTCCGATACGGACGGGACGGACTCCGGGACGGACTCGGACACTGGCTCGGACACCAACTCGGAAACGGGTTCCGACACCGACTCGGTCTCGGAGTCGGACACCGGCTCTGACTCCGACACAGGCTCGGAATCGGACACGGGTTCGGACTCGGGGACAGGCTCCGATCCAGGCCTCGACTGCGACTTCCCGCTCGAGGACTGCGGGTCCGACGCCTGCGTGAATCCCTGGAGCGACCCCGACCACTGCGGGGCCTGCGACGCGGCCTGCGCCGAGGGCGAGGTGTGCGCGGCCAGGCGGTGCGCCACCGACTGCGGGCGCCTCACCGACTGCGGCGCAGGGGTCTGCGCGGACACCGACTCCGATCCCGTCCACTGCGGCGGCTGCGACGTCGTGTGCTCCGGCGGGCAGTGGTGCGTCGCCGGGTCGTGCACCTGCATCGGGTTCGAGGAGGACTGCGGCGGCGTCTGCACCGACACCTTCACGGACCCGGGGAACTGCGGCGGCTGCGACGCCGCGTGCGAAGCGGGCGAGGTTTGCGCGGCCGGGGTGTGCTCGGCCGAGTGCCCCGTGGACCTGACGGACTGCGACGGCGTGTGTACGAGCACGGACATGGACGCGGCGAACTGCGGCGCGTGCGGCGTGGCCTGCGCCGAGGGCGGCGCGTGCCGACGCGGCGCCTGCGATTGCCCCGGTCCGGCCGAGGACTGCGGCGGCGGGTGCACGGACACGAACTGGGACCCCGACCACTGCGGGAGCTGCGACGTCGTCTGCGCCGACGGCGAGTCCTGCGACCGCGGCCGCTGCCGCTAGCCTCGGCGTTCGAGCTCGGCCTTCAGGCGGGCGAGCTCCTGGTCGGCCTCCCGCACGCGCTTTCTGTCCTCTTCGGCGGTCGGCAGGACGCGGCCGGTCGTCGCGTCCACGAGCCTGGCGACGCCGTCGATCCGGCGGACGGACAGTCCGAGCCTCTGCGAGTGCAGGTCGCCGACGATCGGGATGTAGCCGTGCTCGCCGAGCCGCCAGCCCATCTCCGGCGGGCGCAGGTACTCGCTCAGGGGGTCGATCAGGAAATACTCGGACACGCCGAGGAACTCGTAGATCCCCTTCTTCGAGCCCAGGTCGTCGGCCTTCGTGTTCTTGCTGGTCAGCTCGAAGACGACGTCGGGCCCCTTGCCCTCTTCCCATACCTTGTAGATCGGCCGCTGGCGCTTCTCGACGCCGAAGACGACGTAGACGTCCGGCGAGACACACCGCGCCGGCTCCCCCTCGACGTAGTAGATGAAGTTGTTCGAGGCGACGTAGACGTCGGGGCGGTCCTCGAAGTGGGCGCGCAGGGCCTGGACCAGCGCCACCGTGAGGTCCCAGTGCTGGTCCGTCTCTCCCATCGGCCGCCCATCGCTTTCCGGGTAGCGGACGGGGGGAATCCAGGGACCGTCGTAGCGCACGGAATCCATCGCGGCGCCTTCGATCATCCCCGAGTGTCCTCGCCCACGCAACCCGCGAGTGCCGAAGGCGCGAAGGAGAAAGGAGCGCGCGCGGCCAGCGCGCCACGACACGGGCCTACGAGTCGCCCCGGGTCCGTCTGCTGGAAAGGGTCGAATTGCGACTCGTGCACCCCATGGTCGGAGCGCAATGCGAGCGGCGTGCCGGCCGGCGGGCACGAGGAGATTCGGGAATCGGGTCGAAAAACGGCGAAGCGGCGTGATCCGGCGGCGAAGGTACGCCGCTCAGCGCTGTGGGAAGCGGCGCAGGAGCTCCGCCTCGAGCCTTTCCACCTCACTGGTGCGGCCGAGGCGCCGGTTGATCTGGATGCTGGCTCGAAGCGCCCCGCGTGCAAACCTGGTGTCGTCTCCCGCGAGGTAGAGGTCGTACTGCCGGAGCGCCTCGGCCGCACGCCCTTCCTGCTCGAGGATTTGCGCCGCGTCGAAGCGAGCATCTGCGGCGGCCTGGCCCTTGCCCCCCGCGATGCGCAGCTTGAGCGCGAGGGGAGTCTCGCCCGTGTTCACCCCGTTGACCGTCGCGACGATGGGGGGGCGAGCCGCGACTGCGGCCTGCGGCCGCACATCGAGCGCGGTCTCCGGCGTCGGCGCCGCCACCAGCGACGCCGTCGTCTGCGGGGTCTGGCCGCCGATGAGGCTCCACATCGGGGCGAGCGGCGTCGCGTCCACGAGCGACAGCGTCTCGATCGACAGCGCCTGGCCCGCGTGGACCTGGACGTCCGTCCGGCCCGTGCGGACCCGCACGACGCCCTCGCGGACGGCGACGATGTCCTGCTCGCGCTCGGCGCGGACGGCGAAGACCGTCCCGACCACCTCGACGCGGCCGCGCGGGGCGTGGATCGTGATGCGTTCGATCGCGCCGCCGTGCTCGAGCTTGCCGACGAGCAGGCCCTGCGCGAGCGTCAGGTCCAGGTTCGGGCCGTTCACGCCCGACACGCGCGCACTGGCGCCCTCGGACAGGACGATGCGCGTCCCGCCTCCGAGGTCGTAGGTCGCGCTGCCGCCGGCGGGCGCCGACCAGCGAACGACGTCCACGGCCGTCTCCGGCGTCGTCGCGATACGCGCGGGCTCGGTCGTCGTGCCGCGCGATCCGACCGACAGGCCGATCCCGAGCGCTGCGACGACCGCGGCGGCGGCGATCGCCATCGGACGCCAGCCGATCCGGGGCTGAGCAGCGCGAAGCTTCGCCTCCATCGCGAGGAACCCGCGCCGGCGCGCGAGGTCGTCGGGCTCCGGCGGGGCGGGCGGCCCGCCCACCAGTCCCTCGACGCGCAGCAAGAGCGCTGAACAGGAAGCGCACTCGGTCGCATGGGTCCGGTAGCAAGCGTCCTCGTCGGGGGGAACGGTCCCCGCGAGCAGGCGGTCCACGGCATCGTCGACATGGGCACAACGGATCTCGTTCATGACGCTCCTCGAACCGTGCTTCGCATCTCGCGGACCCCTTCCGCGAGTTTCTGCCGCGCCCGCTGGAGCCTCGACGACAGGGTCGTCGACGGGACTCCGATCACGGATGCCGCTTCTTCCAGGGTGAGCTCCTCGTACTGACAGAGCACGAAGGCTTCGCGCTCCCGATCGGGCATGTCGCGCAGGAGGTGCATCGCCACCTCGCGGGCGGCGAGGCGCCCCTCGGGGGAGGACGGCTCGAGACCGAGCGCGCGCTGGCCGGCGACGTCTTCCCGCCGCTCGCGGCGGATACGGGAACGGACGATCATCCGCGCCTCGTTGATCGCGATCCGGTGCAGCCACGTCGACAGCGCGCAGTCGCCGCGGAAACGGTCGAGGCTCTGGAACGCGCGGACGAAAGCGGTCTGGACGGCGTCGTCCAGCTCGGAGTCGCCGCCCAGCAAGAACGACAGGTGGCGCCGCATCGCGCCGACGTGACGGTCGTAGATCATCCGGATCGCCGTGCGGTCGCCGCCGGAGGCGCGGCGCGCGACGTCCGCCTCTTCCGCGCGCGACGGCAGGGCCGGCGGCGGGGGCATGGACTTGAGCGCGGCGATCAAGGCGCCTCCACCACGTGCAGGGCGTAGGCCTCGCCGCCGCCGACGAAGGTCACGTACGAGATCCAGGTGCGGCCTGCCGCGACCGCGAGGTCCGACGCGGTGTGCCGCACCGGGACGCCGTCGATCTCGACCACCGAGGACGCCGCGAGGACGGGGGGGCTCCACGCGCCGTCCGCATACGACCGGATCCAGAACTCGTCGTGGACGACGT
>Ga0247727_10001272_pt1 | contig 60580 bp, 51 predicted proteins | sample WisWelCaveWW1625_FD_202498 | JGI IMG/M metagenome (GOLD analysis project Ga0247727, IMG submission 202498) | Biofilm microbial communities from Wishing Well Cave, Virginia, United States - WW16-25 | ecosystem: Environmental > Aquatic > Deep subsurface > Groundwater > Cave microbial mat | place...
TGACGGCAGACGAATGGCTTTCGATTCACCGCCAAGCCCACGAACTTGGTCTTCGGACGAACGCCACGATGCTTTATGGTCACATTGAGACGGTGGAAGAACGGATCGATCACGTGCTGAGGCTCAGGAACGTTCAGGACGAGACGCACGGTTTCTACTCCTTTATTCCGCTTTCTTATAACGCCGAGAACACCCCGATGGGAAAAATTGGGGAGCCGGGGGGCTACACCGACCTCAAAGTCTACGCCGTTTCACGGCTTCTTTTTGACAATGTGCCCCACCTCAAGGCTCACTGGATTACGACCGGCCTCAAGATGGCCCAGGTGGCGCTTTCCTTTGGTGTCGATGACCTCGGCGGCACGAACCTCAACGAAAAAATCATCCACGACGCCGGCTCCGAGACCCCGGTTGATCTCTCCGAAGACGAACTCTGCCATCTTATTCGCGAAGCCGGTTACGAACCGACGCGCGTTGACAGTTCCTACCAACTCGTGTCCTAAACCTTCGAAATTCCTATGACGAAACTTCGAACGAACGAAGATCGACTGGTAAAGATCGCCGTCCAAGGTAAAGTGGCGAATGCCGCCCAGTGGGCGGAGTTTGAAGTGGCCCACGACGGAAAACCCTTTACGCTCCCGAGCACCGGAGGAATCGTTTACAACGTCCGGACCGGGGACCCAACCTTTGGCTGGGAAGGGGACCACATTGAGCCGGGCGTCTCTGCGATTCTCGACGAAGAGAAGCGGGGCTCACGCGCCAATATGGGATTTAATTTCCTCGCCTGCGTCGGAAATAAAGCCCGTCTCGTCACGGGCGACGGGAAAGGAAAGGCGGGAGTAGTGACCGGTCACCACGGCGGGGTGGAACACGTCACGATTGATTTTGATCAAACGACCCTGAAAAAGATCAATATCGACGACAAAATTTTAATCGAAGGATTTGGCCAGGGCCTCAAGCTGCTCGATTTGCCCGACATCAAGATTTACAACCTCGACCCCAATACGCTTTACAAAATGCCGCTTCGCGCGACAGGAAGGGGATTAGAGGTCGGTGTCACCACGATTGTTCCCGCCGAATTAATGGGTTCCGGGCTCGGCCATAATAATATCGGGACCGGTGACTACGACATTATGACGCACGATCCAAGCGCAGTGAAGAAATACAAACTCGACCAGCTTGCCTTCGGAGATTTTGTCGCCGTGCAGGACCACGACAACTCTTTTGGGCGGACCTACCGGAAGGGAGCGGTTACAATCGGCGTTGTCGTCCACTCCAATAGCACCCTTGCAGGCCACGGCCCCGGAATTTCGACTCTTCTTACCTCGTCTGAATCCCGAATCAAACCGGTCCTCGATTCCAAAGCGAATCTCGGCCGGATTCTCAAAATCGGCCGCTACCGCTCCAAAGGCTAGCTTATGAAGGACCCTTCTCGCTACGAAAGACAATCGATCCTTCCCCAAATTGGTCCGGAAGGACAGAAGAGGATCGGGGAGGCCTCTGTGGCCGTTGTCGGCCTCGGGGCCCTCGGCTCGGTCTCTGCTAATTTGCTCGCCCGAGCTGGGGTGGGAAAGCTTCGCCTGATTGACCGCGATTTTCTCGAACTGGGTAACCTCCAGCGCCAGGTCCTTTTTGACGAGGAGGACCTTCGGAAAAATCTTCCCAAGGCGGTAGCGGCGGAACGAAAACTCAAGAAGATCAATTCTGAAATCACGATCGAGGGAGAGCCGTCTGACTTGAACGCAGAAACGATCGACGAGCTTCTTGAAGGAATCGATCTGATCGTCGACGGGACGGACAACTTCGAGACCCGCTTCCTGATCAATGATTTTTGCCTCCGAGAAAACCTTCCCTGGATTTATGGCGGCGCCGTCGGAACCGTGGGGCTCACCTACGTGATTCTTCCGGGCGAGGGGCCGTGCCTTCGCTGCCTTTTCGAAGAAGCGCCGAGAGCGGGAGAATTTCAAACCTGTGACACGGCGGGGATCTTGGCGCCGGTCTCTCACTGGGTCGCTTCGTTTCAGGCGATTGAAGCTTTAAAGGTCTTGGCGGGCAAAAAGGACGCGGTGGATCGCCGCCTTTGGAAGGCAGACCTCTGGAAAAAGGAGTTCAAACCGGTAGAGGTTTCGGCCCTTGCAAGAAAGCGTTGTTCCGGGTGTGAGAAGAAGGAGTATCCCTACCTCGATCGGGAGCGCATTTCAAGGGTGGTCACGCTCTGCGGACGAAACGCGGTGCAGATCTTTGCAGGTAGGGGCGACCCGCCGGGTCGCCCGTACTCTCAGGTCGATTTCCAAGATTTGGCACGAAAACTTTCCGGTCTTGGCGTCGTCAACTACAATGACTACTTTTTGAAAGCCTCGATCGCCTCCTACGAAATCACCCTGTTTTCAAACGGTCGGGCGATCATTCGCGGAACGGAAGACGCGGGCCAAGCGAAAAGCGTTTACGCGAAATATATTGGTGGATGAAAATGACGGATAGAGTGGTTCTCACCAAAGAAGGCTACGAAAAACTCTTCGAACAACTCAAACACCTCAAAACGAAAAAGCGGCGCGAGGTAGCAAATCAACTCGAACACGCCCGGGCCTTCGGCGACCTTCGCGAAAATGCGGAGTACGAAACTGCGAAAGAGGCGAAACGCCAACTCGAAATCCGAATTCACGATCTGGAGCAGAAACTCGCTCACGCAAAAGTGGTGGAGGTAAGCGACATTCCTGCCGATAAAATCTACTTGGGAGCCACGGTAGAACTCAAGAACCTCGACTCAACGGAGACGGTCCGCTACACCCTCGTGGCCCAGGACGAAGCCAATTTCAGTGAAGGAAAAATTTCCGTCACCTCTCCGATCGGAAAGGGCCTCTTGGGGAAGGCCGAGATGGAGAAAGTAGAAATTCAGGTCCCCGCAGGCAAACTGAAGTTTCAAGTCCTCAAAATCAGCCGATAACCGAAGGAGGTTTTCGATGTCGGCGGAATCTTCCTGGTGCTGGGGCTTATAGTTTCCGGGGGGTTTTGTCGATAACTAAAGAGCCCTTCATTACTTATAAGGAGTTGGTTGACACGCATCGAGTCCGCAGTATACTACGACAAGAAATTAGCCCAACCTAGGGGGACGAGAAATGGGAAGAAAAACCTTAAGCCTGTCAGTCTTTGCCCTGCTTGCGTTCCTTTTTGCCTACCCGATCACCACACAAGCTGTTGAACTCAAAGAGGGGATGACTCAAGGGGAATTCGCGTTGTGGCTCGTCAGAGCGATCGGAGCGCTTCAGGAGCCCGACCCGCAACACGGGATTGGGATTAAGAGCAAACTCCCGCCGGGCGCAAATGCAGATGACGCGATCAATTTCCTGACCGAGCTTGCCGTCGTCCCCAAGGACGGATGGAAAAAGGACGAGCCGATTACGAAAGAACTTTTGGCGGATCTCTTGGGAGATCCTGAAGCGGTCAATCTTGATTTCAGCGATTCGGTAAAGAAGGTCCAAGAATTTGTCCAAACCCGCTTTGGGGGCCGCCCGGGACGGAGTTATTTTCCGATTCAAGGGGAAGGACGATTTGCTTTAGCGGCTGAGCCTGATGAAGAGCATGATGAAAAGGAAGAGGAAGAGATACCGTCTGAAGGCGGAACGGTAGTCACCTTATAACAAACCAGCAGTATCATCCAAAAGCGAGGCGAACGTGGGTGAGAAAAAGAGGGGACGGCGGCGAAAGCTTGGCAGTATTGTTCTTAAGTCGGTCGCTCTATTTACCTCAGCTTGGCTTGCGATTCCTCTAGCCTGTTGGGCAGATGAAGGAGTGGTAAGTCCTGAGCCGCAAGCCACTACCTCGGGAACGAAAACTTCAGCAGGGCTTTCTGATTTCAACACCCAATTTCGAGATATCTTCCGTGAACCTTCCCCCGAAGACGTCACTCGCAAGCCGAGAATCCGGCCCCACTTGGTAGCAACAACAGGCTACATTTCCAACGCGAGTCTCAGGCCAGGCCAGAAGGATCACGCTTGGCAGGCCCGAATCGCTCCGGGGCTCACCCTTTCTTTCCCGTGGCAAAAGCTTTACACCGAAGTCGACTATACCTACGGCTTCAATACCACCCAGGGGAACCGAACTTCGGCGAATGTGAATACCCATACCTTGAATGCCTTGGCCCGTTACGATCTATCGAGTGACACGGTTTTAGCAGTGGGAAATAACATTCAATGGAGTGAAATCCCGCTCCAGGGCGGAAGGACGTTTACCCTCGAGACTGCAACCGCCCAAGCAAAACACCGGTTTGGAGAAAGGCTTGACGGCGCAATCACGAATACCTTCCAGTGGTTCAATGACAACAGCAAAGAGCCCCCGTTTGACCAAACCAACGAATTCGTGGATGAAGGAATTAAGGCGGAAGCCTTGTATGAACTCTTTGATAGCCTCTCCGTCGGGCCGAGCTTCGGCTGGAACATCCGTTCCTTCAATGAGAGAGAAGGAAAGAATTATTGGCAGATCAATCCTGCGCTCAACGTGCTCTACAAGTTGGGTTCAAAAACCACCTTGGGAGGAAACTTCGGTTGGGGGCACAGAAAGTTTACCGATGAGGGGTTTACGGTCGGCGACACGGAATCCGAGCTGGTTTATGGGGCCTCGGCGCGGCACGTTTTGGGTCAGAAAGTGGTTTGGTCGATCGAGTATCAAAAGAGTTTGCAGGATACCTTTGATACGAATTTCGTTTTCAGAGACGATCCCCATTCTGTGACTCTGGACAATTTGGACCGAAGGTTCCGGGTTCTTAAGTCTCATCGAATTGGAACCGCAGCCACTTACTACCTTACCGAAAGGCACAGCTTGGGCGCTTTCGGGGATTTTCAGTTCATTTCCGGCGACGAAAATGATCACGTTGAAACTCGGACAAAAAATCACGAAAAGGCAATGGAGTTGGGGGCCACCTACACTTTTCGGCTCAATCGCTACGTGAACTTTGATCTGAACTATATCTTCGGGAGACGGTTCTCTGAGGAGAACAACCCCAACCGAAACGAATATACATTTCATATGGTGACCGCAGGAGTCAATATCTCGAGGTAGTTCTCGGTAGCAATTTTTCGCGTTTTTCAGGCAGATAACCTTGCGACAAAAAAAACGTTTTAACCTAAGCAGGAGCACCTTCTCTCTCATCGCCTTAACGATCACTCTTTTCCTCGGCAGCGGAAATGCCCTTTTCGCGGAGGAAGGTGAGGGCTACCTCATTGGTCGTGAGGATGTTCTAGACATCACCGTCTGGCAGTCACCCGACCTGACCAAGGCGGCGGCCGTTCTTTCGGACGGCACGATCGAATATCCGCTTCTTGGAAAAATCAAAGCGGCCGGCCTGACCCCCAAACAGCTTGAGCAAGTTCTTCGAGAAAAGCTTGCACAAGGGTACGTCAAAGATCCGCAAATCAGCGTTCTCGTTAAGGAATACAACAGCAAAAAGATCCTCGTCTTCGGTGAAGTTGAAAAGCCGGGCCTCTATAAACTAAAGGAAGACATCCCGCTTCTGGAGCTTCTGCTCATGGTCGGGGGAGTCAAGCCCGAGGCCAAAAGAATGACCGTGATTCGCGCGAGCGTCTCCTCCCCGGACCCCGTTCCTTCAGCCCTCCTCCCTTCCTCCGCAGAGAATCCTTCGACGGCGGATTCCGCCTCGGTGACGGAAGTTGACCTCATTGCCCTCCTCTCAAAAGGAGACCTCAGTCAGAACGTCAGGATTAAGGCGGGAGATACGATCTATGTCTCCTCGGGAACCGGGGAGCGTTACTACGTTCTGGGCCAAGTCAAAAGACCAGGTCCCTACGAATGGGTCCAGGATATCACGGCGCTCGAAGCGATTAAGATGGCCGATGGTTTTACGGCGCGGGCCTCCCAACAGCGAATCAAGGTGATCAAGAATCAAGCGGGGGGACAAGAGGAGGTCAAAGTTAACGTTGCTGATATCATGAAAGGAAAGAAAAAGGACGACATCGTGATTAAACCCGGGGATACGATTGTCGTCCCAGAAAGTTGGATCTGATGTCCGAGAAGACACGACCTCCCTACCCTTTGAATCGAGCCGGAATGGAAACGGTTTCGGAATCCTCCCCCCAGGGGATTTTCCCTCAGTTTCACGTCCTTAGAAACCGAAAGGAAATCCTGATCGGGACGATCCTCGTCACGCTCTCCATCGCCTTTGTCACCAACCTCATTCAGAAGCCGGTTTACCGCTCTTCGGTTGAACTGATTCTGCAGCCAAAAGACGCGAAAATCTCCTCTTCGTCCGACGCCGTCGCTTCTTTTTTGAATGACCCCACCCTGCTTTTGACCCAGCTTCGTCTGATCGAAGGCCCCGCCCTCGCAGAAAAAACTTTGGAGGAATTGGAGCGGCTGGAGAATCGCGAACCTCTCTTGAAAGGTTACCGCGTCCGTGCCTCCAAGAAGCGCGAGGAGACCGCCGTCTTTTCAGAAAAGGAACGTCGGGCCCTGGTCCACGCGATCCAACAGTCCGTTTCTGGTTACCAGGTGGAGCAAGGGACCCGCCTCATCGGGATTTCGGCGACCGGCCACAACCCGCAAGTGCTGGCCCTGGTGGCGAATGCGGCGGCCCAGGCCTACATTAAGATGAGCTATGAGTCTTACATGAACTCGTTCCAACAAGGCTTTGTGATGATGTCGCAGAGCCTGACACGCGTTCGGGAAAGGATCAAGACCGGGGAGATCGCCCTTCAGAAGATCAGTTCGGAAATTCAACTTCTCGAAACCTTGAAGGTTTACGGAGAGAGGTTCCCCTTGGTCCTCCGTCTTCGTTCCGAGATTCCGGAATTGGCGGAGAAGTTAAAAAAAGAAGTTCGAAATCTCGAGACCCTGGAAGTGAGTCAGCGAAAAGATCTGATTTCCCTGCTCACGGTGCCGGTCACCGACTTGGAGGGTCTTCTCAAAATCGAGACCGATCTTTATTCGCTTAAGCCGATTCTCGAGCAGGAGATTAATACGAATAAGGAAATGTACGATTCGCTCTTTCGAAGACTCCAAGAATCGGAGGTCTCGGTGAGAGGGAATGAGTGGATGGACCCCAAGGTGGTCGAGCCGGCTACCGTATCGTCCCGCCCCATTCGTCCGAACAAGACACTGAATCTTTTTCTCGGGCTTCTCCTGGGGATGTTTCTGGGAACGGCCCTTGCATTTCTTCAGGAATATCTCGATAGCAGTGTCAGGAGCCCGGATGATGTCCGGAGTTACCTCAAACTCTTTCCGTTGGGAATGGTTCCTTTTGTCCCTTCTCGAGTCAAGGAAGGCAAGAAGGCGGAAAGGGAGACTTTTTGGCTTCAGAGCGATGCCGATGTGCCGCTCTATGTGGCAGAGGCTTACCGAATCATTCGGACGAATCTTTCCCTGAATTCTCCTGAAAGTCCTTTAAAAGCCATTCAAGTCACGAGCGCCCTCCGAGGAGAGGGGAAAACGACGACGACGGCCAATCTCGGGATTAGCCTTGCTTTGGCGGGCTCTCGGACCCTCCTGGTCGACGCCGATTTAAGAATTCCCTCACTCCAAGCCATCTTAAAAATGGAGGGGTCAGAAAAGGGAGGCTTGAGCGATCTTATCGCATCCCCCAACGGACATTCCTGGGAATCGCTCGTGTTTCCCACCAGCACCCCGAATCTCTTTTTCCTGCCGGCCGGCACGATTGCCTCGAACCCCACGGAGCTCCTCTCCTCCAAGAGAATGAAAACGATTCTCGAGGAACTGAAATCGCATTTTGACCTCGTTATCTTTGATTCTCCGCCGGTAGTTTCCGTGGCTGACTCAACCGTCATTGCCTCGTGGGTCGATGGGACGATCTTGGTTTCCCGTGCTGGATTTACGCCTCGCCACCTTTGCCTTCAGGCGAAAAATGCGTTGGAGTCGGTGAATGCAAAGTTGGTCGGTTGTGTCCTGAATAGCTCCCAGAGGGAACACCAGCCTTACGCCTACTACCACTATTACCGGGAATACGCGCGCTACGGGGGAGACAAAGAGACCCCAGATTCGAACGGACGGCGGCCGGTCGGCTCTTCGTTCAGCTGGGAGAAGCTAAGAGCTTTAAGGGAACCCCTTTTAGTCTTGCTCTCCGCGAACTGGCAGAGGCTCCAAAACCTCGTCAGATGGTCGCCCCCGAAGAAGGAGTCGAAGTCTTCCGTTGGTCCGGGGTGAAGTCAGCAGAAGATCTTACTCTGATCTTGTAGATTTTCTCCTTCTCGGAATTCTTTCCGTCTTCCTCTTTGTCTCTCCCTGGTTTTACGGCTTAACCCGTTTCCGGGACCGTCTTGTTGCGGAGATTTTCATCCTGGGCCTTTCCCTCATCGCGTTCCCTCTTTTAACGCGGGACGAATTTCTAAAACGTTCCGGACGCACCTTTGATCTCTTCATCTTTTGGAGTCTTATCCTGACTCTCTTCTACGTTCTGTTCTCTGCCTTGCCCTACCACAGCTTTCTGGCGTTTGGGCAGTTCTTCAGCGGGTTTCTGTTTTACCTTCTCGTGCGCCGAGCGGTGAGGTCTCCTGGGCGCTTTTACTTCTTCCTGGGGGCGATTATCGTGTCCGGTCTTTTTTATTCCGCGTACGGCCTGGCTCAATACTACGGATTTCTGCCCCACCGCTACTGGTACGACCCCTCATTTCCATCCTCCCGTTATATCTATAGCGGGCATTTCGCTGTATTTCTTCTCTTTCCCTTGTTCCTGAGCCTCGCCGCAATCATTTCGGTTCGAAAGTGGACGTTTCAGCTCGTCCTGTCATTGGCCTTGGGATTGATGGGATGGGCCTTCCTTCTGAGCCGCTGCCGGACGGCGTGGGCGGCTTTTTTAATCGGCGCTGCGATTTTTGTCGTGTTGGCAAGAAAGAGCCGAATTTTGACTCAACAGGCGGCAAGAGGTTTGATCCTCTTCGGAATCGCCGTAGGACTCATCCTTTTTGTCCAGAGTGGGTTTGAAGAAGCGTGGGGCAGGATTGCCGATCTTTGGGCGAAGAAGAACCAGGAATTTTTTAGTCTGATCTACCGTTGGGAGCTTTGGCAGGGGGCATTCCAAGCGATCGTTGCCCGCCCTTGGGGATGGGGGTTCGGGACCTTCAGCTTTGTTTTTCCTCAATACCAGGTCGAGGGAGGCCGGTTTTTTATCCACTATGCCTTCAACGAATTCGTGCAGGCAGGGGTCGATTTTGGCGTTCCGGGGCTCCTCTTTTTGCTCGGTTTCTTATTTTTCTATTTCCGCAGGGCTTTCCTTTTTCTTGAAAGGGAAGAGAGGATTCCCAGAAGAGCGATGGGAGCAGGTTTTCTAGCTCTAGGAATTGCGTTAATCATTGTCTGCCAGACCGACTGCCCCCTAAGAATCTACTCCATCGGTCTTTTGTTTGCAGGGTTCCTTGCTTTGAGCGCGTATCTTTTCAGCTCGGATGAAGGCGGGGGAGAATTTCTGCAGGCCAAAGTTCTCAGCGGGGCTCTTTCCCGAGGAACCTTTCTCATTCGATCCCTTTGCTTCGGCGCAGTCTTTCTCACCGGGGTACTGACGGTGCGGCAGCTTTTCGGCGAAATTCATTTTGAAAGAGGCCGCGGTCTGGAAAAAAAGTTTAGCTGGGGAAAGGCGGCCCAGGAGTATCAAAGGGCAGTCCATCTTTCCCCCTTTTACGGACCCTATCACGAGGCGAGGGGAGGGCTCTTTCATCGCTGGTCAGCGATTTCGATGAGGGAAGACCAGAAAAAGCCGCTTCGAGAAAAGGCCCGCCAGTCTTTTGAAGAAGCGGCGCGCCTTCAACCCTACAGTGCGGGAGATCACTATTATCTTGCTTTGGTCTATGAGGAGGAGGGCGATTGGGAGCGGGCGAAGGCGGAATTGAAAAAAGCGATGAACCTCGACCCCACCAATTCGTTTTTCGTCTCCGAATACGGATATTTTGCTCTGAGACATTCCCTTGAGGAAGAAGCGATTCGTTCGTTTGAAAAGTTCAAAGCGATGCCCTTCAAAGAGGGGACCCGAGGTGATGTCTGTGAAATTCTTCGGGAATGTTACGCCTTGACTCGAGACTACCAGCAGTTGAAGCGAGTGATTCCCGACAATTGGCCGGGTCACTATTGTTTTGGGACGGTTCTCGCAGAGAAGGGGAGGTGGGATCTGGCGAAAATCGAATTTGATGCGGGTATGCGAATTGCGCAGGCAGCTTTCGAGCCGGAACTTTACTACGAGCACGTTCGCCAGGCAGTGGCCGATGTTTATCTTGCGTCCAACCGTGTCACCGAGGCCGCGGAAGTCTATGAAAAAGCGCTTGCAAAAGATCCTGGGGATTTCGACGCCCAAAAGAGACTAGAGAAGCTCATTCAACAGTTTGGCAGGGTTGCCTCATGAAGTTTACTCCTCCTTCTCAAGAAGCGGCTTTCTCCCAAAATCAAACACTCTGGCCTATTCTTTGCCTCATGGCGCTGGCGGGCGTTCTTCATTTCTGGCTTACAATCAATTTTTCACCCGTGGTGAGTCTCTTGGCGATCACGGGGGTGGCCTTCTTCTTTGTTTCTTTCTTCTTCCCCCGCGCCGGACTCGTTCTTATGACCCTTTCCATGCTCTTTTCTCCCGAGATCTCGGTTGGGACGGTCGGAGTGCGCGCCATCGCGCTCCGGCTGGAAGATTTCCTGATCCCCCTCCTTCTTTTGGCGTGGATGATGCGGCTTTCCTTTCGGAAGGAACTTCGGTTGTTCACAAGCTCTCCCTTAAACCTTCCAATCGTTCTTCTTCTAGGCCTCAGCGTTCTTTCCACCGTCCGGGGGATCGGGGCTGGCTGGGCCCTTCCCCTCCCTGCCGCGCTTTACATCTTTAAAACGGCAGAATTCTTTTTAGTGTTTTTCCTCGTTTTGGGTTTCGTACGCACGGAGCAGGAGATCAAACTCTTTCTCGGTTTTTCGCTGGCGGCGCTGGCACTCATTGGGATTTACACCCTCAGCCAGGTCCCCTCCGTGGAGATCTTCACCGAACACAGAATCACGGCCCCTTTCGAGGGAGACCCCGAACCCGGGACGATCGGGGGCTATATGGCGTTTCTCCTTTTGATTCTCCTGAGCCTTTTCCTCTACGAAAAGAGGAGCCGGATGAAATGGATTTACGGACTGTTAGGTCTCTTGGTTTTGATCCCCTTTCTTTACACGCTCAATCGAACCTCCTATGTCGCTCTCATTGGCGGAGTCATTTTCATCTCGTTTGCTGCAAAAAAGAAATGGATCGTTTTTTCCCTTTTTCTTTTTTTGATTGCATCTCCCTTCGTTCTTCCCAAATCGGTGAAAGAGCGGATTGTCTTCACTTGGGAGGACGCTAGAAATCCCGGTAGAGAACTGGGGGTTGACTCCTCCGCGCAGGGAAGGATCTACACCTTTAGAAAAATGTGGAAAACCTGGAAACAGAGCCCTCTGATCGGTTGGGGGGTGGGCTCCTTCGAAACTCCGGACAGCCAGTACGCCAGGACGCTTCACGAGATCGGAATCATCGGCCTTGGGCTCTGGCTCTGGATCTTCTGGAGGCTTTATCGAATCAGTCGGTGGCTTTTTTATGATCTGGAAGAAGGAACTTTTAAAGGATTGGTCTTGGGTTACTGGGCAGGCCTCCTTGGGATTCTTCTTCACGGTTTTGGAGCGATCACCTTTTACATTGTCCGGATCATGGAACCCTTTTGGTTCATGAGTGGGTTGGTTGTTTCACTCTATCTGATAAAAAGTCAGAAAGCACTTTCGGTGAATCAATGAAAAAACTGATTTTGATTCTTGTCGTTGCGCTCCTTCTTCGACTCGCTCTACTTTTTCTTTGGTATCAAACGGGGCAAGGGTCAAGACTCCCCGCCGACGCTACCATGTACCACCAGATTGCCCAAAGTTTAGTCAAGGGAGAGGGGTTCCAGTTGGAGGGAAAACCGACTTCTCGAAGGCCGCCCTTTTATCCTTTCTTTATTGCGGTTCTGCTAAAATATATGCCCTTTCCTTTGGGGGTTCAGATAGCCCAGGCCGTATTGGGCGCCCTTAGCTGCGTCATTCTTTATGGTCTCGGCAAGGAAATGTTTAACTCGAAAGTGGGTTTGGTAGCGGCAGGCATTTTTGCGGCAGACTACCTTTCGGTGAGGCAGGCTATTTCAGTAATGCCCGAAGTGATATTTGTATTCTGGCTTCTTGGGAGCTTCTACTTCTTAGTTTGGGCGAAGAAACGGGAGATAAAATATGGGTACCTGGCGGCGGGGATTTCTGCCGGCCTTTCGCTCTTGACGAAGGACTTCCTCGTTTTTTATATCCCGTTTGTGGGAGGTTGGCTTTTGTGGGAACCGGGAGGGCCGAAAAAAGTCTGCTTCAAGCGGGCTTTGGTTTTCCTGATCGGATTGATTTTGGTGGTGGGGCCTTGGGTCATACGAAATTGTCGGGTGCATCGCCAGTTCGTTCTTATTTCAGCCTACGCGGGACATAATGTCTATTTTGGAAATAATGAACAAGTGACCGCGAGGACGGAGGGGGGACAGTGGGAATTTGGTCGAGACGTCGTTTTGCCGGAAGACCCTCAGGCACCCCCTCTCGGGACGATCGAAGCCGATCGCTACTTTTTTAAGAAAGGGGTTGATTTTATCCAGCGACACCCGGCGCGATTCTTTGAACTCATGGGTAGAAAGATCGTGAAAATGTGGCGGCCCTACGGAACGGATTGGTCCGTCATCACCCAATGGGCGACCGCGCTCTGTTATCTTCCCGTTTTGATATTCAGTTTGCTGGGAATGACCGGATCCAGAGATCGCTGGCGGGAGTTTTTCCCGGTCTTCTTCTTTCTCCTTTATATTGTTTTGGCACCCGCCGCGACTGTTTCTGAGATTCGTTATCGGTATCCGGCGATGCCGTTCTTAATGATTTTTGCCTCCTCTTCGGTTCTCGAGTGGTTGGCAAGGATTCGAGAAAAAGATAATGTCGTATTGAGGCAAGTGTGAAACCGGAAGGAAAGGACCAATCCGTGAGTGATCAGCTCTTGCCGGGAGTGAGTAACTCCTGTTTATCTTTGGGGCTCGCTGTCGCGCTCTATTTTACATTGCTGCTTCCGCAATACTCGGATTACATTTTTGGGTTCGATTGTTTCTATTATCTAGGGCGGGCCCGGCAAGCAATCGCTGAACCTTTATCAATCTTCAAACCTGATTATGCCTTACGCTTCCACCCTCTATCCTTCTTCTTTGCATCTTTTCTGTATCGAATCCTCGGATCAAATCCGTTGGGGTATGGAACCATTGCCGTAATTATCCATACCCTGAATGCTCTTTGCTTGTTTCATTTAGTTCGCAAGATCGGCGCGCCGAATGGAATTGCAACCCTCAGTGCAATCTTATTTTTATTTTTAAGCAGCCAGTGGGGAATCATTTCCGACATTCCGCAACTCGTCCGTTTAGCGGCATCGTTGTTTTTCCTATTGTCGCTTGTTTTGTTTGCTGAATTTCTAAGAACGGAAGGAAAAATGTGTTTTATCTTCTCGTGGATCTTCTTCGTAAGCTCTTTCGGCTTTAACGAGGATGGGATTACTCTGCCTTTACTTTTGTTGGCTCTGGCCTTTTTCCCGGCATTGTTGAGGCCGACTTGTTTGAAATCTTTGCCCTACATTGTGTCTTTTTTTGTCCCCGCCGGTCTCTATACCCTTTACGCACTTCGTGTGGGTTCGCCTCAAGAATATCATTTGGGAGTAGGACTGCGCATGTTCGTCAAGCTCGCCTTTTTAATCAAAGAGTTTATCCACACTCTTTTTATCCCAAGGCAGGAATGGGTTTCATTCCTGCCTGGCTTTTCGATGTTTGTTCGATCGATTCCTTTCGGCTTAATCGCTTTATTTGTGTTGTGGATTTTGAAATTGAGGAAAGTAGAGCCGAACAAATTGTTAATCCCCTCACCCGCTTATGGAATTGGTCTTTTCGCGTTATCCTGGATCATCCTCACGGCCCTTCCGTACAGTATGCGACCCGGGGAATGGTATTGGGAGAATCGCTATCTTTATATTCCTGGAATGGGAGTTTCTATTCTAGGGAGTCTTTGTATCTGGAAATTGTGGACTGCAGTGCAGGAAATGCCGGGATGGCTTTCGAAAGGAAAAACATCGTTTTTCAAACTCGGACTCTACACCGCTATTTGCTATATCCTGAGTTTGAATGCAGCCACGACTATCTTTATGTTTCACAAGTTTAGGGCTGAAATGGAGCCAACCACGAAAGAGGACTTAATGAGGGCAGGGATGGCAACGCATGAATTATGGTTCGTCGAAGAAAAGATTTTGGAAACGCTGCCCGAAAAATGATGAAAGAGCGGTATTCAGTCAAAGTCATTTTCCCTCGATTCATAAACGTGGTTGAGCAAACCCTCGAAGGAATTCTTCAAAAATGAAACAGTGGCCCGGCGTTGAAACTAAGGTCGGCCCACAGGCCGAAATAGACCCAGATGTGATATTGGGTTACCCCTCGGGGCGACTAGAAAAGGGAGGGCGGGTCATTCTCGGAAGCCACGCCCGGATTCGAAGCGGGAGCGTGATTTATCAGGCGGTTACGATTGGGGATCATTTTGAGACGGGGCACCACGTGGTGGTCCGCGAAGAGAACCAAATTGGGGATTCGGTTTCCCTTTGGAGCAACACGGTGATCGATTACGGCTGTCGGATCGGGAGCCGCGTGAAGATCCACTCGAATGTCTACGTAGCTCAATTCACCGTTATCGAAGACGACGCGTTTATTGCCCCAGGAGTTATTTTTGCGAATGACAAGTACCCTGTCAGTACTCACCTTGAAGGACCCCGGGTAAAGCACGGTGCGCGAATCGGAGTGAATGCGACCCTCCTCCCTGGCGTGGTGGTGGGAGAAGGAGCGCTTGTCGGTGCGGGGAGTGTGGTGACTAAAAACGTGGCGGACCGGGTGGTTGTTATTGGAAATCCGGCTCGGGTGGTGGGAACGATTGATGAAATCCTCGAAAAACAACAGGCCTCACGTAAGTAAGATTCGAATCGCTGTGGTGGGGGTAGGCCATTGGGGATCGAACTACCTTCGGGTCCTCCATTTTATGGAGGGGATCGAAGTTGTGGCCGCCTGCGACCGCGAGACGAAGCCCCTGGCGAGACTCGAGAAGCAGTATCCCAAGCTCAGGACTGTTAAGACTTTTTCTGAGATTCTCCGGGATCAGGAGATTGACGCGGTCATTATTGCCACGCCGGCCTCTACCCACTACGAATTTGTCAAAAAATCGCTCGAAGCCAAAAAGCACACGCTCGTCGAAAAGCCGCTGGCGCTCAGAGTGAAAGAGTGCAAGGCCCTCATCGAACTCGCCCGACGCTCCAAAAAAACCTTGATGGTCGGGCACACCTTTCTCTACAACCCAGCCCTGAGAAAAATGAAGGAATATATCGACAAGGGAGCGGTGGGAAAAGTTTACTACCTCCAGGCAGTCCGGACCCACCTCGGCCTGATCCGCAATGACGTAAGTGCCGTCTGGGACCTCGCTCCCCACGATGTGTCGATCTTCTCTTATCTTCTGGGGAAGGAACCCAAAAAAGTTTCTGCGGTGGGGGTTGCTCACTTGAAGAAAAAGTTTCAGGACGTCGCTTTTGTGAGCCTCTTTTACGACCACAATGTGATCGGCAATATCCACATCAGCTGGGTCGATTCCAATAAACTCCGCCAAGTCGCCGTGATCGGAAGCAAGGCACGGATCCTCTTCGACGACCTGAATCCGCTCGAGCGGGTCCGGGTGTTTGAAAAGGGGGTCAGTATCGACAAGCCTTACAAGAGCTTCGGCGAATTTCAACTCCTTTTGCGCGACGGAGATATCATTAGCCCCAAGATTGAGCCCGAGGAACCGTTGCAGAACGTGTGTCTCGAGTTTATCGATTCGATCCGTACCGGCAAGAAGCCGCTGGCCGACGGAAGAAATGGGCTTCAAGTGGTTCAAGCGATTTCAGCCATTCAAAAATCGATCGAGCAGGACGGAGCGCCGGTCTCTCTTTTGGACGTCCGATGAATCGTGGGAAGGCGTTAGTCACCGGCGGAGCGGGCCTCATCGGCTCTCATTTGGTCGATCTGCTCGTTGAGAAAGGCTATGACGTCACCCTCCTCGATAATCTGGAGTCGCAAACCCATCCGCAGGGAAGCCCGAAATGGCTGAATCCCAATGCTTGCTTTATCCAAGGTGATGTTCGAAACGAATCGGATCTTGACCGGGCGCTTCAAGGCGTGCGTTTCGTTTTTCATCAGGCGGCGTTTGGGGGATTCGCGGAACAAGTTTCAAAGTACGTGGATGTGAACGTCGGCGGAACCGCGCGGCTTTTTGAGCGAGTGGCCACGGGAAAGTATCCAGTGGAAAAGATCATCGTGGCTTCAAGCCAGGCGGTCTACGGCGAGGGAGCCTTCCAGTGTGCGCAAGACGGGTTTCAATATCCTCCGCTCCGTTCCCAGAATCAGCTTCGACAGAAGAAGTGGGAGCAAATCTGTCCCCTGTGCGGGAAGGGCCTCAAGCCCTCCCGAACCGCTGAAGAGAAACCAACCGACGCTCAAACACCTTATGCCTTGTCGAAAGCGTTTGAAGAAACATTTAGCCTAGCCAGTGGAAAGCGGCTTGGGATTCCTGTGGTAGCCTTGAGATACAGTGTGACTTATGGTCCCCGTCAGTCCGTCTTCAACCCTTATACGGGCGTCGTCTCAATCTTTTCAACGCGAATTCTAAATGATTTGCCCCCCATCGTTTACGAAGACGGCGCCCAAACCCGCGATTTCATTTACGTCGGAGATGTCGCCCGCGCTAATCTTTTTGTCCTGGAAAACTCATCGGCTGATTCTCAAGTCTTCAATGTGGGGACGGGGAAGGCGACGTCGGTGGCAGAGCTGGCTCGAACGCTGAGCTCGATTTACGGAAAGGCCATCGAACCTGAGATTCCGGGAGAATTTCGCTGGGGCGACGTCCGGCATATCCTCCTCAATCGCGAAAAATTGAATCGACTCGGTTTCACTGCAGCAATACCCTTAAAAGACGGTCTTGCTCGTTTCGCGGAGTGGATCGAATCTCAGGAACGTATTGATGAATTTTTCACCGAGGCTTATCTCAATTTAAAAAAGCACCGAATCGTCTCCAGCTGAGGACTCTAATTGAAGACCCAAGGGCACGATAGAAAGTCAGATCATCTGCTTCTCGCAGCCTGTCCGACAGAGCAAAAAGGAAATCCAGGCAATCTTTTCTTTGAAAGGGATTGGTCGCTTGCGTGGGCGAATTTTCTGCTCCAGGAAGTCGGTTCCTACGCCCTTTCGTCGATAAAGAACTTAGGACCGCAAAGCCTCTCTCAGCGCCACTTTGTCTACCTCCCTTCCTCCTTGGAGGAAACGCCGAGTTCCCAGCACCAGGCTTATTTGAAGTCCTTTTTGGAAAATGGGGGAACCGTTGTCGTCGAGGGGGCTGGGGTGCATTCCTTGGGTTTTGGAGAACTTCGGTTCGGCTCCGAAAAAAGGCCTCTCACCCGGATTACCAAAGTAGGAGGGGGGGCTTGGCCTTCTCCGCTGGTTGAACTGTTACTGCGAATGCCGTTCAAAACTTTCGGGTGGAAAATCGACTCTTGCCCAAAAGAGGCCGAAGTGATTCTGGAAATGGAAGGGGCACCCGTACTTTTTAGGCAGCGGATTGGGCGAGGAGAGGTTTTGGCTCTCGGTTTTGATTTTGGGCTCCTTTTGGTTGGGCTTCAGCAGGGGATTCCAGTCAAAGGGGAGTACCGTCTCCGTAAGCTCTTTGGGACTCAGAACCGGGTGATCGAACCCGAAGATTTGGTTTTGAAAGCTTCCCTTCTGGACAATCCGGTGCCGTGGGCCGATCTTTTTGAGCGCTTTCTTTTTAAGGTCATTACTTCCGGACGACCCGCTCCGCGCTGGTGGTACTTTCCCTCAGGCTACACAGGAGCCTTCATCAGCACTCACGACGAAGAGGCGATCGGACTTGATCCTAGGCTCGAAGCGATGTGTGAAACCGAAAAATCTCTGGGAGTTCGGGGGAATCTATTTGTGATCTCCGATCCGAAACTCCACGACCGATGGAAGGATAACGGTGCGCTTCGAAAGTGGCAAGAAGGAGAGGGGCCGGAGATCGGTCTTCACTGGAACCGTTTCGAGAAACCTCGCCTGAAGCTTCGCCGCTTCCAGTTCGGAATGCACGAAGAACCCCTGGAACAACAGAAGCGGATTCTCGAACGGCTGGTGGGAGAGCCGATTCAGACGAACCGCACTCATTACCTTGCCTTAGGCACCCGCTACGGGGAACATTTCGAGTCCTTGGCCGATCACGGCATTTTGTTTGACTCAACCTACGGCCCGAATCAAGGGGGGAGAGGTTATCTTTTTGGAACCGCTTACCCCTATTACGGACTGACCTGGCAAGGCTCGCTTTCCGGAGTCTTAGAACTTCCGTTTATCAGTCAGGAGACGTGGGGCGGAGCGAATCTTTCCTTTCTCGAACGCTTGATCACAGAAAGTGACGAGAACTTCCATCAGTGCCTCGTGACGAACTTTCACCCTCATTACACGGTTCTCAAAGAAGCGGGGCGCGAAACCTGGCTTGGAAGCTTGCGTCTGGCGAAAGAGAAAAACCAATGGATGCCCACGCTGGGGGAGTTTTTCAAATTTTTCAGCGAGCGAAACGCGAGTCCTTTCCAAAGCCGATTCGACGGCCGGAACTTGGAAGTCTCTGTGGAGGCTCGTGGTAAACAGGGCGCCCTTTCATTCCCGTATCACACTTCGGGAGGGAAACGTTTGTCTCGGTTAGAAGTCGATGGAGTTTTGACGGCTTCTCAGAAGCTTTTCAATGCTTGGTCCGAAGAGGTGCTCATTCCGATTCCCCAAGGCACTCACCAAATACGTGCGGTTTATGAAGGCTGAAGCGCATTCTCCCAACATTGCTTCTCGGGTGATCCCTAACACGGTGGCTCTGATTGGAGGGGAATTTGTCTATCATTTTGTCAATTTTTTAGCCGGAATTCTGATTGCCCGTTCCTTGGGAAGCGCTTCCTACGGCCAGTGGAGCTTTATCTTTGTCTATCTTTCGTTTTTTGAGATGGTTGTGAAATTCGGAATGGACTCGATTCTGACGCGGAGCGTGGCCCAAAATCCGGGAGAGGGGCCCCAGATTTTGGGAAACGCCCTTCTCTTCCGTCTTTTTCTTACCGTTCTCGCAATTCCCGGAGCAATCTTTTTTATAAAGATTTTAGGGTACCCCTTTTCGATTCAGGAGGGGGTTTTTCTCGCCGCCTTTCAACTTTTTCTCGGGATTCGCTCCATCTTTGAAATCGTTTTTCGAGTGAACCTTCTCATGAGGTATCCGGCGCTGTGGAATGGGATGCGTGCCCTCATGAATCTTTTGTTGGTGTTTTGGGTGGCGGATCATCACCGAAGCGTTTCGGGCTTTATCTACGCCTACCTGGCGAGCGGCTTTCTCGGCTTGACGGGGCTCGCACTCTTTTCACGTCGTTTCATGCCGATCGGTTTTCGCTTCGACGGACACTTGATGAAAACTTTGGTTCGGGAATCCGGCCCTCTTGTGGTTTCAGGGTACCTGACTCTGCTTTATTACCGCCTTGACGTATTGATGCTTTCTAAGATGAAAGGCTTTTCCGAGGTCGGTTATTATAGTGTGGCCACTCGTCTTACCGAATCTTTAACGATCGTTGCGACTTCTCTGATGGCATCCTTTTTCCCTTTGCTTGCGCGTGCGTTTAGAGAGAATCGAACAGAGTTTGAGGCTCTCGTTTTAAAAGCCCTGAAGTGGCTCCTCTTGTTGGGCCTTCCGATTGCGGTGGGAGGAAGTTTTGTGGCGCGCGAATTAGTTGTTCTCTTTTTTGGGAGTGAATATGTCCGTTCGGGGGTCACGCTGGGAATTCTCTTCTGGTACACCTTTTTCGGCTTCCTTTCCATTCTGTTCGTCAACCTTCTCATTGTCTGCGGGAAGCAGATCGTCGACACTTGGATTTCTTTGTTTCTTGTGTTGGCCAACGCGGGGATGAACTTTTGGCTCATCCCTCGCTGGAGTTACAACGGGGCTGCGGCGGCGACCGTGTTCGTGGAAATTCTTGGCTCGGCTGCGATGGGTTTTTTTCTCACGAAGCACCCGGCGATTCGGCTTTCCTTTCCTCCCTGGGAGGTAGGGCGGGTCTTAAAGACGAACGTGCTTTTCTTAATCTTCCTATTCGGCCTCAAGGTGTTCGTTCAAACATCGGTCCTCTGGTTCGTCCTCCTGGCCGGATCTGCCTACGTCTTTCTTCTTCTCATCATGAAAGTGGTTTCGTTCAATGACTTCAAGAATTACCTGTTCTATAAGGCGACTGCGGTTTCAAAGGTACCCACATGAATGTTTTTTCTCCGCCTCAGGAACTTCGAGAGAGATTGCGGAACTTTTACAAGAGCTCCCGACCGTATGCAGGCCACCTGGCGGCCGAGGAAGAGGCCTATTTCAACCGATATCTCTCGCTGATTGAGCGTTACGGCGCCCAGGCTCGAATGCTCCTCGACGCAGGCTGCGGCACCGGCTTATCGACCCGCCTCCTCAGCGAGAAAGGCCGCAGGGCCGTGGGAGTCGATCTCTCGGAACTTTTCTTAAAAGAAGGGAAGAAACGCCACGGGGAAAATGGTCTTCTTTTAGCAGCCGCAGATATTCTTGCTTTGCCCTTTCAAGACGAGTCCTTCGATCTCGTGAGCTCTTATCTCGTGGTGGAATTTCTTCCCGATATTGAAAAGGGACTCGAGGAAATGTGCCGAGTCTTACGGCGGGACGGCCTTCTTGTCATCATCGCCCCCAATCTCCTGAGCCCCCTTTGGCCGCTTCGGGATTTTTTCCGGATGCTTGCGGGTGGGCCCGCTCGTCCCGTCTGGTGCGAAACGCCGGGGAAGGCGCTAAAGACTGCGTGGCGTAATCTTTGTGTTTTAGTCCAGAAGGCTTTTCAGAGAAGACCTCAATTCCTATACCGCGAACCGGATTTGACCTGTGAGACGGTGGTAGGACGAGACAGTGACTCTGCCTACCTGGTTTGCCCGACCGATTTGACTCGTTTCTTAAAGGAAAGAGGCTTTCGCATTCTCAGGAGCGGTTCGAGATCGGGGCTGATCGAAAAGCTTTTTCCCTTCTTCGCAGTTGCCGTGGAGGTTGTCGCCCAAAAAGAATAAATGCTTCCAAAAGTTGTCGTCGCCACACTCACATGGAATCAAAGATCGGACGTGCTGGAGTGTCTTGCCTCGCTAGTGAAACTCGACTACCTCAATTTCGAAATTGTAGTGGTAGACAACGGCTCTACAGACGGAACCTTCGAAGCGGTCCGCGAAGCGTATCCTCAGGTCCATATCGTGAAGCATTCGGAAAATTTGGGATGTGCGGAAGGAGTCAACGGAGAAATCCGTTACGCCCTTCAAGCCGGTGCAGACTACCTCTTTATTATTGCCAACGACGCCGTGGTGGAACCTTCCACGTTGAAAGAGTTGGTTCTCGTCGCAGAAAAGAATCCAAAGATCGGAATTGTTTCCCCCAAAGTCTATTACTACGGAACGGATAAACGGATCTGGTTTGCCCGAGGAGCGAAATTTGATTGGATGTCGGGCCGCTTCTTTGGATTTGCCCAGGATGTTGAAGACGACGGAAGTTTTGATCAAGAGGAAGAGGCGGAGTTCTTTCCGGGAGGATTTTCCCTGGTCCGGGTCGAAGCCATTAAAAAAACCGGCTTTCTCGATCCGGGCTACTTCATTTATTGTGACGATTCGGATTGGTCCCACCGAATTCATCGAGCGGGGTATTCCGGGCGTTACGCGCCCAAAGCACGGGCTTGGCATAAGCCCTCTTCCGCCCTCGGTAAGGAAACCGAGGGGTTTCATTACTACCGCACCCGGAACCGCCTTTTCTTTGTGAAGAAATACTCGTCTCCGGGTGTTTTCCCAATTTTCTTCCTCTATTTCCTCTTTGAATTTGTCTCTCAAACCCTGCCTTACCTTTACCTGAATCAGCGACGCCCTCAGATGAAGGCCGCCTGTTTGGGTATTTTCGATTTTTTCCGAGGCAAAAGGGGGTCCCGTGAGTTTGGCCCCACGAGAAAAGGGATTTTACGGGGCTGGATTGAGCGAGGAGTTTTGAAGGCGGGTTCGGTGAAGCGTCATCTTCGTTATTTTTTGAAACGAACACTGAATCAGGAACTACGGCTTCGCGTACGCGTCGACTGGAATGTGGGTGACGAAATTATGGCGATTCCTGCGTACGAAGCATTAAAAAAGAAATATCCGAATTCCGTGATTGAAGCCGAAGTCAGGTACCCGGAACTTTTAAAAAATAACCCTTTTGTGGACGAGGTGGCCCGTAGAGAGCGATTCAACCTGGACCGGGTGATTGATTTACACCGGGAGGCAAGGAACCGGCCCCGCCACGAATTTTTGGCCAAAGTGTGTGAGGTGGATACCTGGAATGAGCCTAAAATTTACCTCGATAGGGAGGAACTTAACGAGGCCGGCCGGAGATGGCTTCGTTCCAACGGGGCACTTCGGATTGCCCTTTCCCCTTCCGCCCGCTGGTTCTCCCGGCAGTGGGGGAGAGAGCAGTGGATTGAGCTGGCCAATTATTTCATCGAGCGGCACGGAGCGGATGTTTTTGTCTTGGGAAAAGAGGAGGAACCCCTTCCTGTGGGAGTCAATTTAATCGGAGAAACGAACCTTCGCGAAGCGGCAGCGCTATTAAACCAATGTCAGCTTTTCTTGGGATCGGATTCGGGGCTCGTTCACTTGGCTTTAGCAGTGGGCACTCCCACGGTAGGACTTTTTGGCCCTCTGAATCCAACGTATCTGATTTCCCCTCGGCCCCGTTTCATTCCTGTTTGGTCGGAGGTGGAGTGCCGCGGATGCTGGTCGGAGGGCCGAATGAAGCATCCCGACCACTGTCCAAAGATTGTACCGGACTGCATGAGTTCAATTGCAGTGGAACGGGTGATCCGGGCAAGCGAGACGCTCCTTGCCCAAGGATCAGTTCAACCTTCCGGAGTCCTTCGTGCATCTTAACAGCGAACTGCTGTTTAGAAAGTATGCGAGACCGCTCTTTAAAAGTCACATAAAGGTTCTCGAGGTGGGCCCAGACCGATGCAATCCCGGTGTTTTCCGTTCTCTTGTAGAGAACGATTCCGTTAGCTGGGAAACTCTTGATATGGAGCATTCCTGGCCGGGCCTGACTTATGTTTCGCTCAATGAGTACTCCTTCCCATTGCCGGATAACAGCTTCGATATCGTTTTCTCGTCTTCAGTCATTGAACATGTGAGGAAGGTTTGGGTTTGGGTGAAGGAGCTAGCTCGCATTTGCAAAACAGGCGGCCACGTGATCACCATTAATCCCGTGAGCTGGCCTCACCACGCGGTTCCTGTGGACTGCTGGCGGATCTATCCGCAGGGGATGAAGGCGCTTTATGAGGAAGCCGGCCTCGCGGTGCAGCTCAGCCTTTTTGAGACGCTGGAAAAGGCCCCTTCTCGGCGCTCCCTTCCCGGCCGCACCCATGAACCGGACCGAGGACCCCTCTCGGGAATTAAATCGCTCGTTAAAACTTTCTTAGGCTGGCCCCTCACCCACGCTGTGGATACGATCACGATCGGACAAAAATTGTCATAAAGGAAAAAACCATCATGTTTCTTATGTTCGCTGGTTTTGGAGCATTTTTCTTCCTGGCGGAACGTCTTCCAGGCGGGCTTGTCGAAGCAGCCGTTACAGCCGGAGGAAGTGAAGCGTTTTTGATATAATTGAGCCTTACGTTTGACGGCTTCCAAATAAGGGAGGTGTGAATTGAAAACCCTCACGGGTCTTGAATGCCTGATCTGTAAAGGGGCTGATTTGAAGCGGCTGTTTCGTTCTTCCCAAAGCCTTCCAACCCTCCGAAATGGGCGTTACCACATTACACGGAGCAACCGGACCCTTGTCAAAGATCTGTTAATCTGCGGCAACTGCGAGTTCATCTTTCTTCCCAAGGAGCTTCTCTTCCCGGCAGAACGGTATGCCGAAGGGGAAGACTCTGAATATGCGGGTCAGGCTGAACAGCGCTTCGCCAACGCCGAGCGACTCCTCAAAGAATTAAAAAGCTTGAAACCGGGCGCGAAGTTGTTGGATTGCGGAAGCGCTTGCGGTTTTCTGCTCAAGACCGCCCGGGATCGATTCGGATTTGAAACCTACGGGATCGAACCCTCTTCCTGGGGGGTTGACTATGCCCGCGGCCAATTTGCCTTAAACATTGAGAAAGGGTTTATCGAAACCCATCCTTTTCAGAAGGATATCTTTGATGCGGTCGTTTTGGCGGATGTGATTGAGCATCTGGAAAATCCGAAACGTGCGGTTCAGGAGCTCCGTCAGATTTTGAATCCGGGAGGGCAGCTTTTAATCTTAACCCCGGACATTGGAAGTTGGACCGCGCGGCTGGCCGGAAAATATTGGTGGGGCCTGCTCGATGAGCATAACTTTTATTTTTCAAGAAAAACCCTGCGCGAATTGCTGGAAAATTGCGGGTTTCGCGTACGATTGCTCCGTTCTTTTGGGAGGACCCTGCTCCTCCGCGATTGGGCTCTCAAGTTGGCGCAGTACAGCACCTCTCTTTATCGTACGGCCAATGCAGTCCTTCGGGGGCTCCGCCTTGACTCCTTAAAGCTCTATCTGGATCTAGGGGATCAAATGGTCTGCGTGGCAGAGAAGAAGCTTTAAGGGGACGGCTGATGAAGAGTATAATTTTGTCCCGCTGAAGCGGTAAAAAAGGGGGTTGAAGAATGAAGATTTTGATCACGGGGGGAGCCGGGTTTATTGGGAGTCATCTGGCTGAGGCGCTTCTCGCCAAGGGACACGAAGTGACCATTCTGGATAATCTCTCGACTGGGAAGCTAGAGAACGTTGCTCACCTGGAAGGCCAACCCAATTTTCACATTGTCATTGGCGATATTTTGAACGAGTTTCTGGTGGATAAACTCGTGGAGCGCGCGGACTGGGTGTTTCACCTCGCGGCGGCCGTGGGGGTGGAGCTGATCGTGAAAGATCCTCTCCGCTCTCTCACGACCAACATCAAAGGGAGTGAGATTGTCCTCGAAAATGTTTACCGGTACCACCGAAAAGTCCTCATTACTTCTACCTCCGAGATCTACGGGAAAAATCTGAACGGACCCCTCAAGGAAGAAGATGACCGGGTTCTTGGTTCCCCCCTGAAGACACGCTGGAGTTACTCCACCTCAAAAGCGATTGATGAGATTCTCGCCTACGTTTACTGGAGGGAAAAGAAGGTCCCCACAGTAATCGTCCGCCTTTTTAACACGGTGGGGCCGCGGCAGACTGGATATTATGGAATGGTCATTCCCCGTTTCGTCGAGCAGGCGCTCAAGAACGAAGCGCTTACGGTCTACGGGACGGGAGATCAAACGCGCTGCTTTCTCTATGTCAAAGATGCCGTCGACGCGATGGTTCGTTTAATGGAGTCTCCAGCGGCGGTCGGCCAGGTGTTTAACATCGGAAGTCAGGAAGAGATTTCCATTCGGGCGCTTGCGGAAAAGATCATTGGGCTCACCGAGAGCCCTTGCGATATCACCTACGTCCCTTATGACGAAGCCTACGAGGAAGGCTTCGAAGATATGCAGCGGCGGGTCCCGGATATTACCAAGATTTCCAAGCTGATCGGCTTTAAGCCGACAGTCAATTTAGAAGGGGTTCTTCGGATGGTCATTGCCGAGTTCCGTAGGAAGCTTCCTCTGGCGGACCAGACGGTCAAGCGGTGATTCGCGTTCTTTTCCTCACGCTTTACCCGGAGACGATGCCCTCAAGCCGGCTTCGGGTTTACCAGTATCTTCCTTACCTAAGCCGGTTCGGAATTGAGGCGACGGTCTCTCCGGTCCTTCCGGAGCCCTGGTTTTCCAGGTTTTATTACACTTCATCGAAATGGTCACGGCTCTGCCAGCACACGGCCGAAGCCATCGCGAATCTGGCAAGGATTTACAAGAGTCGGCGTTACGACCTGATTTTCGTTCAGAAAGGAATTCTCCCGACGAATCTCCGGGGATTTGACCGTCTCTTAAAGTGGGCGAACCCGCGTTTAATTTTTGATCTCGACGACGCCGTTTACGGGAGAAACATTGTCGAGTTTAGTTCGCCCCTCTTTCGCCCGCTGCAAGATCCGGACCAGACGAAGAAACTTTCTTCGTCTGCCGCAGCCGTGGTGGCAGGGAATCATTACTTACGAGATCTCGCGCTTCAATACAACCGAAACGTTTTCTTAATTCCGACGCCGGTCGATACCGATCGATTTTGTCCGCGCCCAGAAGATTCCCAAAATGGGAGAAAAGAGGTGATCATCGGGTGGATCGGTGTGAGCCCAGGGCTGGAATACGTTCGATCGCTTGAAAAGGTGTTTCAGGAACTCTCGCGGAAATACCGGATCCGGCTAAAAATCATCACGCGTCCGGGGAAAGAGGTTTTAACCTTTGAAGGTGTGAACGTGGAGTTGAAAAACTGGACTTACGAGAGTGAAGTCTCTGAAATGCAGGAATTCGATATCGGAATCATGCCCCTTCCGGATGATGAATGGACCCGGGGGAAATGCGGCCTGAAGCTCCTTCAATATATGGCCCTCGGGATTCCAAGCGTCGCCTCGCGAGTCGGTGCCAACCTGGAAATCATTGAGGAGGGGGTAAACGGCTTTCTCGCCCAAGAGCCGGCCGAGTGGATCGAGAAGCTTTCACGGCTGATCGAATCGCGCGAGCTTCGGCAAAAGATGGGGGAGGCAGGACGCGAGAAGGCTGTAGCGAATTATTCCCTCGAAAAAATGGCCCCGCGGTTAGCCGAAGTTTTTAAAAAAGCGAGTCAGAAATGAGACAAACAAAACAGCCAAAGATTTGGTACCTCCTCCCGGAAATGAAATTGGGAGGGGCGGAGAAACACGTGATCCGTCTGGCCTCGGGGCTCAGAAAACGGGGCTATGAGGCAGGGATTGCCACGATTTTTCGGGAGGGGGTTTTGGCGAAAGAGGCGAGGGAGCAAGGAATCCCCTTTACCTGCCTGAGCGCGAATGGCGGCTGGGGATTGGGTACCCTAGTTCGGATTTTTAATTGGCTCCGTTTGAGCCGTCCCGACGTTCTACACACTTACCTTTTTGGTTTTCATTTCTTCGCGGGATTTCCGGCCCGACTTTTAAGGGTCCCATTCATTCTCTCTTCCCGAAGAGAAATGGCGCACTGGCAGAAAGCGAGGCATCTCTTCCTTGAGAATCTGGGGAATCTTTTTGTGGATCGGGTGGTTTGTTGTTCCGAGGCCGTGAGGGAACGAACACTCGCGAAGGAAAGGATTCCGTCAGAGAGAGTCCAAATAATTTATAACGGCGTGGACTGCGATCAGTTTGGCTGGGGCCGGGAGGACGGCCGAGTGAGAGAGGAATTCGGAATCCCAGAGAACGCTCCGGTAGTCGCGACCGTCGCGAATTTTGCCATCGAGAAAGGCTACCCCTATCTTCTCGAAGCGGCGCGAATCGTCCTTGAAGAAATTCCCGAGACCCGGTTTCTTCTGGTAGGCTCCGGACCGCTTGAAAACGAAATCAAAGAAAAGGCAAGAAGGATTCCCCAACACAAACAGATTATTTTCACGGGGGCGCGTCACAATATTCCTGAAGTTCTCGCCGCCACGGATTTATTTGCGCTTGCTTCGCTGTGGGAAGGATTTCCGAATGTTCTCCTCGAGGCAACGGCGATGGGAAAGCCGGTTGTCGCTACGCGGGTAGGAGGAATTCCGGAGCTGATCAAGTCGGATCAAGAGGGGAGTTTGGTTCCTCCAAAGGATGCAGGGGCGTTGGCGGGCGCCATTGTGTCGCTTTTAAGAGATCCTGAAAAGGGGCGGGAAATGGCAATTCAGGCTCGAAAAAAGATTCGAGATAAGTTTAGCCTTGAGCGAATGATTGATGATTACGAAGCGCTTTACCTTTCTTTGGTGAGCTAATTATGTGCGGCATTGTCGGAATCATTCATCCTGAAGGGAAAGGACCGGTGGACCCGGAAGTTCTCCGGCTCATGAATACTTCCTTAACGCACCGGGGGCCCGACGACGAGGGGTATTGGGTCAGCGAGAACATCGGCTTGGGGATGAGGCGGCTCAGCATTATTGACCTCGAAGGGGGCCATCAGCCGATCTCGAACGAGACGGGGGACATTTGGACGGTCTTCAACGGCGAAATCTATAATTTCCGTGAGCTCCGGCAGGAATTAATCGAAAAGGGCCACCGCTTCCAAACCCGCTCCGACACCGAGGTCATTGTTCATCTTTACGAGGAAGAAGGGGAGGAGCTTGTTCAAAAACTTCGGGGAATGTTCGCGATTGCCCTCTGGGACGGACAATCTCGAAAACTTCTTCTTTGCCGGGACCGGCTCGGGATTAAGCCGCTCCATTATTGGTTCCGCAACGGAACCCTCCTTTTTGCCTCAGAGATCAAAGCGCTTCTCGAAGTTCCGGAGGTGAGCCGGGAGATTTCTCTTTCAGCCCTCAGCGATTATTTGAGTTTTCTTTATATTCCTACTCCCAAGACGATTTATCAGGAGATTCAAAAACTCCCCCCCGGCCACCTGCTTCGTTATGAAGAAGGCAGGATAGAAATTGAACCTTACTGGGATCTTTCTTATCAGCCCAATTATTCGATTTCGGAAGGAGAATGGATTGAAAGATTGCGTGCTGCGCTCGCAGAGGCGGTCAAATCGCATATGATGAGCGACGTTCCTTTGGGCGCTTTTTTGAGCGGGGGAGTTGACTCAAGTACGGTTGTCAGCTGGATGAGCCGCGAGAATCACCTTCCTGTGAAGACCTATTCGATCGGATTTCCGGATGGGCGTTTCAACGAGCTTCCCTTTGCCCGGGAAGTGGCAAGGTATTGCGGTGCTGAACACCGCGAGAAAATGGCGGAAGTCGACGCCTTCCAGCTCCTCCCCAAAATCATTTCCGGGTTTGACGAGCCGTTTGCGGACTTCTCCGCGATCCCCACTTACCTTGTCTCGGAATTTGCAAAAGAAGAAGTCAAAGTCGCCCTCTCAGGCGACGGCGGAGACGAACTTTTCGGAGGGTATCTCTGGACCCGCAAAGAAGTGTGGCTTGAGAAATATCGCAAGCTTCCCGCCGCCGCCCGAAAGAGCATCGAAAGCGTCCTTCTAAAAGAGAATTACAGACCCTTACGAGAGAGTGGGACCTTAAGCGCTCTCCAGAGGTTTGTCTACGACGCGGGCCTCACTCCTTATGAAAGTTTTGCACGCCGCGCCACCTGTTTCCAGCCGTGGATGAAGAGGGAGCTTTTGGAGCCCTGGGTTTTAGAGCAGGCGGAAGATAAGAGCTTGGAAACGCTGCGTTCTTTCTACGAACGGGGCGCAGCGGAGTCGGTGATCGATAAGTTTCTCTATCTCGATAGCAAAGTCTATCTTCCGGACGACCTTCTCACCAAAGTAGACCGTATGAGTATGCTCCATTCGCTTGAGGTCCGGGTCCCTCTTCTGGACCACAAAGTGGTGGAACTTGCCTCTTCCATTCCCTTTTCCTTGAAAGTGAGGGGACGGACCACCAAATACATTCTTAAAAAGGCGATGCAGGGCCTTCTTCCCGCAAACATTCTGAAACAGCGCAAGCAAGGGTTTGCCCTCCCGCTGGAGCAGTGGTTCCGGGGCGAACTTTATGCGTTTGCGAAAAAGGTGCTTCTGGAAGGTCCCGGTTTGAGCCGCCGCTTCTTCCGGCGGGAATATGTTACACGGCTCCTTGAAGAAAACCGGGCCGGAAGGCAGCGGTTCGGAAACCAGCTCTATGCCCTCGTGGTGTTTGAGCTTTGGTGCCGTCTCACTCAGGAAACCAAAAGCAGCGGTTCGTCGCGAAGTTTTTCATTAAAGGACCTTATCCGATGAAAACGAAATCCCAAGATTCGCCGAGAAAAACGTTTCGTTTGAACCCTTTCGATTTGTTTCTCATTCTCCTTCTTCTGTTAGCGGCCCTCGCGGTTTATTTCACATTTTTCAGCCCCATTCAATTTTCTCGCTTAATCCAGCGGGAGGCTTTAAAGCGGTTTGCGGAGGTAGAAATTCTTCTTCCCGACGATCTCTTTTGGATGAAAGACGTTCTCCCCGTGGGGGAGGAACGCCGCAGCGTTTACGGAGAGTTGGAATGGAAGGTCATTGAAATCAAAGAAATAAAAATTGGAGACAAACGAAAAGTCAAAATCACGGTGAAGGCGATGGTCTCGGAGAAGGACTTGGGAGTTGTCAGTTACGGGAAATACACTCTCGCGCGGGGAGGCGTCATTTATTTTGTAAACGACCACTACTTGATTGAGGGTAGGATCTTTAACTATCGGGCCCTCGAAGAAAAGGTTCCCCGATAGAAGTTAATCCGATGAACGGCACCTCCATCTTCCAGACGAGCCTTGTCTTTCAGAGACTTTCCAGGGCCGCAGGCCGACTCTCTTTAGGGAGTCTGATTTCCCAAGAAAGAATACTTTCTTTGACAAGAGGTCTTCTTGTCATTCTCCTTTTTTCTTCTGCGTTTATGCCCTATCTGCTTGTGGGTTCGATCGATTCTTTTCGAATCGAGCTTCGGGGAGAGGATGTGATGCTTCCGGCAATCTTGGTTTTTCTTTTTTGGTCCCTGATGAAGCCGAAGGTCTCTTCTCCGGAAGTTCCTTCGGTCGAGAGGGCTTTCCTCTGGTTTCTTTTGGCCGCCGAGATGTCCATCTTCAGCGGTTTTTTTCTTCGAACGATCGACAAGCCCCTGGGAAGCCTTCTTTATCTCTTGAAATGGATAGAATATTTCCTGATTTTTATTGTGACTGTTCGATTGACGGAAGGGGAGAAAAGCGAGAAGTTGTTTCTGAGCAGCTTTTTTCTTCTAGGAATCGCCGTAGCGGGTTACGGCTATTGGGAGCAATTCTTTCCAGCGCCTACGGGGGTACATTTCCACTATTACCGTCTGTTTGAGCGGTTTCCTTTCCACGGGAGTGCCAATCATATCGGGGGACTCTTTGTTGTCTGGCTCGGCTTCTTCACGGGGCTGTTCCTCAAAACTGAAAATCGTCGCGAGAGGGTCGTTCTTTTGATCTCGCTTCTCTTCGTCTTTGTTCCTTTGCTTTGGACTTACTCCCGGAAAAGTTATTTTGCGCTGGCCGGAATGCTGGGCCTGGCCTTTTTCATTCCGAAGAGTCGCAAAAAACTCCTCTTTTTGGCCGCTCTTTTTACGATTCTCGGTTTGGTCTTGCCCACCCGTCTTTCTGACCGGTTAACGGAACTGGGGGAGACCTTCAGTTCATCAGACCCCTTTCACTCTTCCTGGGCGGGAAATTGGGTCCAATGGAAAAGAGCCTTCTGGAATTTCGACCGACTCTTTCTCTTTGGTTCGGGACTCGGCTCGCGGCACCGTCTCTTTTACGAATCCCAATATGTCCTGACTCTGGCGGAAATGGGCCTCCTCGGATTCTCCGCGTTTGTTTACCTCGGCTTGACCCTCATTCGGGAAGGGGCGGCCAGGCTGCGCTTGAGCTTGACCGCAAGGGAAAAGGGAATTGCCCTGGGCTGGCTCTTGGGGTTTGCGGGCCTTCTGATTCACAGCACTTCCTGTGTGAGTTGGACCGTGTCGAAAGTTGGGGTCCCCTTTTGGTTTTTAAGCGGCTTAGTGATGGTGAGAAAATGCCAAAAGTAGCGATCCGGTTGGATTCGGTGTTACGGGCATCCGCCATCGTCTCTCTTTTCTGGATCGGGGCGAAACTCCTTAACTTCTTCAAAAAGATCTTGATCGGGAAATTATTCGGGGTGTCCTGGGTGGCCGATGCCTTCTTTGCCGCGAGTTACCTTCCCTATTATCTTGCGATTTTCTTTGAAGGAATTCTCTTTCTCGTGTTTCTCCCTCTCTTTTCAAAGATCGTGGCGGAGAAAGGAGAGGAGGAAGGAAAGCAGTTTGCCGCCCAGGTTCTTCTGTTTGTATTTCTGGTCACCGCCCTTCTGGCTGCTTTGGCTTGGTGGAAGGCTCCGTGGATTGTCCACGAGCTTGTGCCGGGATTCACTGCTCCCAAGCAGGACCTCACCCTTTCGCTCTTGCAGATTCTGAGCCTGGTCGTCATCTTTCTCAGTCTCGGCTCCTTCTTTAAGGTGCTCAATAGTTATTTCGGAGCTTACGGTCTTGCGGCTTCCTCCGGCTTCGTGGAAACGGTGGTGATGATCGGTGTGACTTTAGTGAGTTGGAGGATTTGGGGAGTTTACGGTGCGGCGTGGGGTTCCGTGGCGGGCGCCCTCACAGCACTTGCGATCCAGTCAGGTTTTCTCATTTTAGAAAAAGGGATTTTGCCGAAACAATGGGTTCTCAGGTCCCCTTGGCTTCGGCAGTTTTTCTATGCCCTTCTTCCCATGATGGGGATTTGGGGCTTTCAGCAGATTTCGCTCGTGATTCTTAATCGCTTTGGCTCGGGAATGTGGGAAGGGACGATTTCTGCGCTCACGATCGCTTATGCCTTGATCACCGTCCCGATGGGATTAGTGAGTCACACGGTCCTCTTCGCCGTCTTTCCCTCTCTTGCCAAGCAGGGGAACGAAGTCGATCCTGAGAATGCGAAAGCCACTTTTTTTCAGACCCTCCGGGGAGGCTTTCTCCTTCTGATTCCACTGGGCTTTGCGTTGAGCGCCTTCGCACGGCCCCTCGCAGCCCTTTTTTTCGATGGGAACGGAGTCTCCCACGAGGGAACCCGCCGCATTGCCAATGCCCTCACCTGTTTGGGCTGGGCCACCTTCGCCTTGTACGCAGACGTCTTTATGGTCCAGTCTTTGAACGCCGTTCGGAAATCATTGCCCGCCCTTCTCCTTTGCGCGGCGCGGGCGATTGTGACTTATCTTTTGACTTACCTTCTTAGCGACTGGTGGGATTATCAGGGGCTCGCGTTAAGTCTCTCACTCGCTCTCGTCATCAATCTTTACCTTTTCTTTCCGCTTTTTTTTAGGCTGTCTCCCTTTCAAGGGGAGTGGAACAATCTCTTTCGTTATTCAGGAAAACTCGTTCTGGCCTCAAGCCCCGTCGCGCTCATGGGTTGGTTTTTAAATCAAGGTCCGATCACCCAGTGGCTTGGCTTGTCAAAGCCGGTGCTGATTTTAGGGTTGGGAGCGGGCGGGGCGGCGGGAATCGTCTCTTACGTTCTCCTTGTGTCTTGGTTGGGAGTGGGGGAAGTTCGCCTTTTATTCCAAGAATTGAGACGCACAAGGGCCCGGGAGAATTGGCGATTGGCGGAATCTAATGAGTGAGCAAGAAACCGTGAACATCTTGGAGAACGGCTGCCTCCTCTGCAGGGAACGAGACCCAAAACCCCTCTTCGTGAAGGCGGGAAAGAGGTTTGTCCGGTGCCGTCAATGCGGGTTGATTTACCAAGACCCGCCTCCTTTGGCCGAAGAGAGCCGGGAATACTACGAAAAGGGTTATTATGAAAGTTTGGGCAGCCGTGTTGCCTCGATTCAGGAGACTCGCCTTCCCCTCTACAAAAAGTTTCTCTCCGAATCCCGCGGCCGCCGGCAAACAGGCCGACTCCTTGATGTTGGGTCAGGTTACGGCGATTTCTTGAGGATGGCACAAGAGGAAGGGTGGGAGGCTTGGGGGATTGACCCCTCGCGTGAGGCAAGTGAATCGGCACGAAAAGTTTTGGGAAGCCGCATTTTAAATCAAACGATTGAAGCGGTCGACTTCCCCGAGAATCATTTTGATGTGATCACCTTGTGGAATGTGATCGACTGCCTTTCAAACCCGGCGGAAGCCCTTCAGAAGGTTTACCGCTGGCTCCGGCCCGGCGGACTTCTTCTCCTTCGAACGCCTAACGCCTTTTTTCATTGGCAGGTCTACCGCTTTTATTCCCGTTTTCGTTCCTGGCTTGAAAAAATGGGTTGGGCGAAGGAGCCCTCTGTCTTTTTAAGGACTAATTTTGACGGGAGGACACTGGCCCGGCTTCTCCGGGAAACCGGATTCGGTGAAATTCGAATTCAAAATGGAGAACCGACTCAAGGAGACGCATACCAAGTCTTTTCCCACGCGGCGCTGATGACGATCGGAAAGTCTTTGGTTTATGGGTTCGGGCGTCTTGGGGGGTTCCTGAGCGGCCACCGGCTCCTTATCGGATCGAGTCTTGTCGCCCAGGCCTCCAAGGAGATTTCCGATTCTCCGTTTAATCACGGCGCAATTCGTGTTCGCACGCTTCTAAAGAGGGTGATTCTCCACCTCTTAGCTCTCATCGGTTACCTTTTGGGGCTGCCGTGGTGGTTTAAGGTTTTGGGAAAGAAGCGGGAAATTCGGATTCTCCGCTATCACAGCGTGAACGAATTCCGGAAAAGCGACGTCAACGTCCGGGCCTCCCAGTTCGTCAAGCAGCTTGATTTTCTCCGCCGGTGTTATTCCGTGATTTCTCTTGAGGAAGCCGTGGATTCTCTGAAGAAGGGAGAACTTCCACGCCGTGGCAGTGTGGCCCTCACGTTTGACGATGGCTACGAGGACAATTACACGGTGGCTTATCCTCTTCTCAAGGAAAGAGGTTTGGCGGCTACGATTTTTGTATTAGCCGTAGAGGACGGGAAGGAGCAGGGGCTTCCCCACATGAAAGATAGTCAACCCCAAGACAGCCGACGGCTCCGCTGGGATGAAGTAAGGGAAATGGCAGCCTCGAGAATGACCTTCGGCTCTCACGGCGAGACTCACTCTCATTTAATCCGGCTGACTCGTCAGAAGGCCCGGGAAGAAATCGTTTCTTCCCGGAAAACAATCGAGCGAGAGACAGGCCGGCCGGTCCGATTTTTCTCTTATCCTTACGGAACACCGGGTGATTTCGATGAGACGACCGAGTCTTTCGTCCAGGAAGCCGGCTACGAAGCTGCCTTTTCTGCGATTTTTGGAACCAACGGAACCCGAGTGAACCCTTATTCCCTGCGGCGAATCGGAATCGAGGCAAGCGACACCCTTTTTACTTTTCAGGCGAAGTTGAACGGGGCCTTAAGTCTCCTTTCCCTTTTTGATTGGCCGCCCCTCCGAAACGCGATTCGCTGGTTTGATTCAATCTTTCTCAGAAGAAAATCGCTGCAAGAAAAAAAGAATCCCCTGCTTCTTGTGACCGTCGATTTCCCTCCGCACTTGAATGGGGTCAGCACAGTGTCCCGTGAGTTGAGCCAAAGAATTGCCCAGCAGGGAAAGAAGCTCTTGATCATCGGCCCGGCAGACCGGGGAGACCGGGAGTTTGACCAATCCCAGCCCTATCGGGTCTTTCGAGTCCCAGGGTACGATTGGGGCTATTTGCGGTTTATTCCGATTCTCCTTTGTATGCCCTGGGTGATTCTGCGTTACGGGATTCAAAAGGTTTTCGCGATGAATATCGCTTATGGTGGCCTTCTTTCCTGGCTGCTTTCCTTTTTTGTGCCTCTTGAGTATTTAATTTTTGCTTACGGTTACGAGTTCGAAAAGGTGAAAACGATTCCCTGGGTTCGTGCGCTTTACCTGAGAATTTACCGCCGCGCCAAGGCGGTGGTGGCCTGCAGTGAAGGAGTTCGTGAGAGACTCATTCGGTTTGGCGTGGCTCCTGAAAAAATCAAGGTCTTGTACCCCGCAGTGGATCTCGAACGCTACCGCCCCGTTGAAATTCCTCGTTCCTACCTTGAAGAGAAGGGTCTTTCGGATCGGAAGATCATTCTTACAGTGGGAAGACTCATTGAAAGAAAAGGGCACGACCAAGTGCTTGCCGCTCTGCCGCGGATTCGAGGGCATTTTCCGGATGTGCTTTATTGTATTGTTGGAGCCGGTTCTTACGAAAAAAAACTGCGGGAGCAGGTGAAGCTTTTGGGGCTCGAGCCTAACGTGCGCTTCTTTGGGAAAGTCTCGGAGGAGGAGCTCCTCTTTCTCTACAATGCCTGCCGAGTCTTTATCATGCCAAGCCGGGAAATTCCGGAAGAGGGGCACGTCGAGGGCTTCGGCATTGTCTATCTTGAGGCCAGCGCCTGCGGAAAACCGGTGATCGGAGGAAGATCGGGGGGAGTTCTCGAGGCCCTTCGGGACGGTGAAACCGGCTTTCTCGTGGCCCCTCACGATCCCGCCGAGATTACCGAGAAGATCAATCTTCTTCTCTCCGAGCCGGCGCGTGCCCAAGCGATGGGGTTAAAGGGGCTCGAGTGGGTTCGGCGCGCTTTTCGTTGGGATCGTTACGCAGAAGAATGCAGGCGGTGTTTAGATGGGCGCTTTTAGGAGTTCGTCAGAAATTTCTAAAGTCGAGGAATCGGTTAATTCTTGTTGCTTCTTTGTCACCAAGAAATCACCGATCGCCAAATAGTTCAAATGTCCGAGAAGAAAGGCGCGAATGGCATCGTCTGGGGTTCCTACAATCGGCTCTTCGTGCATGTTGAAGCTGGTATTCACCACCGAAGGAATGCCGGTTCTTTTAAAATATTCTTTCAAGATTCTGTAGTACCGGGGGTTGGTCGATTCTGAGATCAGTTGCGGCCGGGCCGTTCCGTCGACGTGAACCACCGCCGGGGACTGCGACTTCATCTCCTCCGTACAGTCAAAGGTAATCGTCATAAATTCCGCCGTGAATTGAGCGCCTTCCAGCCCCTCGTAACATCGAGGGGCTTCTTCAGCCAAGGTCACAGGTGCAAAAGGCATAAATTCGCTTCGCTGCAACTGCTTATTTAGCCACTCGTTAACTTTGGGGTCCGTGGCGGGATAAAAGATGGAACGGTTCCCGAGGGCGCGGGGGCCAAATTCCATTCTCCCATTGAAAAGACCGACCACTTTGTTTTGGGCTAGAAGCTCTGCGATTTCCACGGCAATGTCTTCCGAATAAGAGTAGGGGAGACGATGTCTTTTCAGCGCGCTCTCGATTTCTTGATTGGTATATTCAGGGCCCCAATAAACATCCCGAATTGGATTCGGCGTTCGATCGTTGGTTTTAGATCGGTAGACCATCTGGGCCGCGCCGTACCCCAACCCTCCGTCCGCCATATGGGGGAAAATAAAAATATTCTCGATCCCCGGGATCTGATGAATCCGCTGATTGAGTTTCACATTGGCAAATACGCCGCCTGCGAGAGCCATATTCTTGGCACGAGTTTTCTCGACGTAAGAAGCAATGTATCGCACCGCGACTTCTTCAAGAACCTGCTGAAAGGCCGAAGCCATTTGCTCTCTTCCGTATTTTTGAGCCAGTCTAAGAATTTTAGGATAGTTTCCGTAAATCGAAGGCGCCTTAAAACTTCCCTCTCCGTCATTGAATGCCAGTTTACGGACCTCGTTTAATAAACGGGGCTCGGGGTTGGCATAAGCAGCCAATCCGGTGACTTTCCCTTCGTGTCGATTCGGGGTAAATCCCAGGGCTTTCGTGACGGCCGCATAAAAGATGCCGAGAGAGTGGGGCATGAATGTTTCTTTCAACAACTTGAACTGACCGGACTGAACCCAATAAATTTGAGAGGTGACCCCTTCGCCTTGGCCATCCAGCGTGACGACGAGCGCCTCCTCAAAACCACTTGCCCAGTAAGCACAGGCGGCGTGGGCGGGGTGATGGGGGACCCGGATGATTTTATCCGTGCACCGGTTTTTCACCGCCCAGTCCTGAATCTCACGGCTCATCCGCCGGGCCGAGGAAATCGATCGGGGGGCATTTCGGAATCGGTGAATCGCAAGATTGAGCCCTTTCGCCCACCAACTTGAAGGGTCGTCTTTGGAGAAATAATCGTGGGTCTGCAGGAGCTCCCTCACCCGGAAAAAGAGATGGGGATTGACGACAGGGTCGGCCTTTGCGACGGCAATATAGTCGATCTCTTGCAAAGAGAGATTAGAAGATTTCAGGATCCAATCGATCGACCGGTGAGGAAACCCTTGGTGCAGTTTAATCCGGGAAAGCCTCTCCTCGTTCATTCCACAAATGACGGTGGAATCCCGAAGAAGCACCGCCCCCGCGTCACTATCAATTTCGCTAATACCTAGGAGATACATGGGGTGGAGAGAAGATATACTAGCACAGCTTTGGCTTGTGATACCTAGAATCTTTCATTATGATAGTGCCTCTTTATGGGCCTAAAAATCGTAGTATTAGCCCAATCTCTCGACCCTTCCGAAGCCCAAATGGTCTGGCGGTTGTTTCAGGCCGGAATACCTCCCGTAGCCGTGATTGTGGAAAAAAGAGGACGGATGAGCGCGAGACTGGGGGAGACCCTTCGAGTCCGGAGCCACTTCTATTTAAGGAAGGTTTTAGGGCATCGATTCAAAGCCCCCAATTACCTTTCGATTGAGGAGCTCGCGCTCGATTTTCCCGTCCGGCTCTACGAGGTAGAAGACCACAACGGGGCCGAAACTAAAGAACTCCTTTGGCGCCTTGAACCGGACGTAGGCATTTTGACCAACACCCGCCGAATTGAGAAAGAAATCTTAGAAATGCCCCGCCACGGCTTTCTCGATCTTAATCTCTACGCCCTGCCGCAGTACACGGGGAAGGTGAGGGTCCTTCACGTCGTTACCCGAATGATTCGGGGGGGAGCGCAGGAAAACACCCTGGCGACAGTGCGGGGATTATTGGAAAGGGGTTATGAGGTGACGCTAGCCACGGGTCCAGCGCGGGGAAACGAGGGGGAGCTGATTTCCGAGGCGCTTCAAGAGGGGGTGGAGGTGGTGCTGATTCCGGAACTTGTGCGGGAGCTCTACCCCTTAAAAGACGCTATCGCGGCGATGAAGCTCTTGTCATTACTTGCCAAGAGGCGGTATGATGTCGTCCATACTCACACTTCAAAGGCAGGTTTTTTAGGTCGATTGGCAGCTTATCTTCGTAAGGTCCCGGTAGTGATTCACACCCCCCACGGTCACGTGTTTCATAGCTATTTTTCAAGACCCGTCGAAGCCTTTTTTCTCTTCCTTGAACGTCAAACGGCCAAAGGGTGCAACCGGCTGATCGCCCTCACCGAAGCGGAGCGCAAAGAACATTTAAAGCTGAACGTAGGGCGCCCCGAACAATGGGTCACGATTCCGAGTGGGGTGAGCGAGGAGCGGTTCAAGGAAATGTCTTCTGAGCGCCTGCAGTCCCTTCGGGGCCTCCTTGGAATTTCTTCGGAACGGAAGATTATCGGTTTTATTGGACGCCTCGCTCCCGTGAAAGGGGCGCGCTATCTTTTGCAAGCCATTCCCCGGATCCGGGAAAGGATTCCGGAAACTCATTTTCTTTTTGTGGGAGACGGTGAGGAGAAACCGGCCTTGGAGAGCCAGGTCCGGGAAGCAAACCTAGAAGATTGCGTTACCTTCACCGGACACCAGAAGGACGTCTCCGATTTCCTCGCCTTACTGGATATTCTGGTGGTGCCTTCCTTGAACGAGGGAATGGGGCGGGTCATTGCCGAAGGGGGTTTTCTCGGGAAGCCGGTGATCGGGGCGAGGGTCGGCGGCATTCCCGATCTGATAAAAGACAACGAAACAGGACTTCTCGTAAACCCGCGCAGCGCCGAGGAGATTGCCGACGCGGTGATCCGGCTGCTTGAAAATCCGGAGCTCGGCAACAGCTTGGGAGAGCGTCTTCAGGAAAAGGTGCAGGAGGGGTTTACCGAACTGCAGATGATTGAGAAAATAGACTGCCTTTATCAGCAATTATTGATGCCAAAGGAGGATCAGCGTGAAGAATCAAAATCATTGGATCGGGAAACAGCGTTGTCTGGTGCTCGCTCCTCATCCAGACGATGAGGCCTACGGCTGTGCCGGCACGATCGCCAAATTAAAAGCCGAAGGTTCCGAAGTTTTTGTCATTGCCGTTTCGGCGGGGGACGTCCACCACTATAACGTAAAGAAGTACGCTCACGTTACGGGGGAAACTCGGAGGGAGGAATTTGAGGCGGCCATGAAAGTTCTCGAGGTGGACGACTACGAGCTGATCTACAACGATTCCGAGGTGCACCTAAAACTCGACGCAATGCCCCAAAAGGAACTCATCAATCTCTTTGAGAAGGATTGCCGTCTGGCGATCGACAAGATCAAGCCGACGATGATGATCCTCCCTGCGATCTCCTACAACCAGGATCACGAGGCAGTCTTTCGTGCCGGTTTCACCGCCTGCCGTCCGGGTCTGCCGGACGTGAAATCGTTTCAACAAATTGTCCTTTCGTGTGACAACCCCGCGATCTCCTGGAGTCTTGAGCGGGAGAAATTTCATCCCAACTTTTACGTCGACATCACGGACCACCTCGAGACCAAACTCAAAGCGGTCTCCTGCTACCGGTCCCAGGTTCGGTCCCGGCTTCACCACGCGAGCGTCGAGAACCTGGAGTGGCTCGCACGGGTCCGAGGACGGGAGGTCTCCGTGGAAGCGGCCGAAGCCTTCATGGTGCACCGTCTTCTCGTATGATCCTTGCGGCCCACCAGCTTCATTACCTTCCCTGGCTCCGTTATTTCCACAAAATGGCGTCTTGCGACATCTTTGTGGTTTTAGACAACATCCAGTTCAATAAAAACGGCTGGCAGAATCGCAACAAAATTAAAACCCCCCAAGGAGCTTCTTTGCTCACGGTTCCTGTTCTGCACCAGCAGGCCCAGTCTCTCTCGGAGGTCCAGATTGATAACAAACAGCCGTGGTGGCGGAAGCATTGGGGAAGCCTGGTCCAGTATTACGGAAAGGCCCCCTATTTTAAAGAGCACGAAGCCTTCTTTGAGGAGATTTACAGAAGGGAGTGGAGCCGGTTAAACGATCTGAATTATGAAATTCTTTTTTATCTGGTGAAGGCCCTCGGCCTCAAGACGAAAATGATCCGGAGCTCCGAGCTTTCGCTTCGGGGGGAGGCCACCGAGCGTCTCGTGGGGATCAGCAAGGATTTGGGGGCACGAGCGTACCTTACGGGCGCTTACGCGGTAGAGGTCTATCTCGATAAGGCTCTGTTTGAGCGGGAAGGGGTTGAGCTCGTTTATCAGGAATTTGAATGTCCGTCCTACGCCCAGCTCTATCCAGAAGCAGGTTTTATTCCTGATCTTTCCCTTGTGGACCTTCTTTTCAATTGCGGGCCAAGGAGTTTGGAGATACTTCAGGGTACCGTCATTGCGTCGCCACGCCCACCTTCGGTGGGCTCGCGATGACGTTGGATGGATAAATGATTCCTCACTCTCGTCCGACACTCGGAGAAGAAGAAAAGAAAGCGTGTGCAGAGGTCTTGGATTCTCTTCAAATTGCGCAAGGAGAGAAAGTCCGGGCGTTTGAACAGCTCTTTTGTGACCTTCTCCAAAGGCGCTACGCCGTGGCGGTGAGCTCGGGAACATCGGCCTTGACCCTTTCCCTTTTGGCTCTTGGGATTTCGAAGGGGGATGAGGTGATTTGCCCCAGTTTCACCTGCGTGGCACTGCTTCACGCGATTCACTCGGTTGGCGCCGAGCCCGCCCTCGTGGATATTGATCCGGAAGATTTCAATATTTCGGTGTCTCATCTGAAGAAGAGAATGGGGAAAAAGACAAAAGCGGTCATTGTGCCGCACGCCTTCGGCCGCGCCTCGAGGATGAACGAAATCTTGGAGCTTGGGATTCGTGTGGTGGAAGACGGCACCCAGGCCCTTGGGGCCAAAGTGGGAGAGAAGAAGGTCGGAAGTTTTGGAGAAGTGAGTCTCTTTTCTTTTTACGCGACCAAAATGATCACGACAGGGGAGGGGGGAATGATCCTCACGGATTCTTCTCGCGTGGCAAAAAACTTACTCGATCTGCGGGATTACGATAAAAAAGAGCGTTACCAGTTCCGTACGAATTCTAAAATGACCGACCTTGAAGCGGCAATGGGAATCGAGCAGGTGAGCAAACTTCCCTTGTTTATCAAGAGGCGCCGTGAAATCGCCTCCCGCTTCCAAGAAGTCCTTCAGGGATTAGAGGCAACTCTCCCTTCTGAAAATGCGGATCGGGATCACGTCTACTATCGCTACGTGGTACGAGTCACGAAGGACTCCCAATCGTGGCTTGAAGCGCTTCACGCGCGAGGAATCGATGCGAAAAGGCCGATTTTCAAGCCGCTTCATCGATATTTGGGTTTTCCGGATTCTTTGTTTCCAGCGACGGACCGGGCGATAAAAGAGGCTTGTTCCTTGCCGATTTACCCTTCTCTCAGCTCTGAAGAGCTGGGTCAAATTTGTCAGACCCTTCAAGGAGAAGGCAATTCCGCTCAAAAGAAGCGAATGCCGGCGTTGATTCGTTAAGTCATGAGTAAGTTTTCAGAGATTTTCATTCTCGCTTTTCTCGTCTCGGCCGCGCTGACGCCGATTCTCAGGCAGATTGCTTTTCGGTTGAGAATTTTAGACCACCCCAAGCAACACGGCATTCACACCCACCCGGTTCCTCGATTGGGGGGAGCAGCTCCTTATCTTGCATTTGTGGCGGGTTCACTTTATCGGATGGATTTGAGCGAAGCACTCAAAGGGGTTCTTGTTGGCTCGACCCTTATTTTTATTACAGGTCTTGCGGACGATTTAATCCGTTTGCGTGCTTCCCTCCGGCTTGCGATTCAGCTTCTTGCCTGCGGGGTGATGATGTTTAAATACGGTGTCATCTTGGATGTTTTTCCCAACGTGTTTTTAAACGCCTTCTTTACAACTTTGGGAATCATTGGCCTCACGAATGCGGTGAATTTCCTCGACAATATGGACGGACTAGCCGCCGGCCTGGTGATGATTTCGAGCGCTGCCATTGCGGTGGTGGCTCACGCGACACATCAAGTTTGGCTCGGCTATCTTTCGGTCGCTTTGGTCGGAGCCACGGGAGGCTTTTTGGTTTTCAATATTCGGAAGGCCTACGTCTTTATGGGGGACTCGGGGAGCACTTTTCTCGGTTTCACGCTCGCGAGTTTGGCGGTCATGACCGAATGGTCTTATTATTGGCCGGTCACATTTTCCGTCTCTCTCCTGATTTTAGGAATACCGATTCTTGACATGATTTTGATTACGGTCCTCCGGGTCAAAGAGGAAAAGGTTCGCAACCTGAAGCAGTGGATCGACTACGCAGGTAAAGATCACCTTTCCCACCGCCTCGCGCGCCTCGGACTCGGCCAACGGGGAACGGTGTCGACTCTCTGGGGGCTCCAAACCGTTTTTTGCGTTTTGGCCCTGATCCTTCTTCCCCAAAAGTCTTTTGCGGGGATGCTGGGCCTCGCTTTCTGTTTACTGGTGACGGTCGGCACGGTCTTATTTTTCTGGCACAAAAGAACGCTCCTTCTCCAATGGAAGGGAAGGGCCTCCAAGGAAAGCTATGCCACAAGGTTGGGTTGAACGAATTCCGCTGTCGGAGACCATTCGCGTCTCGGTGGTGATTCCCCACTTTTATGAGTCCCGCGAGGATAATTTTCGCGGTCTTCTGGAGGAACTCAGGGGTCAGTCATTTCAAGAAATGGAGTTGATCGTTGTCCACGGCGTTTCTCCCCAGGGAAAGGCGATTAATCAAGGGGTCCGGGAGGCGAAGGGAGAGGTCCTTGTCATTATTGACGACGACAGCCGAATAGGTCACCCCCGGGTGATTGAGAACTTGGTTCGAGTGCTCCGAGACGATGCTTCCATTGGAATGGCCGGGGCCTCAGTCGTGATTCCGGAAGGAGCCAACTGGTTTCAACGGACCGCGTCGAAACAATTTCCGCGCTTCAATATGCCGGTGGTCCAAAAAGTGACCGAAAGTGATCTCCCAGGCCACCCTTGCGCTGCTTTTCCTAAAGAAGTTCTCATAAAAGTCGGAATGGAACGGGAAAACATTCTCCGGGGCCTTGATCCGGACCTCCGGGCAAGAATTCGCCAAGCGGGTTACCGGGTGGTCCTGGCTCCGGAGACCTGGATTCACCACCCGCTGCCGGAAACATTTTCCAAGTTCGTCCGGACTTTCCTGAGGAACGGTTACGGATCGGCTTACCTTCAGCTTCGCTACCCGGAAATCAATTGTGTGACGGACGAAGATTTGGAGTCGGACGACTTCGTCGAGAAGCGGCCTTTTTTATTTCGAATGCTCCGTTACCCGGTTCGGCTTGTCCAAAGCATTGTCACCTTTCGATGGTTTCGTTTTCTGGGTTACGTGGTGTACGCCCTGGGATATTTTATGGGCCTCGTTCGTTTTACCCTGTCTCGCCAGAATGAACTCTAAACTTTCCATCCTCATTCCGGTTTATAACGAATGGAAAACGATCCAAGAGCTTCTCACCAAGCTCTTGGAGCTCCGCGTAGAAAAAGAAATCATTGTGGTGGATGACGGTTCCAACGACGGAACGGGCGAAATCCTAAACTCGACGGCCCACCCCCTGATTCGAGTTTTTAAACACCCGGTGAACCGCGGCAAGGGAGCAGCAATCCGCACCGGCCTTTCCCACTGCACGGGAGACATCATAATTATCCAGGACGCAGATTTGGACCAGGACTTAAATCTGCTTTATCAACTGATCCGACCGATAGTGCAGGATGGGGCGCGGATCGTTTACGGCTCGCGTTTTCTCGCAGAACGACCCAAGATGAAATGGACAAATTATCTGGCAAATCATTTTCTCAGTTTTCTCACCCGGTTTCTTTACCGGGCTAAAGTCACGGATGTAGAAACCTGTTTCAAAGCGTTTGCGGCAGATGTCATCAAGTCGATTCCTTTAGAGACAGACGGTTTTGAGTTTGAGGTGGAAATCACCGCCAAAGTCCTTAAACAATCTTTGGAAATCAGGGAAGTGCCAATCCGACAAGAGTGGTATCAAGAAAATCATCATAAAATCACAAAGTTAACCTGGGTTGACGGGGTTAAAGCGATTGCAACGTTGATGAGATATCGTTTTAAAGAATGAATTCAACGGCTGTCCTCGGAATCAACTGTTATGCCCACGATTCGGCTGCGGCTCTTGTGGTCGATGGACGGATCGTTGCCGCCGCTGAGGAAGAGCGCTTTACGCGCCGGAAACATACTGGCGAATTTCCTCTGGAGTCGATCCGTTACTGTTTGAAAGAAGCGGGGGTCTCTCTCGGCGATATACGCCATATAGGTTTCTCATTCGATCCCGCACTTCAATTTCGCAAGCGGTTATTTCACGGCCTCCGCTATTTCGATAGACGCTTATTGTTTGGCAGAAATTTCTCGACGGTCTTCCTGCCCTTTTTTCTCAAGCAAAAGCTTCAAAGCGCATTTTCAACCAAACTACACCCTCTCTTTCAGCTTCGTTACGTTAAACATCATATGGCTCATGCTGCTAGTACTTTTTTGACTTCCCCCTTCAAACGAGCTGCGATTTTGACCGTCGATGGGGCGGGGGAATGGGCAACGACGGTTCTCGGTATTGGGATAGATAGCCGGATCACCCCTCTCGAGGAAATCTGCTACCCGCACAGTCTGGGACTTTTTTATGCGTCTCTAACCGCTTTTCTGGGATTTCGGCCGAATTTTGACGAGGGGAAGATTATGGCGTTAGCGGCCTATGGGAAACCCGCTTTGCGGCAGGCGTTTGAGAAATTGATTCAAGTGCTGCCAGGCGGCCGTTTTCGATTAAATCTGAGATATTTCAATTTTTATTATGGGGCATTGCAGTGGTACTCGGACCGAATGTCTGAGGTTTTGGGGCCGCCGCGACGGCCGGGTGAACCGATCGAAGAGCGGCATTATGAGATCGCAGCGACGCTCCAAGCCATTGTTGAGGATATTCTTTTACAACTTGCGGTTGATCTGCACAAAAAGACGGGCCTCCCCGATCTCTGCCTTGCGGGCGGTGTTGCTCTTAATTGTTCGGCCAACGGCGTTCTTCTTGAAAAATCTCCCTTTAGAAGAATTTTTGTCCAGCCCGCTTCAGGAGACGGAGGCACAGCTTTAGGGAGCGCGCTCTTTATTTCACATAGTTTGCCCACAGCTGGGCGAAATGGGGCCATGTCGAACGCTTATTGGGGACCTGCCTTCGGTGAAACTGAAATGGAAGGGGCGCTTCAAGTAGAAGGGTTGGCTTACGAACGGGTCGAGTCTATTGAGGAAAAAACGGCAGAGCTGCTCGCGAATGGGAAAGTGATCGGATGGTTTCAGGGGCGGATGGAATTTGGACCGCGAGCTTTAGGTGCCCGGAGCATTCTCGCTGACCCGAGGAGCGCCGAGACGCGCCACTATGTGAATAGGGAGATTAAGGGACGGGAACCCTTTCGACCCTTTGGCCCCTCAGTTCTGGAAGAAGATGCCTCTCTCTTCTTTGAAGTCGGCCAGGCAAGCCCTTTTATGTTGTTTGCCAGCAAAGTCCGCCCAAGCTGCGCCTCCCTCATTCCCGCCGTGGTACACGAAGATGGCACCTCCCGAATTCAAACCGTCTCTGAAAAAGAGGCCCCTCGTTATTGGAAGCTCCTCAGCGCATTCAAACGCCGAACCGGGATTCCTATGCTTTTAAATACTTCGTTTAATCTCAAAGACGAGCCGATTGTTTGCACACCCCTCGATGCCGTCCGTTCTTTTAAAAGATCGCGTCTCGATTTTCTTGCGATGGGGCCTTTTCTTGCGTGGAAAGATAAGGAGGCGAAATTTCGAGAGATCTCATGAAAGCATTAGACTGGATTTCTCGACGTTACGACGAACGAGCCCTTCGCTTCGGGAGGAATATTCGCTCCTGTGATTATTCGTGCAAGGGAAGCTTTCTTCAGCGGCAACGCACCGTTCTGAAACTTCTCGGCCAGCCAAAGAATAAGAAGATTTTGGACGTAGGGTGCGGCCCCGGACTCTTTTTAGAAGCGCTTTCTCCTTCCAATAGTTTGGTCGGTCTGGACCTATCGATTGAGATGCTCCACTTGGCCCGCCGAAACTTAACCGCGGTTCGGGGTGATGGGGAGCACCTTCCTTTTGAGGATCGATCGTTCGATATTGTCTTGGCGATTGAAACCTTGCAGCATTTAACCGACCCCGGGATTTTTTTAAAAGAGCTTTTAAGAGTCCTCCGACAAGGGGGAGAGCTTGTGCTCTCTGCGATCAACGAGAGCTCGTTCCTTCATCGAGCCTTTCGGATTTTAGGAGGCTATGAAAACCTATATTTTCATCCTCTTCAGTCAATATATTGCCTTTTAGAAAGGGAAGGAATGGGTCTGTTAGACGTCAAATTCTTAGGGTTTCCGTTTCCTTGGGTGTGGGAACCGAGCGGGATGAACGGCTTTTCGTCCTCGTTTGCAAGCTCTTGGGTTTTGCGGTGCACAAAGAATTCGGGCCTTGAGAACACTCGGGAGGAAGTCCGTGAGTAAAAGGGAATGGGGCGCTCTGGTAGGGCTCATGCTGCTGGCCCTTTTGATTCGGGTGGGTTTCCTTTCGCAAGAAATCATGGTGACCCCGGATGAAGCCTACTATATCCGGGCCGGACAGAATCTCTTGCAGGGAGAACCTCTTGGAGCCTTTGGCGAAAGCCAGAAGGGACAGCCTTTGCTCCCTTACTCGATTGCTTGGGTGCTCCGGTTTGGCGGCGAAGATCCGGTAGCGGCTTCTCGGTGGCTCTCCTTAATCGTGGGGGTTCTGACTCTGATCCCATTTCATTTTTGCGTCAGGAGCTTCTGTTCCCTGGCCGAGACTTTCTGGTCCGACCTCGTTTACGTCCTAGCGCCCTTTGCGATCCGCTATTCCGTCTGGGCGATGCCCCACGCGTATTACAATTTATTTTTGGTGGCCACCCTCCTTTTTCTCCTAAAAACTCAGAAGTCGGGGCGATTGTTGTGGGCGGGCTTGGCAGGCGCGAGCGCCTGGGGGGCTTACATGACCCGAACGGAGGTTCTGGTGATCGTTGGAATTCTCGGCCTCGCAGGAATAATTTTCAGTTGGGTGGCACCCCAAGTAGAAAAAAAAGGACTCCGTTTGCGATTGGTCGGCTGCTTCTTATTGACACTCATTCTCCTTGTCATTCCCCACGCAATTTGGATTCGGAAAGCAACGGGAATCTGGCAGCTTACCTGGACGGCAGGAGAGGGAGCGACCGGGGCTTTTTTAGAGATATTACCTAAAGGTTTAAATCCGACCCTCTCCTTTGAGGAGTCGATCGGGCTTTCTCGTCCTTTATTGTTTTACCCCTACTTCTACTTTAGAGAATTAGCTAGAATTTACTTCTCTTTAATGCCTGATATCCTCCCACTCTTTATTTGGATCCTCATTGCCCTAGGGATGGTGAGCGTCGCTTCGCAGGGGAGGGAAGGGAAAGCCCGCTTTCTTCTCACGGTCCCTTTTCTCGCGTTCCCGTTTTTCTTTTATCCCCTTGTTGGCGTGGAGCCAAGATACCTTTACTCTGGCGCGATCTTCTTGATCATGTTTTCCGGAGCGGGGATCAACTTCCTTTGCAAGTTCGGAGAAAAAAAATTAGCCTGCGTAATCTGTTTTACCGTCCTAATGCTGAATTTTATCCCTGGTTATGGCGTTCTTCTTGCAGGTTATTCCCACAAGGATGAGCCTTTTGAGCAAAAGCAACTGGGCGAATGGATTCGCAAGAATTATTCAGAGCCCCAGCTCATCTACGGGTCCGATCGCCGGATGTGTTTTTATGCGGGCCCGGCTTGCAAGGAGATCGTCCGGATGCATCTTGCTGAAGAGCCGGTTCGCAAGGGAATCTCCTTCGAGACCTTTCTTGCACAACAAGGAGTCAATTTGGTGGTTGCGGACAGCCGTTATGTCCTAAAATATTATCCGACCCTTGCCTTTTTGTTGGAGAACCGTCCTTCAAAGGCTCTCACCAAAGTCTTTGAGGTGAGTGACGGGCCCGAGAGGATTATACTTTATCAGTTTGATAGAACAAAAGTGAGGTAAAAGAACCTCCTGTGAAGCAAAACTTAGGAATCAAAATGAGTGACATCAAGCAGAAGGTCAAAATCCAATTTTTGGATCTTTCGAAGGGCTTCCTGGAATTCGACGGAGAGCTGGAATCGGCAGTCCGAGGGGTGATGCGACGGGGTTCTTATATTTTGGGGGAGGAGGTTGAAGCCTTTGAAGAGGAATTTGCACGCTTTTGCGGCGTGAAATATTGCGTGGGGGTAAGTACCGGCCTCGACGCTCTCCATTTGATTTTGAAAGCTTACGGTATCGGGAAAGGCGACGAAGTGATTGTTCCGGCGCACACGTTTATCGCGACGTGGCTTGCGGTTTCCTGTTCGGGAGCGGTTCCCGTGCCCGTCGAATGCGATGAGCAAACCTATAACATCAACCCCTCCTTGATTGAATCGAAAATCACCCGGAGAACGAAGGCGATCATTGCAGTGCACCTTTACGGACAGCCGGCGGATACGGACCCAATTAAGAAAATTGCGCGTAAGAAAAAGTTAAAAGTCATTGAGGACGCCGCGCAGGCGCACGGGGCGAAATACAAAGGGAAGCCGGTAGGGAGCTTGGGAGACGCGGCAGCGTTTAGTTTCTATCCGGCCAAAAATCTAGGCGCTCTTGGAGACGGGGGAGCGATCACGACGAATGATAGAAAGCTTTACGAGCGAATCAAAACTTTGCGCAACTACGGTTCTCAAATCAAGTATCGTCACGAGGTAAAGGGTTTCAACTGCCGGCTTGACGAACTGCAGGCCGCAATCCTGAGGATCAAACTGAAAAGACTAGGGGAGTGGAACAAACGCCGCCGCAAGGTTGCCGGAACTTACCTGAGCCGATTGGCAGGCGCTGACGGGTTTGGTTTGCCCTCCGTTCCTTCCTGGAGTGACCCGGTTTGGCACCTTTTTGTGATTCATCACAAGAGGCGAAAAGCGGTCATGGAAGTTTTGAAGAAGAGAGGCATTCAAACTCTGATTCATTACCCGATTCCACCCCACCTTCAAAAAGCTTATCAGGACCTGGGATATCGAAAAGGGGATTTCCCGGTCACCGAACGGTTGTGCTCACGGATTCTCAGCCTTCCGATGGGACCCCACCTGAGCTTGAAAGACGTTGACTTCGTTTGCGGCGTGCTGAGACAGTTCGGTCACTGACCTTACGAAGAGGGGGCGACCGGCGGGGCGGCCCGGCGGCCCTCCACAACGGAAATCAAAGTCCCGCCGCAAAGAATCAAAAAAGCGCCCGTGAGATTGGCAGGCGTCAGCGCCTCCCTCCAAAAAACCAGCCCGTAAACAAAGGAGAGAAGGGGTGTGAGGTAGGAGAAGGGGCTCACCAGAGAAGCCGGGGCCCGGCGGTAAGCGATTGTCATCCAGAGCTGTCCGTAGAAGGAGCCGACAGCCACCAAAAGAAGCGCCAGCCACTCTTTCCAGCCCGGCCAAACGAATCCAAAAGGAAGATAAAAGAGGGAGCCAATCGTTGAAATAGCGGTGAAATAGAAAATCACCGTGAGAGGAGATTCCCGGTGTCGGATCGCCCGAATGGACAGGACCGCAACGGCAGCAAAAATCGCGGAAAGAATTCCCAAGAAAACCGAGACCGCGTCTGAGAGAAGGTTTGAAAGACGGCGCGCTTCTTCGGGACCTCCCAGATGGAACTCAGGCTGGACTAAAAGATAGACTCCCGCGAAAGAGACCAAAATCATTGAAATTAAGAAAAGGCCCGGCCTTTCTCCTAGGAAAAGAATCGCGGATATGGCAACGAAAATGGTGGCGGTGTAATTGAGCATGACAGCCGTCCCAAGCGGGAGCACGGCAATCGTATAAAAATGGAGCGTGAGGGCGAGAAAGCCGGAGATTCCCCTGAGCGAAAGTAGTTTCCGCTCCTCCGGTTTCCCGAGAAAAGAAATTCTTTTGCGAATCATGAGGATGCCGATCATGAGACTTCCGAGAAGGCTTCGGAAGAAAACAACTTCAAGCGCAGGAAGCGTGGCGGTTGCGGCCTTCACCCCCAAGATCATTCCCGAGAAGGCGAGCGAGGCCTGGCACATCAGGCGAATTCCGGAGAGACGAAAAGAGGAACGAGGAATCGGGCTAGGGGACGAGGACGATCTTTCCAAAATTTTTCCGATCCAGCATTCGGGCCTGGGCTTCACGGGCTTCCTTGAGGGGAAAAACTTTGTCTACGACCGGCTTGAGCCTTCCCCTTTCAATCAGGCGGAGGACGGCCCGAAATTCCCTCAACCCCCCCATATAGGCGCCAAAAATGGAAAGCTGTCGGACGAAGAGGAAACGAAGGTCAAGATTGATGAGAGGTCCGCTCGTGACTCCGCAGGTGACGAGCCGGCCCTTACGAACCAGCGAGGCGAGGCTTTTCTGAAAAGTGGCCGGTCCAATGTGCTCAAAGACGACGTCGACGCCGCGGTTTCGATTCAAACGCTTCACCTCCAGGGAGAAGTCTTTCTTTTCGTAATTAATGACTTCATCCGCGCCGAGCGTCTTAGCCCGCTTGATCTTTTCGTCGCTTCCCACGGTGGTGAAAACTCGGGCTCCAAGGTATTTGGCAACTTGAATCGCTGCACTCCCGACGCCGCTTCCGGCCGCGTGAACGAGGACACTTTCTCCCTTCTTGAGACCCGCTCGGGTCACGAGCATATGCCAGGCGGTAAGAAAGACGAGGGGGAAGGCCGCCCACTCTTCAAAAGTCCAAGTTTTTGTGATCGGAAAAAGGTTTCTTACAGGAACCTTCACGAACTCGGCGTAACCCCCGCTCACCTGGAGACCGAGGATTTGAAAATGGTCGCAGAGGCTGTCCCAACCCGTTCGGCAATAGCCGCAGCGTCCGCAGCTTAGCCCCGGCGCTACGACCACTTTTTGTCCCACCTTGAAGCCCCGTACGCCGTGGCCGAGTTTTGCCACCTCTCCGGCGACGTCGCAGCCTAGAATATGGGGAAGGGGAATTTTGACTCCCGGCATTCCCTGGCGGGTCCAGATGTCGAGGTGATTCAAGGCGCAGGCTTTTACGCGGACGACGACTTCACCGGTTCCCGGGTGGGGCTCCGGCTGGTGACCGTACTCGAGTTTGCTGAGATCTCCGTGTTCCCGAAAAAAAACTGCGCGCATATGCCACGGATTTTCTCGATTTTCCGGGCGAAAAGCAAGCGAAACTTGGTATAATTTTCCTAGAGGACCCAATGCCAACAGCCACGGCTGCAGATAAGGAAAAGGTCATTCAGATTCTTGAGGAAATCGGAACCCTCCTGGAACTCAAGAATGAAAATCCTTTTAAAGTCCGCGCCTACCACAATGCCGCCCGGGTCCTCGAGGGCCAGCCCGAAGACTTACAGACCCTGATCGAAACCGGAAGGCTTGAGAAGCTAAAAGGGATCGGAGCCGGGATTTCGGAAAGAATCCACGAACTCGTCGAAAAGGGAACGTCCGAATATTACACGGACCTCCGGAAGTCGCTTCCGGAAGGGCTGCTCGAAATGCTTCACATTCAAGGGCTCGGTCCGAAACGGGTCAAAATCCTTTACGACAAGCTTAAGATTAAGTCGGTGGGGGAATTGGAAAAAGCCTGCCGGGAGAATCGCCTTCTCGATCTAGAGGGTTTTGGGGCGAAGACCGAGGAAAATATTCTCCAGGGAATCCAGCACCTCAAGAAATCGGCAGGGCACTTTCTGATTTCATTTGCCTTGAAGGAGGCGACCCAGCTTCTCAATTACCTTAAGAAGGACAAAGGGATTCAGAAAATTGAAATCGCAGGTTCCATCCGGCGTCACAAAGAGGTCATTAAAGATGCCGACATTTTGGTCACAGCCAAAGATCCGGCCAAGGTCCACGAAGCGTTCGTCAAGTATCCCCAGGTGGAGTCCGTGATCGCTCACGGCGACACGAAATCGAGCATTAGCCTCAAATCGGGAATCAACTGTGACCTCCGGACCGTCTCGGAGAAGGAGTTCCCCTTCGCCCTTTATTACTTCACAGGCTCCAAAGATCACAACGTCGCGGTGCGGACCGTTGCCAAAAAGGCGGGTTATAAGATCAACGAATACGGGCTCTTCAAAGGGGAGCGTTTCGTTCCCTGTAAGGATGAGGAAGAGATCTTTAAGAAGCTCGGTTACCATTACGTTCCTCCGGAGCTCAGGGAAGCTGGAGGAGAACTGGATGCGGCCCAGAAGGGAAGGCTCCCGGACCTGGTAACGGAAGAGGACATTCGAGGGGTCTTTCACGTTCACTCGACTTATAGCGACGGAGTGGCAACGCTGAGTGATATGATTGCAACGGCGGAGAAATTGGGCTACGAATACGTTGGAATTTCCGACCACAGCCAGTCAGCCAAGTACGCGGGGGGGCTTGAACCGGCACGTTTGAAAGAGCAGCGCCGTGAGATCGATCAGCTGGCAAAGAAGCACAAAAAGATCCGGATTTTCTGGGGGAGCGAGTGTGACATTCTTGCGGACGGAAAACTCGATTACGCCGATTCGATCCTGAAAGAATTCGATTTCGTGATCGGCTCCATTCATTCTCACTTCAATCTTCCGGAGAAGGAACAGACCCAGCGGCTCATTCGGGCGATGGATTCCAAATACCTCACTTTGATCGGCCACCCAACAGGCCGGCTTATTTTGGGCAGGGAAGGTTACCCGGTCGACCTCACCCAGGTGATCGACGCAGCAAAGGAGAAGGGGGTAGCCATGGAGCTCAATGCCAATCCCCACCGGCTCGACCTGGACTGGCGGATCTGTCCTTATGCCAAGAAACGGGGGGTTTTGGTGAGTATCAACCCCGACGCCCACTCAATGGAAGGGCTCCGTGACACGGGATACGGCGTGGGGATCGCTCGGAAAGGGTGGCTTGAGAAAAAGGACGTGGTGAATACGCTCTCAGTTACGGAAGTCGAAAAGTTTCTCGCCAAGAGGAAAAAATGAAAATCAAAAGCTTCGGCTACGCCTTACAGGGGCTTAAAGAAGTCCTCCGAATCGAAATCAACGCCCGAACGCACCTTTTGGGGACCGTGATCGCTCTCGGGCTCTCGTGGCTTCTCCATCTCGACACAATCCGCTTCAGCCTGATTCTCTTGGCAATCATCCTCGTGTGGGTGGCGGAGATTTTTAATACGGTTTTCGAAATCGTCATTGATCTCGTCTCGCCGGGACACTCTCGATTCGCGAAGCAGGCGAAAGATATCTCGGCAGCGGCCGTTCTCTTGGCGGTTATCGGCGCCGCCATTCTGGGAGTGGTGGTGATGGGACCGATTGTCTATGAGCGCCTGGTCCGATAAGTTCAAGCAGGAGGCGCCTGACAAGAAGAAGGAGAGAACGCGGAAGATCCTCACGGTCTTAAGAAAAGCTTACGGGGAAATCCCCTGCGCCCTTCATTTTTCGAATCCCTTGGAACTCCTGGTGGCGGTGATCCTTTCGGCCCAGTGCACCGACAAACGGGTGAATCTGGTGACCCCCGCACTTTTCAAGAAGTACCGGGCCGCAAAAGATTATGCTGCAGCCGACCCGGCCCGCTTTCAAGAAGAAATCCGTTCCACCGGTTTTTATAAGAACAAGGCGAAGAGCATTATCAACTGTGCCAAAGGGGTCGTGGAAAAACACGGAGGGAAAGTTCCTGACCAGCTGGACGAACTTGTAAAGCTTCCCGGAGTCGGGCGAAAGACCGCCAACGCGGTGCTCGGCAACGCCTTTGGGATCCCGGGCCTTTGTGTCGACACCCATATGATTCGAGTCAACGGTAAGCTCGGTCTCACCAAAAACAGCGACCCGGTTAAAATCGAATTTGATTTGATGAAACTTGTTCCCGAGAAGGAATGGACGCATTGGTCGAACCTGATTATTCATCACGGCCGGGTCCGCTGCTACGCGAGGAAACCGGATTGTGCACACTGTTCGATTAATAACCTTTGCCCTTCAAGGGAAGACCTTTGACCCGTCATTGCGAGGAGTCCCGCATATTTCTGCGAGACGACGAAGCAATCTCGCACGTTTAGGAGATTGCTTCGCCCCGCTTTGCGGGGCTCGCAATGACGAATGCTTTCTATGGAAACGATCTTAAACAACGTCCAAATTGTCCTTGTTCGCGCCGAAAACCCAGCCAATATCGGCCAAGCGGCCCGGGCGATGAAAAATTTCGGCCTCAAAGAACTCAAGTTGGTCGATTCGGCGTCCCACCAGACCCAGGAAGCGTACACGCTCGGTTGGCACGCCAAGGAGATTCTGGACAGCACCCGGGTCTTTGATTCGCTTGAGGCAGCACTTCGTGAGGCGGTCTACGTGGTCGGGTTCACCCGAAGGAGCGGCCACCATCGGGGAGAGCCCCGCTCTTTTGTGGAACTCCTGCCGCAGGTTTTGGAGGCGTCGAGGGAGCAGAAAGTGGCGCTTCTCTTTGGAAATGAGAAAAACGGGCTTTCCAACGAAGAGCTCCGGCTCTGTCACGAGGCAGCGATCCTCCCGACGGGTCCGGAACACGCCTCCCTCAATCTTTCTCACGCCGTGGCCATTGCTTCTTTTCTCTTGTTTAACCAAACGCCCCAGGCCGAAGCGATCTTGAAAAAACCGGAGCGTTATTACGCCACGCAGCAGGAATTTGGAGATTTGATGAATGACTTCCGAAGGGTCCTCGAAGCGCTCGATTACAAGGATGAAGGAGAAGACGATCTCCTCACCCGAACCCTCCATAATTTAAGGCGGCTTTTTCAAAAGGCCGGCCTCGAGCGGCGGGAATTTCAGCTTTTCAAAGCTTTTCTTTCACGAATGGAGCAAAAGGCTTCCTATGAAGAACCTTTCCGCCCGTGAGGTGAAGTCGCTTGCCGCCTCCCTGGGCTTTGGCGCCTGCGGAATTACGGGAGCAGAACGCCTTCCCAAAGCCGAGAAAAAATTGAGAGAGTGGGTTGGAGAGGGGCGTCACGGTGAAATGAAATATTTGGAGGAGTTTGAAGGCCGCGCGAAAAGATTTTGGGAACGCTTCCCCGAAGCAAAGAGCGTGATCGTGCTCGGGGTGAATTATTATTCGCCTCACGTCATTGCGAGCCCCGAAGGGGCGAAGAAATCCCGTGAGATTGCTTCGGTCGCTTCGCGCCCTCGCAATGACAAAAAAGTGGAAGGTCGTGTTGCCCGTTACGCCTGGGGGAAGGATTACCACCGGGTGATCGGAAAACGACTGGAGGAATTTCGGGACCGGTTAACCGAATTGGTCGGCCGGCCGACCCGTGTTGAGATTTGCATCGACACGAAACCGTTGCTTGAGCGTTCGCTCGCCCAAAAGGCGGGCCTCGGATTCATCGGAAAACAATCCCAACTTCTGAGCCCCCAGTTCGGTCCCTGGCTTTTTCTGGCGGAGCTTGTCACCGACCTGGAGCTGGAGCCGGACACTCCATACATCGGAAGCTGCGGCACTTGCACGATCTGTATTGACGAGTGCCCCACCGAGGCGATTCAGCCGGAAGGGGGGATTGACGCCAGACGCTGCATTGCCTATCTCACGATTGAGCATAAGACAAAAATTCCGGAAGCGCTCCGGCCTTTGGTCGGGGATTGGGTTTTTGGCTGCGACATTTGCCTTCAGGTCTGCCCGCACACGTCCAAATCCAAGGAAACCGATTGGCCTGAATTCAAGCCGGAATCGGGACACGGAGAATCTTTTAATCTCTTAAAGCTTTTCGAGATCCCTTCCAATCGCGCCTGCGAAAAGGAGTTTGAAGGAACTGCGGTCACGCGGGCCGCGCGAAAGCAGCTTCTTCGGAATGCGGCCGTGGTTTTGGGAAATTTGAAAGCGAAGTCAGCCCTTCCTGCCTTGAGAAAGGCCGCTCGGGAGGAGGGGGAGCTTGTGGCAAGTCACGCCCAATGGGCCATCGATCAGATTGAGTCGGGAGAGAAAAAAGAATGAAAACGAAGGAAGAGCTTGCCAAGGAGTGGAACGCAAAAGGGTTCTCCTGTGAGCTTTGGGTCGATCCTCCCGGCCAGCGGTGGGAGAACTATGTCCACGACGTGGACGAGCTTGTTTACGTAGTGGAGGGGACGATGGAATTTGAAATTGGAGGGAAGAAAAAGGCGCTCAAACCGGGGGAGGAAGCCTTTATTCCTGCCCGCGCGAATCATTCCGCCCGAAATATCGGCGCTACAACCGCCCGCTGGTATTACGGGTACAAGGCGAAATAGGAAATGGTTGCGCACAAGCCCCTTTTAGAATAGAATTCCGAGCCCGACAAGAGGGTTCCGACTGGCGGTTCCAATATCTCCGGCCTTTGGGTAATATTGATTTAGTCGAGAAAAACACACATGGAAATCACCAATTCCGCGGTAAAAAAGTGGGTTGACGAGATGGCGAGGCTGACGAAGCCCGACCGGATCGTTTGGCTTGACGGCTCAGACGAAGAATACGCAAAGCTCCTGAGTGAGAGCACCCGCTCGGGAGAGCTCATTCCACTTCATCCAGAAAAGTATCCCAACTCCTACTTTCACCGTACCCACCCGAGTGACGTCGCCCGCACCGAGCACTGCACTTTTATTTGCACTCCGAATAAGGAAGACGTTGGTCCGACGAACAATTGGATGGCTCCCGATGAGGCGTACGGGAAGCTGAACAAACTCTTTGATGGCGTGATGCGTGGACGGACGATGTACGTGATTCCTTACTTGATGGGTCCCAAAGGATCCCCCTTCAGCAAAGTGGGCTTTGAACTCACGGACAGCCTCTACGTCTCAATCAATATGAGAATCATGACTCGAATGGGGAAAGTGGCGTTGGAACACCTCGGCGATTCCCCCAATTTCGTCAAGGGGCTCCACTCCGTGGGGACCCTTAATGCCGACGAGCGCTACATCTGTCACTTCCCGCAAGATATGGCGATCTACAGCATCAATTCCGGCTACGGGGGAAATGCCCTCCTGAGCAAGAAATGTTTCGCGCTCCGGATCGCAAGCTGGCTCGGTAAAAGCGAAGGGTGGCTTGCCGAGCATATGCTGATCCTTGGAATTGAAGATCCTCAGGGGAAGGTGACTTACGTTGCAGGTGCTTTTCCCTCAGCCTGCGGCAAGACGAACCTTGCGATGATTCGGCCGACCGGAAAGTTCAAGGGTTACAAGATCTGGTGTGTGGGAGACGACATCGCCTGGCTCAGGATCGGTAAAGATGGAAGGCTTTATGCCACAAATCCGGAAGCCGGATTTTTCGGCGTGGCCCCGGGGACGAATGCCAAGACAAATCCCAATATGATGGAGACCCTCAAGCGGAATGCGCTTTACACCAACGTGGGGCTTTTACCGGACAAGACCGTTTGGTGGGAGGGCCTTGATCTTCCGGCAAACACAGACGGAATGCTCGATTGGCAGGGGAAGCCGTGGGACCCGAAGAGCGGTCAGAAAGCGGCCCACCCGAATGCGCGTTTCACGGTATCGGTCAAGCAGTGCCCGATTTATTCTCCGAAATGGGACGATCCGGAAGGGGTGCCGATTTCAGCGATCATCTTCGGTGTGAGACGTTCAAACCTCGTTCCGCTCGTCTGCGAGTCGTTCAATTGGCAGCACGGCGCTTACCTCGGCGCCACGATGTCTTCTGAGACCACAGCGGCCCAGGCGGGTGCCACGGGCGTCCTTCGGCGCGACCCGATGGCGATGCTTCCTTTCTGCGGCTACAATATGGCCGACTATTTCCGGCATTGGTTGAGTGTGGGGAAACGGCTGACCCGTCCGCCGAAAATTTATCGCGTGAACTGGTTCCGTATTAACGAGCAGGGAAAATTCGTTTGGCCCGGCTTTGGCGACAATATGCGGGTCCTGAAGTGGATCATTGACCGCTCGGAGGAACAGGGAACTTCAGTCAAGACCCCGATCGGTCATATTCCGACACCTGAGGCTTTGGACGGCGATCTCGGAATGAATCCCGGGGAGGTTCAGAAAATTCTAGAAGTGGACCGGGAGCTTTGGCTTGATGCGGCGGCGAAGCAGACGGAATTCTTTTCGAAATTCGGTGATCGGTTTCCCAAAGAGTTTTTGGAGGAACAGCAGGCTTTGATTCGGCGGCTCAAAGAGTGGACGCCTCTGGCTGCCGCCAGATAATTCCCAACCTAACGTCCGCGCCTCAAAAATCCTGACTTAACAATCTTCTTTCGGGGTCTCGAGAAATAAAAACCTTGGGCGTAAGGAACGCCCAGTTTTCGGACGAATTCGAGGTCTCGTTTCTTCTCTACCCCTTCCGCGATAATGAGGCACCCTTTTTTCTTCGCAAGCCCCACAATCCGCCGCACGAGCGCCTGACGGACGCGGCTCAGACCCAGGCCCCGCACCAAGCTCATGTCAATTTTCAAGTAATCGGGCCAGAGCGAAAGGAGTTGGAAAAGCTTCGGACCCACTGCGGCCACGTCATCGATCGCAAACTGGCACCCTTGTTTTCTGAGAGAAGCAACCCCTCTTTTAATGAACTCAAAATCCCGCGGCTTCATTCCCTCCGTCAGTTCAAAGACGATCCGACTCCGGTAGGGGATACACTTCTCAAGAAGGCTGGTAATTTCCCTTCGTTGGAGGGTGGAATTGCTGAGGGTGACCGGTTCGATATTTACGAAAAGGTATTCCTTCCTCTTGAGTTGCGGGAGGACCCGGAGCGCCGAGCGAAGGCAGCGGAGATCGAGATCGGTCGTAGAACCGCTTTGGTAAGCGCGGAAGAAAAGCTCTTCGGGCTCGTGTCCCTCACCCTTTCCCCGCGTGAGCCCTTCGTAACCGAGAATTCTTCCCGAGCCGATCTCCACGATCGGCTGGTAGACGGAATAAATCGACTCGTCTTCAAGGCCTTTGGCCGGCGTCATCGGACTCGACTCTCTCTGATTTGCCGGTCCAATTCCTCGGGAAGGTGAGTGATCGGTTGACAAGCACGGGCGGTACAAACAAGAGCTGAGGGAAGGCCGGAACGCTTTTCCTCTTCCTGGAGCCTTGCCCGCGTTTCCTCTTCGAGAAACCGATTCGGTGCACCTTCCGTGACGGGGAAGACAACGCTATACGGGTGAAAAGTGAAAAGCGCCGAATCGTGAAGACGTTTAAAAAGGGGATTTTCTTCCTGCCCCGAAACCGCCACTTTCACCGCCCCGTTCAGGAAAAAATCGAGGGCGAGGAAATAGCCTGCCGCGAAATAACCGAGCGCCTTGGCCTCGTCTTGAAAGTAGCGAAGGAGCGCTTCCACACGCTCCCGGTATTCGGTCTGCCCTGTTAAATGATACAGTTTGAGAAAGGCGAGGGCCGCCGCGGCGTTCGATGCGTAAGCCGGGGTGTCCTGGATTCGTCTCTGCCGAAATCGGAGGTGCCCCTCCTCTCGGGAGGCAGGGATGTCGTAAAAACCGCCGTCGTCTGCCGCAAAACGCTTTACAAGAAGTTCAGCCAGCGTTTTCGAAAATTCGAGATGAGAGGGGTCCCCCGTGACTTCAAAGGCCTCCAGTGAGGCCGCCAAGATTTCAACTTGGTCCTCCAAGATCCCCTCCGTTCGATTTTTTGCCTCTGAAAGGAAGCGTACCATCCCTTTTTCCGGTTGAAAACCGTGTTCCTCGAAGCGGTTCAACGTCTGTAAGGCAAAATCCTTGAGCGCCGGCACCTGAAACGCACGGTAGGCCGCGAAGTAGGCACGGATCCACATCCCATTCCAGTTGGTGTAGAGGGTTTGATCGACAAAGGGGATCTTCCTTTTCTTTCGAGCCTCCAAGAGCTTTCTTCTGGCCGAGGCGAGGCGCTGAGTCACCTCCTGCGGCTTCAGCTCGAGTTCCCGGGCAAGCGCCTCCGGTTCATGGTGAATGTAGAGGACGTTGCGGGAGGGGTCGTGAAGCATTTCTCCCTGTTCTTCAACGCCGAAAT